>Ga0335078_10002542_pt1 | contig 27590 bp, 27 predicted proteins | sample Lox_Sample_32_FD_206711 | JGI IMG/M metagenome (GOLD analysis project Ga0335078, IMG submission 206711) | Soil microbial communities from Loxahatchee National Wildlife Refuge, Florida, United States - Lox_Sample_3.2 | ecosystem: Environmental > Terrestrial > Soil > Wetlands | place: USA... | reverse complement strand
ATCCATAAATTTCTGCGCGTCGGCCACCGTGGGAGCGGCTATGGCCTGGGCTTGGGTGAGCAACGCCTGCGCGAACAGAGGGAAGAACAGAGCAAGAAGGCAAAATTTCACAAATTCCTCCGGCCAAGATTATGAACGAAGCAGCAATATGAATCGAGCCGCTGGCGAGCGTTGCCCGCCCGGACAGCCGCGGGGGCGGCCGTCTCCACATCTTGTTATGGGGGCGAATCACACAGCTCTTGCATCGCCTGATGCACTCTCTCTGACAATACTTCCAGGTCGCGCATCTTGTAGCCGGCAGTCGAGATGGGCTGGCCGACGCGCATCTCCAGCGGCCGCGGTTTGATGTGGTAGGTGTTCATGGGAAGCAAATCGTAGGTGCCCACCAGCGCCACTGGAACAACATCCACTTGCGCCTTGATGGCCAGAAAAAATGCCCCTGGCAGAAACGGCTTGAGCTCGCCATCGGGAGTGCGGCCGCCTTCAGGGAAGATCACCAGCGGCATACCGCCCTGCAAACTTTTCACCGCGGAGCGAATGGCAGCGACCGACTGCGTTGGCTTTTGCTGATTAATGCACACCTGTCCCGACCGTTTCAGATGCCATCCCACGATGGGATAAGAGAGGAGTTCCTTCTTGAAGACGATGCGAAACTGAAAGGGCAGGTTCGCATACAAGACCGGAATGTCGAGGGCAGAAGCGTGGTTGACCGCGTAAACATAGGTCGTAGATGTGTCGACGGTTTCGAGGCCGCTCACTTTTACGGGAGAAGCAATCGTCCCCATGATGAGCTTCGACCAGAGGCGCGCAAACCCGTGCAGAATGCGAGTCTTTTCTCCGAACAGAGAAACGGGAATTGAAATAATCCCAAGGATGACGCTGTACGCCCAGATCAGCGTATCGAAGATAAAATACGAACGCAGGCGGCTCAGCCAGCCGTACTGGCGGGCCGGCACAGGGCTCCGGTCCTGTGCGGCTGGCTTCTCAACCGTGTCTTCGCTGGCCGCTGTGTTTACTTCCGGCATTGGGAGAACTAGACCTTTACTCCTAAGGCTTGCATGGCCTCTCCTACAATGTATATCGAACCGGTGATCACCACTACGCCCTGCCGCCCAGCCAAAGCCTTCGCGCGTTCGAGTGCCGACATTACATCGGTTGCATCGTCGATGTCAGCAACTACGCGGTGGGCGGCTTCGCGAATCTCGCCGGGTGTCGCCGAGCGCGGGTTGTCCGCGCGCGTGAGCACGATGCGCTCTGCCAGGGGAAAGAGAATCTCCGCCATTTCACCGATGGCCTTGTCGCGCATGGCCCCAAAGACGAATATCAGCCGCTGGCCGTCGTAGGCGGTCGACAACGTGGATCGCAGCGCCCAGGCTCCGGCAGGGTTGTGAGCCACATCGAAGACGTACTCGGGGTTTCGGACGGAGGCCGGGATGATCTGAAAACGTCCCGGCCAACGGGTTTCCCGGATGCCACATTCGATGGTCTGGGCTGAGATGGAAAAGCCTTGCTTGCCCAGTTCTTCCGCCGCGGCAATGGCCAGGGCCAGATTCCGTAATTGATGACGTCCCACTAGCGGCGTTTCCACGAGAAGCTGCGTGCCCATGACCTGCAGCGGATAGCGGGAGATTGCAGCGCTTTTCTTCGCGTGCCCGGAGTCCTCTGCGGTTAAAGGCTTTTCGTCTTTCGCAACGTAGCTGGAGCTCCCCGGAGAGACAGGCGGCACATATGGCACCGCACTGACAGCGCGTGCCTTCAGGTTGAGAATCGTATTCCCGATCACGTCATTAGCCTGCGGCTGTTGCGGTAAGGTAACCACGACGCCGCCCGGCCGGATAATTCCCGCCTTCTCAACGGCGATTTCCGCCACAGTCTCTCCCAGAAACTTCTGATGATCGAGCGAAATGTCGGTGATGACACTGAGCCGCGGTTCCACCACGTTGGTGGCATCCAGGCGGCCGCCCATGCCAACTTCTAGAACTGCGATCTCGACCTTGCTCTGTGCGAAATGCTCGAAAGCAATCGCCGTCAGCATCTCGAAGAAACTTGGATGCCAGGGCAACTCTCCTTCCTCAACCAAGCGCTGCGCAGTCCTCTCCACCACGTCGTGGAGAAGGGCGAAAACATCGTCGGCGATTGCAACGCCATTGATACGAATGCGCTCATTGATCCGCACCAGATGTGGCGAAGTATAGAGTCCGGTCTTCAAACCGGACGCTCGCAAAATCGATGCCAGGGTTGCGGCGGTCGAGCCTTTGCCGTTGGTTCCGGCGATGAGCACGCTGGGGAATCTGCGGTCTGGACGATCCATTGCTCCCAGCAAGACCCGCATGTGCGCCAGGTCAAACTTTTGCGATGGCGTCTGGGCGAGTTCGTGGCCCAGGGTGTACATGCGCGCAACCGCGGTTTCGTAGGACATTCGCAGAGCGGTTAGTCTTTAGCCGTCACCTATCAGCTTAACAGTTTAGGGTTTTGCGACCCCATTCGACAGAATTGGCGGTTGAGACGCAGGAAATCACAGTTGAAATGCGTGGGTTGATGGCCTGATAGCTGAAGGCTGAGCTGGCAGCCTAGGCCGCTGCCGGACTCATGAAATCCAGGGCCCGGGAAATATAAGTCTTCAAATCTCTGCGGTGCACCACGGCGTCCAACATGCCGTGCTCCAGAAGAAATTCGCTGCGTTGAAACCCTGGCGGCAGCTTTTGCCGAATGGTTTGCTCGATCACGCGCGGTCCGGCAAACCCGATCAGGGCTCCGGGTTCGGCGATGTTCAGATCGCCAAGCATGGCAAACGACGCCGTCACCCCTCCCGTGGTGGGATCGGTGAGAACCGAGATGAACGGCACGCGGGCTTCATCAAGCCGCGCCAGCGCGGCGGAGATTTTCGCCAGTTGCATCAGGCTGACTACACCTTCCATCATGCGGGCTCCGCCGGAGGCGGAAACAATCACCAGCGGGGTCTTGCTCGCGATGGACTGTTCAACGGCGCGGGTAATGGCTTCGCCCACCACCGCCCCCATGCTGCCGCCGATGAACGCGTATTCCATGGCGCTCACGATTACCGGGCGTCCGTTCATCTTGCCGCGGGCGTTGATGACCGCGTCTTTGAGCCCGGTCTCAGCCTGTGCCTGCTCCAAGCGGGAGCTGTAGGATTTCAGATCTACAAACTTCAACGGATCGGTGGAAGCCAGGTTGTCATCAAAGGTTTCATAGGCGCCGTCGTCCATCAATAGGGCCAAACGGCTGCGGGCATCGATACGAAAGTGCTTGTCGCACTTCGGGCAAACTTCCAAGTTGTCTTCCAGATCTTTTTTCCAGATGATCTGCCGGCAACTCTCGCACTTCACCCACAGACCCTCGGTGCGAACTTTCTTCTCACCCGAGGTGTCCAGTTCACCGGATTGTCGTTTGAACCAAGCCATCATTCAGTATTCGATTCCCCGTTGCGCCATTACGCCTTTCTCGTAGGCGTGTTTCACCTGGCGCATTTCGGTCACGGTGTCGGCCAGTTCGACAATTGTGGGGTGCGCGTTGCGGCCCGTCAAGATTACGTGAACCATTTCCGGCTTTTTCCTCAAGCTCTCCGCGACTTTCGCCGGGTCCAGCATACCGTAGCTGATGGCGTAATTGATCTCATCCAGAATCACCAGATCCCACGCACCGGAAACGATAGCAGCCTCGGCTTCTGCCCAAGCCTGCTCGACCATGCGCACATCCTCAGGATCGGGTTTCTCGGTTCCCACCTTTACGAAGCCGCGCCCCATCTGCTTCATCACAAACTTGTCGCCGAAGGCCTGCACCGCATCGAGCTCGCCATAATGCCAGGAGCCTTTCAGAAATTGCAGCATCAGCACCCGCATGCCCTGCCCGACGGCTCGCAGTCCGGTGCCCATAGCCGCCGTGGTTTTGCCTTTGCCCGGGCCAGTATTCACGATGATGAGACCACGGCGGACGTCGTGCATAAGGGCAATCTTTTGATTGTACCCTTCGGCGAGCTCCCGCCGCGAATCGGTTCGTCGACTCGCTTCACGACCTTTGGGTTGCCTCGGCGTGCTCAGCGATGAAAGGCTTTGGTCCTGCTCATCGGAAAACAGACTTCAACCGTGAAGATCGCGAAGAAAGGCTCCGGAGGGCGCCAGAATACGGGAACGTGAGGTCAAATTACTAGCTCTTTCCGTTGAGCATGGAGTGGACCATGCGGGCCAGCGTATCCAGACTGACCGGCTTCTGGAGGAAGGCGGCATCCGGACCCAGGAGCTCGGAACCCAGGCTGCGATCTGTATACCCCGAGATGAAGATCGTACGCACCCCTGGCCGTGCTTCCAAAATGGCCTTGGCGACACTGGGCCCGCTGCTTCCTGGCATGACGATGTCGGTGATGAGCAGATCGATGGGGCCGGGATGCGATTTGCAGAGCCGGAGGGCAGCCTCTCCATCTCCGGCATCCACCACTGCATATCCCTTGGAACGAAGGTATTCGGTGGTGACCTGGCGAAGAGCCGCTTCATCCTCCACCAGCAAAATGGTTCCAGATCCCGCGGGCACGTGCTCTTTCGCCGGTTTTATATCCCGCTCGGGGGCTTTTGCCTGGACGCGGGGAAGGAAGACTTTAAACGCAGCCCCACTGCCCACCTCACTGTGGAGCGAGATATACCCTCCGCTCTGCTTCACGATGCCGTACACCGTGGCTAGTCCCAGGCCCGTCCCCTTCCCCAGTTCCTTGGTGGTGAAGAAGGGATCGAAAACCTGGGCCTTAACCTCCGGGCTCATACCAACACCGGTATCACTCACCGCCAGCACGACGTAGCGCCCAGGGGGAATCTCTCCGCCATGGCCACGACCTGCTTCATCGAGGACTTCGTCAGCTGTTTTTACCGTGAGCCTGCCACCTCGGGGCATGGCATCGCGGGCATTGACCGCAAGATTCATGATGACCTGCTCGATCTGCCCGCGATCGGCACTCACCCGGCCGAGGTCGGGCTGGAGAGACAAAACGGTATCGATATCTTCGCCCAACAACCGGGGCAGCATCTTCCACAGCTCGGAGACCACCGCGTTCAGGTCCAGGATCGAGGGGTTCAGCATCTGGCGGCGCCCGAAGGCCAGCAATTGCCTGGTCAGCGATGCGCCTCGGCCGGTGGCGCTTCTGATCTGGCGGGCATAGCGTTCGATCTTCGCCGGATCATGCTTTGATTCTTCGAGCAGCTGCACATTCGCGCTGGCGATCATGAGAATGTTGTTGAAGTCGTGGGCGACACCGCCAGCAAGTCGGCCGATGGCTTCCATTCTCTGCGCCTGTTGCGATTGTTGTTCGCGCAAACGCTCTTCGGTCACATCGCGCAGGATGGTCAAAATGCAAGGCTGACCCTGCACCTGAACCGGATCTGCCGAGAGTAACAGCTCCCGTTCAGCACCCGATTTTGTCCGCGCCCGCACCGCGGATGCGATGACCCGTTCGCCCCGCCGGAGCTTCTCTACCATACGGACGCGGTCTTGCGCATCGACCCACAAGCCCAGTTCCAACGAGCTTTTTCCAATCAGTTCTGAGCGCTCATAACCCATCGTGGCAACGAAGGCATTGTTTACCTCAAGATACTTGCCGTCATCTAAAGCGGTGATGCTGATGCTTTCCGGATTGGCATGAAATGCGATGCGGAACTTTGATTCAGCCTCCAGCCGCTCCCGGTCGGCCTTGTGGGCGCTGAGGGAGCTGCGGACTTCGCGAAATTCGCTGAGGGCAAGACGCACCGCGAAACACAAGATCGAGACACCAAGCAATGAAAAACTCAACCGGCGCCAGCCCGGGCCCAGCTGCGCAGCCTGGAGCAGCACAATGAGAGGAGCCAGCGCAAAAATCGTATTGTTGAGCAGCAGGCTGGCCAGACTTTTTTCCCGGCGGGTTGCGGGATAGAAATTGGCGCTGGGTTTCCATCTTGCCGCCCACCAGGCGCCCACCAGGAAGGGAACGGTGGACAGTAGATCAAGCCAAGTGCCGGTAGGAACTTCGGTGATGAGAAGTTCATAGTCGGTGATGAAGGCCCCGAGCGTAAGCAAACCGAAATAACCGGCGAAGCCGAGATAGAGCGAACGCATTGGCTTGGTGTGCGCTCGTTTGGCCTGCAACAAAGCGAGGCTCAAAACCACCAGATCCTCTCCAATCTCCATTTCGGCCGCTCGCACCAGGGCGGCATGGCGGTTCTCGTGCAGGATGGGAAGGTAATACCAGCCCAGATAGATCAGCGCAAAAATAATCAGGAGTTGTACGAAATCGAAAAAGGAGGCCAGATCAAGGCCGTTTGAATCTTCCTTCTGATCGAGGAGCAGCGCCATAGCGAGGAACAGGGAGCGGCTCTCGACCAGGAAAGGGAAGACTGAGTCCGTTGGCGGCTCCACGTGCAGGAAGGATTCGTAGTAAACCCAACCCATATTCGCCACTGCCCAGACCAGGAAGCTGGAGCCGATAAGGACCCAGAACGGTCGGGCAAAGCCGGTGGCGCGGCGACTGGCTTGAAAACACACGACGGCAGCAACGCAGGCAGTGAATATCTGCAGAGAGTTCGCCAGAAAGGAACCGAGCGGGCTTGTTCCAATCAAGGCTTCCTGGACAAGATGAAGCGCAATGATGACCACCGACAAGGTCAAGAGCTTTCGGGGCATCCTCAGCGACTCCTTAAGGTTGGACCTGACTAGATCGGCAATTTCGTCTAAAAAACTGATTTTATACGAGGCAAACGGGATCAGATGGTAACTGGCGTAACATTCGCTCTGGCAAGAGACAGAGCGTTCATCGAGAGAAATTTGTTTCAGTGTCCCAGGTGATAAGGATGCCCTTTCAGGATGGTGAAGGCGCGGTAGAGTTGCTCCAGCAGCACGACTCGCGCCAGTTCGTGAGCCAAAGTCATTTTCCCTAGCGAAAGGATGAGGGTCGCAGCTCTCCGCGCTTGGTCGCTGAAGCCATTCGCGGCGCCGACGGCAAACAGCAGCGGCAAGGAATTGCGGTTCTGATAGCTCCCGATCCAACTGGCCAATTCTTCCGAAGACAATTGTTTTCCCCGGCTGTCCAGGAGCACTAAAGCATGTCGTATGGGACGGGCATCCTTCACGCAAAGTCTCAGTAACGCACTCTCATCTTTCAAGGAGATTGCTTCGGTTTCGTTGAAATGGGATAGGCGCTCCAGGTATTCGGCGGTGAGAGTCTGGATAGCGGGTTCTTTGGTCTTGCCAATCCAGGAGACTTTTAGCTTCACGGAGAAAGTCTAAACACGGAGACCGCTCAGAAAATAGAAGAAAATTCAAAGCACGCACTGATTGCTATTCTGCCGTCGAAGGACTCTTCTTTAGCACTCTGCGATGGCCGGTTCTGGCCCCAATCGGCTTCACCGTGGGCGCCAACTCTTCCGCGGTAGCGAAGATGGGTTCAATGTCGGTGGGAATCCCCTGCAGGCTGTCGAGCGTCTTGCGCAACTCCGGCCGGATTACACCCATACGGTCGAGCAGGCTCTTGGCGCCGGCGTAGTCGCCCTGCGCTTCAAGCGTAAGGAGATCATGATCGAGTTCAGCGACGGCGGACTTGATCTTCGACATATCGACGGCGTAGGTGCCGTCCGTGTTCCGGACGTAGGCTCCCTTGTCGGTTAGGAAGTTGAACTGCACCGCCATGCCCTTACCGTGGGCGTCGTTCAGGCCGAAACGCAGCGTCCGAAAAGCAGACGCAAGATAGGTGGTATAGAGCTGCCGCTCGGCGGCTTCATCGGACGGCAGCACCTTGTCCAGTCCCATGGCCTTGGCATGATCCATCATGTATTGCAGGGCGAACAGGCCGGTGACATCTGCCTTGGCCTCTTCGATCGCTCCAAACACATCCTTCAGTTCTTCGCGCGCGGTGGTGTCGCGGCCATCAACCTTGATTTGGTGCGGTCCCAACCCGTGCATCAGTTCATGGGCAACGATATGGGTAAAGAAAGGATTGAAGCTGACATCGACCATAGCCTGCTGGGTCAACATACGGCGCGCAATCGGCAACAAGACGCTGCGGAACTTCGCCTCCTGCACGTTCTTCAGCATCACCCGTTTGCTGCCCTTTTGTTGCACCACACGGTCATCGTTAGGCAGGTTGTAAGCGGCGGTCTGTACACCATGAGCACCGTCGCCGGTAGCCAGAATCTCATCCATCACCCGGATGGGGGCAGCCGCGCCCAGTTTAGGGGCGCGGTATTGCGGATCGATGGGCAAGTTGTCCTCGATCTCCTGCAAATGCTTGGCGAACGCGGACAACTTCATGCTTTCTTCGTCGTCGCGCAAGCCCACGTAAGCTTCGTAGGCAGCCTTGTAGCCGAAAAGCTCGTCGGTATAGGTCTCGTAGGGTCCGATAGTGACGTCGAGCGGTGCGTCCAGATCCATCCACGCCATGTCGCTCTGGTAGTAGTCGTTGGAGAGAAAGGCATCGGCACGCAGGTTCAGAAACTTCTTCAACGAGTCGTTATCGGTCAGCGCAGCCGCTTCGTGCAGGAGGGCGGAGGCGTTCGCAACATCCTGCGCATAGGCCTGACTATACGGGACCGCCATGAAGTCTCCTCCAGTGGACTGAGTGTTCCGGCGAATCACCGTGAAAAAGCTCTTGGCCTGCTCCTGTTCCTGGGGACCCAATTGCGCCAGCCAGCGCTCGAAAGCTTCTTTCGTCATGTTCTCAGGATAAAAATTCGCGCCCAGCGGTTTGCGCTGCGGCACTCCCGGAAGAAAAGCTTTGAACGCGTCTATATCGGACCAGGGCCCTTTGTTGAGCCAGAAGTAGTGCAGGCGAGCCTTGCCGAGGGGAGTCGTATCCTTTTGCAGGCGACCGTAGAGGGCCAAGTCGCCATCCCAAAGTTGCTGCATATAGACGTCGTTCAGGATGCGCGCGGCCGCGATTAACTTCACCAATGCCTGGCGGTCTCCGGAACTTAGCTTCGAAGTATCCACACGCAGAGGGGTGGGAGCGAACCGGGCGGTCATCTTCTCCAATTGTTCAGCGTTCGGGACGGCGGCGCTTTGAGCCGTGGCAGAAATCGTAAGGCCTCCCACGAGTACGGATAACAACAGGATAAAAAACTTCAGCGGCATCACTCCCCCTTGCGATTCCGGTTCCTGAACCTTCACTGCGACGAACCGCGACGGACGACTGGCTGCGAGCCTGCATCAGCAGTACAATCTAACTCAGCTTGTTGATCGCTCGTCCTGGCAGAGTCCAAGTTTGAAACCGAGAATAGATTCTATGCGAAAAGATCCCCGTTGGTTGCTGCTTTGTCTTATGTTTTCTCCTGTCGCCTTCGGCGCTGACACGATCGTGGAACAAATCGTAGCCCGGGTCAACAATCAGATCATAACCAGCACCGAGTTCCAGCGCAGCGAAGAAGAACTAAGAAAAGAAGCCCAGCAGCAAGATCCGGTGAACGCGGATAAAGTGATCGCTGAACGGGAGAAAGACGTCCTGCGCGACCTCATCGACCAGCAGTTATTGCTGGAGAAGGGGAAAGACCTCGGGATCACCGCCGACACCGAGCTGATCAAGAAGCTCGACCAGATGCGTAAAGACATGAATCTGGACAGCATGGAAGATCTGGAAAAGGCCGCTCAGGCGCAAGGCGTCTCTTTTGAAGAATTCAAGCAGAACATGCGGAACCAGATCATCACCCAGCAGGTGATTTCCAAGGAGGTCGGATCGCGCCTGGCCATTGACAAGCAGGAAGAACAGAGGTTTTACGACGAACACAAGAGTGAACTGGACCAGCCCGAGCAGGTGCGATTGAGCGAAATTCTGGTTTCCACGGAAAAGAAAGCCGCCGGAAGCCAGGACGAGAATCAGGTGCTGCAGGCAGCAAAGACCAAGGCTGAGGGCCTTCTCGACCAGATCCAGAAGGGGGCTAAGTTCGACGATGTCGCCAAGAAAGACTCCGCCGGACCTTCAGCTGCCCAGGGCGGTGATCTCGGTTATTTCAAGCGTGGAACGCTGGCTAAGGAACTTGAGGACAAGACTTTCGCGATGAAGGCCGGTGATGTTTCCGATGTGATTCAAACCAAGCAGGGGTACATTATCCTGAAGGTGACGGAGCATACCCAGCCGGGAGTTCCGCCGCTCAGTCAGATCGAACCGCGAATCCAGGATGCCCTATACATGCAGAAGCTGCAACCCGCGTTGCGCGAATATCTCACCAAGCTGCGCGAGGATGCATTTATCTATACCATGCCAGGCTACGTGGATACCGGCGCCAGCCCCAACCAAACTCAGCCCATCATGACCGCTGCCAAGGATGACAAGGCCAAGCCACTGAAAAAGAAGAAAAAGTTGGGCCTGTTTTAGTTTAATCTTGACCTGACGCCCCCGGCTGAGGTCGGCAAGGGCGCTCTGCAGACAGCGAATCGCCCCCGCCCAAGTTATGAAAGAGTTTTTCCTATCCGACTGTTGTCACCACGAAAACAAGGTGATTACCTCCAGCTTTGTGGTGACCTCCAAACAGGTCAAGCCCAAGAAGACGGGCGAGCCTTATTTGGCGCTAACTCTCGGAGACCGCACTGGCCAGATCGAAGCCAAGATGTGGGATAACGTCGAAGATGCCATCGACGCCTTCGAGCAGGATGACTTCCTCAAAGTCAAAGGTTTGCTCAACAAGTACAAGAATCGCTTCCAGATCACGATTCACAAACTGCGCAAACTGGGCGAGTCAGAGATTGATTTTTCCGATTACCTTCCCAAGACCACCAAGGATATCGGTGAGTTGTGGCAAACGCTGGCCGGCTTCGTGGCGACATTTCAGAATCCGCACCTCAAAGCGCTGGTTGAGTCGTTCATGAGCGATCATGAGATCGCCGAAGCGTACCGCAATGCGCCGGCCGCCAAAACCTTGCACCATGCCTATATTGGGGGCCTGCTGGACCACGTGGTCTCGCTGTGCCGGTCTTGCGATTTGGTCTCCCGGAATTACCCACAGATCAATCGTGATTTGCTGCTTACCGGCGCCTTCTTTCACGATATCGGAAAAATTCACGAGCTGACCTACAACCGGTCGTTCTCTTACAGTACCCGCGGCCAGCTGCTCGGGCACATGATCATCGAACTGGAAATGCTGCAGGCAAAACTCACGCAGCTGCCGGATTTCCCGGAAGAACTCAAGACCCTGGTGGAACACCTCATCATCAGTCATCACGGGGAATACGAATTCGGGTCTCCCAAACTTCCCATGTTTCCGGAAGCGCTTATGCTGCACTATCTCGACGATCTCGACTCTAAGATGGAAAGCATGCGCGCCCACTTTGAGCGGGACGCCGGGACGGAGAGCGCGTGGACCGGCTATAACGCATCATTGGGCCGGCCGTTACTCAACACTGCGAAATTTCTGGAGAAGAAAGCGGTAGCTCCGGCGGCCACGGGGGATTCCCCCTCAGAAGAACCCTCGACTACTTTGCCGGGCCTGCACATGGAGCCATCTACCTCGCAGCCGGAACCCGCAACGCGAGTGCCGGACAAGTCGTAACGCGGTGGAGAGCCTCTCCACCTATTTGCAAACAGAAACGTCCAAGATAAGATTTACTCATCTTCTGGCCCATCTCGACTGTAACGCTTGATGGAGGAAATTATGAAATCGCGTCTCACCGCTCTCACCCTGGCGCTGTATATTTCCGTCGCCGTTCTGGGATGTACGAAGAAGACCGATCAGACGGCGGATCAAACCGCAGATCAAACTGCCGCAAACAATGCTGCGAATCCAACCTCCGCAGCTCCGGCTGCCGCTCCCGCATCCGCACCAAGAGCAGAGGAGCCGCGCAAGCCGCGGGTTGAGACTGTCACCATTCCTGCAGGTACCACGCTTACGGTACAGCTCAGCCAGGCTTTGGGTTCGAAAATCAGCCAGGCTGGCCAGACCTTTACTGCCACCCTGGCCAACCCGGTCGAGGTGGGCGGTTCGGCGATCATTCCCGCCGGGGCCAACGCCACCGGCACCGTTGTGGACGCCAAACCTCTTGGCCGCTTCAAAGGAGGCGCCAGTCTGGAGGTGCAACTGACTTCGATCACTATTAATGGCACTGACCGACCCATCCAGACGGCAGCCGTCACCCAAACTGAAAAGGGCAAAGGCAAGCGCACAGCGGTGTTGGCAGGTGGCGGAGCTGGTTTGGGCGCGCTGATTGGCGGCTTGGCTGGTGGAGGCAAAGGCGCTGCGATTGGAGCACTTGCCGGAGGCGGCGCGGGAGGCGCCGGCGCGGCATTTACCGGCAACAAGGATATCGTTCTCCCCGCCGAATCCGCGCTCAGCTTCACGCTCTCGCAACCGCTCCAAGTCAAGGAGAAGGAATAGTCCCGGCACGATGAACCTGGCAGATTTTTCCCTTCTCAGTTTTGATTGCTACGGAACGATGATCGATTGGGAGAGCGGTATTTTTTCCGCTCTCCGTCCCATCCTGAAAGCCCACCAAAAGAAGCTCAGCGACATTGCGCTGCTGGAGATGTATTCCGAGCTGGAATTCGCGGCCGAGCAGCAGGACTACCAAAACTATCGGGCCGTGCTGGAATCCGTGGTCCGCGGCTTTGGCAGCCGCCTCGGATTTACGCCTGCTGAAGCGGAAGTGCGCTCATTACCGGAGTCGGTCAAAACCTGGCAGCCGTTCCCCGACACCGTTGCCGCTCTAGAAAAACTGAAGGCGCGCTACAAACTTGCGGTGATCTCTAACATCGACGATGACCTTTTCGCTCTCACGACGCCGAAACTCAAAGTGCCCTTCGACTACGTCATCACCGCGCAGCAAGCGGGTTGTTACAAACCCTGTCACAAGATCTTTCGCATCGCCCAGGAGCGCAGCGGGATGCAGCTTGAGAAATGGCTGCACGTTGGCCAGAGTATCTATCATGACGTGATTCCAGCGAAGTCGTTGGGGATCAAAACCGTATGGGTGAATCGCCCTTCCCCGCGCGCCGGAGCAGGCGCAGCCAGAGCGGCCTCGGGCCAACCGGATCTCGAAGTACCGAGCCTGGCCGCCCTGTCTGAGAACTGAGAATTAAGAACCGGCAACCGCTTTTTTGTGATCCCGGGTTCCCCGATCCGCCGGTATAAACTAACCAGTCAGGAGATTCCATGGTCACGGCCACAACTCGCGCCAATCCTCTTGCCTATCTGGGCGATCAGCTGAATGAACTCAAAGCCAAGGGCACACATTTCCGCCTGCGCGTCCTAGAGGACGAGCAAGCCCCAATCTGCACCTTTGACGGCAAGAAGGTCATCAATCTGGCCTCGAACAATTACCTCGGCCTGACCACCCATCCCAAGCTGCGCGAGGCCGCCCTCGAAGCCACTCGCAAATACGGCGTGGGCTCGGGCGCGGTGCGTACTATCGCCGGCACCATGAGAATCCACATGGAGCTCGAAGAGAAGATTGCCCGCTTCAAGAACGTTGAAGCCTGCGTGGTTTTCCAGTCAGGATTTGCGGCGAATGCCGGCACCGTCTCTGCCGTTCTGGGCAAAGACGACTTCATCATCTCCGACCAGCTCAACCATGCTTCCATCATCGACGGGGCCCGTCTCTCCCGCGCCAAAATTCTCGTCTTCAACCACAAAGACATGGCGCACGCCGAAGAGCAATTGGCCAGCGTAAAAGACCAGCCCGGCAAGAAGCTGCTGATCACCGACGGCGTCTTTTCCATGGACGGCGATATCGGACCCTTGCCCGGTTTATGCGGTCTGGCGGAAAAATACGGTGCCATCATGATGGTCGATGACGCTCACGCTTCCGGTGTGCTGGGACGTAACGGTCGCGGGACTGTTGATCACTTCCGCGTTCACGGCCGCGTGGATATTCAGGTGGGAACGCTATCAAAAGCCATCGGCGCGCTCGGCGGCTACGTCTGCGGCACCCGCGACCTGATCGATTTCCTCTATCACCGCGCCCGGCCGTTCTTGTTTTCGACCTCCCATCCACCTTCGGTCGCAGCCACTTGTATTGCGGCTTTCGAGGTTCTCGAAAACGAGCCCGAGCGCATCGATCAACTCTGGGAAAACACGCGCTTCTGGAAAAAGGAACTCGGCCTGCTCGGTTTCGACATCGGAGGCCGCAACACTCCCGCCAGCGAAACCCCGATTACTCCCATCATCATCGGCGACGGCAAACTCACCATGGATTTCTCTCGCGAGCTGTTTAAAGAGGGCGTGCTCGGCACAGGCATCGCGTTCCCCACGGTACCGGAAGGGAAAGCCCGTATTCGCACCATCATGACGGCCACGCATACGAAGGATGAGTTGCTGCAAGCGTTGGAGGTGCTGGGGAGGGTTGGCAAGAGGATGAGGACTGTGCAGCAGTAAGTAAACCGTGAGGTCAGCCGTGATCGAACTCAACGATGCGGAACTGCTAGCCCGTTTGCGAAATTTTGAGGACCACTTCGTCGAACGGAAGACTCCTGGCGATGACAAATACGACTGGGTGAAGACGGCCGTTGCATTCGCGAACTCAGCACCGGTTGATTATGCCTGTGTCCTATACATCGGCGTCCGCAACAATGGTGACATTGAGGAGCGCCAAGCCAACCTAGACAGCCTGCAAAAGACCTTTAACAAAGAAATGAAATTTGTTTATCCGCCAATTGCTTACCTGCCGAGGATAACTGAATCGGAAGGACGTCAGGCACTGGCCGTAATCGTTCTTGGTAGCGGATCGCGTCCGCATTTTGCGGGACTTCCTACATACGGCAAGGATCGGAGACACGGGTTGCCTCGGAGGAACAGTTCGCTGAATTGATTGCTTCGCGAAACGGCAAGACGACGGTGTTACTGTCGTATAAGGACAAGGAAGTTACCGTTTCCAACGTGCGGCGCTTTTCCAATATGACGCACGAGCATGGGTGGGATCCGGACCCGAAGATCGACAGTTGCAATCAGTTCTACGTTACATTTCGGCAAGGCGCGCTCCTCCAGTCAGTTCCACTGAGCCTGTGGAGATTCTCTTCGATCACGAAAAGAATAGGCTGCGCTTGCAAATAATGGTTCCCTAGGATTCCTCCTTGGAAATTCCTCACCGCACCGCCGCGGCCAATTCTCGCTGCACGACCTGCTTGTTGGTCTGGGGAAATCGGGCTTTGGCTTCAATCCCAAGCCGTCCGGCGTAGTAGAGCAACTTGTCCACGCTTTTGTTAGCAATTTTCCCGTTGAGCAGTTCGCTCACCCGTGGCTGAGGCTCCGCCAGGATCACCTGCAATTGCGCTTGCGAATACTTTCGCGCGTGCTTCAGGATGGCTTGGTACAAGTCGGTCTTGAACTTCAGGATAGTGGCCTGCTCGGGCGAGAATCCCAAGTCGTCGAGAACATTTCCCCTGGTTATGTGGGTTGGCTTACTGCGTCCGCCCGCCATGCTTTTTCTCCTGCATCATTCGTGCCCTGACCGCCTTGAGCCGCAACCTCGCTGTGTTGATCTCTTTCAGAGGCGTCTCACGGCTCTTCTTTTCAAAACAGTGCAACACGTGAATTACGTCCCGAACCCTCGACAGGTAAACCACGCGATACCATGCCCGCTCATCCTGATCCCTCAACTCAAAAACTCCCGGACCAACGGAGCTCATTGGCCTGTAATTCGTGGGCTGCTGCCCCTGCTGTAACAAGCGCAAGTCAAACCCCAAGTTGTTCTTCGCCGCATCTGGAAAGGAGCTAATCACTTCCTTGGAATCGCCTTCCCAAGCAATTACCGCGTCTATGGGGGTGCTGGACTCCATTTAGCACCAAGAAAGTATAGCATTTTGGTAGGTCGAGATATACAACTAAATGTATGGCAACGTGGGCGAGCTTTGCTCGGCCTGAGCCTTCGACTTCGCTCAAGGCAGCTTTAATCCGCCCGGTAGACCACCTTCCCGCTCACCACCGTCGCGACTACTTTCCCCGTCAGCTGCCACCCGTCGAATGGCGTATTGTGCGATTTGGAGCGCGCTTTCGCGGCTTCGAAGGTCCAGCGTTTCTTCGGATCGAAGATAGTCACATCGCCATGGCTTCCGCGTGCCAGCGTGCCTCGCCCGCGCAAATCGAACACGCGTCCGGGACCCGCGGTAAAAAGTTCGACGATGCGGGTCAGCGGAATCTTATGCTCGCGGTGCAATTGGGTGATGGCCAGTCCTAGCGCAGTCTCGAGTCCCGTGATCCCGAACGCCGCCTTGTCAAACTCGATGATTTTTTCGTGCAGGGCATGAGGAGCGTGGTCGGTGGCGATGGCGTCCACCGTGCCGTCCGCCAGGGCCACGAGAAGAGCTTCGCGATCCGCCGCCGAGCGCAGCGGCGGATTCATCTTGCAGCTGGTGTTGTAATTGCCCACGTCCGCGTCAGTCAGCGCGAAGTGATGGGGTGTGATTTCACAAGTAATGCGAGCCTTGCTGCGCTTGCCCCGGCGAACCGCTTTCAGTGCGTCGGCCGTCGAAAGGTGGGCTACGTGCAGACGCGTTCCAGTGAACTGCTGCGCCATTTGCACATCGCGGTCGACAATCGAGGCTTCGGCCTCTGCCTTCATCCCCCTCAGCCCCAGCCGGAACGAAGTCGGGCTTTCGTTCATCACGCAATTCTCGGTTTGACGGGTGTCTTCGGCATGCTGCACCACGGGCAGATTAATCTCTGCCGCCAGCCGCAAAGTTTCACGCATCACGCTCTCATTGAGAATGGGACGGCCATCGTCACTCACGGCCACCGCTCCGGCCCGCTGCAAGCCGCGAAAGTCGGTAAGCACCGCGCCCTTGCTGGCTTGAGTCGCCGCGGCGATCGGAAACACGTTGACTACGGCGCCGCGTTGCGGCTGTTGCATCCACGCGATCCACTCCGGTGAGTCGACCACCGGAGATGTATTCGGCATGCAGCAGACCGAGGTGAATCCGCCAGCTGCGGCCGCCGCGGTTCCGCTCGCAATGGTCTCTTTGTAGCTTTGTCCGGGCTCGCGCAGGTGCACATGCAGATCGATGAATCCCGGAGCTACGATCAGGCCACGGGCGTCAAAGGTCTCGTCGGCGCTGCTGTGGATCTTGTTGGGCAACCCAACCTCCGCCACCCGACCATCGCGCAAAAGCACGTCCATGGCCGCGTTCAGCCTCGCTGCCGGATCGATCACAAGGCCGCCTTTGATCAGCAATGAGCCGGGTTTGGATTTATCGTGTGCCATGCGCTTACTTCACCTTCCCTAACGCTTTAGCCAGGATCGCCATACGCACGGGAACTCCGTTCCGCACTTCCTCAACAATCGCCGATTGCGGGCAGTCCGCCACCTCCCAGGTAATCTCCAGACCGCGAATGATCGGACCGGGATGCATCACCATGGCATCGCGCTTGGCAACCTTCAAGCGCCCCATTGTCATCTGGTAGCGGGAAATGTAGTCCTGAAGCCGGATTTTCATCCCTGCCAGCCGTTCCTTCTGCACTCGCAGCACCATGATCACATCGGCTCCGCGAAGCGCTTCTTCCGCGCTGCGTACGATGTGCAGATCGGGCGCGAGGCAGGTCGCCATCTCCGGCAACATCTCCGGCGGGCCGCACAAGGTAAGTTGAGTTCCGAACTTCGAGAGCAGATGGATGGCTGAACGGGCCACCCGGCTGTGATAAATATCCCCGATAATCACTACCCGCAGACCAGTCAGGGTTTTCTTATGGCGCAGAATGGTGTAGGCGTCGAGCAGCGCCTGCGAAGGGTGCTCGTGCATCCCATCCCCGGCATTGATAATAGGGATATCTACGTGCTGGGCCATCAGCAACGGCGCGCCCGCATAGGGATTACGGATGACCATCACATCGGCGCCCACGGCTTGCAGCGTGTACGCCGTATCGAGCAGCGATTCGCCTTTTTCGATGCTGGAACCGCTGGAGAGCACCAGCGTGGTCGTCGCACTCATGGACTTGGCGGCGATTTCAAAAGAGCTGCGAGTCCGGGTCGAGGGTTCGTAGAACAGAAGCAGCACCCGTTTGCCGCGCAAGAGCGGGCGCGGCTTGTGCGGATTCATGCGTCTGGCCAGTTGCAGCAGGCCGGTGATTTCAGCGGCACCGAGATGTTCGATATCCAGCAGGGAACCGCGTGCAGGCTTGTGCATCACTTGCCTTAATCAGCGCGCGCCGGCGCGCTTTCAGAATTTGGCTTCACGCTTGCTTCTCCACCAGCAGAACTTTTTCCGCGTCATCCAGTTCGCGCAGCTTCACCTCGATGATCTCATTCGATGTGGTTTGCACTTTCCGTCCCACGAACGTCGCCTCGATGGGCAGCTCGCGATGACCACGGTCAATGAGCACACACAGCTGGATCTGCTTCGGCCGCCCCTGATCGAACAGAGCGTCCAGGGCGGCACGTGTCGTACGCCCGGTGTATAGCACATCGTCGACCAGCACAATGTTCTTGCCGGTGATAGAGAATCCAATGTCGGCTTTCTGCACCACCGGTTTTGCTCCGACGGTGGAAAGGTCGTCCCGGTACAGGCTGATGTCCAGGATGCCGACAGGAACCGGCGTCTTCTCGATGCGCTGAATCATCTCTCCCAGGCGCTGCGCCAGAAAAACCCCGCGACGGCGAATGCCCACAATTCCCAGCTCCCCGGCGCCGTTGTTTTTTTCGATGATCTCGTGAACCAGGCGTACCAGGGTACGCTCGATCTCCGAAGCCGACATCAACTGCGCCTTCTCTTTCAGATGGGCAGGACGGCCGGTCGGGTGCGGAGTCATGAACGCTGCATCATACGCGGGAAAAGCGTCGCTGGGCAAGACGGGTCAAAACCCGGTAGTGGGCTAAAACAGCCCACTACCCAAAACCCGGTAGTGCCCTCATTTCGAGATTCTTTGCGCCCTTCGCGGTTAAAACATTTACCCCGAGAGCGCAGGCTCAAAACTCTGCTACCCAAACCCCGTCGGGGTTCAGGATGACGGTGGACCGTCCGGTCTACATCCGGTCTTTCCGGCGAAGCAGCAACGCTCCGATGACTCCTCCCATGCCGGAGAAGATCAGGAATGCCACCAAGGTCATCACCAGCAGCACACAAATCAGAATGGTGAAACCGTCCTGAGTCTTGGAGAGCTCGATCAGCTGGGCCACATGCGGATCGGAACTGTGCTCACTACCATATGATTGAAGCTGTTTAAGAAAAGTATCCCGAATCTGTTGGGTCAGACCGAGCGCAGCCGACAAGCCCAGAGTGGCGGCCAGCAGGCCGAATCCCAAGGCTCCGGTGAGCGCTCCCAACTTGGCCCCCAGCCCGGGCGAGACTCGCCCTGCACGGCTGCGCCGCCGGTACAGCAACACACACAGAAATCCTGCCCCCAACAGGGCCAATCCCAGAGGTGTGTGCAGCACGGCGAGGAAGATTGCTGCCGACAGCGACACCATGGCCGACCACATGGCCGGAACCCACTCGATCCCGGCTCCTAGCGGAACGGCAGGAGCGCCCGGCGACAGTATCGTTCCCTCGGCGGCTGCTCCACTATGCGCGGGAGCCTCGATCACCCCTACCCGTATCTGAGGAGCATTGCATTGCGGACAGAACGGCGTTCCGTCTTCGACGCTCGCGCCACACTTATAACAGGCATGTTCCACAGGAGTTCCAAGGTACCGCAGGGGATGAGGGAGGGCAAGGCGGAGCCGCGTCGGGTGCAGGTCGACTTGACGCGAAATCTGCGTCCCTGCTGCGCTTCAGTCGGGATAACAGCCGGTTAGACTCAGATGTCGGCTTGCTTGCCGCGCGTATACACGTAGACGACGGCAAAGCTCGATCCTGTGCCGCTCTCCGCAGGTTCGATGGCGACGATATGCTGGTTGCCCGTGGTGCCGGTTTTCAACTCGATCACATCACCTGAGTTATCGCCGTCACAAGTCAGTTCCTTGGATTTACCGGCGTCATCGTCATCCGTGCGCACGCCCACGTCTCCCCCGTGCTTGCTGGTACGGCACTCGAGAACTTTGCCATATTTCTTCAGCTTGCCACGATAGTAGGCAATGATCCTGCCCGGGGCGTCATCGGAATCGAATTTTACGACGATCAGCTTGAACCCAAATGCCGAAGTAAAGAGCGCCAGATTGGCGTTGTTCCCGTCTTTATCATCCTTTTTTATGCGTGCGCCAGGATAAGCGGGCAGGCCGGTCTGGCGAATGTCACCATCGTTTCCCAGGTGCATGTCGCCGACCGAGCTCTTCACGTCAAAGCCTTTATCCTTACTATCGTCTGTTGCCTGGGCGAAAGCGCTGGTTGCGGCGAGAAGCAAGGCTATCGCGAGTGAGAACACAACTGCCATGCGCGCCGGTATCGAGCTTTTCATAGGACCTCCTAGATCGTTCCTTCTTTGCCCCTCGTCTGGATGTACACCAAAGCGAAATCCGAACCCTTGCCTTCAGGCTCCACGGAGACCAGATGCTGGTTGGCTTCCGTGCCGACTTTCAGTTCGGTCACGTTCCCACTGTTGCTGCCCACGCAGCGAACCTCCCGCGAGCTGTCGCTGTCGTCGCCAGTCTTCACTGTCAGATCTCCGCCGTGTTTGCTGGTATGGCATTGAATGACATGTCCAAATTTCTTCATCTGGTCCTGGTAAAACGCCAGCACCTTATCTGGTGAGTCATCCGATTCATATTCGAGCGCGACTACTCTTACCCCAAAAAAGCTGCTGGAAATATTGACGTTGGCGCTCTTGCTGTCGCCGTCGTTTCCTTTCTCCTTCACACGAGCGCCGGGATACACCGCCAGCCCTGTGTCGCGCACGTCGGCTCCTTCGTTCACATGAATGCCGCCAATCGGAGTTTCAATATCAACCTTGTCCGGGCCGCCTTTGCCGTCTTTCACATCGACCTTGCAGGCGGAGAGACAAAAAATCAGTGCAATCGCGATCAGCAGCTTTACCTTATTGTCGAGGACTTTGGGAATCATGTGCCGCACCTCCTGCCGCAAGCGCCAGCGGCCGCTCGATTCCCGCGCCGCGCTGGGCAATATTCGGAATGGTGACCGGAAGATGGCCGTGAACGGCGATCTCGCCGAACAGGGCTTTCACGGCGCTGACCTCCGAGACCGACGCATTCGAAAAGGTGCACAAATAATTCTGCACCGCGGGAAACTGCTGTGCCAGGTATGGGTTTCCCATGGCCAGCATCACGGTTTTCTCACTCGCGCGATCGAGAATCTTTTCTAAAAGGATCGCATTTGCATCCGTCACTGCCACTGAGTTCTCCTGCCCGCTGCCGCCCGGAACGACTTTCCCCGCGACCGGAACCATGTATACGGCGGCAAGGACTGTTTGTGCCTGATCCACATCTTTGAGCAGGTCGCCCGTCATGGCTTCCGCAATGCGGGAATCCACATAAACGATATTGGCGCTCGGCACCCTGCTACGAATCTGGCGCTCCAGTACGTGCCCACTCTCCGTACGTACATCGTCTGAGAAAATGACGACAACGGTGCTGTTCCCCACCGCCTCTGGCTTCTGATACGGAAGGCCGGGAGCAATGGTTCCAGACTTTTTCAGCGGCATGACCTTGCCGTTGTCGCGGACCAGAGTTACGGCAGCGTCCGAGACTTGCTGCCCGAGGGCAAGATTCTCCGGCTTGCCGATCCGATCCTCCAGCGCCTTCACGTCCACCAGTCGTGTATTTTGGAGATTCAAGGACGCCTTTGCTTTCAGTAGCTTAAGGACTGACGCGTCCAGCCGGGCCGGGGTGATTTCACCGCTGCGGACGGCCGCCAGCATGGCCTGGTAAGAGGCGTCCAGGTCGGCTGGGATGATCAGCAGGTCGTTGCCGGCTTTGAAAGCGTCGACGGCGGCACGCCCGATGCGGCCCGCATACAGCCTGGTGAGCGCCCCCATATCGAGCGCGTCGGTCACGACGATGCCGTTGAAGCCAAGCTGGTCTTTCAGCAGTCCGGTCACGATGGCGGGTGAAGTCGTGGCCACGTGATCGGGCTCCGCATCGAGTGCCGGGACGGTCACATGTGCCACCATCACCGCATCCACTCCCGCCGCGATCGCCTGGCGAAACGGCGGCAGCTCGACCGATTGCAACCGTTGCTTATCTCCCGTCACCTGGGCTACGCCGAGATGGGAGTCGGTTGCGGTATCGCCATGTCCAGGAAAGTGCTTGACCGTCGTCATCATGCCACTGGCGCGGGCGCCGCGAATGTAGGCAGTCACCAAATCCCCGACCTGCTGAGGATCTTCGCCGAAGGAACGGGTGTTGATGATCGGATTCGCCGGATTGGAGTTGACATCTGCGTCGGGGAAAAAATTCCAATGCACACCGACCGCCCGCGCCTCCTGGGCCGTGATCCGGCCGAACGCCTCCGCATATTCCGCACTCCCTGCCGCGCCGAATGCCATGGCATGAGGAAATTCGGTGGCGCCGCGCAGGCGCATGCTTACGCCACGCTCGAAGTCGGCAGCAATCAGAAGCGGCAGATGAGAATCCTTTTGCAAACGGTTGAGCAGCACCGCCGCTTCGTAGGGCTCGTTGCGATACAGAAACGGCGGTTCGTAGCGCACCGTCATGGCAAACGAGCCGATGTGATACTTCTGCATCTCGGTCCGCAGTTGCAGGTACTCCGGGCTCTCCACGTTCAGAAACTCGGCCCGCACCCAGATCATGAAAAGCTGTCCGACTTTTTCTTCGGGCGAGAGTTTGCGCAGGGTTTTCTCCGCCCACTTTTCGCCATTGCGATCGAGATGGATGGGGCCGGGAGCTGAATATTTGTCCTTGGCCCACAAGGAAACGGAACATAGCAGAAAAATTAGCAGAAATCGGCGCATCAGCAGACGATAGCACGGCAGGCATCTGCGTAATGTGAGAATCAGCGGCCGGATTTATCGATCAACTCAACCGCCGCCTGCTGGATGGCATTGTCATCGCCGAATCCGGCCAGCCACACCACATCCGGCTCACGTCGAAACCAGGTCATCTGCCGTTTCGCGTAATTACGATGCGCTTGTTGCGCCGTCTGCAGCGCGTTCGCAGCGTCAACTTCGCCGCGCAGAAGTTGCACTGCCTGCTTGTATCCGAGCGAGCTTAACGCTCCGGCGGCATCGCCGTATTTCTCAAGCAGCTGACGCGCTTCTTCTACCAATCCGTCCTGAAACATGCGCGCCGCCCGGGCGTTGATGCGCTCATACAGCGCCTCGCGCTCGGGGTTCAGACCGATCCGCAGGATGCGAAAGCCTTGCAGTGGCTCGCGCCCTTGCTTCCACATTTCGCTCATCTGTTGCCGCGATGCCAGGCAGACTTCGATGGCGCGGATCAGCTTGGGCGCGTCATGGGGATGAATTTTCGCCGCCGCCTGCGAATCCAGGCGCCTAAGAACGCGATGTAAATAGTCGGGCTCGTTGCGGCCAGCCCGCTCCCGAAGTTTTTCCCTCAACTCCTCGGACCGCTGCGGACCGGGGAAAAGACCGTCCAGGAGCGCGCGCAGATAGAGCCCTGTGCCGCCGGCTACAATCGGCAAGTTGCTTCGGCCAGCGATCTCTTGCAGCACCTGCCGCGCCTGGCGGGCATACTCGCCCGCGGTTACATACTTGTTCGGCTCGACAAGATCCAGCAAGTGATGGGGAGCCCGGGCGCGTTCGGCGGCGCCGGGTTTCGCCGTCCCAATCTCGAATTCGCGATACATGGCAACCGAGTCGCAGTTCACGATCTCGCCGTGAAAACGTTCCGCCAGAAACAGCGCCAGCACGGTCTTGCCACTGCCGGTGGGCCCGAGCAGGACGACAAGGAGCGGCTCAGAAGCCGCGCTCAGCGCGCGTTCCACGGAATGTTGTGCCAGTAGCGAACTAGGGTCAGGATGAGGACCAGCACCGCGATCACCAGCAGGCCAGTGGTTTCCAGGGTGTAGACTTGCGGAAGGTGATGTTCCGCTCTCTCCGGCTGAGGTTTGGGGCCGGTGGCTGCCATGCCTGCTATTGTAGCGCTGAACCTGTCTGGGGCGGACACTCTTGTCTGCCACCTCTGACTTTGTTTTTTTCGTCCAAAGAAGATCTCCAAAAAAGACGGTCTGCAGAGAACACCGGTCACACGAGCAAAAACGAAAACCGGCGGACAAGAGTGTCCGCCCCACACCGGCCCCCGCAAAATTCGGGAACTGCGCTCCCGGCCGTTGCGTATCATTCTCCAAGAGGTAGCAACCCTATGCGACGCCTTGTCTTCAGCTTTGCATTGTTGACCTTATGGTTGGCCGCTACACCGCTCAGCCGCGCCGATGACTGGTCGAAGACCTACACCATCACCGGCAAACCCGACCTGCGAGTGGAAACCTCCGACGCCGACCTGCATGTCGATACCTGGGACCAAAATACCATCGACGTCCACGTGACCAGCACGCACTACAAGATCGGGGAGAGTGGCATCAAGATCATTGAGCATCAGACCGGGGACACGGTGGAACTCGAAATTCGCTATCCCCACATGGATTTCAACATTGGGTTCAGCAAGAGTCATCGGGTAAACGTGGATATTCACATGCCCCGCGAAGGCCGGGTCGGCTTGCGGACGGGTGACGGTAGTATCCGGCTGGCAAATTTCAAAGGCGCAATGGATGTGGAAAGTGGCGATGGCCACCAGGAGATTGAAGCCGTGGACGGCACCCTGAAAAGCCGCGCCGGTGATGGGCACATCCGCGCCAGCGGACGATTTGACAGCTTGGAACTGAGTACCGGCGACGGCCGCATCGAGGCCAGCGCCAATCCCGGTTCAACCATGGCCGCGAGCTGGAGTCTGCGCACTGGGGACGGCGGCGTGACTCTGCGGCTGCCGGAAAACTTCGCCGCCGATGTGGACCTGCACACCAGTGACGGTCACATCGATGTGGAGATGCCGCTCACCGTCGATGGACGACTCAGCGAGAAGAACATTCACGGAAAAATCAATGGCGGGGGAAATCTGCTGACAGTGCACACGGGAGATGGCCCAATCCGGATCGAGAGGTCGTAACCATCTACGTAGGCCCAGACGTCCCTGTCTGGGCAACCCAGCAACGCTAGGCCGGGCTTCGATTACGGCAAGTCACCCTTGTCTGGGTTGTAGTAGAAACCGAAACGCAGGGCGAGATATTGGCCGCCGAATTCCTTCGGCAGAGGCGGAAATGGATCCGAAGCCCTGATGCCGCCCCAGGCTCCGCGGTCGAGCGCCACATCGCCTGAGCTGGAGACTAATTTCATTCCCGCCACACTGCCATCCTTGAGAATGGCAAATTCGATCCCCACTTTTCCCTTCTTCATGATGGGCGCGCGCGCCGACTCCGGAATCAGGCTGTACCAGTTCTGCCTGACGTCGTGCAAAACGCGTTGCAGGTAAGGACCAAAATCCACACCCATGGTGTCGCTGAGCACTTCCAGCCCACCCCGAACGTTGGTGCCGCGCCCGCCCTGCCCGAGTCCGAAATCTCCGCCGTCGCCGTAGCTGCCGCGGCTAGCCGCCGCGCCCTGCGCCGCCTGCGCGATCTGGTTTCCCACGTAGGTAGAGCCACTGCTGGCAAAAGGATTGCGCGCTGCCGGCGGTGGAGTCTGAAGCTTGGCCTCGAAGTTCTGATCGACGGGCGGAGCTGGAGGCTCCTGCTGCTGCGGCGCCTGCGCGGCCTGTCCACCAGCCGGAGGCGAAGGCTGCGGTCCCGCGGCGGGTGTGGGCACTGGCACGCTGGGCGTTCCCGGGCGGCTGCTGTCGAGAATCTTCTTCAGCGCCTGGCGGTCCAACTGCGGCACTTTGGAGGTAGCGATGCGATCTTTGTCGGAAATGATGTTGGTGTTCGGCCGCTTGGTCAGCTTCTGTTCATCGGGCGGCAATTCCAGGTAGGTGAGATTCTGATCCCGTGGCGAAACGTTTACCTGAGCGAGCGAGGAACTGCGCGGCAGCAACCTTGCCAGCTGGTTCGAGTTTACGAGAAGGAATACCACCACCAGGTGGGCCGCGACCGACAGCCAGAAAGCTTCGCGGCGGCGGGCTCGCGAAAGATCATCCTGCAGTTGAATCAGCAGGGTCGGGGCTGCGTCAATCTCCCGGTAGGCTGACTCCCAATAGCGCGGATCATAAAAATCTCCACGCTCCGGCTGCCGCGGAGTGGAAGCGGCGGGGCTGGTCGGAGGAGTTTGCGTCGTCGACATGCCGGGAATTCCCTAAGGGTTAGACACGAATCGCGAGCTATCCGTTGTAGCCAGGGTAACCCCCGGTTGATCTCGGTAATATGCAGGTGAAAGCTTGCATTCGCTGGCGTCGCAGTCCGGTGCTTTTATTCTCGCATCTTTTCCGGGAATCCGCGATAACTTGAGGGCGTGGGGTTACTTTCGGTTATACGAGAGCGATGGTGCGTTTTACAAAACTTGACAATAACTACTACGGATGAAGGGCAACTCATCGTCCCAGGGCTTCCAGATTTACTTTCTTGCCATGCTCGCGAATGGCGGCATCGATCTCCAGAGCTACGGCCAGCGCGCGGCGTCCGTCCTCGGGACCTACCAGCGGCTGGGAACGCTTTTGCACCGATTCCAGGAACGATTTCAGTTCGGCATGTAGAGGCTCTTCCTGCGTAGTGGGAAGTTTTGCCATCCGGATTTGCGGATTCACCGAAGGCGTGCCCGCAATTTCATTTTCTCCGACGCTGAACAGGACAACATCCTGCCGGCTGTAGTCCAGCGATACGTATTGTTTCGGCTGGAAGAAACGGAGCTTGCGGACGCGCTCGGTCGAAACCCGGCTGGCGGTGAAGTTCGCGATACAGCCCGACTCGAATTCGATGCGCACATTAGCGATATCGACCTTGCCGGAGAGAATGGGCAGGCCAACGGCCCGAATTTCTCTCACCGGCGAATTCACGAACGAGAGCACGATGTCCAGATCGTGAATCATCAGATCGAGCACGACGTCTACATCCAGCGAACGCGGGGTGAACACGCTCAGCCGGTGCACCTCGAAAAACATGGGCCGGTTAATGACTGGAAGCGTGGCGCGAACCGCGGGATTGAAACGCTCCAGATGGCCGACCTGGACGATCTGGCTGTGGCTTCGCGCCACGCGCAGGAGATCGTCGGCCTCGGCGAGCGAACTGGCCAGGGGTTTTTCAATCAGGACATCGATGCCCGCTTCAATGAGCTGGCGGGCGGTACTGACATGATGAATGGTCGGTACTGCCACGGAAGCAGCCTGCACCTCACTGTGGGTGGTAAGCAGTTGTTCGATCGCCCCAAAGCTGCGGCAGCCGAATTCCTTGGCCACAGCATCGGCGCGCGCCGTATCCGAATCCACCACGCCAACCAGCCGCACCGGCGCACCCTGTTTGGCGAGTTGCTGATAGACGCGGGCGTGGTTGCGCCCAAACACGCCGACGCCGATTACGGCTACGTGAATGACACTGTCAGTTGTCAAAGTCTTTGCTCAATCGTAAAGGGACTTCGATTTAACCACAATCAGCCACGTGGAGACAGACGTCCTCGTCTGTACAGCCGAGCAAAGCTCGGCGGAGCCGGACCGCTCATTCTATCTGCGCCTTCTTCAGCAGCGCGATTTGACCCGCATGGTAGAGCTCGTGCTGCACGATCCCGCTGAAGTTGTAAAAGTAGGTGTGGTACTTGGCCGCCTTGCCGGGCACCTGCTCTTGCAGGCGGGAAACGGGAAACGCGGCC
>Ga0335078_10002541_pt1 | contig 27591 bp, 24 predicted proteins | sample Lox_Sample_32_FD_206711 | JGI IMG/M metagenome (GOLD analysis project Ga0335078, IMG submission 206711) | Soil microbial communities from Loxahatchee National Wildlife Refuge, Florida, United States - Lox_Sample_3.2 | ecosystem: Environmental > Terrestrial > Soil > Wetlands | place: USA... | reverse complement strand
CCGCGCCGCCGGCTTGCTCACGCTTTGAATGCGTTGCCAGGCGCTGCCGAACCAGAACTGCTGCACCAACACAATGAGCGCCAGCAAAGCCAAAAAGAACACTGCACGAAGCAGAATCGCGCCTTTTTCCAACCCAGTCTGCCTTTCCCGTCTCGTTATTGGATGCAAACCGCGCCTAATGGATTTGCGAACTTTAGGCCAAAGCCGTATGCGGCCTGATTCAACCCCAGGATTGCCTTGGTCAATCAGGGCAATTGCCGAAATGCGGCGGTGCGGTAAAGTATTTTCCAGGGGCCCGCTGGCCATGTGAGGTGCGTCGGTGAAATCGAGAGTCGGAAAGATAACTGTTGGACTGTGCGCTCTGCTCTTTTGCCTCGGTGCATTCTCTCAGTCCACGAACCCCGCATACCGCATCCTCAAGGTTTACCGCGTCGGTGGAATCGAGGGTTGGGATTACCTCACCCTCGACCCCGCCGCCCGCCGGCTGTATATCTCGCGTTCCACGCATGTGGTAGTGGTGGACGCCGATTCCGGGAAGCCCGTTGGCGACATTCCCGACACTCCCGGCGTTCACGGCATCGCCCTGGCGCCCGAGCTGGGCCGCGGCTTCACCAGCAATGGCCGGGAAGGCACCGTCAGCATCTTCGAACTGGCCGGCCTTAAGGCCATCGCCAAAGTAAAGGTCGGCGACGGTCCCGACGCAATCCTCTATGATCCCGCCACCAAACGTGTTTTCACCTTCAACGGCGGAAGCCAGGATGCCACCGCCATTGACGCCGCCAAAGGCGAGGTTGTGGGCACGATCCCCCTCGGGGGGAAGCCGGAATTCGGCGTCAGCGACGGAGACGGCAAGCTGTTCGTGAACATTGAAGACAAAAGCGAACTGGTGGCGCTGGACGCCAAGAAACTGAAAGTTGAATCACGCTGGCCGCTCGCTCCCTGCCAGCATCCCACCGGGCTGTCGCTCGACCGCAAGAACCACCGGCTGTTTTCCGGTTGCCGCAACAAACTGATGGCAGTGGTGGATGCGGACAGCGGCAAAGTCATCACCACCCTCCCCATCGGCGCCGGCGTGGATGCCACTGCCTTCGACGCCGAGCAGGGATTCGCCTTTGCGTCCTGCGGTGATGGAAGCCTCACCATCGTAGGAGAAGATTCTCCTTCCAGCTTCCGCGTCGTACAGGTTGCGGCCACCATGCAGGGCGCGCGCACCATGGCTTTTGACCCTAAGACTCACGATGTGCTTCTGGTCCGGGCGCAACTTGGGCCGCCGCCGGACCCGCATAGCGTGGGCGAGCACGCCATTCGCGCGCCCATTGTCATACCCAATTCGTTTGTAATTTTGGTGGTGGGCGCTTCGCCGCCCCCGGGTCCTCCACAGGGACGCAAAACTCCTGTAAACTAACGCCCTGTCTCACGCTGATTCAACCACCTAGAGGGAAACACTCAGGCATGCCACCTGTGGACGAAAAGTTCTATCTGGGGCGCGTCACGCGGCGCGCGGACTTCGCCCCTGATCTCTGGGCGCTGCGCGTTCAGCCTGCGGGCCAGTTCAAGTTCGCTCCCGGCCAATACGCCACGCTCAGCGTGCTGGGTGCGGCAGCGCACAGTGAGCGGCCTTATTCCATCGTTTCTTCGCCGTACGAGAGCGAACTGGAATTCTTCTTCGAACTGGTGCCCAACGGCAAAGTGACTCCCGACTTGTACAAGCTGCACCCTGGCGATGAACTGCTCATACGCAAGGTCCCCAAGGGCCGCTTCACGCTCGATATTGCCGCCGGCCGCGCAAATCATCTCATGGTTTCAACCGTTACCGGCGTGGCGCCTTTCGTCAGCTACATTCGCACTCTCTACAAAGACTGGAAGGAAGGAAAGTTTTCCGGCGAGCACAAACTCTTCCTGCTGAATGGCGCCAGCCGCTCCTGGGAATTCGGCTATCTCGACGAATTGCAGAAATTTGCTAGGGAAGCCCCCTGGCTTAAGTACGTCCCCACCGTCAGCCGCCCCTGGGACGACAAAGCCTGGCGCGGAGAAACCGGCCGCGTGGACGACCTGGTGCGCAAATACACCGATCTTTGGGAATTGAATGGTGCTAACAGCGTCGGCTATCTCTGCGGCCATCCGGGGATGATCGAAAACACCAAGGGAATTCTGCACCGCATCGGCTTCACCAAGGAAGTGCTGAAAGAAGAAGTCTATTGGGTGCCGGCTAAGCCGGCGCACACGCGGGCGTAGAATCTTTCGATCCTGAAGACCTTCCCGATTCGGGATTGTTGCCGCGAACTGACCGCGAAGCTTGCTAAGGACGCGAAAATTGGCTCCCGCTGCGTGCGGGATGAAAATCCTGGATAGGGGAATCGCAGGCTTTTCGCTGGCCGGATTTCTGTGGAAAGCTTTGAACTCGGTATGCCGCAAGCTATAGGTATCGCCTAAGCCTTGTGTTTGCAACGCTGGCCCGGTGGGCGAGGTCTTGCGGTCTTTTTCATAAGCTCCACGAATTCTGCGGCTTGCCGAGAAATCGTCTCCAGCAACCCTCGTTTATAGCTATGAGATAACATTGCGCCAGGAGGGCTCCAGAGCGTGCCGAAACCTCGCGGGCACCCAAAACCCTAGGCGGACCTCCCGCGTCCAGCCACGGGCCTGCAAACGCCGGGAAAGGGCATTCCACGTGATGACCGGCCCGGCATTTCAAGCCCCCGAAATCGCCAACGAAAAATCAACGACTTAGCAGAACGCACGCCGGTTTTCCCATTTCGGAACTATCCTGCGATGCGTTCATGATCGGCGAACTGTCATTCCGAGTGCGGCGGGAGTTCGCGAAGCGAACTCCCGCGGAGTCGAAGGACCCCGCCGGCGTTGGCAGCTTCGATGGCGCTTCAGGGCATCGGCTACGGAAGTTCGAAATCATAGAGACCGCCAGACCGGCTCCTCGGGCCGCTGGAATCTTTGAATGCAGTTGACTGACTCGGCTAGGTCAACTCCGAGTACGTGGAGGCGAAAAAATCCGGGCCTTGAAAAAATTTCTCGTAGCACTCCAGGCACAGCCAATCGCGGCCGTTAGTGTACCCGGTGCCGTGAGTGGTGTCGTCTTTCGATTCGAACAGTTCCCAATGGCACACGGCGCAATTGTCGCGTTTGCCGCCTCCCGGCACTAGGTCGAAGTTAGCCGCATCCGACGCCAGCTTTAGATCGAAGGAAACGCGGCCGGTCTTGCGCTCGATTACGACATCGCGGGACGCCCAGGCCTGCTTGTGCCAGTGCCAGGGATGTTCGCGGCAGCGGCGAACCGCTTCGCGAATAGGGCCGGCATGCCGGTGCACGCCGTGGATTTCTATCGCGGCTGGTTCGCGGTGAGGCAAGGTGAAACCCGAGAAGATCTTGGGAGTGGACCACGGTCCCGGCAGCTTCTCGATTTTCGAACGGAGCTCGTCCAGATTCGCCTTCCCTTCATGCTCCAAAATTCTAGCTGCCAACGACTTTTTCTCACGCAGCAAGCCGAGCCATAGGTGCTCAGTGCCGATGTGGCGATGATTGAGACGGCCGGCTTCCTCGGCTGCGGCCTTCAGCACCTTTTTGGATTCTTCACTCAGCGGCAGGTCAATGTTCGCCGCAATAGACGCACGCTTCTCGGTACGCGCATCAATTTGCTGACGAATGGATTCGTAATTTATCCCCGGCAGCAGGCGGAAGAACAAAGCCCTGTCTTCCCGCAGCAGTCCCAACAGCAGGTGCTCCGTATCAATGGTGGGAGATCCATACTGGCTGGCCTCGTAACGCGCAAAGAAAATCACGCGCCGCGCCTTTTCTGTGTAGCGCTCGAACATACTTCTACTCCCGAAACGCACCCTCTATGGAGCGTTGCGTATTCAAGAGACGCTCTCTCCGAGGCAGTGTCATTACGAGCGCCGTCCCTTGGCGTGAGGAATCTGCATTCCGCCGCTGCAGGGCAACCTGCAGATTCCTCGCTTCGCTCGGAATGACAATTTCGTCGAACGTCACAATCTCGGGCGATCCTCAACCGTTGCCGGCCGTAGCTCTGCGGCTCGCGTGTTTCCAGTACAAATATCCCGGCACTCCGATCAGCACGATGATCGTTCCCGCCAGTGCTTCTTTGGGGCGCGTGATCACCATGTTGAGCACCCACGCGCCGCTGATGAGCACATAGATCGCGGGCAGCCAGGGATATCCGGCGCAACGATACGGCCGCGGAATGTCGGGCCGCTTCCAGCGCAGGATGAACATGCCCACTACGGTGAGCGTGTAGGAAAGCACCATGCCGAACATCACGTAGGTGTAGAGCTGGTCGTAGTGGCCGCTGATCGTCAGAACGCCGGCCCAAATGCTCTGCCCAATCAGGCTGAAGGCCGGCGTGCGCCACTTGGGATGAATTCGCGCCATGCGCTTGAAGAAGACGCCATCCTGCGCCATGGCCAGATACACGCGCGCCCCTGAGAGCGTGCACGTGGCCGCGGCGCTAAAGCACGAAATGGCGATCATCAGCGAGAGCCATACTGCGGCCCTCGGCGAGAACAATGCCGTTGCGGCCGCGTGTGCGATCGTCTCGTGCTTGGCTATCTCACCCAGCGGCAGCGCATACACATACGTCATGTTCATGGCGACGTAAATCGCGCCCACCGCAAGCACGCCCAGCACCATGGCCAGCGGCACATTGCGCCGTGGTTCCTTCACCTCGCCCGCCACCCAGGTGATGTACACCCAGCCGTCGTAGGCCCAGAACACGGCAATCAATCCCACGCCCATGGCGGAAATCAGCTGCCCGGGGCTAAGTCCCATGGTCAGACTGACACCGTGGCTGCTGAAGTGGCTCCAGCTGCCTTTTCCAATCACGAAGCCGAGCACCACGAAAGCTGCCATGGCGGTAAACTTCGTCAAGGTGGAAACGTTTTGCAGCAGCGCTCCCCAGCGCAGGCCCAGAACGTTGACCAGGGTCAAAACTGCAATAAGAACGAGTCCCACGATGTGCGCGCGAGTAATCGCCACGCCCAGCGCCGAGAACACAACGTGCTGCTCAGAAATCACCGGCAAAACCTGCCCGCCATACGCCGCCGCCGCTACTGAAAGGGCGGCGATGCTGCCGCCGTTGGCCACGCTGAACAGCATCCAGCCATAGAGAAAAGCCACCAGATCGCCATAAGCCTCGCGCAGGTAAACATATTGGCCGCCGGAATCGGGGAACATCGAGCCCAGTTCGGCGAAGGCTACGCAGGCGAACAGCGAAATCACTCCCCCCAGCACCCACACCAACAGGAACAGCATCGGTTGGGGCAGCGGGCCGGCGATGTCCTTGGCAGTGAGAAAAATCGAAGAGCCGATAATGCCGCTCACCAGCAGCAGCACGGAGTCGAGCAGGCTGAGGCCGCGGACCAGCGTGGGTTTTGATGTAGATTGCATTTCTACAGGCTGCGAGGTAGCGGGAAGTCCCATGAGGTGTCCGTTAACGATATGCTCTAAAAGCTACCCAATGCCGAGTTCGTCCGGCGATTCCAGCGGCGTGCCGCAGCGCCGGCAGATCACCGCGCCGCAATCGCCGCAGGTCAGCGGATCGGTCACTTCCTGCGCGCACTGGGGGCAATAGAGTGGCTCCGGGTCAGGCGCGGGCTGCGGCTCTGGCGGCATAAGTTGAAGAACTGTAGCATACCTTCGTGCGGCCTTTGTGTAACTTCGTGTCCTTCGCGGTTGCTTTTGTTTTCTTGCCATTGGCAGCAAGCGCAACCACAAAGAACACTAAGGATTCACGAAGGTCCACCAAGGAAATCGTTTGATGGACAAGCCTCCCACTCCCGATCAGAAACTGCAGCAGGAATTCAACCGCTGGGCTGAAGCAGGTGAAGGCGCGAAGATGGAGCGCCATCATCTCGACATCACCGAAAAAACCATTCGACTGATGAACTTGCGGCCCGGCGAGCGCGTGCTCGACCTGGGCTGCGGCTCGGGATGGGCCACGCGCCTGCTGGCGCGGCTGGTGGGCGATGGGCCGGAGGGTTTTGGCCAGGTCGTCGGAGTTGACGTTGCCGACGAAATGATTCGCCAGGCGCGCGCGGCCTCGAAAGATTTCGAGAATATTCTTTATGTCTGGGGATCGGCGCAGCAGATTCCCTGGGAAGAAAATTTCTTCGACAAGATGCTCTCGGTGGAGTCGTTTTACTACTACGCCGATCAGGACCGGGCCCTCGCCGAACTGTTTCGCGTGATGGCGCCGCGCGGCCGGCTGTTCATCCTGATCAATCTGTACAAAGATAATCCTTATTCGCTGCAGTGGGTGGACAAGCTGAAAGTGCCGGTGCAGGTACGGTCTTCATCCGAATATGTGGAACTGCTGAAGAAGCACGCGTTCGAAAATGTCGAAGCCCTGCAGATTCCCGATGACACGCCCACGCCGGATGATTATCAGACGAAGTCATTCAACAGCCTGGAAGATTTGCGCGCGTTCAAGCGCACGGGAGCGTTGCTGCTGATGGCCTCGAAGCCCGACCTGCGCACGCCCGCGCCAGGTTACACGATTTACTGATAAACATGTGGCGCGGGCGCCCCCGCCCGCGAACATCCCGGTTGTATCGTAATTCTAACGCGGGTAGGAGGAAGGCGCAGCATTACTCTCTCGCGCAGTCTTCTTCGAAGGCCTGATGGGCACACGCGAGGGGGAAGCCCGCGCCACACCCTACTTCGACAGCCGGTTGTACTTCTTCGGCAGTTCGCGCGGGCGGTCGTGGGGCAGGGCATAGCAACCTGGGGTCGCCAATGCCAGACCGGTAGCCCATCCTAGCCACTCTCTTTGCGGCCAGGATGGGGATTCCACGAGTTCCGGGTATGGAACTCTACATGCCCAACTGATATTCGCCTTCGATGTCGCAAGCGAGCCCATCGCCGGAGGGGGAGCATTGGTAGGTGCCTTTGCCTTTGAGGCCTTTCAGCTTGCCAGTTCCTCCGCTGAATCCCCAGCTCCCTTTAAGCCCAGTAGCGCTTCCTTCTTTCAGCGTAGATGTGCCCTGATACCAGACAAAAAATTTGTCTCCATTCTCCATCGTGCTCACGTGGAAGCCGCGAGCATGCCCGGTATTGCCGCTGATGTCCACCGTCTCTGTGCTGATGCCGTCCTTCGACTTTTCTCCGGCAATTTCCATAGGCTTGGTCCACGTGCATTTCAACTGCTCGACTGCCAGGCTGTGACCCGGCCGATCGCCTACCGCAAGCATGTGCACTGGGTCCGGCTTGGCGAATTGCGCCGTCCCGCTCACCTTGGTTTGCGCGTTGGCTGTCGCTGCGCACAGCCAGACCGCGACCGCCGCTATAAGAATCTGTCGCATGGAAATCTCCTCCTCTGCCGTTGTTCTATCCACCTGCAAGCCATGAAATCGCCGGAAGCCTATCTCCCTTCCTCTGCCCTGTCAAGCCGCTTGACCTATTTTGTGCTTTTGCGAAACGTGTCCCTGCTCTGAGCGACCCGGCACATTCACTTCGCCAGGCGGTTGTACTTCTTCAGCACTTCGCGCAGGCGGTCATGCGGCAGCGCATAGACTTTGCGGTTGTTGATTCCGGTCATGGTTTCGGCGGCGACCATGGCGTTGATCACGGCCTCCTCTGTGGCCTGCACCGTGGCCAGGAAAATCGGATCAAGATCGCCGTTCTGCAGCATGCTGATTTGATGTGGGCCTTTAGCCCCAATCGCGCCGGCATTGGCGGTGGAGAAGGCGATGAAAATATCGCCGGAGCCATCGCCGGAATAGCTGCCGTCGCGGCCCAGGCCAAGCGAAACCCGGCGCGCCACGCGCTTCAGCTGGGTGGGAATGAGCGGCGCATCCGTGGCCACGACCACGATGATCGAACCGGTGTCCTGCTCGTCCTCATACGCTTTGTGCTCAGGAATTTCTTTGCCAACCGGAACGCCCGCGATGCGTAACTGGTCCCGCTGACCGTAATTGCATTGCACCAGCACGCCCACGGTGTAGCCGCCAGCTTTGGCGTCGAGCACGCGGGATGATGTGCCGATCCCGCCTTTGAACTGGTTGCACACCATGCCGGTGCCGCCGCCCACATTGCCTTCTTCCACCGGGCCGCCATGCGCAGAGTCGAGCGCGTGCACCGCATCCTCAGGCTTCACGTGGAATCCATTGATGTCGTTCAGATAGCCGTCCCAGGTTTCCGCCACCACCGGCAGCGACCACCAATAACCCTCCATGTCAGGATGGCCACGCTTCACCTTCCAGGCAATCACCGCGTCGCGCACAACCCCGACGCTGTGCGTGTTGGTGATCATCACCGGGCCATCGAGGTAGCCAGAGTCCTGCACCCACGTCGTGCCGGTCATCTCGCCGTTGCCGTTGAGCGTGAACCAGGCGGCGAACACGGCCTCCATGGAGTTGCGGCCGCGCGGCAGCACCGCGGTCACGCCGGTGCGCACCGGGCCGACGCCCACCTTCAGCGGGCCTTCGCCGGAGATCAGCGTGGTGTCACCGACCTCCACGCCTTTAACGTCGGTGATGGCGTTGAACGGGCCGGGAGTGCCGTCGAAGGGAACGCCCAGGTCGCGGGCGCGGCGCCTGGTTTGAGCGGTAAGAGCGGTAACCAGCGCGGCAATGCAAATCAGCAAAGCTGCGAAGCGGGATTTGTGCATGGGTTCTCCGAACAAGGGATCGTGGCAGTATAGAGTTTTTCCGCCGGACTTTTCGAGCGGGATTCCTTCGTTCCTTTGGGTTTAACGCAGATGCGAACTGCCTGAGAAGCAACCACTAAGGACACCAAGGTACACGAAGATGCACGAAGGAAACGGTGCTCGGCTATTTCTGACCGAACCAGGAAATCCGAGGTCGGTTGCTGATTCTTCGGTGATGACCAGTTCCCAGTTGCCAGTTCCCAGTTCCCAGTTCACAGTTTATTGTGCAGGCCGAGCGATCAGTGAGCTCTGAGTTGAAACAGCGAATTCAAATCATATTGGCGGTGGCCGTCGTCATTGCCGCTCTGCGTACGGGCTACATCCTGTATGAACGCCGCGCCGAGAGCGCCGAACTGGCGAAGAGCCAGCCCCCGCCGCTGAATCCCGACTATTACGTCGTTCCCAGAAAACTTCATCCCTACGATCTTAAGTCAGCGAAGAAACTCACGCAGCAGCCGGTGTGGGTGAAGGAAGGCTATCGCTACACTTACTATCCCTACAATGCGGCGACTCGTCATGCCGACTTCGCGCACGAAGCGGGGTTGCTCCTCCCAATCGAAAGACTCGAAGTCAAGGACGTCGTCACCAATCCGTCGCCGGGCGCGCCCGCCCAGCGCCAGGTTCTCGCCATCTTTGAGAAGGAGGGCAAGAGCTATGCCGTTCCCATCGGCGTGGGAAGCGGCGGCGACTACCAGATTTACTCCGATGAAATGTTCTACATCCAGGACCCGCGCGAGCTTTATAAGCATTGGCCTGCCGATATCTGGGACTCTATCGGCCAGCATCAGGTCAAGCTGGGAATGAACGAATTTCAGGCAGATTTCGCGATCGGCATGGGAATACCGGAGAGCTCCGGCGACTCGACCACCAAAGTCGTGAAGTATCCTAACGGCGGGAATCCTGTTGTGATTACATATCGCAACGGAAAGGCAGCCGAGATTCAACCCGGCCGCTAGTGCATCCCTGGAATTTGTAACTTTGTAATCGGGTAATTTGTAATTTGGAAGCCCGGCCTGCGGGCTTTGCTTTTAATTTTACAAATTACAAATCCCCCTCTGCTCACTTCACCTTGGGCGAGTTTTCATCCGCCGGCTTCTCCTCGTCGGCGTGGATCACCCCGTCCTCCTCAGCATAGAACGAGCGATGCTGCGCATCCGGCTGCTTGGGAGTGAGGGCCAGCTCAAATCCGTCTTTCTTAGAGCGAAAACTCGCCGTGTAGTCGCCGCGGTCGGTGTTCACCATGCGGCGGGTGAATGACCCGGTGTGCACGAGCGCCATCAGCGTAGTGGCATAGTGGCCGTACTTCTTGTTGTATTCGCGCTGCGCGCGCAGCACGGTGCGCATGTAGCCGAGCGCGTCGGCTTCAGACTCAGAGCGCGCCGGATCGCCAGGAAACTTGGGCTGATAAGTTGTGGTTTGTGCCGCCGAAGAAAAAGCGCCCGCGAGCAGCAATGCAGTCACAGCGCACGCCGCCGTTCCGCGGGCCAAACGTAAACCCTTTGCCTTAATCATTAAGACTCCCCCTTAGTCGTCAGTGCCCGTCGTCGGTCTTCTGGCAAGCTTTTCAGCCGACCGCTGAAAGCCGAAGATTGATGCGAACTCATGTTACTGCCGTAATTGCCGATGTAGTAGCAATCATTCCATACACAGAGAAATGTGTTTATGCTAGCCAAGAACCTTGAGATGAGCCCGATGAAGCCTGCGTTGGCCAAGAAGCCCGTGATTCGCATTGCCGTCGTTGAAAGCGATCCGTTGCGGTTCGTGGGTTTTCGCACTCTGTTCGATTCCGAATCTGATTTTGAACTCATCGCGGCCGCCCTGCCCGATATCAGCGTCTCGCAAAATATTGACCTGGTGTTGCTGGGCAACCGCAATGGGCAGAATCTGTTCGACACCATGGCTACGCTGAAGGCGTCGCGGCCCGACCTGAAGATTATCGTAACCGGCTCGGGCATGGATGAGGAATCCATTCTCAAGGCCATCGCTTCCGGCGCCAAAGGATACGTTGACGAAGCCGCTTCCCCCAAAGAATTTGTGCAGGCAATTCGCATCGTGCAGTCGGGTTCGGTGTGGGCGCCACGGCGTGTGCTTTCCATGTTCATCGAGCGAGTCAGTTCCGCCCCGGGACGCATTTTCCCCGCCGGCCGCGTCACCTTCACCGACCGCGAGAAAGAAGTGCTCGAAATGCTGGTGGCAGGCCGCTCCAACAAAGAGATAGGCTCTGCGCTGGGCATTGAAGAGCGTACCGTAAAGGCCCACGTAGCCAAGCTGATGCGCAAAGTCGGGGTGCAGAACCGTATTGCACTCTCGGTGCATGCGATCACGCATTCACTGGTCTCGGCGAAGTAGCGCCGAATTTGTAATTTGAAAATTTCGCAATTTGCTAATTTTTAGAACCACAGTGGGGCTGGGCAGGCGAAGTTTTAAATTACAAATTACCCGATTACGAAATTACAAATTCCCCGCGAATTTCCCGCCTACCATCATTCCTTCCAGACATAACACTCGCTGCGTGTGAATGCCGGGTCTGTGGGATCAATTCACCTGCTTCGCACTCGAACTCTCTCGAAACTGGCCTTTCTTCTCGTGTATGCTGGTGCGCGCTTTCATCAAATCCGCACCGTCAAGGAGACACTCCGTGCGCTTCTTCAAGACGCTTGTTTTCGCAATTGCTGTGTGTACGAGTTCGCAGTTACTGGCGCAGGGCTCCGCCCAGGTTCCGACTGAACCCGATCACTTCGATATCAACATGATTGACCGCGGCACAGATCCCTGCGTGGATTTCTACCAATACTCCTGCAAAAAATGGATGGATGCCAACCCGATTCCTTCGGACCAGTCCTCATGGTCGCACGGCGCAAAACTGGCGCTCTGGAACCAGGGCGTGCTGCGCGACGTGCTGGAGAAGGCCGCCAACAACGACCCCAAACGCAGCACCGTCGAGCAGGAGATTGGGGACTACTACTTTTCCTGCATGGACGAAGAAACTATCAACGCTGCGGGACTGAACCCCATCAAGAGTGAACTCGACGGAATCAATGCCCTGAATGACAAATCGCAACTGGGCGCAGAACTTGCTCACCTGCACGCCATTACTTTTGCATTACAACCAGGCACCGACTCCGGCGCTCAGACCGCCTTGTTCGGTTTCGCCTCCAACCAGGATTTCGATGACGCCACCAAAGTTGTCGCCGCCGCCGACCAGGGCGGCCTCGGACTACCCGATCGCGACTACTACTTCAAAGATGACGCCAAGTCGGTCGAGACCCGCCAGCAATACCTGGCCCACGTGCAGAAGACTTTCGAACTGCTGGGCGAAAGCACCGCCCAGGCGGCGGCCGATGCCAAGACGGTCATGGAGATGGAGACGGCCCTCGCCAAGAGCTCCATGGATCTCGTCAAGCGGCGCGATCCCGCCAATCTTAACCACAAGCTCACTCCGCAAGAGTTGCGCGCGCTGACGCCGGCGTTTTCCTGGGACGATTACCTCAAAGGCATTTCCGCCCCGGCCACCGCCCACTACCTCGTCTTCACCCCCGACTTTTACAAGGGCGTGAATGACCTGATCACCAGCGCTTCTCTGGACAATTGGAAGGCCTATTTGCGCTGGAAGCTCGCAAGCGCGTCCTCACCGTTGCTGAGCACCGCCTTTGACGAAGAGGATTTTGATTTTTACGGGCGCAAGCTGATGGGCCGGAAGCAGCAGCGCCCACGCTGGCGGCGCTGCGTCGGCATGGTGGACAGCGATCTGGGCGAGGCGCTCGGCCAGGCCTACGTTGAGCGGACGTTCGGCGAGGATGGCAAACAGCGCATGCTGAAGATGGTCGCTGCCCTGCAGGACTCGATGGGCAAAGACATCGAGCAGCTCGACTGGATGAGTCCGGCCACGAAAAAAGAAGCGTTAACCAAACTGCACAAGATCGAAGACAAAATCGGCTACCCCAACCAATGGCGCGACTATTCCAGCATGAGGATTACCCGCGGCGATGCTCTGGGCAACGCTTACCGCAGCAGCGAATTCGAGCTGAAGCGCCAGCTGGCTAAAATCGGCAAGCCCGTGGACCGCGGCGAGTGGGGCATGACGCCGCCCACCGTGGATGCCTACTACGATCCTCAGCTCAACACCGTGAATTTTCCCGCTGGCATTCTGCAGCCGCCGTTCTTCGATAAAAGGGAAGACGATGCCGTTAACTTCGGCGCCATCGGCTCGGTCATCGGCCACGAACTTACACACGGCTTCGACGATGAAGGCCGGAAGTTCGATCCCAATGGCAACTTGCGCGACTGGTGGACCGACTCTGACGGCAAAGAATTCGACAAGCGGGCGCAATGCATCGCGGATGAATACTCCGGCTTCCAAGCCACCGCCGGGGTAAACGTCAACGGCAAACTCACGCTCGGCGAAAACACCGCCGATAACGGCGGCGTCCGCATTTCTTTGATGGCGCTGCAGCGCACGCTCGCAGCCGGCAAGAAGGCTGACCAGAGTAAAGAAAAAGCCGGCGATCTGACTCCCGAGCAGGAATTTTTCGTCGCCTACGGACAAGTCTGGTGCGCCAACTGGCGGCCGGAGCTGCTGCGTCTGCTGGCGCAGTCCAATCCGCACTCGCCGCCGCGATACCGCGTGAACGGCGTGGTTTCCAACATGCCGGAATTTCAGAAGGCTTTCGGCTGCAAGCAAGGCCAGCCCATGGTGCGGGAGAACGCCTGCCACGTGTGGTAGTTGATGCCGCAGAATGCCGGCGAGGCACTCAGCATTCGGCATTCGGCACTCAGCATTCAGAATTCGGCACTTGGCGCTTGGCATTTGGCCGGTCTTAGCTCCGAGCGTTGAGCGCTGAGTGCCGTGTGCCTCTCCAGAAACCCGGGCAAACCGGGTACGAACCGGCTAAACCCCGGCAGGTTCCCCGGTTACTTAGGGACACTCCCCGAGGTAATCTTGTGTGCTTCGCCCCTGTACCGCATACTCGCTTCACCTACCACAGAACCTGGGAGACGGGGTTGGAAATGGGGATTTAGGGTCACCATAGCCAGCCCCGATTTTTTTGTGCCCGCCCCTCCCGATTGCCCTCATTCTGCCATCCAAGTATTAATAGCGCTTTCCAGGGAATGCTTTAAAATCATGGAGTTGGGGTTCGCTCGCCCGGTCTAAGGTAGCCCCGCCTGCTCTCATTGCGCTATGTTTAACGCAGTCCTGAACACAATTGGCTGAAGAAAGACGAGGCAACGATGAAGAAACTTCTGGTTTTGTGGCTAGTCGTTTGTATGGCGGCGGTAGCTTTCGCCAAAGACGATGACGACGAAAACAAAGCAGCTGACCGGATTAAAGCTGCGGCAGCGGTCCTGGACGAGATTCAAGGCGCTCCCGATCAAGGCATTCCCCAGGAAGTGCTGGGCTCCGCCGAATGCGTGGCGGTGGTGCCCTCGATGCTAAAGGGAGGATTCGTGTTCGGCGCCCGCTATGGCCGCGGCGTGGCCAGTTGCCGTACTCCTGAGGGTTGGAGTGCCCCCGCGTTCTTCATCATCGAGGGCGGCAGCTTCGGCCTGCAGATCGGCGGTCAGGCAGTTGATCTGGTGATGCTCATCATGAACAAAGAAGGCATGAAAAATCTGCTTTCCAGCAAGTTCAAACTGGGTGCCGATGCCAGTGTGGCGGCGGGTCCGGTAGGACGCCACGCCGCGGCCGATACCGACTGGAAGATGCGCGCCCAGGTACTCAGCTATTCGCGCGCGCGCGGCATATTCGCCGGCCTGGAACTGAATGGCGCCTCCATCCGCCAGGACAAAGACAGCACCCGCGAATTTTATAACCGCATGGTGCCCTTCCGGACATCGCTCAACGGCACCATCGAGCCGCCGAAAGAGGCGTATCCTTTCCTGGAAACGCTGTCCAAGTGGGCCAAAGAAGCGGCGAAGTAGCCGCGACGGCTAAAGCATTCAGCACTCGGCATTCAGCACTCGGCATTCAGCACTTCAGCCAGAGCAACCGGGTGCTGGGTGCCGATTGCCGGTCTGAAGGTCGCCAAACATAGCATTGCACCGGCATGAGGCCAGTGCTGATTGCTAATTGCTGACTGCCGAATGCTAAGCGCCAGAACCCAGAATCCGGTCCTCGGGGGACATACTTCCACCATTTCCTCTGGCATGCGTCAGCGACTCGAGTACGCCCTGGCTTGGCTGTTCATTAAACCTTTGGGCGCTCTGCCTCGGCCACTCTCGCGCGCTGCGGGGATTTTTCTCGCCTGGATGGTGTGCGCCCTGCATTTCCGCTTGCGCCGCGTCGGCATGCGCAACCTGGCGCTGGCCTTTCCGGAAAAGACGCGCCGCCAACGCGCCCGCATTTTACGGGGCGAATTCACTTCGCTCGGCAGGCAACTGGCGGAAGTCTGCCGCTTCCCCAAGTACACGCTGCAGAACGTAACCCAAACCGTGGTCTACGACGGCTTCGAGAACTACGAGCGCGCCTTCGCCCGCGGCAAGGGTGTGCTGTTTCTCACTGCACACTTCGGCGGCTGGGAGCTTTCGGCATTCACCCACTCCATGCACGGCCACCCGATGAACGTGGTTATGCGGCCACTGGATAACATCTACCTCGACCGGCTGATTCAGCGGTACCGCACCATGCACGGCAACACCATGGTGGACAAAGATGATTTTGTCCGCGGGCTGCTTGCAGCGATGAAAAAGGGCGAAACGGTGGGCATTCTCATGGACACCAACATGACCCCGCCGCAGGGAATCTTTGTGGATTTTTTCGGCATTCCCGCCTGCACCGCCAGCGGACTGGCGAGAATCGCCCTGCGCACCGATGCTGCCGTGGTTCCCGGCTTCACGATCTGGGATTCAGCTTTGCGGAAATATCGCCTGCGGTTTGATCCAGCGGTGGAACTGGTTCGAACCGGCGACAATGAAGCTGACATCGTCGCCAATACTCAGCTTTTCACCAAGGTGATTGAGGATTACGTGCGGCGCTATCCTGAGCAGTGGCTGTGGATTCATCGCCGCTGGAAGACGCGGCCGGAGGGCCAACCGGCGCTGTATTAGTAACGACGGCGGAACGCCGGCGCTACGGTTTAGCCAAACCATTCGCTGCGGTAGGCGATCCACCAGCTTACAAACACAATCGGAATTGTGGCCGCCACCGCCCACCAGAGCGGCAAAATGAAGTCAGCCACCAGGCCGAGCACGGTAAAAGCCGTCCAGAAGATTTTTCGTTCCATCTCGCTATTTTAGTAGCCCGAGTCCTCATGCAGCAGATGACCTTTGTCATCCGCCGTTTGCCGACGATGCCAATGTACCTCTGCAGTATGCCGGCGCGCTTTCCTTTCTATCCGCAAACGTATACAAAGATGCCATGAAGCGCTCTCTGCAAGAGGTAGCGAATCACGTGCAGGGCCGGGTAGTGGGCTATGCCAACGTAGAACTGACCGGAGTTGCCAGCATCACTTCGGCCGCCCCTGGCGACCTGGTCTTTGTGGAAGACGCAAAGAATCTGCGGCTCGCCCTCGACTCCCGGGCTACGGCGGTGATCGTTAGCGAATCGGTTGCAACAGCGTCGCCCTGCAAGCCGCTGCTGGTCACGTTGCATCCTCGCCTCGCCTTTGCCCGTGCAGCGCGCCTTTTGTACAGCTCACATAAGCTGCCGCCGGGCGTTCACCCCACCGCAATCGTGCCGCTTTCGGCAAAACTCGGCCGTGACGTGATTCTGGAGGAGCGCGTTGTCCTCGGCAACGGCGCCGCGATCGGCGCACACACCCGCGTTGGAGCCGGCAGCGTGATCGGGGCGAATGTCACCCTGGGTGATGACTGCGAGCTATACCCCAACGCGACGATCTATCCCGGAGTCCGACTTGGCAGCCGCGTGATCGTGCACGCCGGCGCGGTTTTGGGCAGCGATGGATTTGGCTACGTCCGCGACAAAGCCACCGGCCGTTATGAGAAATTCCCCCAGATTGGCCGCCTGGAAATTGCAGACGATGTCGAAATTGGCGCCAACTCCACTATTGACCGCGGCGCGCTCGACGTAACCCGCATCGGCCGGGGTACGAAGATTGACAATCTTGTACACATTGGCCACAACGTGCAAATCGGCGAGAACGTGGTAATCGCTGCCCAGGCCGGCTTTTCCGGCAGCATTGTGGTGGAAGATAATGTAGTGTTGGGGGGCCAGGTAGGAATCGGCGAGCATGCCCGCATCGGCGAAGGAGTGATGCTGGGCGGGCAAGGCGGAGTTCTCCCCAATAAGGTGCTGCGCGGGAAGGGGATCGCTTTCTGGGGAACTCCAGCGAAGCCGCTGCGCGAATATTTGAAGGAGCTGGCAACGTTAAGCCGCCTGGCAAGAAAGAAGTAATCACATAAAGAACCATAGCTCAAGGCTAACGGCCAACGACTAACGACCAATGTCTATTCTTGTCATCGGCGGGCACTCGCGCAGCGTGGGCAAAACCAGCGTCGTCGCCGGACTCATCTCCGCTCTGCCCGAATTCAATTGGACTGCCATGAAGATCACCCAGTTTGGCCACGGCGTGTGCTCGGCCAACGGCAAGCCCTGCGACTGCGCGACCGTGGATCATTGTTGGGGAATCTCAGAAGAGAAGGACCGCTCGAACAAATCTGACACCGCGCGCTTTCTCGCCGCCGGCGCTGCCCGCGTGTGGTGGGTGCGAACTCAGCAAGGACGGCTGGACGAAGCCATGCCCACCCTGCGCAAGCGGATCGAAGAATCGCCGAATGCCATTCTCGAATCGAACAGCATTTTGAAATTCCTGCAGCCTGATCTGTACCTGGCAATTCTCGATCCTGCAACCGCCGACTTCAAGCTTTCGGCCCAACAGTTCCTCGACCGCGCCGACGCGGTCATCTTGCACTCATCGCGGGGCGAGGCCAACTGGCGCAACGTCTCGCTGAAATCCGTGGCTGCGCGGCCCGTTTTCCGCATTCAGCCGCCGCAGTACGTCACCCCGGAAATTGTGCGCTTCGTGCGGCGCAGGCTGTCCGCAACATCTCAATAACTTCAACTTCGCGGATTCACGCAGCTCGTCGCGAATTTTTCGTTTTGTGTTCTGGTTTTGAATCGGCGTTAATCCGCGTGAATCAGCGGAGGATTTGAAGTCATGGCAGCGGATGATTCCCGAAACGAATCAGCTTGCCCGCAGCCCGCACGGATGTTATTTGTAGTTCTCTCTCCGTTAAATCGTCGCCAACAAACTCCGGGATAGCGATTGCCAGATAATCCCTCCGCCGATCAAACTCTCTCAGGCAGCGGCGGCCTTCCGCCCGCCGAAGAAGCACAAAATTCCAACCGCCCCAAAAGGGTGATGGGCTTCCGCGATCTTCTGCTGTTCTATGTGGTCAGCGGCATCAGCCTGCGCTGGATCGCCACCGCCGCCGCGGCCGGCCCCAGCTCGATTGTGATCTGGATGGGCGCCTGGCTGCTGTTTTATCTGCCGCTGGCTCTCTCGGTGCTCGAGCTTTCCTCGCGCTATCCCAACGAAGGCGGTCTCTACGTGTGGAGTAAGCGCGCCTTCGGCGATTTTTCCGGATTCATGTCCGCTTGGACTTACTGGACCAGCAACCTCCCCTATTTTCCGGCCGTGCTCTATTTCGCTGCCAGCAACGCGATCTACATGCGGCAAGCCGCGTGGGGGCATCTCTCCGGAAATGCAACCTACTACATTATTTTTTCCCTGCTGGCTCTGGGGTTGGCGACTTTTCTCAATCTCATCGGACTCGACTTCGGCAAGTGGCTGCACAACGTCGGCGCGCTCGCCATGTGGATTCCCGCGGGCCTCATCATAGTGATGGGCGCAATCGCCTGGCGCCGCTTCGGATCGGCCACAACCTTTAGCCTTCACACCATGGTCCCCAGCACCCACCTCAACGACATTATTTTTTGGTCGGTGCTGCTGTTCGCCTTCGGCGGGTGCGAAACCGCTTCGTTCATGGGAGAAGAAATTAAAAATGCGCGGCGCACGATTCCGCTCGCACTGCTTACCGCCGGCGTGACAATTGCCGTCTGTTACATTCTGGGGACGGTGAGCGTGCTGCTGGCGCTGCCGGCAGGGGAAGCCAGCGATCTGCAAGGCCTGATGCAAGCCATCGCCAAAACCCGAAGCCGCATCGGCATGAGCGGTGTAGTTCCCTTCGCCGCATTTCTCATAGCTTTAAGCAATGTAGCCGCCGCCAGCGCCTTCCTCGCGGCGGTGGCGCGCCTGCCGTTCGTCGCCGGCCTCGACCGTTTTTTGCCTCCCATCTTTGGCGCTCTGCATCCGCGTTGGCGCACGCCGTGGTTTTCGCTGTTGCTGCAGTTCGTATTGGGTGGGGTGTTCGTATTCCTCGGTCAGGCGGGCACTTCGGTGAAAGGCGCTTACGACGTGCTGGTGAGCATGGGCGTAATTACATACTTCATCCCCTATCTGTATCTGTTCGCGGCCATGTTCAAGCTGCAAGCTGAGCCCGCCGGCGCGGGCGTAATTCGTGTGCCCGGTGGAAAGCCGGTGGCGAGACTGGTGGCCGCAGTCGGGATCGTCACTACTTCGCTGACAATACTTCTGTCTCTGCTTCCCCAACCGGAGGAGCCAAACAAGCTGCTGGCCATAGCGAAAATTATTGGATCAACGGCAGTGCTGCTGGCCGTAGGCGCCTGGATCTACTGGTCGGAAAAAAGAAGAATCACGTAGGGGCGGCCTAGTTTGATGAATGGTGCTTCGCTTCGCTCGGCAGCACGGGGCAGAGGTTGAGCAATTACGCGAGGGCAACTCGCTCCGCATCGGTCCTGCGGTCCGGGCGCCGCCTGGACGGCTCTACACCGGCACCGCCGTCTTCCGCCCAGGATTGAAAAACGGCAACCCTACAACTTTCGCCGTCACATTCTGCCGCACGGCCTCAATCGTAATCTCCATCTGCAATTTGTTCCCCGCCTGCGCCTGCCCCCTCTCCACGCTGGCCAACGCAATCATCTTCTTCAACACCGGAGACCACGTGGTCGAAGTCGCCTTCCCCACCTGCTTGCTGCCTGAATAAACCGGCACATGCACGCGCGAAGCCTGCGCTGGCGCCGCCGGAGTAAGCCCAAACTTCTCGTAGCGCTCTTCTACTTCCGGCCAATTCACTTCCAGCCCAACCAACTGCCTCGCCACGCCGTTTTTCTTGTCTCTCTCCAACGCAGCTTTGCCAATGAAGGTTTCTTTGTCCAGATGCACCATCTTCCCAAAGCCCAATTCATACGGCGAAAACTTCTGCGATGCAATCAGCGCTTTCTTGCTGCTCGTGTAATCCACTTCAATCAATAGCAGTCCGGCTTCGACGCGCGCCACATCCAGCGCCAGCATCCCCGCGGCATGAAGATCGAACTGCTTGCCCTTCTCAACCAGCGCATCCCAAACTTTCACTGCGTCATTCCACGGCACCCAAATCTCGTACCCCAGATCGCCCGTGTACCCGGTGCGCGAAATGTCCACCGGCACGCCGGCTATCTTCCCCGAAGTCACGCGGAAATATTTCAAGTTGGCGATATCGGCTTCAGCCGCGGCTTTCAGCAGCTTGCCCGAAGTGGGGCCTTGCAGCGCCAGCGCCGCGACTTTCTCCGAAATGTCCTCGATCTGTACATCCATGTTCAACCCGTTCTGGTGGAACCAGCGCAGGCTAGGATCGGCCGCCGTCCAGCGATATTTGTTTTCTTCCAGGCGGGTGATGGTGCCGTCGTCAATCACTTTGCCCTGCTCGTCGCACCAGCAGCAGTAAATCACCTGCCCGACTTTCACCTTGTTGATGTCGCGGGTGATGATGCGGTTCACCAGCTTGGTCGCGTCTTTGCCGGTGATCAGGTACTTGTAGAGCGGCGTAATGTCAATCAGCGCCGCCGCATTGCGAATGGCGTTGTACTCGTGCTCATGATGCACCTCGTACACGCTGACCGTGTAGTACCCCGACCACTCGCGGTAATTCAAGCTCTGGCAAAGCGGAAAAGTTCTCTCGTGAAACGCAGTTCCTACGGGCAAGCGGTTTCTCCTTTGGCAGCGGGGAGATGTAGCCAGCTACGTCTCTACGGCAACTCTGTATAGATGTTGCTTGCAACGTCTTGCTTGCATCGCCACGCTCCCGGGATTATATGCAGCCGTCGGCGCAATCGGCAATGCGAGGGGTTGACTTCCAGTCACGCATTAAGCGGAACTTGCAGACAAATTCGCGTGCCCCCGGTAGAATGAGATTCCAATCATGCCTTCGCCCTGGAATGTCATTCCGGATTGGGCCGCTCTCCTGAGTGGACTCTGACGCCTGCTAGAATTCATCCGGTTCTCAGCGACCTTCCATTTGACATTGAATCGCAGCCTCTCAACTTGTCATTCCGAGGAGCGAATGCGACGAGAAATCTACAGTTGGCCGGTGGATGAAGGGACTGCAGATTCCTCGCTTCGCTCGGAATGACAAAGTAAAACGGCAACCCGGAAACAAGAACGGAGAAGGTCCAACTGAAAGCTGACAGCTAAGCTAACAGCTAAGAGCTAAAGGCCAATGGCTAACAACAATTACGACATAATCGTCATCGGCGGAGGCCACAACGGCCTCACCAACGCCGCCTATCTCGCCCGCGCCGGAAAGAAAGTTCTGGTGCTTGAGCGCCGCCATGTGCTTGGCGGGGCCGCCGTCACTGAAGAAATTTTTCCCGGCTTCAAGTTTTCCGTGTGCTCTTACGTGGTCTCGCTGCTGCGGCCGGAAATTATTCGCGACCTCGACCTGCCCCGCCACGGCCTGGAAATCCTGCCGCTCGATGGCACCTTCACCCCCATGCCCAGCGGCGACTACCTGTGGCGCGTGAACGACCACGGCAAAACCCACCGCGAAATCGCCCGCCACTCAAAGCTCGACGCCGAAGCCTACGACGAATTCGGCAAAGCCATGCAGGCCATGTGCCGCTTCGTGAAGCCGATCCTTAGCATGGTGCCGCCCGATCCGACTACGCTGAATCCTAAAGAACTGATGAAGCTGCTCTTTCTCGGGCGCCGCTTCCAGGGCCTCACCAGCGAAGACAAATACAACCAAGTGCAGCTCATGACCATGAGCGCCATTGATTTTCTCGATCAATGGTTTGAGACCGATGTGCTCAAAGCGACAATGTCCGCGTCTGGAATTATCGGAACGTTCCTCGGCGTGCGCTCGCCCGGAACCGCATACGTTCTGTTGCACCACTACATGGGCGAGATTGACGGCGCATTCCGCTCCTGGGGATTCGCCCGCGGCGGCACTGGCGCAATTTCCAACGCCATCGCCGACGCCGCGCGCGAAGCTGGCGTGGAAATCCGCACCCAGTCAGGCATTGCGCAGATTCTGGTGAAGAACGGTAAGGCCACCGGGGTGGCGCTTGCCAACGGAGATGAAATCTACGCTGACGTAATTTCATCCAGCGTTGACCCGCGCCTCACTTTCACCAAGTTCATCGCGAAAGAAAATCTGCCCGCCGATTTTCTGGAAGAAGTGAATCGCTACAAGTTCCGCGGATCATCCGGCAAGGTCAACATGGCGCTCGACGCGCTGCCTGATTTCAAATGCCTCCCCGGCCCCGGCGCGCATCTGCGCGGCGCGATTTCCATTTCCCCCAGCGTCGAATACATGGAGCGCGCCTACGACGACGCCAAGTACGGCAATTTCTCGCGCCGTCCTTACATTGACATGGTGATCCCTTCGCTGACCGACCCCTCGGTCGCGCCGCCGGGCAAGCACGTGCTCTCCTGCTTCGTGCAATATGCGCCCTATAAATTGCGTCAAGGTTTGAACTGGGATGACCAGAAAGAAGCCTTCGGCAACAACGTCGTCGACACTATTGCCGAGTACGCGCCCAATCTGAAGAACATCATCCTGCACAAACAGGTGGTGACACCGCTTGATCTCGAACGCGAATGGGGCCTGAGCGAAGGCAACATTTTTCAGGGCGAGCTTTCGCTGGAGCAGCTTTTCTTTCTGCGGCCCGTGCCCGGCTGGGCGCAATACCGCACCCCGGTCAAGAATCTTTACATGTGCGGATCGGCCACGCACCCCGGCGGCGGCATCATGGGCGCCAACGGGCGTCTCGCCGCGCTCGAAATTCTCAAAGACCACAAAGGAGCCGCGTAAATGCCCGAGACTCGCGATGTGGTCATCATCGGCGGCGGTCACAATGGACTGGTCACCGCTTTCCATCTCGCCAAAGCCGGATTCAAGCCGCTGGTGCTCGAACGCCGCGCCCAGCCCGGCGGCGCGGCCATCACCGAAGAATTTCATCCCGGATTTCGCTGCTCCACGCTCACGCACAACGCCGGCCCGCTGCGGCCGGATATTGTTCGCGACATGCAACTCGAAAAACATGGGCTGAAGTTGATGACGCCGGAAGTAGGTGTGACCGCACTCTTACCGGGCGGCCGCGCGCTCGTGCTTTACAACGAGACTGCCAAGGCCGCGCAGGAAATCGCCAAGTTTTCGGAGAAGGATGCCGCCAAGTACGCCGAATTTCAATCAGCACTCGAAAACATCGGCAAAGTGATTGCCGAAGCGCTGGCCGTGGCCCCGCCGAACATTGACGACCCCAGCAGAGGCGACCTGTGGGCCATGCTCAAAACCGGCCGTGCTATCCGCAATCTTGGGAAGAAAGATATGTACCGCCTGCTGCGCTGGGGGCCAATGGCCGTCGCCGACCTGGTCGCAGAGTTTTTCGAAACTGAACTTTTGCGCGCGACTATAGCAGCGCGGGGAATTTTCGGAACATTTCTGGGGCCGTGGTCAGCAGGCAGCAGTCTGGTACTGCTGATTCGCGCCGCGGGCGATGCTCATCCCGCGGGCTCAGCCAACTTCGCCGCGGGCGGTGCCGGAGCGATCACGCAAGCCATGGCCGCAGCCGCGAAAGCCGCCGGCGCGGAAATTCGCAGCGACGCCGAAGTCGCCGAGGTTCGGGTGAAAGACGGCGCGGCCACCAGCGTTGTGCTTTCCAGCGGAGAAGAAATCAGCGCGAAGGCCATCATCTCCAACGCTGACCCCAAGCGCACGCTGCTCAAGCTGGTTGATCCTACGCGCCTCTCGCCCGATTTTGTAATGAAGCTGCAGCATTACCGCATGCCGGGAACAGTAGCGAAGATCAACCTCGCGCTTTCCGGACTGCCGCAATTCACAGCGAGCGTTGGCGCCGGCGACTCGCCCGCGCTCGATGCAGCCGCGTTAAGCGGGCGCATCCACATCGGCCCGGAAATTGATTACCTCGAGCGCGCCTTCGACGAATCGAAATACGGCAACTTCTCCAAGCAGCCGTATCTCGAAGTCGCGATCCCATCGCTCACCGATCCGTCGCTCGCCCCCGAAGGCAAGCATGTGATGTCCATCTACATGCAGTACGCGCCGTTCAAGTTGAAGAATGGCGATTGGGAAAATAATCGCGCCGCGCTGGGCGAGACCGTGATGAAAACTCTGGCGCAGTACGCGCCCAATCTTCCGGAGCTGGTGCTTGAAGGCCAGATCATCACCCCGAAAGACCTGGAAGACACATACGGGCTGACCGGCGGGCACATTTTTCACGGCGAGCTAGCGCTCGATCAGTTCTTCACCATGCGTCCGCTGCTGGACTGGGCGCGCTATCGCACGCCGGTTAAGAATTTATATTTGTGCGGATCAGGTACGCATCCCGGCGTAGGATTAACCGGAGGCTCAGGCGCAAACGCCGCCCGCGAGATACTGAAGGACCTGCGAAAGTAAATGTAGTCGCGCGCGTCCTCGCGCGTGCGTGAAGTGGCGCAGAGGTTAGGGGCTGGTCGTTTACGGCTGACGTCGAGCTCAGATGTTACGCTGCACGGGCGAGGACGCCCGCGCCTACATTCCAACGATGAAGACTTCCGCCATCCTGCTGCTCACTTGCCCGGACCGCAAAGGCCTGGTCGCGACTATTGCCGATTTCATTTTTCGCCACAACGGCAACATTCTTCACGCCGATGAGCACGGCGATGCGGAATCCGATCTGTTCATGATGCGCGTCGAGTTCGATCCCGCAGGCTTTGATCTTCCGCTGGCCGATTTCGCGCAGCACTTTTCGCCCATCGCCGCGAAGTTCGACATGCATTGGCGGCTGGCGCAATCGAGCCATCGCCCGAAGATGGCGATTCTGGTTTCGAAGTACGATCACTGCCTCGCTGACTTGCTCTATCGCCACAAGAGCGGCGAGCTGGGGTGCGAGATTCCGCTCGTCATTTCCAATCATGGAGACAATCAGGCGCTGGCGGATTTTTATCGCATTCCGTTCTTTGTTGTTCCGGTAACGAAAGAGAATAAGCCTGAGGCCGAGCGGCGGACTCAGGACTTACTGGCGCAGTACGCTCCCGACTTCATCGTGCTTGCGCGCTACATGCAGATTCTGTCGAACGAATTCGTGAACCGCTATCCGCAGCGCATCATCAACATTCACCATTCGTTTCTGCCCGCATTCGTGGGCGCAAAGCCGTACCATCAGGCGTTTGCGCGCGGAGTGAAGCTGATCGGCGCAACGAGCCACTACGTCACCGAGGTTCTGGACGATGGGCCAATCATCGAGCAGGATGTGGTGCGCATTTCGCACCGCGATTCGCTCGATGATCTGCTGCAGAAGGGACGCGATCTGGAGAAAGTTGTGCTCTCGCGCGCCGTGCGCTGGCACATTGAAAACCGCATTCTGCTCTACGGAAATAAAACCGTGGTTTTCACGTGAGAACGTTTTCTTTGCGAACTTCGCATTGTTTGCGGTTTGGAGTTGAACCGGGAAGTGTTTGAACCGCGAAGGACGCAAAGTTCGCAAAGAAAAGGAACGCGAGTTGCGGCGCTTCAGGTGCCGGGCGAAGGCGCTACTTCCTTCCCACAATCTCCCTCAGCGCCTTCAGAAATCTTTCTACTTCTTCTTCGGTGTTGTAATGCGCCAGGCCAACGCGCAGAAAGCCGCCGTCTTTTTCTACGCCGAGGAACTCGGTCAGGTTGATGGCGTAATAGTTGCCGTCCCAGGTGAAGAAGCCGCGGTCGCCGAGTTTGGTGGCGAGTTCGAGCGGAGTAAATCCTGCGATGCGGACCGCAACCGTGGGGCAGCGTTTATCGAAGCGTTGCTGATCGCGAATGCCGTAGAACTTCAGGCCGGGAACTGCCAGCAGTCCCGAAATCAATTTGTCAATCAGCGCGCGCTCGTGTTGCTGAATCGCTTCATATGCCGCCAGGAGCGCCGCGCGGCGCTGTAGCGCCGGCGAGGCGCCGGCGGTACGGGCCTTGCGGCCCAAATCCGCCAGATACTCCACACAAGCTGCGATTCCGGCTATGCACTCGTGGTTCAGCGTTCCCCACTCCCAGCGGTTGGGAATCGCGTCGGTGTTGGCGCGCAGCTTATACGGGCGCAGGCGTTGCAGGTGCTCACGCTTGCCGTAGAGTACGCCCATGTGCGGTCCAAAGAATTTGTAGGTCGAGCAGACCAGAAAATCGCAGTCGAGCGCGCGGACGTCAATTGGACCGTGGGGCGCGTAGTGCACTGCATCAATGTAGGCGAGCGCCCCGCTCTGATGCGCCAGGCGAATGATTTCCCTCACGGGATTGATCGTGCCCACCGCATTCGACGCGTATCCCACGGCCACGAGCTTGGTGCGGGGCGTGAGCTTGCGCGCCAAATCATCCAGGTTGAGCGTGCAGTTGGATTGGTTGATCTCCACGAACTGGATCTTTACGCCGCGCTCTTCCAGGGCGCGCCACGGCGAGACGTTGCCATCGTGGTCGAGGTGGGTGAGCAGGATTTCGTCGCCTGCGCCGAGTTCGCGGCCTATGGCCCGGCTCATCACGTAGGTGAGCGTGGTCATATTGGGGCCGAAGACAACTTCGTCGCTATCGCAATGGAAGAAGTCGGCCATGGCGGCGCGGGCGGAATCAATTACCGCGTTAGTGCGGCGGCTGGTGGCGTAAGCGCCGCAGGTGTTGGCGTTCGAGCGCGCCAGATAATCGGCAATGGCGTCAATTACGCGCTGCGGAACTTGAGTTCCGCCGGGGCCGTCGAAGAATACCGCAGGCTGGCCGTTGACGGCCTGAGCCAGCGACGGGAACTGCGCGCGGACCCAGGTGAGGTCTAGTGCGGCCAGTTCTTCTTTCTCGATGGCTTTTTCGATAATTTCCATTTTTCGGACCGGATCCCTCTCTCTCGAGCGGTGGCTTCCATCGTCACAAAACCCCGCCCAAGTGGGAGCTTGGACGGGGCACTGTCAGAATGGAATCGTCCGCGCGAAAATTCTGGACGCGGACAGAAGTGTCCGCGCCACACTAGAACGGAATGTCTTCGTCGCTGATGGGCGATGGGCCCGCCGGAGCAGGTTCGGGCTCGCGCTGGTCAAAGTTGTTGCCGCCACCGGCAGCCGCGCCGCGGGAGTATCCGCTCTCGCCACCTTCCCCGCGCCCGCTGAGCAGGATCAGGTCGTTGCCAATAATTTCGGTCATGTACTTTTTCTGGCCGGTCTGCTTGTCGTCCCAGGAGTGGGTTTGCAGACGGCCTTCGATGTACACCTTGCCGCCCTTTTTGAGATATTCGCCGGCGATCTCCGCCAGCCGCTGCCAGAGAACGATATTGTGCCACTCGGTGCGGTCCTGCCAGTTGCCGTCTTTGTCTTTGAAACGCTCGTTGGTGGCCAGGCTGAACTTGGCCACGGGCGTGCCTTGCGGCGTGTATTTCACTTCGGGATCTTTACCGAGATTGCCGATGAGCTGAACTTTATTAAGACTTTTGCCTGCCATGAGTGCTGCTCCTTTTCGCCCTCGAGTGGAATTTGGTCGTGCTCATTTCTTCATGATCTGGCCTGAACTGCCGGGAATGAACCTGAATTAAAGGGCTGGAAGGCAACTATATCACAGCGTTCAGCACTCAGCCGTCAGCATTCAGTGGGGTGGGGCGATGGTGGCGGCTTTTAGCACCGGCT
>Ga0335078_10002540_pt1 | contig 27609 bp, 25 predicted proteins | sample Lox_Sample_32_FD_206711 | JGI IMG/M metagenome (GOLD analysis project Ga0335078, IMG submission 206711) | Soil microbial communities from Loxahatchee National Wildlife Refuge, Florida, United States - Lox_Sample_3.2 | ecosystem: Environmental > Terrestrial > Soil > Wetlands | place: USA... | reverse complement strand
AGGTCGACCATCGGGATCCCCGCGTCCGCGAGCGCCATGGACGCCGCGACGAGGCCCGCGCACCGGGTCCCGGCGTTCGCCTGGAGGACCTCGATGTAGATGTCGATGCTCGTGCGCGGATACTCCTCGGCAAAGACGACCGATTCGAACGCCTCGCCGATGACCTTCGAGATCTCCTGCGAACGTCGGTCCAGGCCCGGCCGCTTGCGTTCGTCCACCGAGAACGCGGCCATGTTGTACTTGCACTGGATGACGGCCTTGTTGTTCTGTTGCAGATGGCGCGGGTGGACCTCGCGCGGTCCGTAGACCGCCGCCATCACCTTGTTCGCGCCCCACTCGACGAACGCCGAGCCGTCGGCGTTGTGGAGGGCGCCCACTTGGATCTTGAGCGGCCTCAGTTCGTCCAGCCGTCGTCCGTCGATGCGGAGCCCCTCGGGGCTCAGCAGCACCGGGACCTCCTTCGCTCCTACGCTTCCCATGTTCGTTCTCCTTGGAATGTCACTGTTCGCCGGGTTCGGTCGGCTCGGGGGTCTCGTCCTCGGTCCCCTCTCCGTCCTCGTCCGCCTCGGCGGGAGGGAGGATGCGGGGCGGGGCGTCGCGGTGCGCGTGCTCGTGCGGCGGGGTCTCGGGCCCGTGTTCGTTCGTCGGCATGGTCGCGAGCAGGTAGCTCTCCACGCGGTCCGTGAGTCCCGAGTGCTGGGCGTTCTCCTCGATGATCCGCAGTACTTCGCTCACCCGGTGGATCGCCTCGGGGCTCCCGCCGACCCAGATGCGGCCGTTCTGGCCGACCACGACCTCGGCGCCCGTATGGCGGCGGATCGTGTCGATCATCGAGCCGTTGCGCCCGACCACGCGCGGAACGCGGGCGGGGGAGATGCGGACGATCGTGCCGCCCTCGAGCTTCCCGAGTCCCTCGCCGTTCATCGTCACGCCGATCCGGCCGGTGGCCTCGAGGCTCTCTACCTGGACGACCACGGCGTCGCCGACGCGCAGGAACCGGTCGGTCTCTCCGATCTCGACCTGCCAGGGGGTCCCCGTCATGTGGAGCGGGGCCCAGCGCGGCGCGCCGATGTCGAGCAACCAGAAGGTCCCCTGGACGTCCGTCACGGTTCCGAGGACGGTGTCGTGCGGTTTCGGGATGTAACGCCCGGAGAGCGGGATCACGGAAACGAGCGGTGGCCGCTCCGAGATGAGGCCGAGCACGCTCGCGTAGACCTTTCCGCCCGTGCGGTACGTCCCGGGCCCCGGTTTCAGACCGCGGGCCCGGATCTCTTCACCGGGAAGAACTAATGTCCGCTCCCCCGAGGGAGACGAGGGAAAACCCTCGCGGCCACGAGACCGGTGGCCCGAACGATGACCTCTGGACATATTGCCTGCTGCACCGGGCCGCTCGACCGAAGTGCCCTATTTAACCAAAGCGGTCTCGGCGCTGCCCTTCGTGCGCGCGCTCAGCTTCTCGTAGAGTTCGGTCTGCATTCCGGCCGGTATTTCCACGACGCCGCTCCAGCTCCCGTCCGAGAGCCAGTTCTCCTCCTGAAGACGGCCGAGTCCCTTCACTTCCCCGATCACCCGCGGATAGAACTGGGCGGGGATCTTGATCCGCACCTTGACCACGTCGAGCCGGATCGGGATCAGCGGACGCAGCTTCGCGAGGACCTCCTGGACCTGCTCGTCCACGGGACGGAACGGGTCGATGTGCACTTTCGCTTCGGTCATCGCGGCCTCGATCCGGGCCGGCGGGTGCGGCGCGCCCGTTTGGGGGTTCATCGCGTTCCGGGCGATGGTCGCCACGATCTGCTGATGCTTCGCCGCCTGGAGTTTGTGCCGCTGCTCGGTGGTCGTCTGCACCTCGCCCTTCAGCACGATCCGCTTCGCGATCTCGGCCAGGTTCCGCGTGTGGAACGTCTTTTCGAGATGCTCGTCCGAGATCTTGTCGCCCTTCTTCGCGTCCTTGAAGACCTGGTCGAGGGCGAGCTTGTCGGAGAGGTCGACGTCCTTGCCGTCCTTCAGGTCCTGGACGGCTTGCGGGTCGACGAGGACCTCGAACCGCGACCCCTGGTTCTCCCAACGCGCGATGACGGCGTCCTCGACCTTCACCATGGGCGGAGCGTGAGGGGGGAGGACCGCCTAGCTGCGGCCGGACTTCGCGGAGCCACTGACGGGGGGCAGGCGCTGCACGTACTTCTGGACCTCGTCCGGCGCAAAGCGCGTCATGCCACCGCCCACCTGGGTCGAGCAGACTTCGACCTGCGAGAGGTTGCCGCCCTCTTCGAGGCCGGCGCGCAGCCCCTCGAGGGCGAGCAGGATCGCGGCGTCCCGGTCCATGCCGGGACGGTACTTCTGCTCGAAGAGGTCCATCACGGGCCCCTTGTTCCCGCCGGTGCTCGCGGCCTTGAAGCTCGTGAGCGAACCGGACGGTTCGGTCTCGTAGAGATGGATCCCGCCGTCGTCATACCCGCCGACGAGGAGCGCGGTGCCGAACGGACGAACGCCGCCGAACTGCGTGTACTGCTGTTTGTAGTCGCAGATGCGCCGGACGAGCAGTTCGACCGACATCGGCTCGGAATAGGTGACCCGGTTGATCTGCGCCGAGAGCCGTGCGTAGTCGACGAGCACGCGGGCGTCCGCGACGAGACCGGCCGTCGCGCAGGCGATGTTCTCGTCGATCTGATGGATCTTCTCCAGGCTCGCGGCCTCCGCGAGCTTCGGGTTCGGAATCCGTCGGTCCGCGATCAGCACCACGCCGTCCGAGTAGACGACGCCGGCCGTGGTCGCCCCGCGGCGGACCGCTTCTCGGGCGTATTCGACCTGGAAGAGCCGTCCGTCGGGCGAGAAGACCGTGATCGCCCGGTCGTAGGCCATCTGGCCGGGTTGCATCTCCATCGTGAGCGCCTCGCCCGGGCACTGAGGCCCCCTTTATAACGAGCGCGCGGGCAGTAACGCTTCCGTGAGCCGGTTACGCGTCGTCCGTGGCGCCCCGCGACGTTTCGGGCAGCGGCCCCGACAACCGTAAGAGCCCGGTTCGACCCTTTCGAACCATGCCTCCTCCCGCCGAGCCCCCAAACGGCCGCACGGGCGGCTGGCGCCTCGCGGACAGCCCCTCGGCCTACCTGCGCAGCGCGGCCGAACAGTCGATCGAGTGGCATCCGTGGGGGCCCGAGCCGTTCGAACTCGCCCGCCGCACCGGTCGTCCGATCCTCCTCGACATCGGTGCCTCCTGGTGCCACTGGTGCCACGTGATGGACGAGGGCACCTATTCCGACGCCGAGGTGGCGCGGCTGCTCGGGCAGCACTTCGTGGCGGTCAAGGTCGACCGCGACGCGCATCCCGAGATCGACCGACGTTACCAGCGGCAGGTGGGGGCGCTCACCGGCGAGGGCGGCTGGCCGCTCACCGGCTTCCTCACGCCCGAAGGGGAGGTCTTCCTCGGCGGAACGTACTTTCCCCCGACCGACGGCCACGGTCGCCCGGGCTTCCGGCGCGTGCTCAAGGAGGTCGCCCGACTCTGGCACGACGAGCCCGAGCGGATCCGCGACAATGCGCAGTCGATCCGCAGCGCGCTCGAGCGGATGCGCGACGCACGCTCGCCCGCGGACCGACCCCTCGGCGCTTTCGTGGCCGCGGTACGGGGGGAGGTCCTCTCGAGCTACGACCCGGTCAACGGAGGCTTCGGAATGGCCCCGAAGTTCCCTCACCCGACGGCGGTCTCGTTCCTGCTCTGGGATGCGTTCGCGAACGGGAGCTCCTCGAGCGCAGAGCGGGCCCACGAGACGCTCGTGCGGATGGCGGACGGCGGCCTCTTCGACCAGGTGGGCGGGGGCTTCCACCGGTATTCCGTCGATGAGGGGTGGCACATCCCGCACTTCGAGAAGATGGGGGTCGACAACGCGGCGCTCCTCGGCGCGTACGTGGAGGGCGCGGCCCGCTTCGGCGACCCCCGGCTCGAGGAGACAATCCGGTCGACCATCGCCTGGGTTCGCGAGGTCCTCGCGGACCCCCGCGGCGGGTTCGGGTCGAGCCAGGACGCGGACAACGCCCCGGGCGACGACGGCGGCTACTTCACGTGGTCCCGCCCCGAGCTCAAGTCGGCGCTCGACGCCGACGAGCTCCGACTGGTGACGCGGTTCTTCGGCGTAGGAACCGACGGCCGGATGCCCCACGACCCCGACCGCAGTGTCCTCTTTCGGCTCCTGCCGCTCGCCGAGGCGGCGGAAGGGGTCTATCCACCGGCCGAGGCGCCCCGCGCGCTCGCCCGTGCCGTCGAAAAGCTGCGGGCGGCCCGAGCGGCCCGGCCCGCGCCGCAGGTCGACCGCGCCGTCTACGCCGACATCAACGGCCGATTCATCGCCGCGTTCGCGCGCGCCGGTGCCTTCCTCGGGGACGGCTCGGTGGTCGCGGACGCTCGGCGCGCCGCGGACCGCCTCGTGAGGGAGGCGTTCCGCCCCGGGCAGGGGGTCGCCCACCGGGTCGATGCGGAGGGCGCGCACGGCTACGGGTTGCTCGAAGACCAGGTGGCCCTCGCGTCGGGCCTGCTCGAGCTGTCGGGCGTGCTCGCGGACCCCAAGTACCTCGCGACCTCGGTCCAATTGCTCGAGCTCGTCGACCGCGAGTTCCGCGGGGAGGACGGACTCCTTCGCGACCTCGCCCCGGGGCTCTACGATGGGCCCGTGGTCGGCGGGGTGACCGAGCCGTCGTATCCGCTCGAGGACAGTCCCCATCTGTCGGCGAACGCCTCCGCGGCGATCTCGTTCGTGCGCGCGGGCGCGCTGACGCACGAGGAACGCTGGACCGAGAAGGCGCGCGCCCTCCTGCAGCCGATCTCCCGCCGCATCGCCGGGTCGGGCCTGTTCGCGTCGGGCTCCGCCCTTGCCGCCGGCCTTCTGTCGACGGCGCCCGCGACGGTCGTGGTCGAGGGGACCGGCCCCGCGGCCGACGCGCTGCTGCGCGCCGCGCGGCGGGCCTGGCACCCGAACGTCTGGGTCTTTGCGGGTCACCCGCCTCCGCCGTTCTCCCTGCCGGGGGAGCTGCCGCTCGGCGACGGGACGTCCGGCGCGCGGGCGCTCGTGTGCTTCGGTACTGCGTGCGCCCCGCCCGTTACCGACGCGACGGCGATCGCTCCGCTGCTCGCGCGCGGGGGACCCGCTCCGAGCGGGTCGTGAGGACGCCGAGGTCGGTCCCGTCGAGCAGGTAGGCCCGCGCCACGCCCGTGGCGAGGAACCGCCCGTAGAGGAACGAGCGCCCGCGGGCGGGGTGTTCTCGGTTGAGCGCTTCGGTACCGGCGAGCGGATTGAACGCGGGCAGGAGGATGACCTCGCGCGCGCGCGGCTCGATGTGGCGCCGTCGGCGGGACGAACTCACGCCGGGGGGTTCCCGTTCCACCCGGACCCAGCAGCGGCGTTTCCCGTCCGGATCCTCCGCGGTCGCGGCGAGCCGGAAGCCGGGATGGAGGTGTCCCGCCACCAGGCGCGGCGCCCGGAGGACCGGGTTCGAGGGCCAGCGGTGACCGTGGAAGATGCCGACCTTTCCGCGGATCATGCCCGTCGCGGGCTGGACGGTCACCTCGCGCGGAAGGTGACGGACGATGCCGACGTCATGGTTGCCCAACACGAGGTCGACCGCGAGCCCTTCACGGAGCAGCTCCGCGAAGAAATCGAAGATCACGGGACGGAGCGCGGGCGGAGTGCCGACGATCGGATGCTTCGCATCTCCCGCGACGACCACCGCCCCGGCCCGGGTGGAACGCGCGATTTCGATCAGCGCGCGGGCGAGTCGTTCCGCGGACCCCTCGGGGGGGCCGAGCGGGCGTTCCGCGGAGGCGCCGAGTCCGAGATGGAGGTCGGCAATGACGACCGTCCTCGGCTCGCCGGAGCGGGTGGGCTCGATGACCAGGGCCGGAGCGTCCGGCACGGGTCGCAGGGGGCTTTCCACGAGCGGGGCAACCGGGCGTCGGCCAAGACGCTTCGGAGCGGCGGCGCGAACGGGCCCTCGACAGTCCGAACCACCCTCTCTTATATACGAGAACTAATTCAATTATCCCGGGGGAAGCCGGGTGCCGTCCGTACGCGAGCGTTCGATCGAGCGGATCCGGGGGCTGCTCGAGCGGGCGGGGTTCTACGTCGCGGACACGCACGCGATCCGTCCCACGAGCTTCGACCTCGCCGCCCGCCGCGACGCCACGCTCCTGCTCGTCAAGGTCCTGAAGAACATCGACGCGCTCGATGTCGAGGAGGCGACGCGCCTCCGGGAGCTCGGCCATCTCTTCCCCGCCATCGTCCTCGTGATCGGCCAGACCTCGGGCGCTTCCGACCTAGACCCCGGGGTCGTCTACCGCCGCTACGGCGTACCGATCATCAACGAGGAGACGCTCCAGGAGTACCTCGAAAAGGCGCTCCCGCCGTTCCTGTACGCGAGCCCCGGCGGCACGTTCGCCCAGGTCGACGGGCCGCGGCTCCGCCAGCTCCGCAGCGAACGGGGGGTTTCGCTCGGCACGCTCGCGAGCATCGCCGGGGTCTCCCGGCGGGCGATCCAGCTCTACGAGGAGAGCGCGGGCGCGGAAGCGCTCGTGATCGAGCGGATCGAGACGTACCTCGGGGAGACGATCGTCCGGCCGATCGACCTCTTCGACTGGTCGGCGCGCCAGCGCAACGAGACGGACGAAGAGAAGGCGGTCCGCGAGCGCGACCCGACGATCGAACGGACGCTGCCCCGTACGGGCGACCCGCTGCGGGACGGGGTCCTGCAGCAGCTCGAGGGGATGGGGTTTGACGTCACCGTGACGGTGCGCGCCCCGTTCGATGCGCTCGGCCGGACCCCCGAGATCCTGCTCGCGGCCGTCGGGAGCTTGCGGACCGCGCTGCACCGGGCGGAGGTCCTCCACGGGCTCGCGCGCGTCGCCGAGGGGCACGCGCTCTTCGTCGTCCGCGACAGTTTCTCGCGACCCGCGATCGCGGGTCTCCCGATCCTGACCGTCACCGAGCTCCGACGGCACCGCGACCCGGACGAACTGATCGACGAGATCACCGAGCGGGAAGGCCCGTGATCTCCGCGACGATCGGAAGCGGGCCGCGGGTCCTCCTGCTCGCACCCGTACGGGGCTTGACCGCCGAGGTCACGAGGGTCGTCTCCGCGCTCGAGGCGTTCGCGCCCGGCCGGGTCGGCCTCGGCCTTTCGCGCGACGAGCTTCGGAGCCTTCACGATTACTTCGTGGTCTCCGAGGCGGAACCGATCGTTCCGCTCACTTCGAACGAGACGAGCGAGGTCCGCGGGCTCGTACGGTTCGGCGAGGTTCGGGTCCCGAACCCGTCGTTCGTGGAAGTGCTCCGCTGGGCGTGGTCGCGCGGCGTCCCCGTCGACCCGCTCGACCCGGACGACGAAGAGACCGCGGCGCTCTTCGCCGAGCATATCGGCTATCTCGAACTGGTCCGTCGGACCGTGCGCGAGCGTAGGGTCGCCCGCACTCCGCCCGCGCCGTCGTCGGCCGACGAGTTCGCCCTCGCCTGGGACCGCGAGATCGCCTCGGGGCGGGGGTCGCGGGACTACGCGGCCGCGCGGGACCAGCACCTGGTCGACCGGATCCCGACGCTCTCGACCGACCGGGGACCGATCGCGGTCGTCGTCGACCGGGAACGCTTCGACTCGGTCCGCGCGCTGCTCACGCAGGGTCCGCCGACGACGATCGCCTGAGGGGCGCTCGGGCGTTCACTCGTCGCGCGCGAGGATCTTCTCGAGGACCGCGCGGCCGGCCCGACGGAACTCCTCGAGCGAGCCTTCGTTGACGAGCATCCCGTCGGCGACGGCGAAGGCGTTGCCGATCCCCCACTTGAGCTCGCGGCGATCGCGGTCGTAGAACTCCTGAAGGTCGGTCCCGTCGTCCGCGCGGCTGCGGCTCGCCATGCGGTCGTGCCGCGTTTCGGGGGAGGCGAAGATCCCGAGGACGAAGAGGTCGCCGAAATTGTGGCGGAAGACCGTGACCTCGGTATCGGAGCGGCAGCCGTCGACGAGCATGCGCGTCTCGATGAGCTTCGGGACCGCCCGCTGCGCCCAGATCCCGGGGCCGTGCTTCTCCCGTTCCTCGGCCGCGACCCGGGCGACGTTCTGGTTCGTGACCGGGAGGCCGCGCCGCCGCGTCTCGTCGCGCACGAGGTCGCCCATCTTGAGCGTCGCGAGCCCCATCGAGCGCGCGACCCCGACGAGCTCGTCCTTGCCCGAACCGGGCATGCCGACGGTGACGATGAGCTTCATAGCGTCGGCGGAGGCTCTTCGGACGGATTCTTCGACGCGCCCGCGGTCGCGCGGATCTGGTCCGCGACCTCGTGTTCGGAGATCATCTGCAGGCGGTCCGCCCGTTGCTTGAACGCGGCCGCTTCCTGCGACTCGAGCCGCGACGTCTCGACGTATCGGTCGACCTTCACCTTGAGCTCGGCCGTCTTCTGCGTCTTCGTCGCGGCCCGCAGCTCGAGCGCGCGGGCCTTCTGCTGGCGGTCCACGACCTTCTGCTGGAGCTTGCGCACGCGGTAGTGGAGCGCGGTGACATCCGAGCCGATCGGAGCGCCGCCGGTCTTCTTCGTCGCGGCGTCGATGTCGCGTTCGTGCTGTTTCATCTGCTGCTCGATCTCGGGGATCTCGGCGAGCACCTTCTGGCCCCGCTCGCGCAGCAGGGTCGCCTGATGCCGCAACTTATCGATCCGGGTGTTGAGCCGCGCCACCCGCTGGTTCGCCCGGGCGGCGGCCCGGTCGTGACGCGCCGCGAGCTCGCGGAGCTTCGTGATGTCGGCGTACTGCTGACCGATCCATCGGGAGCGGCGCGCGGCGAGCGGGGTCGCCCCGGAGGTCGGTTGGGGAGGTTCTCCTCCGCCGGTCGCCATCGGTACGACGTGACTCGGACGCGAGATATAGCCGTTGTCTAAGTTCGGAAGCTGCGTGGCCGGGCTAGGCCCGCGCGGGTCGCGGCGGTCGCAAGAGCGGCGCGATGCGACCGACCAGTTCACCGACCGCGACCCGTTCCTGGGCCTTCGAGTCCCGCTGGCGGACGGTGACCGTGCCGCGCGCCGGCCCGTCCCCGACCGTCTCGGAGTCGACGGTCAGGCAGAACGGGGTGCCCGCCTCGTCCATGCGCGCGTATCGCTTGCCGATCGTTCCCGCCTCATCGAACTGATTCGGGATCCCGGCCGCGGCGAGGTCGTCCGAGAGGCGGAGGGCGAACGCGCCGTGCTCCTTCGCGATCAACGGGAACACGCCGACCGGGGTCGGCGCCAGGTACGACGGGAGCCGCCAGACGGTCCGGTCGCCGTCCTTCCCCAGGTGCAGGTCCGCACAGGCCCAGACGTTGCGGTCGGGCCCGAAGGTGAGCTCGAGGACGTGCGGGAGGACGGACCGACCTCCCGTTAGCGTGACCGAGAGGTCCTTCCCCGAGCCCTGGCCGTGGCGTCCGAGGTCGTAATCCCCCCGGTAGTGGAGCGCTCCGAGCTCCTTGAAGCCGCCCAGGCTCTCGAGGTCCGCTTCCACGTCGAACTGGATGCGGTTGTAGAACGCCCGCTCCTGGTCCGACTTCTCGAGGAGGCGGATCCGCTCCGCCGGGAAGCCGAGCACGTCCCGGTAGAATCGGAAGGTGTGCGCGAGATGGTAGGCGTAGAACTCGGGCAACCCGCCCGAGGTCACGAGGTCGCCGGCGCTCACGAGCTCGACCTCTTCCGACCCCGCGAGTCGGCGGGCCGCCCGGAGCACGGGCAGCTTCTCCTCCCGCACGCCGTCGAACGGGAGCGGGAAATGCTCGGGGTCGAAGAAAATCTGGAGCTCGGCCTGCGTGAACGCCCGCATCCGGAAGAGGACCTGGCGGGGCGCGATCTCGTTGCGGTAGGCGCGACCGATCACCGCGATCCCGAGCGGAAGGGCATGGCGTCCGACATCCCACATCCTCGGAAAGGAGAGGTAGCTGCTCTGGGCGGTCTCGGGGCGCAGGTACGCCCGTTCGCGTCCGGTGACGCCGAAATCGAGGCCGAACATCAGGTTGAACGGGCGGGGAACGCTCAGCTCGGTCGAACCGCAGCTCGGGCACCGCACCCCCTTCGCGCGGACGATCTCCCCGATCTCCGCGGGCGAGAGTCCGTCGACGCCCTCCGGCCGGACCTTCTCGAGTACCGTGTCGGCCCGGAACGCGTTGTGGCAATGGTCGCACGTCACCTCGGGGTCCGTGAAGTTCTCGAGGTGTCCGGAGGCCCGGACGACCACCTCGGGCAGGATCTCGGCCGGGTCGATCAGGTAGTAATCGTGGGAGAGGCCGACGAACCACGCGGTCCAGGCCCCCTCGATCCGCCGCTTGAGCGCCGCGCCGAGCGGACCGTAGTCGTAGAGCCCCTGGGCTCCCCCGTAGATCTCGGCGGTGGGCCAGAGGACACCCCGTCGCCGCAGGAGCGCAAAGAGCTCGTCGCTTTTCATCGTCCGGCCGCCGTCCGCCGGCCCCCGGGCCGGAACCGGACCATAAGGTGTTCGGTGGAACGCGTGACGACCTGGTAGGCGGGGTCGTCCGGCGGCAACCGAAGGACGACGGGCGGCACGGGCATCTCCGGCACGACGAGCGCCGCCTCGGGTTCGCCGAGCCACTTCCACGGTTCGACGAGCGCGGCCCGGGCGAGGAACGCCGCCGACACCGGCCGTCGGCGCAGGCGCGAAGCGACGTAGGCGAACTCCATCTCCCGCCAGAGCGACGGGGCGTGGAACATCGCGTTGTCCGTGCCGAGCATCACCGAGAGACCGAGCCGTTCCATGGCGCGGAGGTCGGGCTGGCGGGCGAAGAGGGCGTTCGAACGGGGGCAGACCGCGACCGAGACCCGTTCGTCCCGCACGGCCGCGAGGTCATCGAGGGTCGCCTTCGCAAGGTGGATCAGCAGGTCGGGGCGCGGGTCGAGATAGCGCTCCGGCCGTTCCCGGACGGCCTCGCTCGCGTGCAGGCCGAACTTCTTCCCGGCGGCGTGGCACGCCCGCGCGACGGTCCGTCGGGTTTCGTCCGACTCATCGCGGGCGCTCGACAGGCCGACCCCGTCCGCGACCGCGAGCAGCCGGTCGAGCTCGGAGCGCACGACCGGCCGGGCGAGCGGGCGACCGAGCGCGAGAACGCGGACCGCGCCGCCGCGGGTGGCCTCCCGCAGGAGCTCCACGCCCGCCAGGCCCTCCTCCCGGAAGTCGACGGTGCCGGCGATCCCCTCGCGGTGCATGCGGTCGAGGGCGCGGCGGATCGCCGCCACCTTCTCTTCGGGGGAGCTCCGGGCGAGCAGCTGGAACTTGTAGCCGTGCGGAGGCTGGATCAATCGGGAGACGGGGCCCGGGGGCGGCTCGTGCACGGAGACGGCGTCCCCGAGGTGGGTGTGGGCGTTCACCGGTGCCGGGACCACGATCCCGCGGATCGTGCGTTCCCCCTTCCGCCGCCCTTCCGTGCCCCGGGCTCCGACCTCGGTGACCCGCCCGCGGGCGAAGCGAACGTACCCCGGACGTGGGCCCTCGATGTCCAGGATCGCGCCGACCACGAGCATGGCGACCCCGGCGGGAGCCCTTCGGCACCTTAAGGCGCACCCCGGGTCCCCCAAGGGATAAGGGAGAGAATGGCTCACCCGACTCCACCGACCATGACGGGAGCGGTCGCCGATCCGCCCCGAGACCTGCTCGTCTCGGGCCATGTCAACATCGACCGATTCCTTTCGGTCCGCTCGTTCCCCGAAGCCGACCGGACGGTTCCGGTCCTCCGCCACCGGGCGGAGCTCGGCGGGACGGCCACGAACATCGTGCGCGTCGCGACCCGTCTCGGGGTTGCGACCGGCCTGCTCGCGCGCGTCGGGGACGGTTTTCCCGAAGAGTACCTCGCGAAGGTACGCGCGGCGGGAGTGGATACTCGGGGCGTGGAACGGGTCCGAGGGACGCCCACGCCGACGTGTTTCATCATCGAGGACCACGACGGCGTCCAACGGACCCTGATCGACCAGGGAGCGATGGCCCACGCTCGGCGCGCAAAGCTCCCGACGGGGTGGCTCGGAGAGTATGCCTGGGTCCACCTCACGACCGCGGACCCCGAGTTTCAGCTCCGCCTCCTCGCGGCGGCGCGAAAGCGGGGGCTTCGGGTCGCCGCCGACCCGGCGCAGGAGATCCACTACCGATGGGACCGCCGGTCGTTCCGGGAACTCCTCGCGGGTTCCGAGGTCCTCTTCGGCAATCGCTCGGAGATCGCCCGGGCGCTCGAGTTCGTGGGCGCGCGCCGTCCCGAAGGCCTCCTCGAGTTCGTCCCGCTCGTCGTCCGCACTGAAGGACGGAACGGAGCCTCCGCGTTCTCGCGGGCCGGCAGCTTCCACGTCCCGGCCGCCCACCACGCGCGGGTCCGGACCCTGGTCGGTGCGGGCGACGCCTTCCGCGGCGGATTCTACGCCGCGTGGTTCGCGGGCCAGCCTCTCGTCCGCTGTCTCGCGGCGGGGACCCGCAGTTCCGCCCGGTGGATCGAGGGCCGGAGGTAAGAGTGTACCATGGAGATGCACGCGTTCGGGCGCCTGATGCCGGTCGAGGAAGCACGCCGTCGACTGCTCGCCGCGGTCGAGCCAATGACCCGGGTCGAGACCGTACGGGTCGAGAGCGCCTTCCAGCGGGTCCTCGCCCGGGACGTTCGCGCGCCGGTGCCCGTCCCGAGCTTTCCGCGGACGACGTGGGACGGCTACGCGCTCCGCAGTCGGGACACCCGAACGGCGACGCGAGCCCACCCGGTCGACCTCCGTGTGGTCGGGGAGGTCTTCGCGGAGCAGTCGTTCCCGCGCTCGCTGCGCGCAGGAGAATCGGTGGCGATCGCGACCGGGGGCGCGATCCCCCGCGGGGCGGACGCGGTCGTCATCTTCGAGGAGGTACGGCGACGGGGGAAGGTCGTTCGGGTCTCTCGACCGATCCCGGGCGGTGACCGGATCTCCTCGCCCGGCCACGATTTTCCCCAAGGGGCCCTGCTCGCGCGCCGCGGCGAACCGCTCACCGCCCCCGCGCTCGGCGCCATCGCCGCGTGCGGGATCCCGAAGGTACCCGTGTTCGCGGCCCCGCGTGTCGCGGTGATCCCGAACGGGAACGAGCTCCTCTCCCCCGGCGACCCTCCCGAAGTGGGCCGGATCTACGAAAGCAACAACGCGACGATCGCGTCCGTGATCCTGGCGGCAGGCGGGGTCCCGGAAGTCCACCCGCCTGTACCCGACCGCCCCGAGCGGATCGAGCGGGCGCTGCGCGCGGCCCTGCGGAGCGCGGACCTCGTGCTCGCCACCGGGGGAAGTTCGGTCGGGGAGCGTGACCACCTGCCGCGCCTCCTTCCGAAGCTCGGCCGCCTCCTCTTCCACGGGATCGCGGTCCGGGCCGGGAAGCCGACGCTCGCCGCGCGGGTCGGCCACCGCGTGGTGATCGGGATGCCCGGCCATCCCACGTCGTGCCTCGCGAACATGTATTGGCTCGTGCTTCCCGCTTTGCGGAAGTTGGGTCGTCGTCCCGGCCCGGGATGGACCGACGGCTGGGCCGTCCTCGGAAGCGACGCCGCCGCGCCCACCTCCGGGCTCGCCACGATCGTTCCGCTGCGGTTCGAGAACGGTCGTGCGTACACGACCTATCGGGGGTCGTCCGTGATCACGAGCCTCGCCGGCGCGACCGCCTTCGCGATGCTCCCGCCCGGACGCCGCGTGGTGCACCGGGGAGAGAAGATCCGAGTGCACTACCTCGACCCGCCGCTCGGTGCAGTCGGGCGGCGCGACTGAACCGGTCGCCGGGGAACGGTTAAGCCGCCGCACGTTTCGCGGGAGCGTGGGCCGCCGGGACCTCGCGCTCGCGATCCTTTCCATCGAGGGAACGAACTGCGACGACGAGTTGCGCGAGGCGCTCGCGGACCTCGGCGCCCGACCCGAGGTCGTTCACCTGAAGCAGTTCGAAGGGCGCGACGTGCTGCCCGAAGCCTGTCGTCGTCTCGCCGATTACCAGGCCCTCTTCGTTCCGGGAGGGTTCTCGGGCGGCGATTACGTTCGGGCCGGTGCGATCTTCGCCGCCCGGGCCCGGGCGTCGATCGGCCCCGAGCTCGAGGAGTTCGTGCGCAGCGGTAAGATCGTCGCCGGGATCTGCAACGGCTTCCAGGTCCTCACCGAGCTCGGCCTTCTTCCCGGACGACCCGGCGGACATCTCGCGACGCCCGACGCGGCCCTGATGACGAACGACTCGGGACACTTCGAGTGCCGACCGACCTTCGTGGCGTGGGAGGGAGGGATCTTCCCTCCGCTGCGGAAGGTGCGCAAAGGGACGCAATTCCTCTTCCCTTCCGCCCACGCCGAGGGGAAGCTCGTGCTCCGCAACGAGCAGCTCCGCCGCTCGGTCGAGTCGAACGGCCAGGTCCTCTTCCGATGGGTCGCCCCGGACGGCTCTCCCACCCGGTACCCGTGGAACCCGAACGGCTCCGAAGGGGATATCGCGGGGCTCACGAATCCCGAAGGGAACGTCTTCGGCCTGATGCCGCACCCCGAGCGCTCGTTCTTCCGGGCCCAAGCTCCCGACTGGACCCGGACGGGGACCGCCGAGGGGTTCGGGGACGGGCGTCGGTTCCTGGACGCCGTGCTCTCCTACGCCGAGCGCCGCTCCTAGCGACGGGCATCTCGAGGCGCCATACCGTCAGCGTCTCGCCTTCGAGCGCCCGGGAGGCTACGGTCTCCGCGCGCCCACCGCGCGCTTCCCACTCCCGGCGGATGCGCTCGAGCGAGGCGGCGTGCTGGAGCGAGGAGACGACGAGGAACGCGCTCGCGCCCGGAACGAGATGCTGGTCGAGCTCGCCGACCAGACGCGCGGTCACTCGGCATCCGTCCGGCCCGCCGTCGAGCGCGAGATTGTGCCAGCGGTCCGGGTCGCGTTCCTCGGCCCGGGTCGGGAGATATGGGGGGTTCGCGAGCAGCCGGTCGAATCGACCGAGACCGCGCGCGAGGTCGGTGCGGACCACCGCGAGGTCGAGCCCTTCGCCGCGGGCCCGACGGCGGAGCCCGCGCAGGGCGTACGGATTGAGATCGGTCGCCACCACCCGGGCTCCCCGACGGGCGGCGGTGAGCGCCGCGAGCCCCGACCCGGTCCCCACTTCGAGGACCCGGGTGCCCGCGGGCACCTCGGCGAACGGGACGAGCAGGAGCGAGTCCTCGCGAACCGGATAGACGGTGCTCGCCCCGTCCGACGGTTCCGGGCCGCCGGGAGCAGCGGCCGCGAACGGCGGGCGCGGGGGATGGCTTCTTATTGGCTCCACGCGTACAACTGAACCTAGCGGTCTACTTGTCCATGCCTCGACGACTTTCTCCCCCCGTCAAGATCGGCATTACCGGGCTTCCGGGCTCGGGGAAGACCCAGACGCTGCTACGGATCATCGAGCTGCTCGAGGAGGAAGGGGTCACGGTCGGCGGGATGGTGACCGAGCCGATCGTGGAGAAGCAGCGACGCGCCGGCTTCCAGATCACCGACTGGATGACGAAGGAGCACGAGGTCTTCGCCCACGAGGGGCTGAAGTCCCGGGTGCGCTCGGGCCGCTACGGGGTCAACATTTCGGCGCTCGAGGGGCTCGGCACGCGCGCGCTCGCCGAGGCGCGCGAGTCCGCCGACGTGATCGTCATCGACGAGGTGGGCAAGATGGAGGTCGAGAGCGAGCTCTTCACGAAGAGCGTGATCGACACGCTCGATGCCCGTAAGTCGATCGTCATGACCCTCCACAAGAAGTCGCGCAACCCCTTGCTCCAGGACATCCGTCGGAGGGACGAACTACGCCTGCTCGAAGTCACACCGGTGAACAAGAACCTGCTCGCGTTCAAGATCGTGAAGCTGATCACCGGCCGAGCCCACTAGTCCCCGCGTCGGAGGGCCGGACCGGCCTCCGGCTTCCGCTCGCGCCGCCGGGACGCGGTCCCGGTCGCCGTTCGCCGGTCTTCTACAACCCCGCGATGGCGGGCGACCGGGACCTCGGGGTCGCCGTCGTGCGCGCACTCGACCCCGGGGTTCCGGGCGGGCGGACCGGGTGGGAGATGACGAGCGCGACCGGGGTCCGGGGCCTCCGGCTCCTCCACGAATCCGGGGCGTTTCGCGCGTTCACGTTCACGGAAGCGAACCCCGACGCCGTTCGGGTCCTTCGCGAGAACGTCGCCCGCTTCCCGGGGGCCGAGGCGCGGGAAGGCGATGCGCGTGCGGTCCCGCCGGGAGCGCCGTTCGACTACGTCGACCTCGACCCGTACGGGTCCCCCTCGCCGTTCGTGCCGACGGCGATCGCCGCCGTCCGAAGCGGCGGAGTTCTCGCCGTCACCGCGACCGACATGATGGTCCTCGCGGGCGCCCAGCCCGCGGCCTGCCTGCACCGCTACGGCGCCCGCCCGGTCCGCGGCCGCCTCGGGCCCGAAGGCGGATTACGGATCCTCCTGGCGTTTCTCGCCGGGGCGGCCGCGGTGAACGGCCGGTCGATCCGCCCGTTGCTCGCCTACGAACGCGACCACTACGTACGGGCCTACGTCGAGGTCGCCGACCGCACCGACGCGCCCGCGCCCGTGGGGATCATCGACCCGGCGACCTGGACCGGCCCGTGGGTCGGCGACCGCGGCCCCTACGGCCCCCTGTGGCTCGGCCCGCTCTTCGATGTCCCGCTCGTGGAACGCCTCGCGCTCCCCGCGAGCGCGGCTCGGGCCGTGGAGGTCGAACGATTCGTCGCCCGGCTGAAGGAGGAGGTAGCGGTCGACCGGCCGTTCTACTTCGAGTCGAACGCGCTCGCCGCGCAGCTCGGCCTCTCCGCCCCGCCATCACTCGAAGCGATCCGGACCGGGCTCAACGGGCTCGGCTTTCGGGTCGCCCGAACGCACGCCCGTCCCGAGGGATTCCGGACGGACGCGCCCCGCGCGGCGGTCGAAGCGCTCGCCCGCCGGCTCGCGGGGGCCGCCTAATCCCAAAAGACGCGCGTACGGGCGTACGCCCGCTCCGCCCGCAGTATCTCCGTGAAGAACGCGTCGTCGTCCCGGTACAGACGCATGAGGAGCCGACGGGCCGTCTCGGGCCCGATGCCCCGGCCGGCGAGCGCGTAGAGCGCGCGGTCCCCGTAGTGAGCGAGCAACTCCGCGGAGGTGTACCCGGCGCGCACGAGCGCTTCCGTGCCGGCGGCGAGCGCCCGCTCGCGCCGAGGGCGCCGGCCGACCGCGGGCTTGGGTCCGGCCCGCTTTCGCTTCGCGTAGGCGCTCAAGCGGTCGATTTCCTCGGTACGTCGCGGGGACATCACGGCGGAGAGCGAACCGTGGCAGAGCAGGCAGCGGCTGCCGCCTTCGCTCTTGTAGCGGGCCGGGGAGGTCGTGCGGACGAACCCGCAGCGCAGGCAGATCAGCGTGAGCGCCTCCTTCGAGAGCCGCTCCTGGACGGCCCGGAGCAGGGTCGGAGGCGGGATGTCGAGCACCGTACGCCACTCGAGGCGTTCGAGCGGGCCGTCCGTGAACTTCGAGGGCGGCGCGGCGACGACCTCGATGCGGCCGTCCCGGACCCGCTCGAGGACCTCGATCGCATGGTCGAGGTCGTAGCGGTCGTGGAGCGTCTTCTCCAGGGTCTCTTCGCCGAGCGGGTTCGTCCGGCTGGCCGAGAGGAGCGGGTCGAGGGTGCGCAGGTCGCGGGGGTCCGCCGACGCCGGGATCACGCCGAGCTTGCGCGCGACCGCGAGGAAGACCCAGCGGTAGTCGAGGCCGGAGGGGACGAGGCGCTCGACCAGCGGCCGCAGGGTCTCGGGTTCGACCGAGAGCGCGTCCACGAGCGTCGCGCCGTCGAGCGCCACGGGCAGCTCGAGGACGAACCAGGTGGGTTCGACCGCCGCGACCTCGACCCGGGCGCCGAGCCGGGCCGTGAGCAGGCCCGCGGCCGCGAGGGAGAGCGTCTCGTTCGTTCGGGTGCCGAAACACGCACCGTAGACGACCACGCGACCGTGCACGGTGACGGTGATGCGACGGTCGGTCGGGATCGTGCCGGCGAGCGCCGGAGCCGTCCGTCGGTCCTCGAGGTGGGCTCGGTCCTCGGCCGAGATCGGATACTTTTCGAACCCGCCTTCTCGTCGGAGCCGTCCGATCTCCTGGGCGACGTCGAACGGGACGGGAAGGTCCTCACCCGCCCAGCGGGGTTCGCGACCGATCTCCTGGACGGTTTCGACCAGAAGTTCGCCGTCGCGGTACTCGACCACCTTCCACGTGCGTCCGTGGAGGAGGAAGATCTCCTCGGGTTGGGCCAGGATCTGGGTGAGCACGAACCGCTCGTCGAGCGTCCCGATGACCCGACGGGTCCCGATGTCCCGGAGTCGATAGGTCCGCTCGTCCGGGATGAGGGAGAGGGACGAGTAGAACCGGTGGAGGGTACCCCGTCCGGGAGCGACGCGGCTCCCGCTCCGCGTAGCGAGCCCGAGGCCGACCAAGTAATCGACCAGCTCGGCCCACTCCGGATCCGAGAGGTCCGCCGCGGCCGCCGCGTGGCGGAGCGGTCGCAGGAGCTCATCGACCTCGAGGCTCCCTTCGGCGCGCAACGAGGCGATGATCTGCTGCGCCGCGGCGAGCCGGTTGCGCGTCCGCCAGCTCACCGGCTCGATCTCCCCCGCGTCCGCGCGGCGGGCGAGGACCGTCGCCTCCTCGAGGTCGTCGTCGTCGAGCGAGAGGACCGTTCCATGGATGGTACGGTCGAGGCGGTGGCCCGACCGGCCCACCCGCTGGACCAGGCGACCGACCTGATGCGGGGACCCGAACTGGATCACGTGGTCGACGCTTCCGATGTCGATCCCGAGCTCGAGGGACGAGGTGGCGACGAGCGCCCGAAGCTCTCCCTCCCGGAAGGCCCGCTCCGCCTCTTCGCGGATCTCCCGCGACAGCGAGCCGTGGTGGACCGCGATGGGGAGGTCGGGGGCGAGCTTCTGGAGCCGGGCGGCGAGGCCCTCCGCCGTGGGACGAGTGTTCACGAAGACCAAGGTGGTCCGGTGCGAGCGGACCTCCTCCTCGACCGCGCGCAGTGCCTCGAGCAGCGTGGCGTCGGCCTTCAATTCGCGAACGAGCGATTCGGCGAGCGGGGGGCGTCCCGAACCGGGCCGCCGGGCGCTGAGCTCGAGCGGGCGGCGCTCGCGCGCGATGCGGACCTCGACCGAGCGCGGTTCGGGAGAGAGGAAGCGGGAGACCCCCTTTGGATTGCCGACCGTCGCTGAGAGTCCGATCCGCCGGACCGTCCGACCGGTCAGCCTGTCGAGCCGTTCGAGCGTGAGCGACAGCTGGGCCCCGCGGTCCGAACCGACGAGCTCGTGCACCTCGTCGATCACGATCGTCCGAACGTTCCGCAGCGATTCGCGAAGTCGGGCTCCGGTGAGAAGGAGCTGCAACGTTTCGGGCGTCGTGAGGAGAAGGTCCGGCGGTTCGCGAGACTGCGCGAGGCGCGCGGAGGTCGGGGTGTCACCGTGACGAACCGCGGCGGTGAGTCCGACGCGTTTCACGAGCGCGACGATCCGCTGCTCGAGGTCACGGTTCAGCGCCCTCAGGGGCGTGACGTAGAGCGTGGAGATCGGCGGGGAGGGCGCCGAGAGCCGTTGGGAGAGCAACGGCAGGAGCACGGCCTCGGTCTTCCCCGTCCCGGTGGGAGAGAGCAGGAGGGCGTCCGCGTCGGTGGCGAGGAGCGGGAAGGCGAGGCGCTGAATCTCGGTGGGCTCGAGGAGGCCCATCTCCCGGATCGCGTCGCCGAGACGCGGGTCCAGCGTGGTGAAGACGGAGGACGAATCGGCCATGAGGGGCCCGTACGAGCCCGGCGGAACGGAAAGGGATGACGGGGGGCTACCGCTCGACGGGCGGCTACCGCTCGACGGGCGGCTACCGCTCGACGGGCGGCTACCGCTCGACGGGCGGCTCAAGGTCGAGCATCTTGAGCCCGTAGCTCTCGACCATCGGACGCCCGAAGGCGCGCCCCGGGAACGTCTCGATGAAGACCTCCTGGAGCATTCCGACCGTCGCCCGGAGGAGGTGGCCTCCGACCAATCGGTGGTCCGGGCCGGCGACGGCTCCGTGGAGGTGCAGGGAGGGAGCGCCGTCGGCGCGCGCGATCGTTCCGTGGAGCGACACGACCTCGTGCGGCGACTTGAGCTCCTCGGGACGATACTGGGTCCCGTCCCAGTAGCCGAACGTGGCCGTACGGAACATACCGATCCCGAAGACGATGGTGCCCGCGCGGATGTCCTCCGTGCGGGCGAACTCCGAGAGCGCTTCGAAGAGATCCTGCCCGTCGTCGAGTCGTACCATGAAGCGGCTTCCGTCGCGTACTACCTGCATCGCCGTCCCCTCGTCGCCCCTCGAACCCGGAGGCGTGGGCGTCGCAGCGGGCGTATCCGCTATTAAGTCTGCGACCTCGACCGCCCCATTCCGTGGCCGCTTCCTCTTCCGCGCCGGTGCTCACGACCCACGAGCTCACCCGGAAGTTCGGAGAGCTGACGGCGGTCGACCACCTCTCGGTCTCGGTCGCCGCGGGCGAGATCTTCGGCCTCATCGGCCCGAACGGCGCAGGAAAGACGACCTCGATCAAGATGCTGACCACGTTGCTCCCGCCGACCAGCGGGACCGCGGAGGTCGCCGGCTACGACATCGTGCGGCACCCGGAGCAGGTCCGACGGAACATCGGCTACGTCCCGCAGCTGATCTCCGCGGATGCCCAGGTGACCGGCTACGAGAACCTCTGGGTCTTCGCACGGCTCTACCTGATTCCCCGGGCGGAACGGGACCGACGAATTCGCGATGCGCTCGAGTTCATGGGGCTCTCCGCGGTCGCGGATGAGCTCGTCAAGAACTACTCCGGCGGAATGATCCGCCGGCTCGAGATCGCCCAGGCGCTCCTGCACCGACCCCGGGCGCTCTTCCTCGACGAACCGACGGTCGGACTCGACCCGATGGCCCGCGATGCCGTCTGGGAGCAGATCGAACGCCTGCGGGAACGTTTTGGCACCTCCATCGTGCTCACGACCCACTACATGGAGGAGGCGGACCGGCTCTGCGGGCGCGTCGCGGTCATGCACCGGGGCAAGATGGTGGCCCTCGGGAAGCCGTCCGAGCTGAAGGCGAGCCTGGGCCGGCCGGGCGCGTCGCTCGAGGACGTCTTTGTGCATTACGCCGGGGCGGAGGTCGAGCTGTCGGGCGGGTACCGGGAGGCCGGTAGGACACGTCGTGTCGCTGTCCGTCTCGAGTAACGCCGTTCGCGGCACCGGCGGAGCCGGGCCGTTCGAGCGGGTGGGCGACTTCGTCCGCCAGACGGTCGCGATCGTCGGGTACGAGGCGCGCAAGCTCTCCCACGACCCCTCCGAACTTCTCTTTCGGGTGGTCCAACCGGCGCTCTGGCTCGTGATCTTCGGTGGAGTCTTCAGCACGATCCACGCGATCCCCACCGGGTCCTACTCGTACCTCCAGTTCCTGACCCCCGGGATCTTGGCTCAGAGCGTCCTCTTCATCGCGATCTTCTACGGGATCGCCTCGATCCGGGAGCGCGAACTCGGGATCATCACGAAGTTCCTGGTGAGTCCGACCCCGCGCTTCGTGCTGGTCGGGGGCCGCGGTTTGTCGGCCAGCATGCGGGGCCTTTCCCAAGCGCTCATCGTCGTGCTGCTGGCGATCGCTCTCGGCGTGCAACTCAACTTGACGGTGCTCGGGCTGCTCGGGGTCGTCCTCGCGATCGTCCTCGGTTCCGCCCTCTTTTCGACCCTCTCGATGATCATCGCGAGCATCGTGAAGACGCAGGAGCGGTTCCTCGGCATCGGCCAGCTCCTTACGATGCCCCTCTTCTTCGCGAGCAACGCGATCTACCCGCTCTCGATCATGCCCCGCTGGCTCCAGTACTTCGCGCTCGCGAACCCCCTCACGTATCTCGTGGACGCGCTGCGGATCCTCATGCTCCCGAACGGTACCGGGCTTTTCCCACTCTATGTCGACCTCGCGGTCCTGTTCTTCGTCACTCTCGGTCTCATCCTGGTCGAGTCGCGTCTCTATCCCCGGATGGCCCAATAAGGGACGGTCCGGACCGCGCTCGGAACGGCTCCGCGAGAGAAGTGCGTCGTGACCTTTGGGAAAGCGTAATGGCCCGCGGGCGGTAGAAGATGCGAATGTCTTCCAGCGATTCTGCGGACGGCTCCAGCCGCTCGACCGAGGAGGTGGTCGCTCGGATCCATCACGGCGGCCGAGCTCTGATCGCCCTCTCGGGGGGAGTCGATTCCGCACTCGTAGCGGCACTCGCCCACGCCGCACTGGGGGCGGAGGCGCTCGCCGTGACGCTCACCGGGCCCGCGGTTTCTCGGGGCGAGGTCGCCCGGGCGCAGCGCGTCGCCGCGGCCATCGGGGTCCCCCATGTCCTGCTCGGCGCGGACCCGCTCGCCCGGCCGGAATATCGCGAGAATCGGGCCGACCGCTGCTACTTCTGCCGGTCCGTGGAGACCTCCGTCCTGCGGGAGTTCGGGGCGGGGCGCGGCGTGGCCCAGTTCCTCGACGGGGTGCACCGCGACGACCTGGCGGACGACCGCCCCGGGTTGCGCGCGATGGACGAGGCCGGGTTCTCCCATCCGCTGCTCTGGGCGGGGTGGGGCAAATCCCGGGTGCGCGCCGAAGCACGGCGTCGGGGACTTCCGAACTGGGACCAACCGTCGGACGCCTGCCTCGCTTCGCGCATCGCCCACGGAGAACCGGTAACGCGAGAGCTGCTCGACCGGATCGAGGCCGCCGAGGACCTGCTGCTCTCGCTCGGCTTCCGCCGGGTGCGCGTGCGGGCCCGCCGCGGGGCGGCCCGGATCGAGGTGGATCCCGGCGAGGTCGAGCGCCTGCGGACCGAACCCCTCTCGAGTGACGTCGTCCGCCGGGTCGGCGAGCTCGGGTTCGCGCCCGTGACGATCGACCGGCGAGGATACCCGGGCGCGACGCTCGAGCTTGCCACGATCCCATGACGAACAACTTCGGCTCGAAGCGCGCGGGCGCACCCCTGCCGGGTCGCTTCCAACTCGAGACCGACATGGTCCCCCAGGGGGACCAGCCGGCGGCGATCGAGGCGATCGTGAACCGCGTCGAGCGGGGCGAGAAGTTCGTCACGCTCCTCGGGGTGACGGGCAGCGGCAAGACGTTCACGATGGCGCACACGGTCGCGCGCCTGCAACGGCCGACCCTCGTCATCAGTCCGAACAAGACGCTCGCCGCGCAGCTCGTGAGCGAGTTCCGCGCCCTCTTTCCGAAGAACGCCGTCGAATACTTCGTGAGCTACTACGACTACTACCAGCCGGAGGCGTACGTTCCCCAGATCGACCTCTATATCGAGAAGGACGCGTCGATCAACGAGGAGATCGACCGGTTGCGCCACCGTGCGACCCAGGCGCTGCTGACGCGGCGGGACGTGCTCATCGTGGCCTCGGTGAGCTGCATCTACGGCCTCGGGTCGCCCGAGGACTACCGGGCGTCCGTGGTCGAGCTCTCGGTCGGCCAGGAAATCGCGCGCCAGACCCTGCTCGAGCAGCTCGTCCGGATGAAGTACACCCGCAACGACATCGAGCTGAAGCGCGGCCGCTTCCGCGTCCGGGGAGGGACGATCGACGTGATGGGTGCGGGCGAGAGCGTGCACCGGATCGTCCTCGACGGGAGCACGATCCGGGAGATCGTCGAGCTCGACCCCGTGACCCAGGAGGAGCGCCGTCCGCTCACCGAGCTCGCGGTCTTCCCGGCCACGCATTTCTTGACGGTCGACGAGCGGCTGCGCGGCATCCTGTCCGAAATCGAGAAGGAGCGGGACGCGCGGGTGAAGGAGCTCAAGAGCGAGGAGAAGATCGTCGAGGCCCAGCGCCTGAACGGCCGTGTCGACTACGACCTCGAGATGATCCGGGAGACCGGGTACTGCTCGGGGATCGAGAACTACGCCCGCTACTTCGCCGGCCGGCGGCCGGGCGAACCTCCCTACACGCTGCTCGACTTCTTCCCGGACGATTTCCTCGCGTTCATCGACGAGTCCCACGTCACGCTCTCGCAGCTCCAGGGGATGTACAAAGGGGACCGGAGCCGCAAGGACAATCTGGTCGAGTTCGGCTGGCGCCTCCCCTCCGCCCGCGACAATCGCCCCTTGAAGTTCCCCGAGTTCCTCACGCACGTGCCCCAGACGGTGTTCGTTTCGGCGACCCCCGGACCGTTCGAGCGGAAGGCCTCGAAAGGCATGGTCGAGCAGATCATCCGGCCGACGGGGCTCGTCGACCCGCCGATCGAGGTGCGGCCGTTGAAGGGCCACATCGCGGACCTGATGGACGAGCTCAAGGCCGCGATCGATCGGGGCGACCGCGCCCTCGTGACGACGCTCACGAAGGCGACGAGCGAGGAGCTCGCGAACTATCTCGCGAACCAGGGATTCCGGGTCCGCTACCTGCATTCCGAGGTCGAGACAATGAAGCGGGTCGAGATCCTGCGCGACCTGCGCCTCGGGCTGTTCGACGTGCTCGTGGGAATCAACCTTTTGCGCGAGGGGCTCGACCTGCCCGAAGTGAGCTTCGTGGCGATCCTGGACGCCGACAAGGAGGGCTACCTCCGCAGCGAGACATCGATCATCCAGACGGCCGGGCGGGCGAGCCGCAACGTCGACGGGAAAGTCGTCCTCTACGCCGACCGGATGACCGGATCGATGAAGCGGGCGATCGCGGAGATGGCCCGCCGGCGCCAGTCGCAGGTCGACTACAATGCCGCCCACGGGATCGTGCCCGAGTCGATCCGCAAGGAGGTCCGCTCGCTGCTCGCGCCCGAAGAGGCGGCCCCCTCGGGCGAGAGCTCGACCAGCGGCCTCGGCCGGTACTGGAAGGACAAGATGCCGCTCCTGCTCGCGAACCTCGAGGAGGAGATGCGGATCGCGGCCGAACGGCTCGACTTCGAGGAGGCGGCCCGCATCCGCGACCGCATCCGCGAGATCCGTCGTTCGAAGCCCGCGACCCGTTCGTCCGTCCGCCGGGCGAGCGCCACTTCCTAGACAACGCGCCTTGACCGTCCGGGAAAGACCGTTTTATCCACGGCGGGCCTCGCGGCGGTGTGACGGCCGACCGCACGCCCCCGGTCACGGGCCTCGAGGGCCTCCGGCGAGGCGGCACGGTCACCGAGCTTCTCTTCCTCTACGAGTGTGCCACCCTCGAACCGACCCAGCTCCGACCGATCGCGGAGCGCCTCGGACTCACGGTGCAGGCCGTGTCGCACGCCTTCCGCGCGCTGCGCCGGCGCGGTCTCGTGACCGTGCGGGACGGCCGCTACCGCCCGACCGTAGAGGGAGTTGCCTGGCTGCACGAGACGTTGCGCCGGCTCGGGGACGACCTTCGCGAGCGCATCGAGCGCGTCCACGTCATCCGCTCGACGCGGGCGCTCGCCCTCGAGGACCTCGCCGAAGGGGCGACCGTCTCCCTCGAGCTTCGGCACGGGCTGCTCTCCGCTCGGTCCGGGATCGGCGGACCGTCCCGTGGACATGTGCGCCGCGGCGGCCGCAAGGGAACGCTGGTCGAGGTCGCGGACCTCGAAGGGATCGTCCCGCTCTCCCCGGCGCCGATCGAGGTGCGCACGTTCAAAGTGAACGAGCTCGCCGACCCGCACCTTGCGGAACGGGTCCGGCGGAGCCTCCCGTCCGACCCGCTCGCGCTCGTCGCGGCGAACGGCCTGGAGGCCTACCATGTCCTCTCGAAGGCGGTCGACCGCGTGGTCCTGCGCTTCGCCGTCGGGACCGCCTGCCTCGAGGCGTCGCGCCTCGGAGTGCCGAGCTACGTGCTGGTGCTCGAAACCGACCTCCCGCATCTTCTCACGCAGTTTGCCGGCCCCTCGCCGCCGCCGCTCGAGGTCGCTCCGCTCGCCGGGAAAGCCCGGGCGCAGGCCCGGGGTCACTAAAGCGGCCGCGCGAGCGGGGGCTCCGCGAGCGCCGCGAGCGCCGCGAGCATTTCGGCCGGACCGGCGACATCCCGGGCGCCCCCGCGGCGAAGTTCCTCCTCGAGCGCGCGGGCCCGGCCGCCCGTGAAGTCCCAATCCTCCCCCGACGACCGTCGGGCGAGGAGCACGGGGACGCGGCCCAGGCAGCGCCGGACCTCCTCGAGGTTGGGGAGGTTTGACGGTCCGACCGGGAACGGCGCCACGACCACGGCCCGCGCCGCGTCGAGGAGCTGGTCGAGCCGCGCCCGCGCCTCCGGGCCGATCGGAGCGAACGGGACCTCGACCGCGGTCAGCGCGCCGAGGCTCTCCGCGATTTCGAGGTCCGAGTCGAGGAGGTGGAGCGCGCCGGCGGTGACCCGGTAGCCCGCCTCGGAGAGCGAGCGCAGGAACGGGCCTCCCGAACCCCCTCCGCAGACGACGTGGACCGGCCCCTTCCCGAGGAGCGCCGTCCGGTCCGGCGCGGCCGTGGGAAGGAGGTGGTGGGGAAGGAGGTAGGGCGCGCCGGTTCGGGGGTCCCGGCGGAGGTCGGCGACCACCCCCCAGACCCTCGCGAGCAACTCCTCGGAGATCACGTCGGAGGGAGTCCCGTCCGCCACGCGGCGGCCCCGCGACAGGACCACGATCCGGTCGGCGAAGCGAGCCGCGAGATTGAGGTCGTGCAGCGCGGCGACGATGGTCACGCGACCGTGTTCCGCAAGCGCCCGCACGCGGCTCAGGAGGTCGAGTTGATGACCGATATCGAGGTGCGAGGTCGGCTCGTCGAGGAGGAGGAGCGGTGTCGTCTGAGCGAGGGCGCGAGCGAGCACCGCCCGCTGGCGCTCGCCGCCGCTCAACGAGAGGATCCCGTCCTGCGCCCGATCGCGGAGCCCGACCTCCGCGAGGACCCGCTCGGCGATCGCATGGTCGGCGTCGGTCTCGCCATCGAGGGCTCCGTGGTAGGCGAATCGGCCGTAGAGCACGTAGTCCCGCAGACGCACGTCGTCCCGGGGCGTTTCCCCTTGCGGCACCCAGGCGACCGACCGGGCGCGTTCAAGCACCGAAAGCGACTCGACCGGCCGACCGAACAGCTCGACCGTCCCCGCGTCGGGCGCGAGGAAACCGAGGACGGCGCGCAGCAACGTCGTCTTCCCCGAACCGTTCGGTCCGGCGAGCGCGACGAACTCGCCCCGCCGGGCTTCCAAGCTGACCTCCGAGAGCGCGAGGCGGTCGCCGTAGCGGACCGTGAGGCCCGTGACTCGAAGCGGAGCCGGAGCCGCGGGAGCGCTCACGTTCCTCCCATCGTCGACGCCGCGCGTTGCCGGTAGAGCAGGTAGAGGAAGAACGGCACCCCGGCGAACGCGGTGAAGATGCCGATCGGAAGCAGGGACCCGGGGAAGAGCAGGTAGTTCGCGTCGCGGGCGGCCAGGAGGAAGATGGCGCCCACGACCGCCGCTCCCGGGAGGACGACCCGATAATCGGAGCCCCAGAGCCTCCGGACGATGTGGGGGGACACGAGACCGACGAACCCGATGATCCCGGTGAACGCGACCGCGATCGCCGTCGTGAGGGAGGCGAGAAGGATGACGCGCACCCGAACGCGTCGGGCGTCCACGCCGGCGCTCTGGGCGACGTCGTTGCCGAGCTGGATCAGGTTGAGCTCGCGACCGTGCAGCGCGAGCAGGGTCGCGAG
>Ga0335078_10002539_pt1 | contig 27620 bp, 28 predicted proteins | sample Lox_Sample_32_FD_206711 | JGI IMG/M metagenome (GOLD analysis project Ga0335078, IMG submission 206711) | Soil microbial communities from Loxahatchee National Wildlife Refuge, Florida, United States - Lox_Sample_3.2 | ecosystem: Environmental > Terrestrial > Soil > Wetlands | place: USA... | reverse complement strand
CACTCTCGAGGACGACCAAAACCTCGCCTATGTCACCCAGACGACGCTTTCGCTCGACGACTCGCAAGAGGTCATCGAAGCGCTGACCAAGCGCTTTCCGACGATCATCGGGCCCTATAAGGAAGACATCTGCTATGCGACCACGAACCGCCAGGCGGCGGTCAAGCGGGTCGCGCCGCAGGTCGACGCGGTGCTCGTCGTCGGTTCGCCCAATTCCTCCAACTCACAACGGTTGCGCGAGGTCGCGGAGCGCTCGGGCGCGCCGGCCCGGCTCGTGCAGGGGCGCCACGAGATCGACTGGAGCCTCTTTGGCGACGTCAGGAGACTCGGGATCACGGCCGGCGCTTCTGCGCCGGAGGTCCTCGTCGAGGAGATCATGGACGCCTTCGCTGAGCGTTTCGAGATTACGGTCGAGACGGTCTCGGCGGCCGACGAGAGCGTTTCCTTCCCGCTCCCGCGCGAATTGCGGGCGATCGCCTGACGCCTCTAACAGAGGCGACGAGCGAGCCTCCTTCCGATCGCCGCACGAGCGCCATGGCAGTCTACACGGAAGTCAGCGATGAAGAGCTTCTCGCCTTCCTCGCGCGTTATGAGCTGGGCGCGCTGCTCTCCTGCAAGGGCATCGCCGAGGGCGTCGAGAACTCGAATTACTTTTTGCATCTGGAATCGGGATATTTCATCCTTACGCTTTATGAAAAGCGCGTTGCGGAAGACGATCTGCCCTTCTTCCTCTCCTTGATGGAGCATCTGTCGGCGCAAGGCGTCTCCTGTCCGCTGCCGGTCAGGGACCGGCAGGGCGAAGCGCTCGGGCGGCTCGTCGGGCGGCCGGCGGCGATCGTCACCTTTCTCGAAGGCTATGCGGTGCACCATCCCGACGCGCCTCACTGCGCGGCGCTGGGCGAAACCATGGGCAAGCTCCATCTCGCCGGGGAGAAATTCGGGATGAGTCGCGCCAATGCGCTGTCGCTTGACGGTTGGCGTGCGCTCTTCGCGTCGCACGCGCATGAAGCCGATGGGGTCGAGCCGGGCATGGCGGCGCTGATTGCGGCCGAGCTCGCGGCTCTCGAAGAAGGCTGGCCGCGCGATCTTCCCCGCGGCGTCATCCACGCCGACCTCTTCCCAGACAACGTCTTTTTCATTGGCGAGCGCGTCTCGGGACTGATCGACTTCTATTTCGCCTGCTGCGACGCCTTCGCCTATGATCTCGCGATCGCCGTGAACGCCTGGTGCTTCGACGCCGAGCGGAGATATGTCCCGGCGAAGGGCCGTGCGCTGATGCAAGCTTATCACCGCATTCGCCCCCTCGACGCGCGCGAGCTTTCATCCTTTCCGATCCTGGCTCGCGGCGCGGCGCTGCGTTTCTTGCTCACGCGTTTCGTTGATGCGCTGTCGGTTCCCGAGGGCGCGCTGGTTCGCCCCAAGGATCCGCGCGAATATCTGGCTAAGCTCAAATTCCACAGAGAGATAAAGCATGTGCGCGACTATGGCTTGGAGCTTTGAGCGCGCGCCAAATCACGCGATGCGCGGCCCAAGATGACTCGCCGCGTCGAAATCTGGACGGACGGCGCCTGTTCGGGCAATCCGGGGCCCGGCGGCTATGGCGCGATCTTGCGCTTTGGCGACCGTGAGAAGGAGATTTCCGGAGGCGAGGCGGATACGACAAACAACCGCATGGAGCTGATGGGGGCGATCGCAGCGCTCGAGGCGCTGACGCGGCCTTGCGCCGTCACGCTTCACACCGACTCGCAATATCTGCGCAACGGCGTCACGCAGTGGATTGAGTCCTGGAAGGCTCGCGGTTGGAGGACCGCCGACAGGAAACCCGTTAAGAACGTCGATCTGTGGCGAAGGCTGGAAACCGCAACCGAGCGCCATGAGATCGACTGGCGCTGGGTCAGGGGCCACGCCGGCGACGCGATGAACGAGCGCGTCGACGCGCTGGCGCGAGGCGCTCTGGAGCGTCGCCGGGACAAGAGCAACGGGGCGCCGCGCGGACCCGAGGGCGCGACGAAGCTCTCCTGAGCGCAACCCCGATGTCGGCTTACAGGATTTCCAAGGCCTTTTCCTTCGGCCGGCAGAGCCTCGTCCCCTTTGGCGTCTCGACGATCGGCCGCTCGATCAGGACGGGATGCTTCACCATGAGGTCAATCAATTCGGCTTCGCTCCACTTCGGGTCGTCGAGGCCAAGCTCGTCATAGGGCGTGCCCCGCTTGCGGAGGAGCTCGCGCGCCGAAATTTCCATCTGAGCCAAGAGCGACTTCAGCTTCGACGTGCTCGGCGGAGTCTTGAGATATTCGACGATTTTGGGCTCGACGCCGCGCTCGCGGATCATCCCCAGCACATTGCGCGAGGTTCCGCAGGCGGGGTTGTGATAGATCGTGACCGTCATTCGGACGTGCTCCCAGAGTTTCGTCAGCCCTTGGCGCGCGCGATGAAAAAGAGTCGCGGATAGTGCAGCAGCAGGCGGCCATCCGGCTGGCGATCGTAGGACGCCTCGAGCTCCTCGCGATAGCGCGAGAGAAAGGTCGCGCGCTCGTCTTCGGTCAGAGGATCGAGGAAAGGGCGCAGCTCCGCGCCCTCGAACCACTCGACGATCTGGTCTGGCCCTGCGACGGGATGAATATAGCTCGTCTCCCAAATCTCGACGCTCGCGCAGAGCGGCGTCAGCAGCCGATAATACTCTCCCGCAGGGCCGATCGGCGGCCTCGTCTTGGCGATCGGCAGCAGCCGATCGGCCCAGGGGCCCTCCGCCGAGATCATCCGCATTAGCGCATGCGAGGCCTGATGCGTGCTGTTCGGCATTTGCGCGGCGATGATGCCGCCGGGCGCAAGCATCGACACGAGGCGCCGGATGAGCGCATAGTGATCAGGCACGAAATGTAACGTCGCATTGGCGAAGAGGAAATCCGGCGGCGCTTGCGGACGCCACTGCGCGATGTCCTCGTTTATGAATGTCGCCGAAGGAATGCGCAGCTGTGCGACGTTGAGCATGTTACTCGATTTGTCGATGCCGAGAATCGTGGCCTCGGGAAAGCGGTCGCGCAGCAGGAGGGTGCTGTTTCCTGGGCCGCAGCCGAGATCGACGATGAGCTTCGGCCCGAAGTCGGGGACCCGCCAGAGCAGGTCGCGCGCCGCGCGGGTGCGCTCCTCCTCGAATTTCAGATAGAGTTCAGAGTTCCAGTCCCGCAATTCGCCTCTCCTCGCCTCCGCTGAGGCTTAATCGTCCGCTCGCCTCTACACAATATGGCGCCCGGGCGGGCCGACTTCCGGGCCCCATTATTCGCCGGGTCGTCGGCGCCCGAGGCTCCGTAGACGAATCTCGCCGTTGTCTGTAGGCGATCCCCCCAAAAGGCTTCAGGGCGGGCCGCCGCCTCGCGAAGCGCGCCGCGCTCGGCGGCGGCGCTGTAGACATGTTTCCCCAAAAGTCGAAACGCTCACGAAAGACGCCAATCTTGTCGAAGCCCGCCTCGGATCAAGAGGACAAGATTTCTTAGTAAATACTTGCTTGTATTCCGCAATTGGCCCTCTCAATGGATAGAATCCTCGTCGCCGTCTCGCAGCACACTTCAGGACATCGAGAAACTTTCTGAAAAGAATACCGACATAAGCTCGTGAAGCAAGAATTTCTTGGACGTCGACGGACCGATTTTGCGACGCGAACTACGCGAACGGCAAGGGTAGGATAGCAGGGCGGCAAAAGCTACGCGGATGGCTGCCCATATCTTAGACGGCCGCTCGTCCGCGGAAGCGATCCTCGTTCTAATCCGTCAATGCAGGGCAGGGGTTAGGCCTTGGTCAGCGGCCAGGCGGCGCCTGCTCGCAAATTGCTCAGCCTGCGTCGAGTTTTAACTTGACGTTTGTGCGACGCAGCATTATCAAGAGTGCATCGCAGCGAGATCGTTCTTGCTTCGATGCCCTCCTTGGGCGTTTCCTCCCTAGACTCGGGCCGCCGCTTCGTCGGTGGCCCCTTTTTTTACCGCAAGCAGGTGGAAGAAAGAGCCGCTGACGTTTCCTTCATGCAAGCCGCAAGGACGCGCCTCCTGCGCATAGGCGTCCCGGACCCAGGCGAAAGCCTTGCCGTCCTCTCGCAGTGTGACGGCGTAATGAAACTCGTGGCCATAAAGCACCGCGCCTTTCCCGCCGAGGACATGCGCCACGGCGAGACTGGCGCGTCTGTAGCCAAGAGAGAGTTTGCGCTGCGAAAAACTCGTTTCGAGCCTAAGTAGGCCGGCCATCGGGTGACGCACGCCCTTCGAGTCAACAAGGCCATCGCCGAGGACCATATAGCCGCCGCACTCGCCATGCACCGGTCGAGCGCGCGCGAAGTTGCGCAAGCCTTCGCGGAATGTTTCCGCAGCGGCGATACGGCCGGCGTGAAGCTCGGGATAGCCGCCGGCGAGCCAGCAGACGTCGCAAGCGTCGGGAGGCGGCTCGTCGGCGAGCGGCGAGAAAAAGAAGAGTTCGGCGCCCGCCTCGCGCCACGACTGCAGCAGATGCGAATAATGGAACGAAAAGGCCGCGTCGCGCGCGACCGCAATGCGCTGACCGGGAGGCCGGGTCCCAAAGTGTCGCTTCGCCTGCGCCGCCGTCCCGCCGCTGGCGCAAGCCAGGACCGCCTCGAGATCGACATTCGCCTCGATGAAATCGGCGAGCCCGTCGAGCCGCGCCTCGAGACTCTCGGTCTCGACGGCTTGCACGAGGCCCAGGTGGCGCTCGGGAAGCGATAAGGCCTTGACCCGCGGGAGCGCGCCAAACACGGGAAGGCCGATAAGCTCGACGGCGTCGGAGCAAAGCTTGCGGTGGCGCTCCGAGGCGACCTTGTTCAGCACGACGCCGGCGATCGAAACGCCGGGATCGTGCAGGGCGGCGCCGCGCGCTAAAGCCGCCGCCGATTGTCCCTGGCCCGCAACGTCGAGAATGAGCACGACCGGCCAGCCGGTGAGGCGCGCAATGTCGGCGGCGGCGCCGCTTGCAAAATCGAGGGGCGGGGCCCCGTCGAAGAGGCCCATCGCCCCTTCGGCGATTACAAGGTCCGCTTCCTCGGCTACGCGCGCCGCAAGAAGTGCGAGGAGGCCCTCGTCCATCGCCCAGGCGTCGAGATTGACGCTGTCACGGCCGGTCGCCGCGGCGTGAAAGGCGGGATCGATGTAATCCGGCCCGCATTTCGCCGGCGCGATCTTCAGGCCCCGCCGCGTCAGCGCGCGCATCATCCCGAGCGCCAGCGTGGTCTTGCCGGCGCCCGAGCGGAGCGCGGCGAGGAGAAGGCCCGGAGCGAGTGCGAAAGTCACGCTGACGCACTTACCGCGCGCGAGGGGCTTTGGCTATGCGGAAGAGTAAGGGCGGCGCCGCCTGAGCTCGCGCTTGGCGTCAAAGTGGCGCGCCGCGCGGCGCGCGCTCGCCATCATGGCGCGGCAGCCTATCTGTCAAGGCGAACATCATGCCCCACGCATCGGCGCCGGGGACGTTGAGCCAATCGGAGGGCTAGAAGATGCCGGACATCAACACTGAGAAAGTCTGTTTCGTCATCGTCAAGGCGCGCGAGCTCGAATGCGAGGACGAAGGCGTCGACGCCGACGCCTCCAACGAGACGGACGACAAGTTCACGAGCATCATGACCGAGGAGGCCTATCGCACCGTGCACGCCGAAATAAAGGCCGCGATCGACGCGATGGACGAGGACGAACAATGCGAGCTCGTCGCGCTCGCATGGGTCGGCCGCGGCGATTTCGCCGGCGAGGAATGGAAAGAGGCCGTGAAGGAGGCGCGCGAGAGACGCAAGGGCCCGACCTCGACTTACCTTTTGGGCATCCCGCTGCTGGCCTCGTTCCTGGAGGACGGGCTCGCGGAGTTCGGCGAGACTTGCGAAGGCTATGCGGCGGACCGGCAGTAGGAGCGTCGGGCCTTGGTTTTCGACCCGAAAGGGAGCGGCCGCCGGCGTATTGACGGGTCCTTCTCCCGGAGCCATGTTCTTATCCGCCAGGGGAGCCCCGCCCGAGATCGTCGCCGGGGTTGAGAGGCCGGGGGCGCGCTTCATGGGGCGCGGGTCGGCGACCCTTCGAACCTGATCCGGCTGGAACCGGCGGAGGGAGGGCCCGTGATCCCGATGCGTGAGCCGCGCCGCAATGCGCGTTGAGGTCGTCGGCGCCGGCGTCGCGGGGCTGACGGCGGCTTACGAGATCGCCCGCCAGGGTCTTGCGAGAGGCGTCGCCGTCACGCTCGTCGAGCGCGAGCGCGCGGCCGGTCTCGGTTGCTCGCGCTATGCCGGCGGCATGATCGCGCCCTGGTGCGAGCTCGAGACTGCGGAGCCGATCGTCGCCCGGCTCGGGCAGGAGGCGCTCGACTTCTGGATCACGGACGTTCCGGTCGCGACCCGAAACGGCAGCCTCGTCGTCGCGCCGCCGCGCGAAAAGGCCGAGCTTGTCGATTTTTCCCGCCGCACGGAAAGCTTCGAAGCGCTCGACGCTCGAGCGCTCGCCCGCCTCGAGCCCGATCTCGCGCAGCGTTTCGACGCAGCGCTTTTCTTCGTCAAAGAGGCGCATCTCGAGCCCGCGCGCGCCATGGCCGCTCTGACCGAAAGGCTCCGCGCGCTGCCGAACGTGACGCTCCGCTTCAACGCGAGGCCTTCGGGCGACGCCGACTGGACCGTGGACTGTCGCGGCTTTGCAGCGCGCGACGCGCTCAAGAGGCTGCGCGGCGTCAAGGGCGAGATGCTCATCATGCGCACGCACGAGATCGAGCTTTCCCGCCCGGTGCATATGCTGCACGCGAAACGCCCCGCCTATGTCGTGCCGCGCGGCGACGGACTCTTCATGATCGGCGCGACGATGATCGAGAATGAGGAACGCGCCCGCGTCACTGCGCGTTCGCTCGTCGAGCTCATCAATACCGCCTATGCGATCCACCCGGCCTTCGCCGAAGCCGAGGTCGTCGAGACGGGTTCGGATCTGCGGCCGGCGTTCCCGGACAATCTGCCGCGTCTGACGCGGCGCGGCAAAACGCTCTATCTGAACGGGCTCTATCGGCACGGCTTTCTGCTCGCCCCGGCGCTGGCGCGCCGCGCCGCGCAAGTTCTGCTCGAGGACGCCTGGTTTGAGGAGGTCTGTGATGAAGATCCGGGTTAACGGCGAGATGCGCGAGGTCGCCGCCGTGACGCTCGAAGCGCTGCTCGCGGAGCTCGACTATGGGGAAGGGCCTTACGCCACCGCGCTCAACCAGCAATTCGTTCGCAAAGGCGCGCGCGCCGAGACGAGGCTCAAGGAAGGCGACAGCATCGAGATCGTCGCGCCCAAGCAGGGAGGCTAGGGCCCTTGGACCCGCTGACGCTCTACGGCCAGAGCTTCTCGTCGCGCCTGTTGCTCGGCACGGCGCGCTACCCCTCACCCGCCTTTCTCGCGAAAGCGATCGAAGCGTCAGGGGCCGAGATCGTCACTGTGTCGCTGCGCCGCGAGGCGGGAGGCGCGCGCGGGGGCGAGACTTTTTGGGAGCTCGTGCGCGCGTCGGGCGCCCGCGTGCTGCCGAACACGGCCGGCTGCCGCACGGCGAGCGAAGCGGTCGTCACCGCCCAAATGGCGCGCGAAGTCTTCGGGACCGACTGGATCAAGCTCGAGGTGACGGGCGACGAGGATCTGCTGCAGCCGGAGCCTTTCGGTCTCGTCGAGGCCGCGCGCGTCCTCAGGAGTGAAGGTTTTTGCGTCTTCCCCTATACGACTGAGGACCTGTCGGTCGCGGAAAGGCTCCTTGAGGCCGGCTGCCGCGTGCTGATGCCCTGGGCCGCGCCGATCGGCTCGGGGCGCGGGATCAACAATCTTTTTGGCCTGCGCGCATTGCGCGCGCGCTTCAAGGAGACGCCGCTCATTGTCGACGCCGGGCTCGGCGCGCCCTCCCATGCGGCGGCGGTCATGGAGCTCGGCTTCGACGCCGCCCTGCTCAACACGGCCGTGGCGCGCGCCGCCGACCCGGTCGAGATGGCGCGGGCCTTTGCCTTGGCCATCGACGCCGGAAGACTCGCGCATCGGGCCGGACTGATGACGCCGCGCGACTTCGCAGAAGCCTCGACGCCCGTGCTTGGCCGCGCCTTCGATGAGCACGGCGCATGAGGCTCGACCCTTTCTATCTCATAGTCGACGATGCCCTCTGGCTCGAGCGTCTACTGCCCTTGGGCGTGAAGCTCGTGCAGCTGCGCGTCAAGGATCGACCGGAGAGCGAAGTGCGAGACGCCGTGCGCGCCTCCTCGCGGCTCTGCGCTCAGTACGGAGCGACGTTCGTCGTCAATGACTATTGGCGCTTGGCGATCGAAGAGGGATGCGGATTCGTGCATCTCGGCCAGGAGGATCTCGACGGCGCCGATCTTGGAGCGCTCGCGGCCGCCGGCGTCAAGCTCGGCGTCTCCACCCATGACGAAAGGGAACTCGAAAAAGCGCTTGCTCTTTCTCCCGACTATATCGCTCTCGGGCCGATCTATCCGACGCTGCTGAAGTCGATGGTCTTCGCGCCGCAAGGCCTCGCGCGGATTGGCGAATGGAAGGCGAGGATCGGCGCGCTCCCGCTCGTTGCGATCGGCGGGCTGACGCCTGAACGCGCTCAGGCGTGCTTGAGAGCCGGGGCCGACAGCGCTTGCGTCGTGACCGACGTGCTGCGTCACGCCAATCCCGAGGCGCGCGCGAAGGAATGGCTCGAGGCGACGGCGGGGTATCGTCAGCCCCTCTCAAATAGCTAAGGCCCCGCAGCGCTGGGGCTGACGGGGCCAGGGTTGTTCGCTCACAGGCGAAGCAGCTGGAGGTTTGACCAGTTTACTCTGAATCCTGCAATGCTTGGCCTTCGCGGCAGGATCGGATGTCGTCAAGAATTCTCGGATGAGAGAGGCTCCGCAGAACGGCGTCCCGAACTTCGAAGCCCGATGTCTCGGCGCTCTCGCGCCTGATCATGCTCAACCCGGTGGCGTCATGCTCCTCTCGCAGGGGTTGCGAAAGTCCGGCGCTCAGTCGAGCGCCGTTGAGGCCGCCCGCGCTTCGGTCAGAGGTCCCGCTCGACCGACTCTCACCGCCATCTGAAGATGAACCGCATCCTCAAGGCGACCGCGAACAAACAGGATAGTGAACTTGTGTGACGATTCGGTCAAGTGAATTATTGACGCGGGTCCTGAGCTTGCCGAGGCGGCGCTGGCTTGCGCGCATCAATGTCGTCTATCGATCAAATGCGAAATATTTTCTTGACCCCGAGTCCAAGCGCCGTCGCGCAATGTGCGCGCGACGATGGACATGCGGCGGCCTCCGCTGTGGCTTCGCTGCCGATTTCCCAGGGCCGAGCCGCAATCAAGATCGGAGTCCTTTGGTCCCGCCGCAAGGCTTGGGGCTTCGAGCAACGGGAGAGGACGCGCTGCCGATCGGCGCGGCGCGGCGGCGATGGCTACCTCCTCTCCCGCGAGCTCTCGCAAGATTCGCAATTTCATCTGACATTCGCAGATCGGCTCGTTTCACGCGACCCTAACCGTTGGCCTCGAGGATTTGTCGGCTCGCGCCTCTTCGGTATGATAGAAGCCTTCTTGCGCTTCTCGTCGCGCCTCGCTGGGACGCGCCGTCGCGCGAACGGCGCGAGATCAAGCAACCGGGAAACTCTTGGAGGCACCCATGAAAACTTTCTTCGTCGCGCTTCTGGCGACCTTCGCCATCAGCTGCGCCCATGCGCAGGAAACGAGCGATTGCGCGGCCAAGGCCGCCGAAAAGAAGCTCGCCGGCGCCGCGCTCAAGAGCTTCGTGACAAAATGCGAGAAAGACTCATGCAACGCCGCCGCCACGGATAAGAAGCTCGCCGGCGCGGCGCGCAAGAGTTTCGTCACGAAATGCGTGAAGGACGCGGCTGCGCACTAGAGCGAATTCCGCAAAAGTCGACCGACTTTTGCGATCAGAATTTGCTCCAACATTTTGATTTAGCGCGTTTCCCGCTCGAACGATTCCGTTCGAGCGGGAAACGCGCTAAGCCTCGTCTGAAAAAATCCCGGTCACGGGTCGCGGCGAGGCGGATTTTGCAAGCGCCTCGCCACGCGCGCTCTCCGTTGTTGTCCTTTCGCTTAAGTGTCGTATCGCGCCGTTATCGGTTAAAGCTTGGCTCCGCGACCTCGACCGTCCCGGCGCGCGGAGGACAGAAGGCCATGTTAAAGTCCAGCGAGCCCTTCAAGCTGAACATCTCCAACGCGACCGTCATCGAGATCGCAGTCCATCTCGGCGTCATAGCCTTCCTGGCTTATTGGACCTTCACGCTGATCCTGCCCTTCGCGTCGATCGTGTTGTGGAGCGTGGTTCTGACCGTCGCGCTCTATCCTGTCTTCGAGTGGTTGGCGCGAAAGCTCGGCGGACGGCGGCGGCTCGCCGCGGCGCTACTGACCCTTCTCGGCCTCTTTGTCGTGATCGGTCCGGTCACCTGGCTCGGCATCGGCCTCGTCGAGGGCGCGCGCGAGCTCGTGGCGAAAGTTAACGAGGGCCAGCTCTCGATCCCGCCGCCGAGAGAAAGCGTGAAGGACTGGCCGCTCGTCGGCGCGTTGGTCTACGACTATTGGGCGCGGGCCTCGACCAATTTGGCGAGCGTCCTCTCGCCGCTGCTGCCGCAGCTTCGGCCCGCCGGCGAAGCGCTGCTCGGAGCGGCCGGCAGCGCCGGCATGGGCACGCTGAAATTCTTGGCCTCGGTGATCATCGCCGGATTCATGTTCACGCCCGGCCCCAACCTTCTTGCTGCGACCAAGCGTTTCGCGCGTAGGGTCGACCCCGAGCGCGGCGAAGGCTTCGTGGCGCTGACCGACGAAACGATCCGCGCCGTCTCGCGCGGCGTGATTGGCGTCTCGCTGCTGCAGGCCGTCATCGCGGCGATCGGCATGTCGGCCGCGGAAGTTCCCGGCGCGAGCGTTCTGACCGTGCTGATCCTGGCGCTCGGCATCGTGCAGATCGGGCCCTGGATCATCTGCGCGCCGCTGATTTTCTGGGGCTGGATGAATCTCCCGACCCTCGGCGCCTTGGTCTTCACGCTCTGCATGCTGACAGTTGGGGCCATCGAGAACATCGTCAAGCCCTTCGCGCTTTCGCATGGGCTGAAGACGCCGATGCCGGTGACCTTTGTCGGCGTCATCGGCGGCGTCTTGACGCACGGCATCGGCGGACTCTTCATGGGTCCCGTCGTGCTGGCGGTCGCCTGGGAGATCGTGAAGAACTGGATCGAGCCGGACGCGAGAGAATAGCGCGGCTTTCAAAACGCGCTCCGCGGAAAGCCTCTCAAGGCCCTTTCCGCGGATCGTAGGGCTTGCCGTCGCGCCATTTCTTCATCAGCGCCTCGAACTCCGGATCGGTCGCCTCCGGCAGCATCACTTTCAGCGTGACGTAGAGATCGCCGGCGGGCTTGCCGTCGGCCGCCGGCAGGCCCTTGCCGCGCAAGCGCAGTACGCGCCCGCCGTTCGAGCCGGGCGGCACGGCGAGCTCCACCGTTCCTGAAAGCGTGGGGGTCGCGACCTTGGCGCCCAGCGCCGCCTCATAGAGCGTCACCGGCAGATCAAGACGCAAGTCGCGCCCCTCGACACGAAATTGCGGATGCGGCGCGATCTTCACGGTGATGATCGCGTCGCCCGGCTCGGCGCCGACTGGCCCAGCCTGGCCCTGACCACGCAAGCGGATCTGCTTGCCGTCTTCGACGCCCGCGGGAATGCTCACGTCGAGCGTGCGGCCGGAGGGCAGCACGACGCGCGCCGAGCCGCCGCGCACGGCGGTCTCGAGCGACACGCGCGCCGTGGCTACGACGTCGCCACCGCGCCGCGCGCCGCCCGCCGCGGCTGCGCCAGCGCCGCGCCGCGTGGCGCCGCCGAAGAGATCGGATAATATGTCGGCGGCGTCGAAGCCCTGCGAGCCAAAATTGAACTCGAAGCGCGACCCGCCGGCCCCCGCGCCGCCCTTGGAAAATCCGCCAAAACCCCCTGGTCCCGCGCCAAAACCTTCGAAACCCGCAAAGCGCGGCTTGCCGTCGGCTCCGATCTCGCCCCGGTCGAACTTGACCTTCTTGTCCTCGTCGCCGACGACCTCATAGGCCGCATTGATCTCGGCGAGGCGCGAGGCGGCCTTCGGATCGTTCTTGTTGTGATCCGGATGAAATTTCTTCGCGAGGTGTCGATAGGCCTTTTTGATGTCGGCGTGGCTCGCCGATTTCGAAACGCCGAGGACCTCATAAGGATCTCGCATTTTGCCTCGTTTTCGCCCCTGTCGCGCCGCACGGGTCTGAAATCGGCGCTCTCAGAGCTATTTGGGCCCCAGCCCCGGCGAGCGCAAGCTTTCCCGAACGCGCCGGCGCCTTCTAAAGCGGCCTGCGGCTAGACCCTGCCTCCGCTCCGCCCTAGTCTGTAAAAGATGATGCGTTTCCGGCTCACCAGGCTCCTCGTGGTCGCTCTCGCGCTCGCGGGCTCGCCCGCCTCGGCCGCGGCGAAGGTCGAGATTCGAGTCGATCTGACGCGTCAGGAAATGACGGTCGTCAAGAATCACGAGAAGCCGATCGTCTGGAAAATCTCGAGCGGACGCTCCGGCTTCGAGACGCCGACGGGAAGCTTCATCGTTCAGCGGCTCGACGCCGATCATCTTTCCGATGAATACGACAAGGCGCCGATGCCTTACGCGATCTTCTTCTCCCGCGGCCTCGCGATCCACGGCACTTACGAGCGCGGGCTCGGCCGCCCGGCCTCGCATGGCTGCGTGCGCCTCTCGATCGGCCATGCGCGCGAGCTCTTCGACTGGGTCGAGGAATATGGCGCCTCGATCGACATCGACGGCGTCGCGCCGAACCGCGGCGCAATTTATGCGGAAGCGCCGCGGGCGCGCGGGGGACGCGGAGTCGTCGGCGAGCGCCGCGCCCCGCCGCAGCCGACGCCCGGCGATTACGATTCTCTCATCCGCGGCTGGTGACGCGTCGTGGCGTGCGCAGCGTAAGCGGTCGCGCGCGCCGGCCTTAATGGGCGAATAGCTATCTTTAATCCTCGTTAAGGTTAATCGTTCACACTTTGGGCAATTGCGCCCGATCCGGGCGGCCGATCCGCTCGGAGTGTTTCATGATCGACGCCAAAACTCTTCGCCGCGCATCCGCGTTCGCCGCGGTTTTTGGCTGCGGCGTCGTGATCGTGCCGCCGGGCGACGCCCTTGCGCAGACCTGGACCGAAAAGCCGGCCCAGGCTGCGCCCGCCCCTGAAGGCAAGGCGGAAACGGCGCAAAGCCCCAGCGCAGAGCAGGGCGCGCTGCATCGGCTCGCCCTCAAATACATCGGACTGAAGGATCTTATGGGCGCGAAGAAAGCCGCGGCCCAGAAAGCCTATGACGCGGAAAAAGAAAATTTCCTGAAGAGCTACGAGCCGACCTACGCGCGCGACAAGGCCGCATACCAGGCCGCCGGCGAAGAATATGAAACGAAGCGCAAGGCCGTCTGGCAAGGCGCGCTCGACGAATTGAAGGCGCAGGGCTACGAGCTCAACGGAACGAAGCTCGAGGGCGAAGACCTGCAATACCGGAAGCGCCCGGTCGAGGAAGACTTGGCCGGCTCTTCCGCTGTTCCCAAAGGCGAGCTCAACGAAGGCTATCTCGCGATCGTCAACAAATATGTGCAGAGCAACGCCGAGATTCAGGACTTGGGCGCGCGTCGTCTTCAGGCATACAAGGCGCTGGCGGCGCATCAGGACGCGTTGATCGAAAAGATCGATGCGGAAGTCCCAGCCGCAAGCCGAGAGGCGGCCCAGCCGGCGAAAACCGCTCCCTTGGAGCCCGCAAAGCCCGCGGCCCAGGAACCGGCCAAGCCTGTCACGCAAGCGCCGGTGAAGCCCGCCGCCGAAGCGCCCGCGCAACCCGGCGCCATGGAGCCGACCCAGCCGCTCGTCGAAGCGCCGGCGAAGCCCCCTGCGCAGGAGTCCGCGAAGCCCAGCGTCCCAGCGCCGTCGGGGGAGCCCGCGACGGCGCCGCCTCGGCCCCCCGAGCTGCGCACGACCGAGAAGCGCCCGACGCTCCCGGCGGCGCGACCGAACGCGGCCGCCGAGCCCGTTGCGCCCGTCGCGCATCCCGCGCCACAAGCCGAGACGTCTGCGCGCCAGGAGATTCCACGCGAAGCATTAGAGAAGCCGGCGCCTTTGCGCGAGGCGCGCGCCGCCAAATCCTCCGAAGGCGCGCTGCCTCCGCTGCCCGCCCTTCCGCGGCTTCCCAAGGAGGATGAGGATGGCCTGCCTCCGCGTCCCGAGGCCCCCACGCCTCCGGGAGAGGAGGAGACGGCAGGCATTCCCGCACCCACCGTCGCGCCGCTTGCGGTCGCGACGCCCCAAGCCATGCAATGGCGCATCGGCGTCTTCGGGAGCGTCACCTGGGCGCAGCCCAATCTTTCCTGGACAGGGCCGGGAGGCGGCGCCCTTGCTCCTTTCGCCGCCTCGTCCTCGCTCGACCGTAGCTTTGGCGGCGGCGGCGCCCAGGTCGCGTTGCGCCTGCGCCCTTTTTACGCTTCTTGGCTTCAGCGTCTCGCCGTGGGCCTCGCTGCGGACGTCGCCGGGCGCGCCGGAGGCGCTCAGGGCGGCCTCTCGCCCTTCGTCTCGACGAGCTTCAGCAGCCGCTTGCAGGCGACCCAGCGCCTTGAGGTCGGTTACGACATCGATGTGGGAGGAACGACGGTCGTCACGCCCTTCGCGACCGTAGGCTTCTCCGAGGCGCAATTCGCCGTTTCGAACCACGGCGCTGTTCTGGGAAATTTCGCCTGGGGGAGCGCCTCCGACTTCAAGCTTGGCGCGACCTATGGCGGCGGTCTCGAGCTCAAGGTCCTCGGCGCGGCGACTCTGCAACTCCTCTATCTGCGCCACGAATATAATCCCGCCGCGGCGGCGATTTGGGGCGGCGCGGTCGGCGGCGTTTTCGTCGGCGCGAGAAAGGGATTGGCCGAGAATGAGCTGCGCGTCGGCGTGGTCATCCCGCTCCCGCGGCCGTGGTGATCCCCTAAGCTCCGCTTGGCGTCGCCTTGGTTTGTGGAGAGAGGGGCGCGGGCGGTCCTTCCGCCGACGGCCCTTCATGCGCATCTATCCCTTGAGACAGCCAGTCCGGCTGGAGGTGGGGAAGGTCCATGGCGTTTCGCAACAGAGACGATGCCGGAAGAAGGCTCGCGGCGCGGCTCCTCAAATACAAAGGCGAGGAGGCCGTGGTGTTCGCGCTGCCGCGCGGCGGCGCGCCTGTGGCCGCGCGCATCGCGGAGGCGCTGGAGGCGCCTCTCGATCTGGTTCTCGTGCGCAAGATCGGCGTGCCTTTCCAGCCGGAGCTGGCCATGGGCGCCGTGGCGGACGGCGGCAAGCCGATCACCGTTCGCAATGAGGATGTCATCGCGATGGCGCGCGTGAGCGAGGAGGCGTTCGAGGCCGTCCGCCAGAGCGAACTTGATGAGATCGAGCGACGGCGGCGGCTCTATGTCGGTTCGCGCCTCCGGCCGCAGGCGCAGGGCCGCATCGCGATCGTCGTGGACGACGGCGTCGCGACGGGCGCCACGACGCGCGCCGCCTTGCGGGCGGTTCGCGCGCGCCATCCAAGCAAACTCGTGCTCGCGACGCCGGTCGCGCCACCCGACACGCTCGCTTCGCTCAAGCCCGAGGCCGACGAGACGATTTGCCTTGAGACGCACGAGGACTTCGGCGCGATCGGATATTTTTACGCCGATTTCCGGCAGACCAGCGACGCCGAGGTCATCTCGATCCTCGATCGCCTCGGCGCTCGGGAGTCGCTCGGCTCGAAGCGCTCGGGGTGATTTTGCGTAGAAACTTTCGGCTACCAGGATGGCGGCTTTGCGACGACCGATTTATTTACGCTGAGGCGCGCGACGCTTGAGGCGGGATGTGAAAGCCATGCGGATCGGCGTTCCGAAGGAAATCAAGGACAATGAATACCGTGTCGGGCTGACGCCGTCCTCGGTTGCGGAGCTCGTGGACCACGGCCACGCTGTCCTGGTCGAGAAAGGGGCAGGGCTTGGCGCCGGCTTCGGCGACGCGGCTTATGAGTCGAACGGCGCCGCGCTCGTCGAGGAACCGGCCGGCGTCTTCGAGAGCGCGGATCTCATCGTCAAGGTCAAGGAGCCGCTCGCCCCTGAGCGCCGAATGCTGAGGCGCGGCCAAACGATCTTCACCTATTTGCATCTCGCTCCCGATCTCCAGCTTACGCAAGAGCTGCTGCGAAGCGGCGCAAATTGCATCGGCTACGAAACCGTGACCTCCGCGCAGGGCGGGCTGCCGCTGCTCACGCCCATGTCGGAAGTGGCGGGACGGCTGGCGCCACAGATCGGCGCGCATTTCCTCGAAAAGGCCTCCGGGGGCCGCGGCGTTTTGCTGGCCGGGGCGCCGGGCGTGCCGGCCGCGGAGGTCGCTATTCTCGGGGCGGGCGTCGTCGGCTCCGCTGCGACGGCGATTGCGCTCGGAATGGGCGCCAGCGTCATCGTCGCCGACCGCGATCCCGAAGCGCTTCGCCGACTCGACATGAGACTCCGCGGCTCGGCGCGCACCGTGTTCTCGACGAGAACCGCGATCGCGGAAATCGTCAAGCGCGCGGATTTGGTGATCGGCGCCGTTCTTCTGCCGGGCGCGCGAGCGCCGAGGCTCATCGTCAACGAGATGCTGACGACGATGAGGCCCGGAGCCGTCATCGTCGATGTCGCGATCGACCAGGGCGGATGCTGCGAAAGCTCGCGAGCGACGTCGCATTCAGATCCGACTTACGTTGTGGACGACGTGGTGCATTATTGCGTGCCGAACATGCCCGGCGTCGTGCCGCGCACGTCGAGCTTCGCGCTCAGCAACGCGACGCTGCCCTTCGTGCTGGCGATCGCCGACAAGGGATGGCGTCGCGCGTTGCGCGAGGACGCGCATCTGCGCGCCGGTCTGCAGATTTCCGACGGCAGGATCGTGTCCGAGGCGGTGGCGCAAGCCCATGGCTTGCCCTGCGTCTCGGTCGAGACGGCGCTAAAGGACTAGCGAGCTATCCGCAGGTCGCGCCTCACAGGACCGCGTCCAGGATCACCCCTGCCTTGGCCATTTCGGCGACCGCCGCCTCTCCGGCCGCCGTCGTGACCGGCCGCGTGGCCTCAAGCGCGACATGCGTCTCAAAGCCCGCCCGCGCCGCATCGAGCGCACTAGCGCGCACGCAAAAGTCGAGGGCGAGGCCGCATATGACGATCCGCCGCGTTCCCTGGCGGCGCAGGCGCTCGATCAGCCCTGTCGCCTCGAAGGCGGAATATTCGTCCTTGTCGCGGTCCGTTCCCTTCGAGACCACAGGCGTTCCCAATGGCAGTCGCAGCTCCGGGTGGAATTCGCCGCCGTTCCTTCCCGCCACGCAGTGCGGCGGCCAGGGCCCGCCGCGCGCCGCAAAACTCACGTGATCTTCAGTGTGCCAGTCGCGACAGGCGACAACCGCCGCGCCCCCTGCGGCCGCGTCGCCGATGAGCCGGTTGATCGTCGGGATGATCTCATCGGCGCCGGCGATCGCCAAGCTGCCGCCGGCGCAAAAGTCGCGCTGGATATCCACGACCAGCAAGGCGTCGCGTGGACAAAACCGCATCTTCCACCCTTCCTTGGACGAGCCGGCGGGTCAAAGGCGCTATAAGGGATCGCAGTCTGGATAGCCTTAAGGCCGCGCTGGGAACGATCGATGGGTTTGACGCCGACGACCGCCGACGACGCCGGGGTGAGCCTCGCTCGAAAGATGCGCTTCCTGAGCGACCCGGCAAGCTATGCGCACGCGCCGCAAAAGGTGCGCGTCGTCGAAACGCATATGTCTTTCGTCTTTGTCGCCGAGGCGAAAACCTATAAGCTGAAGAAGCCGGTTCGCTTCCCCTTCCTCGACTTTTCGACGCTCAACTTGCGCGAGGCGATGTGCCGCGAGGAGCTGCGGCTCAATCGCCGCCTCGCTCCGGACGTTTATCTCGACGTGCGCCCCTTGACCGAGCAGCCGGCGGGGACGCTCTCGATCGGCGGCGGCGGCGTCGTCGTCGATTGGTTGATCGAGATGCGCAGCCTGCCCGAGCGGCGGATGCTCGACCTGATGCTCGCCGAAAAACGAGTTACCTCTCATGAGATCGCGCTGCTCGCGCGGAAGCTCGCCGAGTTTTATCTCAAGGCTCAGGTTTCGACGATCGCGCCCGCCGACTATGCGCGCCGCTTTTTTCGCGAGCAGCAGATCAATCGCGAGGTCCTGACCGCTCGTGCGTTCAAACTCGATCACGGGCGCTCGTCGCTCGCGCTCGATTCTTTGGACGCGCGACTGGCCCTCGATCGCCCTCTTCTGGAAGAGCGCGTGCGCGCCGGCTGCGTCGTCGAGGGCCATGGCGATCTTCGCCCCGAGCATGTGAACTTTTCCGACGGAATCGCGATTTTCGACTCTCTCGAGTTCAACGCCGAGCTCCGCCAGGTTGATCCCTTCGACGAGATCGCGTTTCTCGGTGTCGAATGCGCGCAGCTCGGCGCGCCTGAAATCGGGCTAGAGCTCGCCGAGGCTCTGGCCGAAAAGCTGGGCGTTGGCGTGCCGGAGAGACTGATCCCGCTTTACGCCGCCTGGCGCGCCGTTCTGCGGGCGCGGCTCGCCGTGGCGCATCTGCTGGACCCCACGCCGCGCACCCCGGAAAAATGGGAGCCGCTGGCGGGACGCTATCTCGCGCTCGCCGAAAAGGCCCTTGCGTGAGCGGCTCGCGTCGGCCCGCCTCCTGGGGCGCAGGAGTGATCAGCGGCGTTGCAGGCGCCGCCGCGTTTCTTCCTCGAGACGCAGCAGCCGACTGCTGAGTTCGACCGGATAGGGCGTCGGCGGAGCCGAGAGCGCTTGGCGTTCCGCGGGCAGGGCGGCGACGGCTCGCCTCGCATAATCTCGAGTCTCGACCAGTGTAACTTTCTCGCCGTCCACGCGGCGGCCGCCGATCATGACGGGACGAAGCAAAGGCTCGCCCTCCAGACTATCCTCGCGCAGCGCGATGATGTCGCGAGCCGCGACCCCATCCTTGAATTGGCGGAAAACCTGCTTTCTCCCGGGCAGCGAGCGCTTGCCGGAAGAAAGCTTCATGCGCGGCTCACCGGCGTATTCGGTGAGCTTATAGGCGATGTCGAGCATCGGCGCGTCCGCGCTGACGGCCAAGTCGGAGCCGACGCCGAAAGCGTCGATGGGCGCGCCCTCCGCCAAGAGTCGCTCGATCGCCCGCTCGTCAAGGCCGCCGCTCGCGATGATCGCCACGTCCGAAAGGCCCGCTTCGTCGAGCCGCTTTCTCGCGTCGCGCGACAGCTCGGCGAGATCACCCGAATCGAGGCGGATCGCGCGAAAGCCGCGATCGCCGCCATTCGCCTTAGCCGCGGCGATCGCGTTGTCGACGCCAGCGAGCGTGTCATAGGTGTCGACGAGAAGAGTCGCGTTGGGAAAGATCCTCAGGAAGCCTTCGAAGGCCGCCCTTTCCGAGGCGCAAGCCTCGATGAAGCTGTGCGCCATCGTGCCTTCGAGCGGCAGGGCGTAGGCGAGGCCGCTCGCGACATTGGAGGTCGAGGCGACGCCGGCGATGAAGCAGGCGCGCGCGCCGCGGATCGCCGCGTCGATTCCCTGCGCGCGCCTTGCGCCAAAATCGCTGACCGGACGTCCCTTCGCCGCCGCGACGACGCGCGTCGCCTTGGAGGCGAAGATCGTCTGGGATCCAATTCGGTTAAGGATCAAGGTCTCGATGAATTGCGCCTCGGGGAGCGAGGCGGTGACTTCGAGAATGGGCTCCTCGTCGAAAAAGGGCGTTCCTTCGCGCATTGCCACGATGTCGCCGCGGAAGCGAAAGCCGCGCAGCCATTCAAGGAAGGGCTCGGAAAAGTCGCGCTGAGAGCGCAGTCGTGCGATTTCCTCGTCGCCGAAGCGAAGCGCTTCAATGTCGTCGAGAAGCTCGCTCAGACCGCAGGCGAGAAGAAAATTGCGGAGCTGCGGCAGCTTTCGCACGAAAAGGCTGAAGGTCGCCGTTTGCGTCAGATTGAGCTCGAAATAGGCGCGCAGCATCGTGAATTCGTAGAAATCCACGAAAAGCGCCTGGTTCGACATTGAAGCTCCCTGCGCCGTCTGGAGTTTTCAGGCGCCTTCCTCCAATAGCTTGGCGATCGAACCGCCGCCATGGCAGCATCGTATGGCCTGAGCGAGGAGACTTGCGACGCTCACGATTGTCAGACGCTTCTGCAATAGACCGCTGTTCATAGCGGCCGGCGGCGGAACGCTGTCGGTGACGACGATCCGATCGATGGGCGCGCGCTCGAGCACGCTTGCGGCGCCCGCAGAGAAGACGCCATGCGTCGCCGCACACCACACCGCCTGCGCGCCCTCCCGTCGGCAGGCCGCCGCGACGCGCGCCATCGTGCCGCCGCCGCTAATGAGATCGTCGAGCACGATCGCTATTCGCCCTTTGACGTCGCCGGCGAAAATATCGCCGGTGACCCTGCCTTCGCTGCGGCGCTTATCCATGAACGCCTTGCCGACGGGCCGCGCAAGCGTTCTCTCCAGTCGCTCGCGAAACAGCTCCGCCCGCTTCTCGCCGCCGAGATCGGGCGAAACGACCGCAACCTCTTCCTTGCCGATGAGCCGGGCGAAATGACGCGCGAAGAGCGCTTGCGCGTCGAGATGCTCGCTGTCGCAACGGAAGGCGTTTTGGTAGGCCGCAAGATTGTGCGCGTCGATCGTCATCACGCGAGCCGTCCCCATCGCCTCGAGCAACTGGGCCAGATAGCGCGTGGCGACGGGATCGCGCGGCTTCGTCTGCCGATCCTTGCGCTGGAAGCACAGATAGGGCGCGACGAGCGTCACGCAGCATGCGCCGGCGTCCTTGAGGGCGCCAATGAAAAACAGCAGCCGGCACAGCTTGTCGGAGACGCTCGCCGTCTCTTCGCCGTAGAGGCTGGAAAGGACGAAGACATCCTTGTTTCGCACATTCGTCAAAGGTCTAATCTTGAACTCGCCGTCCTCGAAACGGCGCTCCTCATGCGGCGCGATGTCGAGATGAAGCAGTCGCCCGATCTTTTGCGCGAGGTCCTGCTTCGCGTCGAGCGCGAACAGCGCGAGTCCTTGGTCCGTGGGCTCCGCTCGCTGCGCCGCCGGCGCGGCGGCTTTGAAGGTCTCGCTCGAAAATCCGACCAGAAAGGAGTCGATCCGGCGTCCGTCTTCGGAAAGCGGCGCGACGAGCGTGTCGACGGCCGCGACTTCGCGGCCCTGTTTCCTCATGATGAACTGAGCGACGAAGGGCTCGCAGGTGCGCAGCGCTTCGGCGAAGAGTCGCCGAAGACGAACGGCGGCGCGCCGATTTTCTGAGTGGAACAATCGCCCCTCGGCGCCGAGCGGGCCGAGCATGGCTTCCGCCCTCGCCAACCCCATGAGGAGAACGTAATCGCGCTCGTCCTCGAGGCGCCGAAACACGAAGCCGGTGGAAAAGAACTTTGGCCGCGTGATCACGGCGCTCACCTGTGGGAGAGGCTTGCCGTCGCGCGCGGCGTTCCACTGCTCCAGCAAGGTCGTCAAGGCGCTCGGCTCCGGCGCGGCGCCGAAGTCCAATCTGCTGAACAGCCGCAAGAGGGCCGGCGGAGCCACGTCCATCGTCGTCATTTCGCAACCTTCGCGCGGAGCTTTGGATGAATCATCCTCTTGGAATTTAGTCGGAGCGAGCGGCGACGCCAAGGATCGCGACCGCCTGTCGCAGGGGCTGCGCCCGTCAGCCCTTGATGCAGATAAGCGTCGCCAGATAGGCGACTTTTTTGGCGAGGCCCGCGGCCTCGGCGCAATCGACGACCGCCTCCACGTCCTTATAGGCGCCGGGCGCTTCTTCCGCGACGCCGCGCATAGACGGGCTCTTTACGAGGATTCCTCTCTCGCGCAGCTCGTCGACGACTTGTCGACCGCTCCAGGCGCGCGTCGCCGCGTGGCGGCTCATGCGCCGACCGGCGCCGTGACAGGCGGAGGAAAAGGCGCGCCCCTCGCTTTCTTTCGTCCCTGCGAGAATGTAAGAGCCGGCGCCCATGCTGCCGCCGATTAGCACCGGCTGTCCATGGGGCGCGAGCGCCGCGGGAAGACCCGCCGCGCGGGGGCCGAAGGCGCGCGTCGCCCCTTTGCGATGCACGAAGAGCTCTCGCGCCGCGCCGTCGATTTCGTGCGTCTCCGTCTTGCAGGTGTTGTGTGAGACGTCGAACATCAGTGGCAGCTCCTCCTGCTTGAAGAAGCCGGCGAACACCCGCCGCGCGATATAGCCGATGATCTCGCGATTGGCCAAGGCGCAATTGATCGCCGCGCGCATTGCGCCGAGATAGCGCTGGCCGAGCTCGGAGCGGATGGGCGCGCAGGCGAGCTCCCGGTCGGGGAGGTCGACGCCGAACGCTGGCGCCGCGACGGCCATTTCGCGCAGGAACTCCGTGCCGATCTGATGACCGAGGCCGCGCGAGCCGCAATGGATGGTCACGACGCAATTGCCTTGCTGGAGACCGAAGGCTTTGGCGATCTTCGCGTCGAAAATCTCTCGGACCTCCTGCACCTCTAGATAATGGTTGCCCGAGCCGAGCGTGCCCATCTCGTGACGCTGCCGTTTTTTTGCCTGCTCGGAGACGGCGGCCGCATCCGCTCCGGCGGCGCGGCCCTCCTCCTCGATGCGATCAAGATCCTCCGCGCGCCCAAAACCCTGCTCGACCGCCCATCGCGCGCCGCCCGTCAGCATCGCCGCCATGTCCTCCTCGCCGAGCGCAATCTCGCCCTCCGCGCCGAGGCCGACCGGCACGCAGGCGTAGAGCGCGTCGCCGAGCTCCTCCTGCACGGCGAGAATCTGGTTGCGCGTGAGGGACGTGAGATGCGTGCGGACTCCGCAGGAAACGTCGAAGCCCACGCCGCCCGCCGACACGACGCCGCCCGCGTCGGCGTCAAAGGCGGCGACGCCGCCGATCGGAAAGCCATAGCCCCAATGCGCATCCGGCATCGCATAGGACGCCTGCACGATCCCGGGCAGCATTGCGACATTCGTCACCTGCGCGAAGACCTTTTCGTCCATCTCGCCAAGCAGGCTTTCGCTCGCATAAATGATGGCCGGAACGCGCATGGCCCCGAAGGGCTCGATCCGCCAGGCGTTGTCGGAGAGCTTTTCAAAGCGCGAGCTGTCCATCGCGTCCTCCCTTGTCGCGTGGCCGCCAAACTATACGTCGACCACACATTGCGCGCGCCAGAGCCCCGGCCGCTCCTCGCGTACTGTGAGCTCGGTGAAGGTGGCGCCTTTGACCTCCACGGCCGGCGCGTGACGCTCGCGCGAGACTTTTTCGCCAAAGGCGCGCCCTGTCAGCTTCCCACCCGTGAGGGAGACCTCGAAGGCCGCAAAGATCATACGGCGCGCGGCCATCTCATAGACGAGGGCGTTGAGCCAATCCATGAGCAGGAGATCGAGGCTCGGGGCCTCGCGCTCAATATCGATCGCCTCGTCGCAGCGAACCGTCGCGAGGTCTGCGATGGCTGCGCACAGCGCCCGCGCCGCCTGGACGAAAGCCTCGGCGGGCGTCGCTCCAAAGCCACGCACGCCGAGGTCGGCGCCATGCGGGAAGTGCTCCCAACGGCCGACCACCTGGCCGAGTTCCGTCTGCGAATCCATCTTCGCTCATCGCGGTTGGCGGAGGCTCGCCAAATAGGCGAGGGATCGTTCCGATCTGCTCGTCGGTCAGTCCCGGGCCATTGTGAGCGCCGGCTTCCAGTTTAGCTCATCTCTTTGGCGAACGCCCGAACAGCTTTCGCAGCTCGCCCTTGGCTTTCTCCAACACCGCCTCGCGTTCTTCGGGCAGGTTCGAGCCCGCGCGATTCATGTAAAACGTCAGCATTGACATGGCGGAGCGAAAAGGATCGCTCTTGCGGCGCGTGCTCGTCTCCGCCGAATGTTTGAGCGAGCGCGCGATCTCGCGCGGGTCGTCGAGCGCGAAGACGCCCTCCTCAAGGTCCAGCGCGTTACTCGTTCGCGTCACGCGCCCCGACCACAAACGATCCGGCGGGTCGCCTGGCTTCCTGTGCCTCTTCTTCGATGGGGCTTCATTTGCGCGCGCGGAGTTCATCGACTCTCTCCTTGCCTGCGGAGGAAATATGCCGAACGAACCAGTCGCCGGCGATTTCAGTGACGCGCTCCAGCGTTCCGGGCTGCTCGAAGAGATAGGTGGCGCCGGGGACGACGTCGAGACGCGCCTCGCAGCGAAGCCGGCGCAGCGCCCATTGGTTGAGCGCGATCACCTCGTGATCGAAGCCGCCGACGATGAGCAGCGTCGGCGCCTTGACCTGCGCCAAGGACTCCGCGGCGAGGTCGGGGCGTCCGCCGCGCGACACGACGGCGGCGACGGAGGTAGGCCGCTGCGCCGCTGCGACCAGGGCCGCGGCGGCGCCCGTGCTGGCGCCGAAGAGCCCGACGGGAAGCTCGCCAATCTCCTTTTCGCGGGACGCCCAATCGATAGCTTCCTGCAAGCGGGCTGCGAGCAGCGCGATGTCGAAGACGTTGCGACGATCTTCCGATTCCTCCGTATGCAACAGGTCGAACAGCAAGGCCGCGAAGCCCCGCGCGACAAGGCTTTCCGCGACGAACACATTGCGAGGGCTGAACCGCGACGATCCGCTGCCATGCGCGAAGATGACGAGGCCGGCGGGCCGCTGCGGCCAGGACAAATTGCCGCCGAGCCCGCGACGTCCGACCGCGACGTCGACCCTCTTGAAAGCCTCCGCGATCACGCAAACCTCACTCTGGGCGCACGCTTCGGGGGCGCGCTTCGTTCGCCGTGGCGGCGAAGCCGCTATGGACTATATTTGGCCGAGGCGCCATGAAAGCAATTCGTCAAATCCCGGAGGAAGAAGCGCGCCCCTCGCTTCAGGGGTCGCGCGCCAGCGAAGGCGTCTCTCTTCCCTAGCAACGGAAAGAAAAAACATGGAAAGCGCTCCGCACATCGAATTCCAGGGCATCGAGGCTTCGCCCGAGTTTCGCGACAAAATAGCGCAACACCTGTCGCGCCTGGAGGAGCGCTTCGGGCGCATCACCGCGTGCCGCGTCACGGTCAAGGCCCCGAGCGGGCATCGGCATGTCGGCGATCCCTATGCGATCAAGATCTTTCTGAGCTTACCTGACGAGCGCGAGGTCGCCGTCGACCGCACGCCGCATCAAGACGAGCGTTTTCAAGATCTCGACTTCGCTCTCAATGACGCCTTCAGCCGCGCCGCTCGGCAATTGCAGGATCAGGTGGAGCGGATGCGCGGCGCGGTGAAGCAGCATGGGTAGGACGGCGCGCGAAGGCGCCCATAGGTTGTTACTGACCTTGGCGCTCCTCGCGAGCCTCTCCGGGCCGGCCTTCGCCGTCGACCCCGGCGAGAAGCTCGCCGATCCGGCGCTCGAGGCCCGCGCTCGGGCGATCGCCGCCGAATTGCGCTGCCTCGTCTGCCAGAATCAGTCGATCGACGATTCCGACGCGCCGCTCGCCAAGGATCTGCGCCTCTTGCTGCGCGAGCGCCTGCGCCAGGGCGCGAGCGACGCGGAGGCCAAGGCTTATATCGTCGCGCGCTACGGCGATTTCGTGCTGCTGCGGCCGCCCCTGAAGCTCGACACGCTGTTGCTCTGGGGCGCGCCGCTGATCGCGCTTTGCGCCGGCGGATTCGCGCTCTGGCGCACCTTTCGGCACCGCGCGGCCGTAGCGCAAGCGCCCTCGCCGCTCAGCGAGGCGGAGAAGGCGAAGCTGCGCGCTTTGGGATTCGACGCTTCAGGCGACGCCTGAGCGCCGCGCCGCGGGATCACCCTTCCTGAGGCTTTCCGCGCAACGCCTTGACCTTGCCGCGCAAGGTTTTGCCTTCGAGACGGCGGAGTTTCGAACCGAGCGTCGGCTTTGTCGGGCGGCGCGGGGGCGGAGGCGGCGCGGCTGCGGCGCGCAAGAGCTCCAGAAGCCGCTCCAGCGCGTCGGCGCGGTTGCGCTCCTGCGTGCGGTGACGTTGCGCGAAAATGACGATGACGCCGTCCCGCGTCATGCGCCGACCGGCGAGCGCCGGCAGCCGCGCGCGCACCGGCGACGGCAGATTGGGCGAGCGCGCCGCGTCGAAGCGCAGCCTGACGGCGGTCTCGACCTTATTGACGTTCTGGCCGCCCGCGCCGGAGCTGCGCGCGAAATCGAGTTCAATCTCGCTTTCGTCGATCGCAATGCGCGGGGTGATCTGGATCATGGGCGCAGGTTCTCGTTTTGCCGCATTGTAGCGTGACTTTGCGCTAGTGCACGAGATCCGCATGAGCAACTGGGGCTTTCAGTTCGAATGCGGCTCCGCTCCGGGACTCCAGCAGCCGAATCTCCCCTCCATGCGCGCGCAGCATGGCGCGCACAATCGAAAGGCCCATGCCGGTGCCGCCCGTCTCGCGGCGTGTCGTGAAGAAATTGTCGAAGATCCGCTCACGATTGGCCGGCGAAACGCCCGTCCCGTCGTCGCTGACGACAATTCGCGCCCATTCGCCCTCCGCGACTGCGTCGACATCGAGGCGTGTGGCGCCATGGCTCTGCGCATTGTCGACGAGATGCGCGACCACAATTTGCGCATCCTGGTCGGAAAGTCCGAGCGTCAGCCCTTTCGGCCCTCGATAGCGCAGAGAGACCTCGGGGAATGCGGCGCCCATCGCAGCGATAACCCCGCACAGCACGCTTCTCCCTCCGATCGGCGACCGGTCGACCTTCGCCATTTCTCTCAGCCGGTTGACGACCGCGGTCAGCCGCTCCGCGTCGGCGGCGATATTGTCGAGGAACTTCCGCTTCATTTCGTCGCTCATGCCGGGCGTGCTGGCTCCGACTTCTTCGCGTAGCAGCTCTGCGGCGCCCTTGATCGAGGTAAGCGGGGACTTCAATTCATGCGAGACATGCGCGGCGAAGCTCGCGACGAAGTCGGAGCGGGTGGCGAGGCTTGCCGCCATGTCGAGAAAGGCTTGCGAGAGCTGTGCGAATTCGGCCGTGCCGTGATGGGCGAGCGGCCGAATGGCTTCTCTATCGCCCGCAGCGATCGCCTCGGTGCGGGCGATCAGCGCGCGCGTTGGCCGCACGATCAGGCGGAGAAACAGCAGGCCGATGCCGGCCGCAGTCGCGACCACGGCGAGGCTCGCGGCAATGGCCTTCGCACGCTCCTCATAGAGATGCTTGATCACATTGCTTGGCGTTCGCGACAGATAGACGACGCCGGCGACGCGGCCGCGCAGGATGACCGGGGCGGCGAGAAAGATGCGCACCGACGTGCCGCGGCTCGCCGAGTAGAGCGGCGGCGGCTCATGGCTTGAGATTCGCAGCCGCATAACGCTGGCGAACCGGCCCTCGAGCGCTTGCGCAATCTCCTCGACATGCGCGAGCGAGAGCCCCGTCTCCTCGCGCCCGCCGATGACGACGCCTTGCGGATCGAGCAGCCGGAAGCCCGCGAGCGTGGTCTTTTGCGTTTCGACCAGCAGCGGCGCGAGCCTTTCGCCGAGCGCGACGAAAACCGGGGAGGCAGGCCGCGTCGCCGGCAGCGCCTCGGGTCGACGCGGCAGAAGCGTGTCCGAGGCGAGATCGAGCCTGGGCGCGATCGGCCGATAGCGCTCTTCCTGCAGCTCCTTGGGCGCTCGCG
>Ga0335078_10002538_pt1 | contig 27621 bp, 22 predicted proteins | sample Lox_Sample_32_FD_206711 | JGI IMG/M metagenome (GOLD analysis project Ga0335078, IMG submission 206711) | Soil microbial communities from Loxahatchee National Wildlife Refuge, Florida, United States - Lox_Sample_3.2 | ecosystem: Environmental > Terrestrial > Soil > Wetlands | place: USA... | reverse complement strand
CCACCGGGAGCGGGCAAGACGACGGCGCTGGCGTCGTGGTCCCGGGCCGGTATCACCCCCGGACGCGTCGCCTGGGTGACGGTTGACCAGTACGACAACGAGCCCGGCCGGTTCTGGTCCTACGTGATCGCGTCGCTGCAGCAGGCGGGCGTCGCCCTGCCGCGAACGGTGCCGGATCTGCTGCACAAGGCCGCGGACAGCGCGACGTTCCTGCCCATTCTGGCCGCCACGCTGGCCGGCCTGGACCCGCCGCTGGTCCTCGTGCTGGACGAGCTGCATCTGCTGACCGCGCTGCAGCCCCTGGAGGAGCTGGCCTATCTGCTCAGGTACGCGCGGCCGGGCCTGCACGTGGTGGCGGCGGCGCGGATCGACCCCCTTCTGCCGCTCCACCGGCACCGGCTGGCTGGCGAGCTGACCGAGATCAGGGCGGGCGAGCTGGTCTTCACGGTGCCCGAATCCGGCCTCCTCCTGGCGCGGCACGGTCTGGCGCTGCCCGCTGGCCAGGTGGAGCTCATCGCGGAGCGGGTCGAAGGCTGGGCGGCCGGCCTCCGGCTGGCCGCCCTCTCGCTCGACGGGCATCCCGATCCCGCGCTGTTCATCAAGAATCTCGCGGCCGAGGAAAATGCCCTCACCAGCTACCTGGTGGACGAGGTGCTCGACGCGCAGCCAGCGGCCGCGCGCGATCTCCTGCTGCGGACCAGCATCGTCGACCGGGTCAGCCCCGACCTGGCCCGCGAGCTGACCGGCGACGAGCAGGCCGGCGCCACCCTGTCGGCGCTGGCCCGGTCGGGCGGGTTCGTCGAGCCGATGGGCGATGGCTGGTACCGCTGTCATTCCCTGCTCGCTGAGGTGGTCCGGCTGAAGCAGTGGCGGGAGTCCCCCGCCCGCACGCCCGCGCTGCACCGGCGGGCGGCCTCCTGGTACCAGCGCCATGGGCTGCTGGCCGAGGCCGTCGCGCACGCGGCGGAGATCGGCGACTGGGACCTGGCCGCCCGCATCGCCGTGGACGAGCTGAGCATCAGTGAGCTGCTGAAGCCGCATGGCAGCTCGCTGATGGCTGACCGCCTGCGGCAGATATCTGTGCCCCGGGCGCTGCCGGAGCGCCCGGTGCGGCCGCCTTCCCTGCTGGCCGCCGCGGCGCTGGAGCTGGGCGACGGGCAAGACCGGTCCGCGCTCGGCCTGCTCACGACGGCGGGGAAATCTCTCGCCCAGCTGCCCGCTGACCATGAAGTTCCCGCCCGGCTGGCCGACGCCATGCTGCGTTTCGAGCTGTCCCGCCGGTCCGGCGATGCCGGCGGTGTCAGGTCCGCCGCTGACTGCGCGGCGGACCTGATCCGGCGCCTGCCGACCAGCCTGCGGGAGCGCCACCCGGAGACGCAGGCGCGCGTCCGGGCGAGCCGCGGCGTCGCCGAGTTCTGGTCGGGCGAGCATGTCACGGCGGCCGCGACGTTCAGCGCGGTAGCCACGTTCGCCGCCGGGGCGGCCGGACCGGAAGGCAGCTGGGAGCGGGCGGCCAGCCGCGGCCACCTCGCCCTCATCGACGCCCTGCACGGCCGGCTCACCCGGGCGGTGACGCTGGCCACGGCGGCCCTGGCCGAACCGGCCAGCGCGCTGGCCGGCCCGCCGCCCCCCGGCGCAGCCGTGGCACTCGCCGTGGCCGACCTGGAGCGCGGCGAACCGGCCGGGGCGCTCCGGCACCTGAAGCAGGCCGAAGCCGGCCTGCGCACCCACCCTGACCGGCTCACCAGCGCCGTCGCCAGCCTGGTAGCGGCGCGCGGGGCGCTGGCCCAGGCCCGGGGGCCAGCCGCCGCGGAACTGCTCCAGCTGGCCCGGGATGGCTGGGCACCACCGCCGTGGCTGGACCACCTGCTCACCGTGGCCGAAGCACAGGCCAGCATCGCCACCGGCGAGATCCAGGCTGCGCTGGCCGCCGCCCACCGGGCTGGGCCGCGGTCGGCTCTCGACGCGGCGGTAGTGCTGGCCCGCGGCCTGCTGGCGCAGGGAGACGTCGGCGCCGCAGCAGAGGCCCTGGCGGGCGCGAGCGACGCGCCGGCGGGCCCGGCCGGCGACCGGGTCCGGCTGGAGGCCCGGCTCACCGATGCCCTGCTCCGGTACCGCGGTGGCGATGCGACCGGGGGCCGGCGATCCCTGGAGCGCGCGCTGCGCATGAGCGGGCCAGCAGCCGCCCGGCTTCCGTTTGTCATGGACCGGGCGTGGATCCTGCCCGCGCTGCGGTCCTGCCCGGACCTGGCGGCCATCTACCACCGCCTGCTGCCGCCCGGGCCCGACGGCCGCGAGAATCAGCCGCGCCCATTCACCGCCGGCCGGCCGGTCGCGGGCAGCCCACCGGTCACCGGCAGCCAGCCGGGCCCGGTCATCGTGGAAAAGCTCAGCGACCGCGAGCAGGAGGTCCTGCGGCTCGCGTCGGCCATGCTCAGCACCGAGGAGATCGCCGGTGAGATGTACCTGTCCGTGAACACCATCAAGACGCACTTCAGGAGCATTTTCCGCAAGCTGGGCGCCACCCGCCGGGGCGAAGCCGTCCGCCGGGCCCAGGGACTCGGGCTGATCTGACCGGCCGGGGCTGCGTGCCCTGAGCCATCGCGGGCGGTGGCTCACATGGAACTCACACGGCGTTCGCACGGCGGGTGCAGCCGGTCGCCGTAGAGTGCCTGCCGTGGGCGTATCCCCGGCGCCATCACCGGCTGGCACGGCCGCGCGCCGCGGGCACCGGGCGCGGGTCGCGGCCCGGGCCCGGCTGGACTTCTGGTTCGACGCGGTCATCCTCGTCGGGTACACGATCGCCTACAGCTACGGATGGACCGGGGTGGTCATCCACGAGTGGCTGGGCATCGGGCTCGGCATCGCCCTGCTGCTGCACCTCACCCTGCACTGGGACTGGGCCGTCCGCACGACCAGGCGGCTGCTGCGCCCGCGCGGCCACGACAAGCTGATCTGGCTGGTCAACCTTGCGCTGCTGTTCGCCATGACGCTGTGCGTGGCGTCCGGCATCGCGATCTCCCGGGTGGCGCTCCCCGAGCTCGGCCTGTCCACCCTGCAGACCCCGTTCTGGTTCCGGCTGCACGCGCTCACCGCGGAGGTGACGGTCGGCCTCGTCCCGGTCCACGTGGCGCTGCGGTGGAGATGGATCGCGCGCATCGGCCGGCGGCTGCTCGCCTGGCGCCCAGCGCGGCGGCCGCGGTGAAGTTCGCCCGGCAGTTCGCCGCCGCTGCGCTGGTGGTCACCGTCGTGGTGCTGGCCGGGCTGGCCTGGAGCCGCGCCAACCCCAGCCTCCCGGGCGAAGGCCCGGCCGGCCCGGCACGGCCCGTGCCGGGCCGGGCCGTGCGGAATTGGGCCGTGCGGGGTCATCTCGTCCTGCCGCCCGGCGTAAAGCCGCAGCCAGGGGGCAGGCCTGCGTCCGGTGGCCCGGCCGGGATCGTGGGGAACGACGGGTCGGGGATACCGGCCATGCTGCCCGGTGATCTGCTCGAGCCGGTGAACCTGGCCGTGCTGCGGCACACCGCCATGCTCGAGGCGGCCATTATCGCCGCGGTGATCATCGTCGACGCCAGCTACCGCCGGGCGCGCCGGGCCCGGCGCTCGAAGCGCGGTTCCCCGGCCACGCCGGCCGGAAGGTAACGCGGCCAGCGTGGCCGGCCACGAGATTATCTGCAACCATTCGTTGCATGTCGCGCTAGTGACGTGCTACCGTCGGTTGCACGAATCGGGTGGACGCGGGTGCCTGCGCCGCCCACGTGGTGACCCGCGGCCGGCCACGGTGGCCGGCCCGCCCGGGCAGGGAGCGGATGCTGATGCCAGGCCTCGTGATCGAGCGGGAGATTCTGATCGATGCACCGGTGGAGGTGGTATGGCGGACCATCACCGAGCCTGACCAGATGAGCCAGTGGTTCGCCGACCGGGTGGAGCTCGTGGCCGAGCCGGGCGCCCATGGCTTCATGGAGTTCGGGGATCAGGGCGGCCCGGTGGTGGTGGAGATCGTGGATCCGCCGGCCCGCTTCTCATTCCGCTGGAACCACCAAGCCGGGGAAGAGCCCATGGCCGGCAACTCGATGCTCGTCGAGTTCACGCTGACACCCGAGGGCGGCGAACGGACCCGTCTTCGCGTGGTGGAAAGTGGTCACGAGCTGCTCTCCTGGCCTGAAGCGGAAAAGGAGCGCTACGCCGGCGAGCATCAGGGTGGCTGGGCCGAGTACCTGGATCGCCTGGCCAGCTTGCTCGCCAGGCGCCCATCGGGATGACGGCGCAGGCGGACGACGAGCTGTGGTCGGCCATCGCCGACCCGTCCCGCCGCCGGGTCCTCGACCTGCTGGTCAGTAACGGCGGGGTCAGCGCCAGCTGGCTGGCCAGCCGGGTCCCGTTCTCCCGCCAGGCCGTATCCAAGCACCTGGCCGTGCTCGAACGGGCCGGGCTCATCAGCCGGCGCAAACAGGGCCGGGAAGTTCTCTACCAGGTTGAAGCCGGCCGCCTCGATCAAGCCACCCGGGCCATGAGTGAGCTCGCCGCGCAGTGGGACCGGCGGCTCGCCGCGATCAAACGGCTCGCCGAAACCGTGCACGCAGCCGACAAGGAGCGGAAACCCTCATGACGAATGAATCAGCAGCCCCGGGCCGGGCGGCGGCTGGCGCCGCGGGTACGCCGGGCCGTCCTGCCGCCGTGGACCGGGCTACCTTCGAGGCCGGGCTGGCCGCGCTGCGGGCCCGGGAAAAGGCGCACACCCGGGAAGGCGACGCGATCGCCGCGGCCCGGCGGCGCCTGCCCATGGTCGAGGTCGACGCCAGCCTCGTGCTGACCGGCCCGGACGGGCCGCTCACCCTGCTCGACGCGTTCGAAGGGCGGCAGCAGCTCATCGCCTACTACTTCATGTGGTGGCCCGGGCACCCCGCAGCCGAGCAGTGCGAGGGATGCACGTGGGTCACCACCCAGGTCACGGAGCTGTCTTACCTGCATTCCCGTGACATCACCTACGCCGTCTTCTGCCAGGGCCGCTACGACGAGAGCGCCCGGTACCGCGACTTCATGGGCTGGGACATGCCCTGGTACTCCGCGCAGGACTCGCTGGATGCGCTGCTCACCGGGCGCCAGATCGGCCTGTTCCACCTCGTGTGTTACCTGCGCGAGGGCGGCCGGGTGTTCGAAACCTACTGGACGAAGCGCCGCGGCGCCGAGGCCATGGACTACAGCTACGCGCTGATGGACCTCACCGCGTACGGCCGCCAGGAGCCATGGGAGGACTCGCCCCCCGGCTGGCCGCAACGGTGTACCAACACGCGGACTGACGCAGGGCCGCCGGCCTGGCCCCCGGTGCCGGCGTGGCCGGGCGGACGCCCCATCGCCCAGTGGCCACGGCTGCAGGCCGGGCGCTCCGACGATCTCGGCGCGGGTCACGACGGCGTCAGCTGACGTCCTGGCGGCGGCCATCGCCTGGTCCCGGCTGCGCCACCGGCCGAAGCTCCGCCTGCCGTGAACAGCCCGGTCAGCCCAGGCAGCCCGGGCAGCCGGTGGTCACTCCGGTTCGCTGCTGAGCCGGGCCAGCTCCAGGTCAAGGACGCGCTGGAGGCGTTGCCGGGTGGCTGCGCTGATGGTGCCCGCGGCGTACATGCTGGCCAGCTCGGCGTTCTCCGCGGCGATCACGTCACGGTGGATATCCCGGCCGGACCGGCCCTCCCGGGTGGCGTCGCCGTCCTGGTGGAGGCGGCCCCGGGCATACCTGACCCGGGCGTTCAGCGCGCGGCGCAGCCGGTCGATCTCCACGTCCGGGATGTCTTCACTGGCCGCGAGCTCATCGAGGCGGGCAATGCCGGCCTCGGCCAGCCGCAGCCGCGCGGCGGTCTCTTCCTGCCAGGCACCGGCCGCCGGCTGGCCGAGCGCGGTGCGCCGGACCAGGGGTTCGAGAGTCAGACCCTGCACGATCAGCGAGATCACGATGACCGTGACCGCCAGTACCAGGAGCAGGTCACGCTGCGGCAGCGGCGCCCCGCTGCTCGTGGTCAGCGGGATGGACAAGGCGGCGGCCAGCGGCACGACGCCCCGGGTCCCAGCCCAGGACACCACGGCCGGGACGGCCCAGGACGGGCGGCGCCTGCCCTGCCGCCATTGCCTGCCTGCCCACAGCGGGTACACCCACAGGACGCGGACGACGATCAGCGTGGCCGCGATGGCGAGCGCGGTCAGCGGCCACGGCCCGGCCTGGCCGAGGTCGCTGACCAGCGTCGGCAATTCCAGCCCGATGATGCTGAACACCACGCTCTCCAGCAGGAAGATCACCGTCTGGTAGACGGCGTGCACCTGCAGCCGGGTGGCGGCCGTGGTGATCCGGGCCCGGCGGGTGCCCACGATCAGCCCCGCGACGATGACCGCGGTTACCCCGGAGAGGTGCAGCGCGGTGCCGACCACATAGGCCGCATACGGCGTGATCAGCGCGACCACGGACTCGAGCACCGGGTCGGTGATCCGGCTGTGCACGAGCACGACCACCGCCGCGATGAGCCCGCCGGCCAGCGCGCCGCCACCGGCCAGCACCACGAACTGGGTGGCCGCGTGCCACAGCACACCGCCTGGGCCCCGGCTGACGGGGCCGCTGACGGCGAAGGCCACCGCGATCTGGAACAGCACCAGGCTGGTCGCGTCGTTGAACAAGCTCTCGCCCTGCACCAGCGCCTGCACCCGGGGCGGCAGCGAAAGCCGCCGGCCCAGCGCGCTGACCGCGACCGGATCGGTGCTGGCCAGCACCGCGCCCAGCACGAACGCCATGGACAGCGGCACCGCAGTTATCGCGGTGAGCACCCCGGCCACTGCCCCGGCCGAGGCCAGCACCAGGCCCACGGCCAGCACGATTACCGGCCGCCACACGGCCCGCAGATCACGCCCCGGGAGATCGTCAGTGGCCGCCCACAGCAGCGGAGGCAGTACCACGAAGCTGACCACTTCCGGGCTTATCCGCACCGCCGGGACCCCGGGCAGCAGGCCGACGATCAGGCCAGCGAGCACCAGGAGAGAAGGGGACGGGATCCGCAGCCGGTTCGCAAACGCCGCGCCGACCGTACCCAGCGCGACAAGAAGCAGCACGATCTCGACACTGCGCACCCGGCCAACCCCGCCTGCTCGACGCGTGGACATGATGCCGACCAGACTTCCCGGCTCTCCACCGGCATCGTACCCGGGAGCTAGCCAGGGCAGCGGTGCCGCCCGTGCGGCGGGGTAGCCCAGCTTGCCCGCTGCGGCGTAGCGTTGGCGGCCGTGCCTGCTTCGCTGTCGTTCGGCGTGTTCCCGCTTGGCCTCGCTGGCGCCCCCGGCGGTGTGGCGTCTGGGCCCGCGGATGATTTCTCCCAGATCGGGCGGGCGCTGCAGCGCTTGCAGGGTGACGGGCCGCCACTGCTGGTGCGCATGTACATCAACTGGCCCGGGCGGGCCGGCACCGCCGGCGCGCTGGCTGCGGTGGCCGGGCTGGTGGCCCAGCCGGTGAGCTGGGATCTGGTGCTGTGCTACCGGGACCCGAACGGCGACCTGGCGGCGTGGGAGGAGTTCGTCAGCCGGGTGGTGCGCGGTCACGGCCACCAGCTGGCCGCGGTCCAGGTGACCGGTGAAGCCAACCTGACCGGCATCCCCGCGGCCGCCGATGGGGCCTTCCCGCACGCGGCGGGGGCGCTGGTGCGGGGTGTGCTGGCGGCGGCGGACGCCAAGCGGCGCAGCGGGGCGAGCGCCGCTATCGGCTTCGCTGTCGCCCCCGAGGTGGACCCCGCGGGCAGCGCCTTCTGGCCGGCCGTCGCCGAGCTCGGCGGGTCACGCTTCGCCGCGGCCGTCGACTACGCCGGCCTGGACATGTATCCGGATGTATTTGGTCCCCGCGTCGAGCTCGGGCAGCTGGATGCCGCGGTGGGCTGGCTGCTGGGCAGCTTCCGGCGGCAGGTCCTGCCGATCGCGGGGATCGGGCCGGCCGTGCCGATCCGCATCTGTGAGAACGGCTGGCCCACCGGCCCGGGCCGCAGCCCGGCACGCCAGGCCGACGTGCTGGAAACCGTGCTGCGCGCCGTGCACGCCCGGCGGGGCGAGTTCGGCGTCACCCACTGGGAACTGTTCACCCTGCGAGATGCCGACAGCTCGAACGACGACCTGTTCCACCAGTTCGGCGTGCTGCGCGATGACTACTCACCCAAACCCGCCTTCGACCGGCTGTGCGGGCTGTTCGCTGAGCTCCGCTGACCCGCCGCAGCCTGCATTCCCTGGTGCGCAATTCCTATAATCGGGCACCAGGAAGCGGCGCCGTGGCCGGTATGGCCCGGTAGCCGCGGGCACGGGTGGGAGGCTGGCTGTCGTGGACACTGCGGGGCAGGGCGGCGGGGCCGAGCACGAGCGCGCGCAGTCTGCGGAGGATGTCCGCGAGTACGTGCAGCGGATGCGCTCGCTTCCGGTCGAGGAGGTGATCGGGGACACCGTGCTCGGCCTGCTCAATGCCGCTCAGATCAAGCTGGGACGGCGAGACGCCCGGTTGCTGATCGACCTGGGCACCGTGGTGCACGAGCACGCGCGCCCCTACCTGCACGACGAGCTCACCAGGCAGGTCGAGCAGGTGCTGGGGCAGCTGCGGCTGGCTCAGGTGAGCGCGGAAGGTGACGCGAGCCGGGCGGGCCAGCCGGAGGAGAACGATCTGGACCGGGTACCGGCCCCGCCGCCGACCGGTATCGCCCAGCCGGCTTCAGGCGAGACGCCCAGCCGGCTGTGGGTCCCCGGGCGCTGATCGGCGGCCGCGTTGCACCGGTCAGGAGATCGCGGCCGTCACCAGCGCGGCGACCTTCTTCTCCACCGCCGGGGTCCACTTCGTGAGCGCGTACGCCACCGGCCACACGTCGCCGTCGTCGAGGTTCGCGTCCTCCTGGAAGCCCAGGGTCGAGTAGCGGTACTTGAACTTGCCCGAGTCCTGGAAGAAGACGACGACCTTGCCGTCCTCGTTCGCGTAGGCGGGCATCCCGTACCAGGTCTTCGGCGACAGCCCCGGGGCGGTTGCGGTCACCGTCACGTGCACGCGCTCGGCCAGCGCACGGTCCTCCGGTGCCATCTTCGCGATGCTGTCGAGGACCGCCTGCAGGCCGTCGGCCTTCTTGGCGCCCCGCTTCCCCTCGGCGCGCAGCTCGGCGGCGCGCTCCTTCATCGCGGCACGTTCCTCGGCGCTGAAGCCACCGGACTCGGCCTGGGCATCCTTCGCGGGCATTTCTGGGCCTCCCTGCCTGGACGTTCAGCGGCTGGGTATCGTGCCGCCTTCCACCGAAAGGCTAGGCCCGGCCACCCCGCGGCGCTTCTCGATTCCTGACCGGTCGGCCGGGGCGGGGCGCCCGGCTGGTGCGAGGCGGCCCGACCGGCCAGCCGGTGCTGGGCCCGTCCATGTCTGAGGACGAGGCCCGGGGGATCATCGCTCGTGGCCGGTGAGCGGCAGCCCGCCAGAAGCTGCACCCAGGCCCGTCGCGCCAGCTGAGCTGCCCGGGCTGGACGGTGCACACCGAACTCACCCGCACCCCACACGGCCGTCTGATGGCCGCGGCTGATGCTGACTGTGACGCTGGCGGGGGGAGAAAGAGATCGACGTGACCGCGCCGGACGGCGCGGAAGGCATGCCAGCACCTGCTGCCCCGGCATTACCCGCCGCCCGCGGTTCCAGGCCATCGCGAAAACGCGTGGCGGGTAACCAGCGCGGCGTGCGGCCGGGCGGTGCGTCTCGCAGGCCGGCCCAGGCCCAGCATGGTCAGGTCCGGTTCCCGGTGGGCGGATTAGGATCCCGGTCATGAGGCGCGCAATCGATATTGGGCTGTTCGGTGAGCTGGCCGACCCGCGGGTGGCCGCCCGCCTGGCGGCCCGGGCCGAGGAACGCGGCTGGGATGGCTTCTTCGTCTGGGACCACATCGCCTACCGCGCGCCGGTCCGGGCCGTGGCCGACCCGTGGGTGTCCCTGGCCGCGGTGGCCTGCGCCACATCCCGGGTGCGGATCGGCGCGCTGGTCACCCCGCTCTCGCGCCGCCGGGTCCACAAGGTGGCCAGGGAGACCGCCACGCTGGACCTGCTCAGCTCCGGCCGGCTCATTTTCGGGGCCGGGCTCGGCAGTACGCGGAACAACGAGCTGGAGCCATTCGGGGAGGTAACCGATCCCCGCGAGCGCGCCCGCCTGCTCGATCAGGGCCTCGACGCCCTGGCTGGCTACTGGGCCGGGGAGTTCGAGCCAGTCCCGGTGCAGCGGCCCCGGCCCCCGGTGTGGGTGGCCGGGGAATGGCCGCACCGGCGGCCAGTGCGCCGGGCGGCGCGCTGGGACGGCCTCTTCACTATTGGGCTGCCCGGCCCGGGGGCACTGGCCGAACTGGCCGCGGAGATCCACGAGGCGCGTCCCGGTGGCGGGGACTTCGACCTGATCACCGAGCTTCCCCCGGACACCGACCTCGGGCCTTGGGAGCAGGCGGGCCTGACCTGGGCGGTCACGTACTTCGGCCTGCAGCCCACCGAGGCGGCGGTCCGGGCCGTGATCGACGCCGGCCCCGGCTGACCCGGCGCGGGCGGCTGGGTGCCACCGGCCGGGCGCGATGCCTGGCCGGCGCCAGGATGCCCCGGCCTGACGGTCCGGGGCATCCTCGGGTACCTGTCCTTCGGGCTACCCGGCCGTCTGCACCGCGAGCGTCTGCTGCGCGGCCGGGGCCGGCACAGACACCTCGACGGCGGTCCCGCGCGTGGTGGTGACCAGCTTGTAGTGCACCTTCGCGCCGTTGAGCGTGACCGATTGCGGTTTCGCCCCGCTGGGCAGGACGGTGCCGATGGTCAGCGCCAGGCCCGTCGCGCCGGACACCTGGGTGCGGTAGCTGCCCGCCTGGTGACTGGCGCTCACGGCCAGGTCCTGGTGGCCGACCCGCAGCCGGCTGACGCTCAGCGACGGCCAAGACGCGGGTACCTCCGGCACCACAGCGACCGACCCGTGCGGCACGTCAGGGGTGACCCCGAGCAAATCGTTCACCACGGTCCACATGACGCCATAAGACGACCACGCCTGCATGACGTTGGCCCGGCTGGTGAACGCCTCGAACGGGTCGTACTGGGCGCTGGCCGCGAGTTCGGGGAGCGAGCCCGGCATCTCACTGGTGAGCTGGCTGGCCACCTTGTCCATGTAGCCGACGGCCTGGCTGGTCCGGCCGTAGTTCGCCTCGGCCCGGGCCATGGCGCCGGTGTTGACCAGGTAGCACGTCTGGCCGCCGGTGCCCGCGGGGCCGCCCACGCCATCGACGTACAGCCCGCACGTCCCGGTGAACGTGGGCCCTTCCATCCTGGCCAGCGCGGCATCGGCGTTGGCGGCCGGAGCGATGCCCTGCTCCATCGGGGCCACGGTCGTCCACCACCGCTGCTGCAGCTGCTGCCCGGCGTGCGTGCAGCTGCCTTCGGTGCCGTCGCACATGGAGTCCGCGTACAGGTTCTGGCTCGAGATCCACCACTGGTGGAAGGCGGCGAGCATGGCCTTCTGGTGCTGCGCCGCCCAGGCGGCGGTGGAATGGTCGCCCATGGCCACGGCCATGTCCCGCAGGACGCCCAGCGCCTGCACGGTCTCGGCGGCCACGTCCACGGCGTCGATGCCGAGGTGGGTGTCTTCCACGATGCCCGCCCCGTCGGGCCACAGGTCATCCCGGCCGCCCGGCTCGAGGCCGGTGAGGTAGTGCAGCCCGGCCTTGATGAACGCGTAGTTCTGGTGCAGGAAGGCCTGGTCGCCGGACCACTGCCAGACCAGGCCCGCGGCGATGGCGAACTGCGCGGTCTCGTTGATGTCACCGGGCTCGGTGTTGTCGCCGTAGTACACGGCCCCGGTGGAAGTGATCTCGTGGACGACCTTGCCGGTGCCGCCGTTCACGATCCGCGACACGGTCCGCAGCGTGTTGAGGTGCTGCATGGCGGTCTGCCACTGACCCGCGGCGGCCAGGCTGTAGATCGCGTAGGCCCCATCGGTACCGAAGAACTCGGCGTAGTCGGGGTAGGCGGCATCGATGCCGGAAAGCGCCGGCAGCGTGGCCAGCGGCTTGGGGTACACGGTCCCGGCCTTGGTGTCCCGGATGGCGGCCTGGGTGATCGTGCGGCGCAGGTCAGCCAGGTTCAGCTTGCTCCACAGGATGCTCCGCTGCACGCTGGCGTCAGGCACGCTGACGTTGGTCAGCGCGGCCGTGGCGTCGCGCGCGGCGACCTTGCCCGCCAGCAGCCCCATCGGGTCAGCCAGCCCGGCCTTGAGCGCGCTCGCCGCTGGCGCGGCGCCGGTGTGCGACCCGGCCACGCCCAGCCAGAGGGTCTGCCCGCCCGCGGGGATGGACAGGTTCCAGGTCAGCTGCCCGCCCTGGCCCTTGGTTCCGAACGTGGTCTGCTGGCTGGCCGGGGTCGGGCCCCAGTAGCCGGAGCCGGTGCGCACGGTGGCCGGCTGCGGGCTCGCCCCGACCTCCGCGTACCAGGGCCGCGATTGCTGGCGGAACTGGATGGTGCCACCGCTGGCGGTAACCGTGTTCTGGTGGTTGAAGGAGTCGAACGTGGGCTTGGTGGAAGTCCACGGGTAGGCCGCGGCGACCTGGCTGTGGGCGTCAGCGGCGACGCTGGTGGTGGTCGCCTTGCCGCTCACCGGGGTCAGCGTGAGCCCGAAGAGCACGGTCGGCTGCCCGTCGGGCGCGAACTCGGTGAGGGTGGGCTGCAGCCCGCCGGTCACCGGGAAGGACAGCCGCACGAAACCGGGGCCGGTGGTGTACCTGGCCGCGGCGTCCAGCCAGTGCCCGCCGACGCTGAACCACAGGCCATCCAGCAGCTTGATCGGCGGTGCCCAGACGCCGCCCATCTGCCCGGTGATGTGCCAGCCGATCGGCGGGAACGTGCCGTCCTCGGCCCCGACGACGTAGGCGCCGGTGCCCGCGGCCACGTACCGGCGCAGGGACAGCTTGGTGGTGGCCGAGATGACGGGGGAGGCCGACCCCTCGGGGACCCCGCCCGCTGCCACCGTGCTTCCTGGACGAGTGGCCGCTGCCGCGGGCCTGGTGCCCGCCGCGACGCCGAGGCTCGCCAGCAGGCCGGTCACTGCGACCGCCGCGGCGAATCCGGTCAGGTTCTTGAGTGCTCTCTTTCCGCCCATGCGGAGCCTCCTCGCCCGGCACGCCCCGGCGGCCCACCGGCGGCCTGCCCAGTTACCCGTAGCCGAGATCGGCAAACGTGGGCCTGCTTTCGGCCCGCCCGTAACGGAGTATCCGGACAGGGCGCGGGAGGTGGAGCGCCGGACGCGGAGCGCAGGCTGCTGGCGCCCGTCAGGAGTCAGGCGTGTCTGGTTCCGCGGCCGTCGAAGGTCATCGCGCGCTGCAGGGCTGCGGCCCGGAGGTCCCCGGGGATTTCGGCCGGGCCGCCCAGCGCGGCGGCGTTGATGCCCGCCTGCGCCGCCTCCTCGACCACCGAGCCGACCAGGATGGCAAGGTCGGGCGAACGGTGAAAGATCAGCACCCCGTGATTGGCGAGCAGCACCGCGGGCACCCCGGGGGTCACCGCGGCCCGGATGCTGGCGACCGCTTCGTCGGACCCACGCGGCCCGTATCCAGCTACCGGAACCCCATCGGCGAGGCCGAACATGGCCAGCGCCTCGACCCAGCACCCGATGGGCCGGCGGGCGACCGCGTACGCGGTCGCGTACGGCGAATGGGTATGCAGGACGCAGCCGACGTCAGGATGGTCGGCGTACATCGCCGTGTGCATGGCGACCACAGCACCCTGGATGGGTGGCAGATCGCCCTCCCGCAGGGAGCCGTCCAGCCCGACCCGCACCACCATCGAGGCCGGATGATCGCGCAGGGACGGGCCAGCGGTGAAGTACATCTCGTCCGCCCCTGGGACACGCAGGCTGACGTTGCCGTGCCCATTCGCCGAGATCGCCCCGCTGGCAACCACCCGCTGAGCGATGTCGGCCAGCTGAGCGGCCAGTTCCTTATCCATGACGAACCTTCCCCCCGGCGAAGCACCCAGCCACCCAGCCCGCAGGGGCCACTGGCTCGCTGGCTCGCTGGCTCACCGTATCCAGGCATCGCGGCCTGAACAAGGCCACGCCCAGCCACGCCCGGGCCCGGCAGCGCCGCGGCCAGCCCCCCGCCGTGTCACCCGCTCGGGCGTCATGACAGCGCCGCCCGCGATCGGGAATGCTGACTGTGGGCCAGCCCACGGCCGTTGACGTCGTGGTGCCTGGCCGTTGCAGCCCGGCGTCGGCCTACGGCCGATTCGCCTGGCGGCACAGCTCCCGGGGGGGACTTGGGTGCCCGGGGCCATTCACCGGCCCGGGGCACCCAGGCTGGGACGGCCGTCCGTGGCGCGGGCGAATGACTCGTAGGGCATGATCTCGCCCGGCTTGATCACGCCGTCCTCGATCGCGCGGGCGAGCAGCGCGTCCTTGCTTGGCGCGGTCCGCCCGGTGGCCGCGTACTTGGCGCGCGCCCGGCTGATGTACTGCCTGACCGTGTTCTCGCTGATCGACATGCGCCGCCCGACCGATGCTTTCGACATGCCCTGGAACCACAGCAGCAGCGCCTGCCGCTCCTGCTCAGACAGCGCCGGCCGCGCCGGGCGCTGGTCGGCGAGTATCGCCCTGGCCTGCGACCGGGTCACGTATGGCCGGTCGGCGGCCGCCGCCAGCACGGCCTCGACCAGATGGTCGGCGCCCTCTTCCTTGGACACGTAGGCGTGCGCGCCGTTGTCCAGCGTCTCCATCACGATCGCCGGATCGCTGTGCCCGGAGAAGGCCACCACCCGGTATCCGGCGGCCACCAGCCCGGGGATCTGCGCGGTGACCAGTTCGCCGGACAGCTCCAGGTCCAGGATGACCACGTCGGCCGGGGGTGGCGGCGCGGCGCGGAGCCCGGTCAGGTCGCGCGCCATCTGCACCAGCCGCACCCGCTGGCCGGGATCGGACCGGATCCAGGACGCCACCCCCTCGGTGACGACTGGATGGTCTTCGATGATCGCCGCTGTCACCGGCTGTTCCATCGCGCCTCCGCCCAGAGCATGCCGCCGTCTTGCTGCTGTTCGATCACGACACCGTCGCCGGCCGCGGGCAGCTGCACGGCCGCGCCGCTATCGGCGAGGAAGCTGACCGCGATTCCGGCGCCCACCGTGGCCAGGGTGATCCGGGCCTGGCTGCGCGCGGCGGTCAGGATCGCGATGGCAGCGTCGGTGATCACCCGCCGGGCCGGGCCGGGCACCTGCGGCAGCGGCCCGGCTGTCTCGATCTCGACGGCCACCCCGCGCCGCTCGGCCACGTCGGCGCTCGCGTGCAGCTCGTGCACCAGCGATCCAGGTACCTCATCGCCCTCGGCCAGCAGCCGGCGCAGCCGGGCCGCCTGGACCGCGCACCGGTTGCGTACCTGCGGGTCGCCGGGGTCGGCCCGCCCCGCCGCCAGCTCGGCGACCAGGGGGACCGCGGTTTCCTGCAACCCCAGCCAGCGGGCGTGCCGGGCGGCTCGGATGATCTCCGCGGTGGCGGCCCGCTCGCGGGCGGCGTGCTCACTGCGCGCCGCCGCGGCGGCCTGCCCGGCGGCGCCATCCAGCGCCCTGACCCCAGCGGCGACGGCCACCTGGGCGCCGGTCGACCAGGCCAGCACGGCCAGGAACCCGGCCAGGTCGGTGCGGTTCAGCCCGTCCCACACCTGCACCCCCAGGAGGGCCAGGGCCAGCGCGGCGAGGAACCCGGCAAGCTCGGCGAACCGGCGGCGGAGCAGCACGAGCACGCCTATCCAGCCGGCGCTCCCCCACGCCCAGTTGACCGCCAGCATCTGGCCGGCCGGGCTGGCCGCCGCCGATGCCGTGCTGGCCACCAGCGCGATCACGGCCACCGCCCACGCCGAGCGCCAGCCGGGCGTTCCGCGCAGCACCAGGACCGCCCCGGCGGCGATCGCCAGCGCCATGACCAGCCACATGGCGCCCTGGAAGGCGAACGAGGCGTAGGCCGACCGGTCATGCAGCAGCTGCCCACCCGCCCCGGCGAGATGCCAGCCCGCGACCAGGAAAACCACCGCGATCGTGAAGGCCCGCTGATAACGGCCGGACATCATCGCCGTCGGCTGCACGGTGGTGGTCATGCCGGCCAGCTCACGGTGACGGTCGTGCCCGCGCCGGGGCGGCTGGCGACCGCGGCCCGGCCGCCGGCCGCCAGCATCCGCCCGGTGATCGACTCGCGGATGCCCCGCCGGGACGGCGGGGTGGCGGCCGGATCGAACCCGCGGCCCCGGTCAGTGATCTTGACGACGGCCCAGCCCGCACCGCCGGTGACGGTCACGTCCGCCTGGCCGGTCCCGGCGTGCCGCTCGACGTTTCGCAGCGCCTCGCCGACGCAGGCGACGAGCTGATCCGCGACCGGGGACGGCAGCGTGACCGGCGCGAGCTTCAGCCGCACGGCCAGGTCATCGGTGCTGGCCGCGGCCCGTTCCAGCTCCGGTGTCGGGTCGGTCAGCGGCGCCGGACCGCCCGGCCCGGCCGGGGCGCCCGCGAGCCCCTGCAACACGCGCAGGTCCCGGGTCGCCTGCGCGGTCAGCCCTGGGGACGGTCCGGCAAAGGCGCCGGCCGCGACCATGGTCAGCGTGGACAGGACGGTGTCGTGCAGCTGGCGGTGCTGCTCTCGCTCGTCAGCGCGCCGCGCCTCCTCGGCCCGGATCTGCCGCTCGGTCTCCAGGCCCGCGGCGACGATCGCGTCCGCTTGCCGGGCGCCGCCGCGGATCACCGCCACCAGCCCGGCGGCCACGCTCGTCTCCACCACCAGCAGCCAGGCATCGACCGGGTGGTCGGTGCCCAGCCCGTAGGCGACGACGATGACCGCGGCGCCGGGCAGCCCGAGCCACGGCGGCAGCGCGATCTGCAGGATGTACACCGACGTGCAGGCCAGCGGGAGCATCCAGGACGTGCTGTCCCTGATCAGCACGTCCGGGACCAGGTGCTGCTGCGCCAGCGCCAGCGCCGAGATGACCGCGGCGTCGGCCAGTACCACGGCCGGCGTCAGCCCGGACCGCCGGACCCGCCAGGTGAAGAAGGCTGACCACAAGCACAGCGCGGTCAGCGGCGCGCCCAGCCACCAGCCGGAGATCTGCCTCGTCGCCGCCAGCACGGCTACCGCGGTGAACAAGACCGCGCCGCCGAGGCGCAGCGCGATCGCATACCAGCCGGCCAGCCGGTGCAGGGCCTGGTCGGATGGCCCTGCTAACCGCGGCCGGCCTGCCCACCTGCGGCTTACCGGGGGCTGGTACTGCCCCCCCAGGCAATCAGCTGCCGGTTCCACCGGACCAGTATGCGGCAGGGAAACGGCACCGGGAACAGTGACGTTTCAACATGTGGGCCGGGCTGACCAGCTTGCACTGCTTTTATCCCTATTGCGGGGGCCACGGGCTGGCCGCCGGGGCGGTGAAGCGGTAGCCGGCGCCCCGCACCGTTTGCAGGCTTCCGGCGCTGTCACCGAGTTTGCGGCGGAGGGCGCTGATCACGACCTCGACGACGTTGCTGCCGCCGCTCCATTCGTAGCCCCATACGTCGCGCAGCAGCGCCGCCCGGCCGACGACCCGGCCTTCGCGTTCGTACAGGTACTGAAGGACATCGAATTCCAGCTTGGTGAGATCGGCGCGGGAGCCGTCGAGGATGAGCTGGCGGCGGTCGGGATCGAGCAGGGCGTCCTCGTCAATGAGCATTTCCCGCGCGGCGAGGTCGGTCAGCCAGCCGTCGATGGAGGACGGCCCGAAGTCGTTGTAGAGGGCGTGGTAGGTGGTCCCCCCGATCTCGGCGGCGCCTCCCGGGAGACGGGCGAAGCCGAGCGGCGCGAACTGCGACAGCGCCGCGGCGGGATCTGCGGCCAGCGAGTAGATGCGCCGGAGCCTGGGCCGCATTTCCAGGTAGCGCCGCTTGAGGTCGAGGATCAGGGCGGCGTGGGCCGGCGTGGTGGCCTCGCCGCCGTCGGCGGCCAGCATGTGCCGGAGAAAGAGCACCTGCTGGCCGCGCGGCACCGGGTTGGCGCGCAGGTGCTCACGCCACGTGGCGGCGACCGGATCCGCGGCGAGGAGCCAGGCCGGCACGGAGGCCGCCGCGCACAGGCACTGGAACGCGGCGGCGGACCCGTCGGCATCGCGTGCGACGCGGAACGCGGACGGCATCGTGTCCCACCAGGACCGCATCACGGTGACCGCCCCGGCTGGCTGGTGCGCCCGGGCGATGGCGGTGATCTGGGCTTCATCGGCCGGCCGCGCTGGCTCGACCGCGTACCGCTGGCTGGCGGTGGGAAAGAATGCTTCCCGCACGGCCGGGTTCTCGACGAGGTAGAGCAGGTCGGCGGTGTAGCGCCACAGATCCGCCGGCGGCGCGGTGCGCAGCTCGCGCCGCAGCTGCCGCCAGGCCGCGATCCGGTGGGCGCGGTAGGCGGGCGGATCGTTGACCCGCAGCAGCGCCGCGACAACTTCGCGCACGGTGTCGTGCAGGACGAGACCGTCCGGTCCGAACTGCACGAAAGCCAGCGGGCGGAGCATATCGTAGGCGTCATGCGGGGGTACGCCCGGCAGCAGGGCACCGAGCAGCGACAGGGTCGGCCGGCGTAGCGTGCAGGCGGCGTCGAGCACGGCCCGGGTCGGCGGGTCCAGGCCGGACAGGTAGACCCGGGCGAGCTCGCTGACGACGGTGGCGACCGCGGCGTCGGGGACCGTGAGGTCCGGGCGGGCGCCCCGCGCGGAAGCGGCGAGCCGCAGGGCCAGCGGGTGGCCGTGGGTGAAGCGGGCGACCCGGGCGGCGTCGGCGCCGCTGAGTCCCTCGCGGCGCAGCAGCGCACCGGCGTCCGCGGCCGCCAGGTTCGCGAGCGGGACCGTGGCCAGCAGGTCCCCGAACTCACTGATCCAGGCGGCGACGGGCGGCTCCCGCCCGGCCAGCGCCAGCCTGGTGTTGTCGCGCAGGGATGGCACGAGCTCCTGCCGCAGCCAGGTATCCAGCAGCCGGAGCTGTTCGTATGTATCGAGAACCAGCACCACCCGGTCACCGAGGCTGCTGAGCGCGGCGGCGGCCTCGGCGACCGTAGCCATCGGCCGGGTCCCGCCGGATGGCTGCGCCCGCAGCACCCCGATCGCGCGGGCGAGCGCGGCGAGGAAACCGCGCTCGGTCGGCTCGATGCCGCCGCAGTCCAGGCTGATGACGGCGGCGCCGCACGCCCGCGCGTCTTCGGCGAACGCGGCGAGCAGCGCGGATTTCCCGATCCCGGCGATGCCGTGCACGGCCACGACCAGCGGGCGGTCGCACTGGGCCAGTTCGAGTAGCGCCGCCCGCTCGGCCTGCCGGCCGACCACGGCGGCCGCCCGGGCACCGAGCAATGTTCGCAGCGTCCCGCTCAACGCCCGGCCGGTCGTGCGTCAGTCATCGGTCAGTACCCGCCTCGGGTCACCTTCGTGGGCCCGGCCAGGACCGGGAAGTCCCTGACGGCCACGTCGACCAGGTGCGGATTTGCCTGCAAGCCCTGGAAGATCTTCCCGCCCTGGTAGGCCCGCATCGCGGCGACGTCATCCCACGTGTAGATACCACCGTAGGTGTTGGCCTGCTGGTTGGCCAGCCAGACCTTCGCGCGCAGACCCGGCAGCGCGGCGAACGCAGGCGCGCTGCGCTCGGCGTGCGCCCGGTACGCCGCATCGTCGGTGCCGTCCAGCTTGAACGTAATGACCTGTATATGCATCTCGTGCCCCTTTGGTAGGTGGTGACGGGCGCAGGGCGCTCGCGTCACCCGGTGACGTGATTCACCGTAGGGACGGCGGGACCCCCTCTGATGAGCCCAGGCTGAGGCGAAGCTGAGCCGGGCCGCTCACCTTCGCCTCATGTTCGCCTCAGCTGGGCCAACCGCCCGCCGCCTAGCGTCGGCGGCAGGCCTGACCCAGCTGCGCTACGGAGGTTTTCCGATGAACACTGAACTGATCGAGCAGAACATCAACCGGCTGCTCGGCGCGATGACCGGCGCGGCCACCACGGCCATGGTGGCGGTCGGCGACCAGCTCGGGCTGTACCGGGCCCTCGCCGACGGCGGGCCGGCCACCCACGAGGAACTGGCCGCCCGCACCGGCACGGCGGCACGCTACCTGAGGGAGTGGCTGTCCCAGCAGGCCGCCGCCGGTTTTCTCGCCTACCGGGAGGGCGACGGGCGGTACACGCTGCCGGCCGAGGCCGCCGCGGTGCTGGCCGATGAGGCATCGCCGGCTTTCCTGGCCGGCGGCGCGACCATCACCCGCGGCTGGTTCGCGGGCATCGACCGTCTCGCCAGGGCGTTCCGCACCGGCGGCGGCATCCCCTGGCACGAGCAGGACCCGGCTGTCTTCGAGGGCACCGAGCGGTTCTTCCGCCCCGGCTACACCGCCAGCCTCACCACCGAGTGGGTCCCGGCCCTGCCCGGCGTGGCCGACAGGCTGGCCGGCGGCGGCCGGGTCGCCGATGTCGGCTGCGGGCACGGCGCGGCCGCCATCCTGCTCGCCCGCGCCTACCCGGAGGCGAGCGTGCACGGCTATGACTTCCACGACCGCTCCATCCAGGTCGCCCGGCAGCGGGCCGACCAGGCCGGCCTCGGCGGCCGGATCCGGTTCGAGCCGCTCGACGCGGCCAGCTACCCGGCCGACGGCTTCGACCTGATCTGCCTGCTGGACACCCTGCACGACCTCGGGGACCCGGCCGTCGCGCTGGCCCACGCGCGCAAGGCGCTCGCCCCCGACGGCGCCGTCCTGGTCGTGGAGCCGAACGCGGCCGACGACTACGCGGCGAACCTGGCCAACCCGCTCGCCGCACTCAGCTACGCGGCGTCCACGTTCCAGTGCACGCCGGCCGCGCTGGCCCAGCCGGGCGGGATGGCGCTCGGCGCCCAGGCCGGCCCCGCCGCGGTTGCGCAGCTAGCCGACGACGCCGGCTTCAGCCGGTTCCGGCGGGTCACCCAGACCCCGGTCAACGTCGTCCTCGAACTCAGGCCATAACCGGGCCCGTTCCTGGGCTGTGGGCTGGAAAGAATGAGAATGACCTTTGGTCAGCAGCAGTCCCTGGACGTTGCCGGCGGAGTCGGTGTAGTTGCCGATCGCGGCGCATGCCGTGGCGGACGGGCAGGCTATCCCGGTGAGGTAGACCTCGGGGTTGGTGGCGGCGCCGGCCGGAAGTGGTGCCGTGGCCGCGGTCCAGCGGTTTCGGTGCCGGGTCAGCAGCAGCCCCTGGCTGTTGGCCGCCGAGTCGCTGTAGCTGCCGATCGCGGTGCATGCCGTAGCGGTCGGGCAGGCTACCGCCCTGATGCTGGTCACGGGGCTGCTGGCGGCGTCGGCGGGCAATGGCGCCTGGACCGCGCGCCATGAGCGGCGGTGCCGGGTCAGCAGCAGCCCTCCGCTGTCGCTGGTACCCGGCGGGGTGAGGTAGGAGCCGACAGCGGTGCAGCCGGCACCGGGCGGGCAGGCCACCGCCCAGACGCTGGTGTAGGCGGCGCTGATGCCGCCGGGAAGGGGCGCCGTGGTGGCGGTCCACGAGGATCCGCGCCGGGTCAGCAGCAGCCCCTCGTTACCGGCAGCGGGGGAGCTGGCGTCGCCGTAGTAACCGGTGGCGACGCAGGCCCGGGCCGACCGGCAGGCCAGGCCCAGAATATAGATATAGGGGTCGGCGGGGGCATCGGCGGGCAGCGGGGCGCCCGCCGCGGTCCACGACGATCCGCGCATCGTCAGCACCAGCGGACGGCTGCGGTCCGAGGAATCGAGATAGGTGCCAGCGGCGGTGCAGGCGCTGGCCGACGGGCAGGCCAGGACCGCGAGGTTGGCCGCACCACTGGCGGCGGCGTCGGGCGGCACCGGTGCGGCCGCCGCGGTCCACGACGATCCGCGCATCGTCAGCAGCAGCAGCTGGCCGCTGCCTGAGGAGTCGGTGTAGCCGCCGATCGCGGCGCACGCGGTGGCCGACCCGCAGGCGACCGCCGTGATGCCGGTTTCCGGATTGGTGGCGGCGCCGGCCGGCAGCGGTGCCCGGATCGCGGTCCATCCCCGCCGGTGCCGCATCAGCAGCATTCCCTGAAAGTTGCCCGCCGCGTCCTGGTAACTGCCAGCGGCCACGCACAGTGTGACGGACGGGCAGGCCAGGCCGGAGATCAGGCTCGCGGGCTGGGTGGCGGCGCCGGCCGGCAGCGGCGCCCGGATCGCGGTCCATCCCCGCCGGTGCCGCATCAGCAGCATTCCCTGAAAGTTGCCCGCCGCGTCCTGGTAACTGCCAGCGGCCACGCACCTGGTGGCTGAGGGGCAGACCACCTGGGAAAGAGTGGTCAGGGCGTCGGCGGCCGCCCCCGCGGGCAGCGGCGCCCGGCCGGCTTTCCAGCCGGCCTGTGCCGCCACCGGCCCCCGGCTGATGCGGACGGACCGGGCACCTGCCGGCCTGGCGGCGCCCACCCGGGGGCCGTTACTGGCTGCGCCCGCCCGCGGGCCGCCACCCGCTGCCGGGCCGGCCAGGCCGACCATCAAGGCGGTAACTGCCACTGCTGATGCTGCCAGTTTCATACGTGACGGCTCCTGCCCGCTCAGCTGGTGTGCAGAGGTCCGTGGCGGCTAGGTGGCCGGCTGGTCACCCACCAGCAACCGGCGCCGCGGTGGCCCCGGACCACGGGGAACCACCGTGAGCACTAATTGTAGTCAGTTAATAGCTGACCGTGACTAGACCGGGACCTGACTGGCTCTGGCCATCGGCCGCACCGCCGCCTTGCCGTAGTGTCATCTTGCGGCGTCCGATCGCCCAGCGGGCTCGTCCGGCGGTTCCCGGGTGAGCGCGCCCGTAGCGCTCCCGGAGGCCATCGTCGAGCGGATCCGCACGCTGTGCCTGGCGCTTCCCGAGGTGACGGTGCGGGTCGACCGGTCACTGACCCCGTCGAGATCGACGGCGCGGTCGTTCGACATCCGCCGCAGGTCGTTCTGCTTGCTCGTGGCCGGGCCCGACCCGGCTGGCCAGCCGGTCCCGCTGCTTGTGTTGCGGGCCGGCCCAGACGAACGCGAGGCGTTGCTGTCCCTTGGCCATTCGTTCTTCCCCTCGCGGGCCGGCCGTGATCGCATCGTGGTGCTGCTCACCGACGACACGGACTGGGCTGAGCTCCGTGAGCTGGTGATCGAGAGCTACCGGATCCTCGCGCCGAAGAAGCTCACCGCGCTGCTCGGCTAGCAGACGCTCAGCGGCTTCAGGCGGTCGCGGGTGGCCGGGTGACCGAAAGCTCCGGCGGGGTGCCGCGGTAGGGCTCAATCTCGACGAGGGCCAGCTGGCCCGTGCAGCCCTGGCTGAGGGTCGAGGAGGGGCGGTCGGCGGTGAGCACGTTGGGGTTGCCGTGACGGCAAAAGCCCGGGTTGGCCGGGTCCGGGTCATACCAGGCACCGGTGGAAAGCTGGGCGACCCCGGGCCGCACCGCCGCATCGACAGCCAGCCCGGCCAGGCAGGCACCCCGGTCGTTGAAGATCCGCACGAGGTCGCCGTCGCGCAGGCCGCGGGCCGCCGCGTCGCCGGGACTCAGCCGCACCGGTTCACGTCCGGCGATCTTGAATGACTGGCTGTGCGCGCCGATATCAAGCTGGCTGTGCAGCCGGGACCGCGGCTGGTTGGCGATCAGCTGCAGGCCGAAGCGCCCGGCAGCCGGGGAGCCGAGCCATTCATCCGGTTCGCGCCAGACCGGATGGCCCGGGCAGTCCGGGTACCCGAAGCTGTCGATGGTCGCGGAGAAGATTTCGATCTTCCCGGTTGGCGTGGCGAGCGGGTGACCCTCCGGGTCGGCGCGGAAATCAGCGAACGCCACCTGCGGCTCGCTGGCCACCGGCAGTTCGAGGCCATCGCCGGCCCAGAACTCATCAAAACCCGGCACCGCCCGGCCCCGCTCGGCGAGGTTGCCCCGCCACTCTTCGTACAGGTGGCGCAGCCAGTCCAGCGCGGTGCGGCCCTCGGTGAAATCCTTGCCCACGCCGAGCCGTTCCGCTAGCCCGGCGAAGATGCGGTAGTCGTCCCGTGCTTCGCCGTGCGGCCGGGTCAGCGACGGCATCGGGAAGAACATCCGGTCGTTTTGCCCGGAGCCATAGTCGTCACGCTCGATGGTCATGGTGGTCGGCAGCACGAAGTCGGCGTGCCGGGCCGTCGCGGTCCAGAACGGGTCGTGCACCACTACCGTGTCCGGCCGGGCGAACGCCTCGCGCAACCGGGCAAGGTCTTGATGATGATGAAATGGGTTACCGCCGCACCAGTACACCAGCCGGATGTCCGGGTAGGTCAGCCGCTGCCCGTTGTAGTCATAGGCCGAACCGGGATTCAGCAGCATGTCGGCGATCCGCGCCACCGGGATGAACGCCGAAACCCCGTTCCGGCCCTGCGGCAGCCGCGGCACAGAGACCTGGGGCGCTGGCTCACCGACCAGGGATGCGGACCCATAACCGTGGCCGAAACCGCCGCCCGGCAGCCCGATCTGGCCGAGCATGGCCGCGAGCACCACGCCGAGCCACAGCGGCTGCTCCCCGTGCCGGGCACGCTGCAGCGACCAGCTGACGGTCACCAGGGTGCGCGCCGCCGCCATCTCGTGCGCGAGTTCCCTGATGCGCGCCGCTGGCACGCCGGTGATCGCTTCGGCCCACGGGGGATCCTTGATTACGCCGTCCGCCTCGCCGCGAAGGTAACCGGCGAACCGCGGGTAGCCGACGGTGTAACGGCCCAGGAACCCGGTGTCGGCCAGGCCGTCGGCGTCCAGCACCTGCGCGAGCGCGAGCATCAGCGCGGCGTCGGTGCCAGGGCGCGGCGCGATCCACTCAGCCCGTGCCTCGGCAGGCGTGTCGTCGCGAAGCGGGCTGACCGAGACGAACCGGCAGCCCCGTGCGCGGGCGGCGCTCACCCAGCCGCGGCCGTTGTGCCGGGACACCCCACCCGGTGACACCGCCGCGTTCTTCGGTGACAGCCCGCCGAAGGCGACCACCAATTCGCTGTGCTCTGCGACCACGGACTTGGCCGTGGCCCGGTTGAGCAGGACGTTCACGTCGGCGATCACATGGGGCAGCAGCACCGTGGAGGTACCGAGGCTGTAGCTGTTCACGTGCCGCACGTAGCCGCCAAGGCAGTTCAGGAACCGGTGCACCTGGCTCTGCGCGTGATGGAACCGGCCTGCGCTGGCCCAGCCGTAGGAGCCGCCGTACACCGCTTCCGCCCCGTGGTCCCGGTAGACCCGGCGCAGCTCCCCGGCCAGCAGGTCCAGCGCCCTGTCCCACGGCACCGGCACGAACGGATCGTCGCCGCGCCCCGGTGCACCCGGGCCGTGATCCAGCCAGCCCTTGCGTACCTGCGGCACGGCGATGCGGGCCGGGTGATGCTGAGCGGAGGCGACGTTGCCGATCAGCGGCATCGGCTCCGGGTCGCCGCGCCACGGCCGCACCTCGGTCAGCCGCTCACCATCGCTGACCGCCTCGAATGCCCCCCAGTGCGTCAGATGGACCGTCACGCCGTCAATCGTAGTGGCCCGGGTCTCGCGGCCTGGCAGTCCGGGCTGGCGATCCCGCCCATCTTCATCATCGCGCGCTGGAATGCCGTCATATTCGTGGCCCTTTTCCGCTGGCGGCGCAGGTCAGCCGGATGCTCGACGAGGCTGCGGCATGGATTCAGGCGGGGCGGCGACTGCGCAGGCTACGACGTTGGGGGAATTCGCGGGTGCAGGGGTTCTTTGGCGGCCCCTTACCGGATAATCGGCCCGTGAGCCGGTCCCGGTGGACGGCACCGGGGATCTGCGTGTTCTGGACGGCCCCGGCGAGCCCGCGCCACGGACTCGCTCTCCACCGCGCCGTGGCGCGGATATGGTCTGCCGTCCTGGTAAGCCGAGGTATGGGGTAGCTGGCGGCCGGGGAGACGTGGTGAGCCACAGCGGAGATCACCTCAAGTCCGGGCAGCTCGGTACCGCGGACGTGACGGCCTCAACGGTCGCCAACATCGGCCCGGGGATCGGCTTTTACTTCGGCTTCGGGGTGATCGCGGTGACTGCCGGCGTCGCCGCGCCGCTGACAATCGTCGCCGCTGGTGTGGCCGTGGTGCTGCTGGTTTTCACGGTGGCCGAATTCACCAGGGCGGAGCCCTCGGCGGGGAGCTTCATCACGTACGTGGAAACCGCGCTGGGGTCCAGAGCGGGTGTCGCCACGGCCCTGCTGGTCACGGTGGGCTACACCGTCGCCATCGCGGGGGTGTTCACCATGTCGGGCGGGATGGTCGCGCTGACCGTCTCGCATTACACCTCGTGGCATCCCCCGTGGGGCCCGTTGACCCTGGTGCTGACCGGGGCCGCGATCTGGCTGACCGCGCGCGGCGTCAAGCTGTCCACCACCGCGGTGGGCGGGGCGGTGCTCGTCCAGGTGATGATCATGGTCGTGGTCTGCGCCATTGTCCTGATCGATCGCCGCGCCCAGCTGTCGGCCGAGCCATGGTCCTGGGCGCACCTGACCGGCGGCCTGGCCGGCCTTTCGGCAGGCTTCCCGCTGGCCCTGTACATGTTCATCGGATGGGAGAACGGCCCGGCACTCGCCGAGGAGAGCCGCGATCCACGGCGCACCATCCCGAGGGCCCTGTACATCTCGGTGGCCGTCGCGGCCGCCCTGTACATCTTGTTCGCCTATGCGACCGTCACCGGTTTCGGCTACGACGTCTCGCCGGTGGGCCGCTCGTCGGTGCCGTTCCTGACCGTGGCGGATCACTACCTCGGCGCCGCGGCCCTCCTGGCCTGGATCGCCGGGATCGTCTCCGTGCTGGCGACCCTGGTCGCCGGGGCGGACTCCCAGTCCCGCATGCTCTTCGACGCCGGGCGGACCAGGCTCTTGCCAGCCCGGCTCGGCCAGGTCCGCCAGCCCTCCGGTACGCCGGTGAACGCACTGCTGGTCATGGCGGGTGCGGGCCTGGGGATCGTCGGGGTCTGGTGGCTGACCCGTTTGCTCACCGGGGACACCCGGTCGATGAACCCGGTCGGCCTGTATGCCGAATGCTCGACGATGGGCACGATCGTGATCTTGTTCGTCTACTTCCTGACCACGCTGTCGCTTCCGGTCTTCATGTGGCGCCGTCACCGGGACTCATTTTCCCCGTTCCGCCGTGGCGATCCCGGTCTGCGGATCAGTGACCTTGATCGTCCCGTTCGCCGAGCTGTGCCAGCCCGGGCAGCCCGCCCCCTACAGCGCGTTCCCGTTCATCGCACTGGCGATCGTGGCGGCGGCCGCGGTCATCGCCTGCCTTGTCGTGCATCGCGATCCGCGCGCCGGGGCAGGCGAGGGAGCGGCGTTCCCCCCGGCCTGACCGGACGGCGATGCGGCCGCGCCGGATGGCCGGGCCGGATGACACCCGGATGGCCAGGCCCGCTGGCCCGGAGGTGCGTTATTGCGATTGACAAGTATTGTTACTGGCAATAGTTGTCTGCGGCAATCCTGCCGCCGGGCGGCTGGGCCCGGGCTGGCCGTTGGCCGTGGCTGGCTCGCACGCGCAAGGAGGCATGTCATCATGAGCTCGGTCTGGGTCATCGTGCTGTGGGCCGCCATCCCCGTCATCGTGCTGCTCCCGACGTTCACCCTCGGCACCTACTGGTTCTTCCGGCATTTC
>Ga0335078_10002537_pt1 | contig 27629 bp, 30 predicted proteins | sample Lox_Sample_32_FD_206711 | JGI IMG/M metagenome (GOLD analysis project Ga0335078, IMG submission 206711) | Soil microbial communities from Loxahatchee National Wildlife Refuge, Florida, United States - Lox_Sample_3.2 | ecosystem: Environmental > Terrestrial > Soil > Wetlands | place: USA... | reverse complement strand
GAGCCGGAGTTCGCAATCCGGTGGAATCTGAAGAACTAATGATCCCATGAGACTGGTCACTTTTCTGGACAATCAATCGCGTCAGCGCATCGGGGCAATTGCGCACGACGGCCGAATTGTCGATTTGAACTCTGCTCACAGGCTGTTCGTTCGCGAGAAGAACCACGATACCAGCGCTGCCGATTCTATTGTTCCTTCCGACATGCGATTGCTGTTTGAGGGCGGAGATCGCAGCCTCGACGCGGCGCGTGCTTGCCTTGCGTACGCCAACGAGCAGCAGCCCGAGGCCGGCGTGAATGCCGAGCCGATCTTCCATAAGAGGGAAGGAGTTCGCGTCAAGGCGCCCATCATCCCGAAGAAACTCTTCCATACCGCAGGCAATTTCCGCGAACATCACCACGAGGCCGAGAAAGCCGGCTTCTCGCATCCTGTGCTGCCGTGGATTGTCTTTTTCCAGAACGTCGACGCCATCATCGGCCCAGACGAGCCGGTTATCTTCCCGCCGCATCTCACCGCCGAACTCGATTACGAGCTCGAACTTGCGGTCGTCCTGAAGAAGGCGGGCAAGCATTTCACCGCGAAAGACGCCGGCAGGTACGTTGGCGGCTACGTGATCTTCAACGACATCACGGCTCGCGATATCCAGCGTGAGGAGATGAAGTCCGGCGTCTTCAGCTTCTGCAAAGGCATTGACTCGTTCTGTCCGTTGGGTCCGCATATCGTTACTGCCGACGAAATCAAAGATCCCCACAACCTCGCGATGGAGCTCCGCGTCAATGGCGAAACTCGGCAGCGCTCGCACAGCAGCAAGATGTCGGTGACGATTCCGGAGATTCTCGCGCACTACTCAGCGATGGGCTATAGCGCGGGCGATGTCGTATCGACGGGAACGGTCTCCGGTGTCGCCGCATTCAGCGCCGATCCCAAGGCTTGGTTTCTGAAGCCAGGCGATGTCATGGAATGCGAGATCGAGCAGATCGGCGTCTTGCGCAACCCTGTCATCTCCTGGGAGCAAGCTTACGGCGAGAAGTCGCCTGCCCTCGCAACCGAAACGCAGGGAGCGGAGCCATGAGCGGTCTCACGGGAAAGGTCTGGACCAGCGATCTGAATTCGCGACCGGACGTGCGTCCTGATTTCGATCGCTCGCGAACCATCCGCTTTTATGACACGACACTTCGCGACGGCGAGCAGACGGTTGGAGTCGTCTTCAGTCCGCAGCAGAAGCTGGAGATCGCGAAGAAGCTCGACGAGTTGGGTGTCGGGCGTATTGAAGCCGGCTTCCCGAGAGTCTCTGCAGAAGATGCGGAAGCGATTTCGTTGATCTTGCGCGCGGGGTTGAAGCATTCTGAAATTTGGGGATTTTCGCGTGCTACTCGCGGTGACGTGGAAGAACTCGTCCGTTTGGGATTGCGGGCATCAGTGATTGAGCTGCCGGTCAGCGATCTCAAGCTGAAAGCGTACGGAATTTCTCGTGACGAGGCAGTCAAGCGCGCGACCGAAGCGATTGGCTTTGCGGCTGAGAATGGAATTCGCGTCGCGTTCTTTGGTGTGGACGGCAGCCGCGCCGATCTTGAATTTCTGCGACAGATTTATTCAGCGGCGATCGACGCCGGCGCGAAGGAAATCGTCCTGGTCGATACCATCGGAGTCTGCACGCCGGAGGCCGCCGAGTTTCTGGTGCGATGGGCAAGAGAATGGGCAGGTGAGGATATCCCGATCCACTGGCATGGGCACAACGATTTTGGTCTGGCAACGGCAATTGCCGTCGCGGCGGTACGCGGCGGCGCAACGTGGATTCAGGGCACCATCAACGGAATGGGCGAGCGTGCCGGAAATGCCGACATCGCAGAGGTCGCTCTGGCCTTGCAATGTCTTTACGACATACCAGTCGAACTGAAGCTGGAGCGCATCCGCGAAGTGTCAGAGGTGGTGCGAAGGGCAGGGAAGTACGAGTTGGAAGGATGGAAGCCGCTGATTGGCGACAACCTCTTCCTGCGCGAGAGCGGCGCCGTCGCCAGCCAGTTTCACATTCCCGAAGCTATCGAGCCTTACGCCGCCGAGTTGGTTGGAGCGAGACGAGGCATTGTTCTCGGAAAGAAAAGCGGCCTCGACAGCGTTCGCCTGAAAGCCGAAGAGTTACACCTTGATGTGCCTGAGGCGCAACGCTCAGCGGTACTCCACGCTGTCAAGCGCAAAGCCATCGCAAACGGCGGGCTGCTGAGCGATGAGGAATTTCGCGCGATTGTGCAGAACCTGACGGCAAAGGAAGCAGCGCCCGGCATGCCCGGAAGGTAGCGTTCTCTAGCGACTGTCATGATCGGGAGCGTCGCTGTTCACCAGAGTGGCTTGTGCTCGACGAGCACAGGGTCTAATTTCGACGATAAGCCACGCGTGGGCCTCAGATACGGCAATTCGCCACAGTGGCTTCCTGACGCGAATCCCGCGCTTTTCCTGCCTCGCCACTAGCGACCGCTTTTCAGCCTCTCCAACACGGCTCCGGCGATTAACGGCAATCCGACCGTCGCGTCCAGCAGCACCTCGGAGAACCGTCCGCCCTCTTCGGGTGGAACAAACTTGCCCCACGATACCGCTTCGCTGTAGGTGCAGCCCGACAGGCCGCCCCAATTTACCGGCTCAGGACAGATGCGAACGCCATAATGGAAACGTTTGAGCGGCAGATCTTCGCCGCCGCGCCGATGTCTCAGCTCGATGAACGGGCCGAACTGCTGCGCCCAATTGCGCGGCACGCCGCCGCCAATGGTGAAGATCCCCAGCCGCTCCTGCTTCAACAGCGTCTCGGCGTAGAACTCCAAATCCTCGAATGGATCGAAGTGCAGCGGCGGAATGTTGTTCTTGCGGCGCGCACGATTATGCAGCGCGACGTCGAGGCCGATCTCCGAATCGCTGAAAGCGGGAACGAACACAGGAACGTTCTTCTCGAACGCCGATTTCAAAATCCCGCGCTCTTGGATGTGCTCGCAGAGATAGCGGCCAATCTCCCGATTGATCTTGTAGGAGCACAGCACTTCATTGTGATCCCACGCCTTCAAGATGCGGGCGACAATCGTCTCCACGAAGTCGAGATTCGTCTCCGGTTCGAGCGTGTCGTAAACGCGGTTGTAACCCGCTTCGTACAGTTCAAGGTCGTCCATGCGGGGGTCGTATTTGAAATGCGAGCGGCCGACCCCTTCGACCAGGCCGTGCGCCATCAGCGCGCCCGTCGAGATGACCGCCTTCACCACGCCTCGGTCGATCAATTCGGTGATGATCAAACCCTGCTTGGCCACCGTCATCGCGCCGGCGAGCGTCATCACGATGAAACAGTCTTTGTCACGCGCCATAGCTTCCAAAACATCGGCACCTTCGCCAACCTGCCGCCCGGTGAATGCGGTGCGGCCCATGCTGCGCACCAGGTCGTCGATGCTGTGAATAGCCGGCAGATCCAGTGGTTCCAGCGGTACCAGTTTGTCGGAGACCGGATCGTGCAGAACGCGATCGATACCTTCGCCGTGACTCTTGTCTTGCGCGTCGTTCAACGGATTCACCTCATCTACTTATCAAAGCTGCGGATTATCAACGGAACAATCGAAGCTACAGGTTGTTGCGATTGCCGTCAACGTTCACCGGCGCGGGGATGTAACCGCGCATTAACAATCGTTACCCGGCTCAATGCCGAGGTTACGCGAATGCTATGCTAGCAATGCATTCCGCACATCGGGAGAGGATTTGCAAGAACGCAACTTTCATATCGGCGTGGTGCAGATGTCGTGTACGCCGGAGCCGGAACAGAATATGGAGCGCGCGATCGAACATGTTCGCGCTGCTGCCGGCAAGGGAGCCGAAGTCATCTGCTTGCCCGAACTTTTTCAGACGCAATATTTCTGTCAGCGGGAGGATGTAGCGCTGTTCGATTTGGCCGAGCCGATTCCCGGGCCGGCTACAAAGCGGCTAGGCGATCTCGCTCGCGAACTGAAGGTCACGATCGTCGCTTCGCTGTTCGAACGGCGCGCGGCAGGTCTCTATCACAACACCGCGGCGACCATCGACACTGGCGGCAAGCTTGCGGGCGTTTATCGCAAGATGCATATCCCAGACGATCCGCTCTACTACGAGAAGTTCTACTTCACGCCGGGAGATCTCGGATTCAAGGCGTTCGAGACGGACTTTGCGAAGTTCGGCACGCTGGTGTGCTGGGACCAGTGGTATCCGGAGGGAGCGCGCCTGACGGCACTGCAGGGTGCGAATGTTCTGTTCTATCCCACGGCCATCGGCTGGCATCCCGACGAGAAGGCGAAGTACGGCGAGGCGCAACACGACGCGTGGCAGACCATCCAGCGCGCGCACGCTATCGCGAATGGAGTTTACGTTGCTGTGCCCAATCGCGTCGGATTCGAAACCGGAAACATTCGCGGCAATGAGGCGCCGGGCAAAGGCCTGGAGTTCTGGGGCGGGTCCTTCATCGCCGATCCATTTGGCCGCGTCCTTGCTAAGGCGCCGCACGACAAACAGGACATCCTGGTGGTCGAAGTCGATCTTCAGCACATCGAAGACGTGCGTCGCAACTGGCCTTTCTGGCGCGACCGTCGCGTCGACGCTTACGCACCCATCACGCAGCGGTTCATGGTCTAGCTCATGGCGAAGAAGCGCAAGATCGAGCTTTCGCAGCCGCCGGCGGCGCTCGGTTATCGCATGCCTGCCGAGTGGGAGGCGCATGAGGCCACATGGATCGCGTGGCCGCACAATCGTTCGGATTGGCCCGGAAAATTCGAAGCGATCCCTTGGATCTATGCCGAGATCGTTCGTCATCTCGCTCGAGTCGAACGCGTGAACATCCTGGTGAACGACGAGGTGGCGGAAGCGAAAGCCCGCCAGGTACTGGTTCGCTCGCACGTGCTTCCGGAAAAGGCCGGCGCGCCGGGGAAGGCCGCCGGCAATCTTCGATTCTTTCGCGTACCAACAAATCGTGGCTGGACGCGCGACTACGGACCGATCTTCGTTCGCCGGGACTCGCGCAAGGGAGAGCTTCCGCCGGTCGCAGCCACGCTCTGGCGCTTCAATGCCTGGGCCAAATACAGCGATTGGAAGCTCGATACACTCGCAGGGAATGCGATCACGACGGCTCTGAAAGTACCATCGTGGCAGCCGCAGTCGAGAGCCAACGGCGAACTGCAGCGGATTGTGCTCGAGGGCGGCAGCATCGACGTCAACGGCCGCGGCACCTTGATCACCACGGAAGAGTGTCTGCTGAGCGACGTGCAGCAGCGCAATCCCGGATTGTCGCGCGAGCATCTGGAGGAACTCTTCGCCGACTATCTCGGCATCGAGAAGGTCATCTGGCTGGAGCGTGGTATTGCCGGCGATGACACCCACGGACATGTCGACGACATCACTCGCTTCGTTGGACCACGTACCGTGGTTACCGCGTACGAACCCGATCCTGACGATCCTAATCACGAACCGCTGCAGGATAATTTCCGCTGGCTGAAGAAGAGCACGGACCAGTCCGGCAAGTCGCTGAAGGTGCTGAAGCTGCCCATGCCCAAGCCGGTCTTGTTCGAGGGGCAGCGGCTGCCGGCGAGCTATGCCAACTTCTACATCGCAAACAAGCTCGTGCTGGTGCCCGTGTTTGGAGATGTGAATGATCGCGTTGCTCTGGATGTCCTGGCGGAAGCGTTTCCCGAACGCGAGATTGTCGGCATCTACTGCCGCGATTTCATCTGGGGACTCGGCGCCTTGCACTGCATGACGCAGCAGCAGCCCGCGGCCTGATATCAGTCCCTAGCGCCGCCTGCTCTTCAAGATCACGCTCACCACGAAGTATCCTCCTGCCGCCGTGCCTGCGTAGAGGAAGGCATTGGCAAAGACGATCGTGCCGACGATCAGCGTCAAAGCTAGCGCGTCAGGTGCAGGGCCGACCGCAAGAGACAAGATGAACGGCGGACACACGAAGAGGCTGAGAGCGCTCAGCGCGTTGTGAAAGCCGGCAGCGATGGCCCCGGATCGCCAGGCGACGTAGACGCCAATAGCAACAGCCATCCCCAGTACGAAGCTTAGGGAGAGCACGGTTACAAGGTAATTTTCCCTGCTTGCAGGCCGCTGTGTCACGCCTTGGTCCTCTTACAGTGTAGTTCCTGGAACCACCGCGCGCGCACAGACCTGTGGCCGGCCACCGTGATATCCTGCCGCCGAATCTCCAAAGGAGGAGCTTATGAGCAGCAGCGCTACGTCTGCAGGCGCGACCTACGCCCCGGCCATTCCCCATAACATGGTGACCACTGCCTTCACGCTCGACGGTTATCGCATCGTGCGCAACCTCGGATTGGTGCGCGGCATTATCGTGCGATCGCGTTCCATTGTCGGCACGATTGGCGCCGGGTTACAAACGCTGGTTGGAGGCAACATCACGCTGCTGACGAACCTGTGCGAGGAGACGCGCGAGCACGCCTTCGACCTGATGCTTCAACATGCGGCGGAACTGGGCGCGAACGCGGTCGTCGGCATGCGTTACGACGCGACTGAAGTCATGCAAGGCGTGACTGAGGTGCTGGCTTACGGTACGGCGGTGTATGTGGAGAGGAGCAGCACCTAAGATTCGCTGTCAGCAGGGTCGAGAGGCAGCAAAGTTCTTGACGGGGGTCTTGCTCGGTGACTGAATACTGACTGCAGATTGCTAACGGCTACAATGGTGAGCCCGGCAGGAATCGAACCTGCGACCCACGCATTAATAGTGCGTTGCTCTACCAACTGAGCTACGGGCCCACGTGAATTTAATCTACCACAGGAAGTTGACAGGCATTTTCCGGCGGCATTGACCGAGTCGCCGCACAGCGTGGCATTATCGCGGGTTTCGATTCACCTCCATTCCCGCGCTCTATTGGACTCGCTATACTCGTAGGCGGTGACCCAGCCGATCCTAGTCTCTGCAACGCGAGAAGATCCCTCTCTGGAACGCCGGCTGTTCTGGATTCTCGCCTGCCTGGCCTTGATCTATGCGTTTCTGGCGGGCTTGCGAACGGTGGCCGACTTCGACACAGGCTGGCAAATGGCCACCGGACGCTGGGTAGTTCAGCATCACCACGTTCCCTCCGAAGATGTCCTGTCGTTTACCGCGCAGGGTGAGCACTGGATTTATCCCGTGGGCGCGGGCGTGATTTTCTATCTCGCCTTTTGGATCGGCGGATACTCGCTGCTGTCGTGGCTAACGGCCGCGGCCTGCGTGGGAACGGTTGTCCTGCTGCTGCGACGAGGTACAGCCGCCAGTGCTGCCATCGCGATTCTGGCGGTGCCTCTCATCGCCGAGCGTACTCCACCTCGCGCCGACATGTTCACCGTCATTCTGTTCGCGGCTTTTCTCTCCGTCTTATGGGAAAACTATGAGACAGGCCGTGCGCCGCTCTGGCTGCTGCCGCTGTTGATGATCTTCTGGGTGAATGTGCACTTTGGTTTTGCCGGCGGCCTGGGATTAATGGTGGCTTACGCGGGCACTGAGTTGTTGGAAACCGTTTGCGGCGCGCAGCGACGGCGAGCGGCACTGCAAAGGCTGCGGCGGGCCTGGCCTTGGCTGATGGGAACAGCCGCCGTCACGCTGCTTAATCCGTGGGGCTGGAATCTGTATCGCGCGCTCCTTCTGCAGCAGCGTGCTACCTCTGAGCAACAAACCTGGATTGCCGAGTGGCAGGGGGTCCGTCTGAATTGGCAGACAGCGAATGCCGCGTGGTCGACGGGCGGTATAAGAAGTGCCCTGTTCTCGCTGCTGATTGTTGCGGTTGCGGCAGGGGTGATTGCGCTGCTCCGCAGGCAATTTGGAGCCGCGATCCTGCTGTTCGCGGCGGCCTATGCTCCGGTGCAGCACATTCGCATGGTCGCGGTCTTCGCCTGTGTGGTCGTTGTCATTGGGGGCAAGAACCTGTCTGCGGGGCTGGAGCGATTGGGCGAGTGGATTCGCGCGCCGCGCCTGCGCGCAGCGTTTGCCGGTGTTGTAGTCATGTTGCTCGCGATGCTCACGTATTCGCGCTCAGCGGACCTCGTCACCAATCGCCACTATTTTGGCCCCAGTGTTGATCTCGCGAACTTCGGCCCGGGGCTGAGCTGGTGGTTCCCGCAACGGGCAGTCGACTTCATCCAACGCGAAGACCTTCCCGGCGAGATTTTCAACACCTACGATGAGGGTGGTTTTGTCACATGGGCCCTCGGCCCTCAGCGTCGTGATTACATCGACGGACGCGACACCCTCTTTGGTTTGCAGCGCGTGCAGCGGCATCGCGAACTGCTGCAAAGTCCACCGGACTCTCCTCTATGGGACGAGGAGACGCGCCGCTACAACATCAATACAATTCTGTTTTCCCGCGGTGATGGTATCGAGCACGCCCATTTGCGCGATTTCTGCGCCAGCAGCACCTGGCGGCCGGTTTACCTGGATGAGGTGTCGGCCGTCTTTGTGCGGCGCACGCCGCAGACGGTGGCGTTGATCCAGCGCTTTCCGGTAGACTGCGCGACCGCGCCTCTGCCTGCCGAAACGGAGTTTGGCAGCCGTGCCGAGGAGTTTGCTGCGTGGGTAAATGCAGCGGTGGTGCTGCAAACCCTGGGCCGAAATTTGGATGCTCTGGATGCAAGCGAGAAGGCCCTGGCGATTTTTCCTGGCAGCACCAATGCGCACTTGGCACGTGCCGGTGCGCTGACTGCAATGAACCGCCCGCAGGAGGCCGAGAAGGAGCTACTGACCGCGATCGCGCTGAGTCCGAGCGAGCACACATGGTCGAACCTGGCGAGCCTCTATCGGCGGGAGATGCGTCCGAGCGATGCGATTGCAGCCATGAAAAAGGCGGTCGAGCTGCAGGCAGCGCCGCAAGCAACCCTGATTCAACTCGGCTACTACGCGCTCGCAGCGGGTCACCCGGACGACGCGCTGCAGGCGTTCGATGAAGCCGAGCGCCGTGCCACTGCGGAGGAAAAGAAATCGACCGGCGGCGACTCGTTCGCGTACAAGGTCGCGACGGGCCTGGCCGAAGCGTGGAACAAGATCGGCGATCCCAAGCGGGCGGCGCAGTTCCAGGAGCGGGCAGTTCAACTGGCGCCGAATTCTCCTCAGCCCTGGCTCAATCTGGCGGAGATCTACCAATCCGCTGGCCGCTCGGCGGATGCGGATCGTGCCAAAGCGCGGGCTGCAAGCCTCGCTCAGACTCAAAGTCAGTGATAGTCGCGACTAAAGTCCTTCGCTTGAAATTGCCGCCGATGGGCACTCCCCAGCATCAGATTATGTTACGGCTATGAACGCGAAACTACGTCCGCACATTGTCATTATCGGAGCTGGATTTGGTGGATTGAAGGCCGCAGAATCGCTTGCAAAGCTCCCCATCGAAATAACGGTACTGGATCGCAAGAATCACCACACCTTTCAGCCACTGCTTTATCAGGTGGCGACCGCCGGCATTTCGCCGGCGGAGATTGCCGCTCCCATTCGCGAAATCCTGCGCAAGCATGAAAATGTGGAGGTGTTGCTGGGCGAAGTCGTGGGTTTCGATCTTGAGCAGCGCAGGATCATGCTGCACAACTTCGAGCTCAGCTATGACTACCTGATCGTTGCCGCCGGAGCCATGCACGCCTATTTCGGACATGATGAATGGGAATCGATGGCTCCGGGATTGAAGACGGTCGAGGACGCTCTCGAGATCCGGCGCCGCATCCTGCTGGCATATGAATTGGCGGAGCGTGATGCCGCCTTGCACGGAACGCACAGACCACTGAACTTCATTGTCGTCGGCGCTGGACCGACTGGGGTAGAGCTGGCTGGAACGCTGGCAGAGATTTCCCGCAAATCGCTGGCCGAGAATTTCCGCAACATCGATCCGGCAAAGACGCGGGTGCTGCTGGTGGAAGCGGGTCCATCGATCTTGAGCACATATCCCGAAGACCTGCGACGCAGCGCCGTGAAGCAACTGCAGCATCTCGGCGTGGAGGTGCGAACAAATTCTGCTGTCAACGATGTGAGTATGGGACAGGTACGAATCGGCAACGACGTCATCTCGGCCGAAGTCGTGTTATGGGCCGCAGGCGTTTCAGCATCTCCCCTCGGCCGGGCGCTGGGAGCGCCGGTCGATCGCGCAGGCAGGGTTCTGGTTGAGCCGGACCTGAGCATTCCCGGACATCGCGAGGTCTTTGTCATCGGCGATCTCGCCAGCATGAAGGACAAGCACGACCATCCTCTGCCTGGAGTAGCGCCGGTTGCCATGCAGCAAGGCAAATGGGTTGGGCAACAGATTGCCGCAGACCTGGCAGGGAAGCCACGCGAGGCGTTTCATTATCTCGACAAAGGTTCGCTGGCGACGATCGGGCGCGCCGCCGCCATCGCCCAGTTTGGCAAGGTTCATCTCTCCGGACTTATCGCGTGGCTGTCATGGCTGTTTATTCATATCTTCTTCCTGATCGGATTTCGCAACAGGGTCATCGTCATGTTCCAGTGGCTCTGGAGCTATATCACGTATGAACGGGCGGCCCGGCTGATCACGGGTGAGTCGCGAGTGATCTCTGTGCCGTCGATGGAATACGCGGAGCGAGCGAGGACGTCTCGCGACTTGCCGGCAGACGAACGGCGAGAAGTGTCGTCGGCAGGCAGACGTACCGCGTAGATCCGGCGCCCTCGCTTCCGTGGAATCATTTATCGCCAGTCGGGCCCTATTGCCGCCGGGTGGAAGCCACTTCGCGTTACACTGTCTCTTCCACTGAGTGATGGTGATCCAACAACCTCGCCGCTGGCTTCGTGAACCACTCTTCCTTTTGGCGCTTGCCGCGGGTCTGATTGCTTTCGTCGTGCAATCGGGTGAACTGGGCACCGCCGATACGCAGCATCGTTTGCAAACAGCTCACTCCTGGTGGACAGGGGAGCCTCAGGTTTTTCCCAACGAGTATCCCGAGTTTGGCGTGCATGGCCGTGACGGCATGCTGCAAAGCTGGTATGGGATTGGACAATCGCTGCTGATGTTCCCGGCCGACGTAATTGGAACGTATTTTGAGCGGCTTCCAGTTTTCGCTAGCTACAGCGGTAACGATCCCAGCGTCCGCAATATCCTGGTCAGCGATACCACCAACATTCTCATTAATGTTCTGACCGCGCTGATTTGTTTCCGCTTCTTCCGCCAACTGAATTTTGGCCTGAAACAGGCTGCAACGGGCGTGCTGGCGCTACTGCTGCTGACCACCCACCTCCATTACACACAGAACATGATGGAGAACAACTACATCTTTCTGCTGACGCTGACCGGACTGTCGTTTCAATATGAATGGCTGCGCAGCGGCAATCGAAAAGCTCTTTGCATCGGTTCGGCAGCCTTCGGGCTCAATCTATTAACCCGAATTACGACCGCAATGGATCTGGTGGCTGGTGGCATGTTTCTGCTGCTCGTCATGTGGTTCGAAGGTAGCCGCGGCAGAGGCTTATGGGATCGGTGCCGAAGCTATATTGTCATAGCTTTTCCGGTGTACTTGTTTTTCGGACTACTTGATCGCCTGTATCAGTATTACCGTTTCGGATCCTTCGCTAACACCTACACCAGTGTGGTCGCCATGGAAGCGCGCCAGCGCGATCCCTCGCTGCCGGCCAGCTATCCCTGGAACACTCCTTTTCATGCCGGGTTTTTCGGAGCGTTATTCTCGCCAGAGAAATCGGTCTTCCTCTTCGATCCCTTGTTGGTGCTGATGATCTTGCTTGCTGTCGTGGGATGGAGACGGTTCTCAGCTGGCGTCAAAGCTTACGTCGTGATGGGATTCTTGCTTCTGCTGGCGTACATCAGCTTCTATGCGCGCTATGCGGTGTGGAGTGGCGACTTCGCTTGGGGCGATCGCTACGTTTCGACGAGCGTGCAGATTGCCGCGCTGCTCGCGGTACCGCTGCTGATGTGTTATCGGGTGACTCTCGGCGAGGCAATTTGGAGAGTTGGACTTCTCATCTGCACGATCAGCGCTGTAGTCCAGATCGCATCGCTCACTTTCTGGTTGCCGCTTGAGATCTACCAGATGGAGACGCTGGGTCATCCGACGTTCGTAATTGTGCAGCGCATGAAAAACATCGTCGGCTTCGCGTCGGGAACGATGATGGACAACTTCGCCATGCATTGGGACCCGTGGGACTACGTCCACATCACGACATGGAATTTCCTGCCATTTCTGTTGAAGCGCGTTGGCGCCGCGCCAGCCTGGGTGGTTCACGTCGCGCTCATGCTGTGGATGGCAGGGCTTGCGTTGCTGGTTGCGACCTTGAGCCAGTTGCGCCGAGTGCTTTTGACGCAAGCGGACTAGGTTTGTGGCATCGCTGCTCCCGGCTCCGGTTCAGGCCCGGCGAGGTCTAAACCCCGGAGCCGGCGCAGGCGTCCGCGGAACTCTAGCGAGTGCGAGGTCGGCTCGAGGAAGTGCGCTGGCGGCCTCGCTGGGAGCGGCTCGGCGCTCCTTCCTTCTTTCTGCATTTCTCGCACTCGCGGAATGTCATGTTCTCTGCCTTGCACTTAGTCTTACGTTTCCAATCGAAGAAAAGTTCAGCGTAAGACTTCGTGATGTATTCCTGCGACGTAATTCCCAGCAGGCGCGCGGTGCGATCGATCCAGCGCGGTTTGCCTTCGATCTCGGCGATGTCGCCAATCGGGGTGTGATCCAGAACGACGTGGCCTTCGTCGTCTTTCCATTCCGCGCGAAACTTCTCGTAGATAAATGAGGGCGAATAGCCGAGCACGCGCAGCATCGCGTCCATGGCTTTGCCGTCAGAGACGCGGGTCTCCAACTCGCCACGGGATTTGTGCCGTCCCAACTTCCCTTTGGATTTGTGAGTAAGCTTCCACTTGTCGCCGTAGCATCGCAGTCGCAGCAACTCGCCCTTCCAGCGCAGCTTCTGGCCGGGCAGATCATAGAGTGTGTTGAGTTCGTGGGTGGCGGGCGTTTCGCAGCGAAAGCCGTTCTGGCGTAGCTTTTCTTCCAGCGCGTTCAAGTCCGAAACGACAAACTTAACTTCAACTTCCTGGGGCGTTGCCATGAAAAGAGTCTAAAGGAAGATCCGGTTGATCGGAACGCAGTCACTTGGGCTTTGTCGAGGCGAGCAACATCTTCCCAGCAATCGCTGCTGGCCTGGCTTTATTATCGAAGCAGGCTTCCGCCGGCGGCAGGTGGTTCTGGATCGCACGCCTCAAGAAGATGTTTCGCTTCGCCCCGACCTCGTGCGGCAAGACAGACAATTTGTGCGCGCGTTTGCTCTGATCCGGGAAGCCATCGCGCAGCATGCCTTTCCGGGAGCCGCCTTGGCAGTGACACATCGCGGAGCGCTCGTTGCGTTGCGAGGCTTTGGGCGATTCACCTACGAGGATCATGCGCCCGAGGTACAAGCAGACACGATCTTCGATCTCGCTTCCATTACGAAGGTCGTAGCCACGACTGCTGTCGCAATGCTGCTCTACGACCGTGGCAGCTTATCGCTGGAAGAGCCTGTGGCAGCGACACTGCCTGCGTTTGTGTCCTTGGCTCCCAAGCATCAGAAGGCATGGCGCGAAGCGGTCACGGTCGGGATGTTACTGGCGCATTCCAGCGGACTCCCAGCATACGAGAAGCTGTTTGAGTTTGCGAAGACGCGCGTGGAGCTTATTCATGCCGCGATGACTACGCGCCTGGTGGCAGCACCCGGTGAGCGCGCTGTGTACGGCGACATCGGATTCATCCTGCTGGGTGAGCTGCTGGCGAAGAAGGCAGGGCTGGCGCTAAATCAGTTTGCGCGTCAGGAGATTTTTCGGCCGCTTGGCATGAAGCGGACTCGCTTCAGTCCGCCGCAAGATTGGGTGGCGCAGATTCCTCCGACGGAAAATGACCAGAAATTCCGACGCCGGCTTGTGCAGGGGGAAGTGAATGACGAAAACGCCTATGTGATGGGAGGCGTCGCGGGGCATGCCGGGGTCTTCGCGCCGGCAACCGACCTGGCGCGCTTTGCCGAATGCATGTTGCGCCGCGGCTCGCCTCTGTTCGGATCGTCGACGATGGCACTCTTTAGTCGTCGCCAGACGTCTCCGTCAGGAACCACGCGGGCGCTGGGATGGGATACGCCGTCGCGTCCGGAGTCGTCGTCGGGACGGTTGTTCTCGCTGGCATCGTTCGGCCATCTCGGTTTCACCGGCACCTCGCTGTGGATTGATCCAGGCCGCAAGCTATCAGTCATACTTTTGACCAACCGGACGTGGCCGGATCGCAGTTCGCAGCTTATTCGCGAAATCAGGCCGGCGGTCCATGATGCGATTGTCGAGGCGCTGGAGAGGGATTGACCTCCGCAAGGGAAAACGCTGCCGTGCCAGACTACGTCAGCCTTCCCGCTTGAACCAAGAGTGGTATGTACTTTTTAGTGTCGTCCCTCATCTAATTGTTGTAACGGGAAGTTCAGGAGGTTAGCTTGAGCCTAGGCGCCGCTTGGGAACACTGGCGTGGGACAAGGACTCCGATGCGCCGCTGGTACGTGCCACTGACGGTCTTGGGACTCGGAGGTGTCGGCGCGCTCCTCTTAACCGAGCGGGGGCGGGCTACCTTGCGATCGCTTTTTGAGCGATTCCAGCAAGCTCCGGACAAACTGCTGGAAATGAATGACACCTTTCAGAGCGAGTTGGATCGCATACAAGCCGCGCTGGACCAGATCGCGGAGGCGATTGATCCTCACCCTGAGCCGGGACGTTAATCACAGCGATCGATCTGCAAGTGCAGCGCAGCTAGTCATCCATCACATCTTCGAATAGATCAGTTTCGGCTTGGGCGTCTCGTGGACTACTGCTTGCCGCCAAGTGATACATCTCAACTGTGCCCAGCCGCTGGCCGAGGTTCTTGCGCACTCGCTCAAACAGCGGAGCCTGTGTGGTGTGTTGCCGGAAGGCCTCGACCTTCTTCTCGAAGCGCTGCGGGCCGATCGCGAGGCGCGCGCTGACGGTCGGCTGCGAGATCGGCTGCCGGTCGGGCAGATCAAAGTCAGCGGCGTGATAGTAAAGCTTCTGCGCGCGGTGCGGCTTGAGGCCGTGCTCCAGTTGCTCGGGATAACGATCGGCGCGTCCAGCCCATTCGAACGCCAGCGTAGCGAAGGTTCCTGCCATCGCGTGATCAATATGACCGGTGAGGCCGCCGTCCGGTCCGAAGGTGAGGATGATGTGTGGTCGGATCTGGCGAATGCGGAGAACGAGATCGCGGACAGCATGAGGCAGGTGTACGCTATCGAGCTTGCTGTCGGGATAGTCGAAAACCTCGCCGCGGGTAACGCCAAGCAGCTTGCACGACGCGGCGAACTCGGCGCGACGCAGGGCAGCCAGTTCGTCGTGCGTCTGGGCCGTTCCGCGATGGCGCGCCGCCGTCCCGGCGGTCAGGCAGACCACAAAGGTCTCGACCCCACGCTCGTGGTAGAGAAGCAGCGCGCCGCCAAATGCGCCGGCCTCATCGTCGGGATGGGCGGTGATGCAGAGAAGTTTGCGCATAGGTGACATTGGATGAGCGCGAAGGATTGTGGGCTTCATCCGCGGGCCATCGTCCATCGCAGCTTGCCAAACCACAATATATCCGCAATAATTGAAAGGTTGTTGCCTCAAGGTATGTGAGGTCCGATGGGCGCCACGCTGCGTCCATTGGGGTGTGGTAGCGACACGATCGCTGGAGCACCCGAAGCCGGTCATCTCGCCTGAGGAACGTTTTTCACCGGAATCCGGCAATCTTAGTCGGCTAAAGCGGATTCTCGTTTGGCGCAGGCTAAAGCCTGCTCAAGATTGTGAACGGCGATCGGGAAAGCAAGTCTGAAGACTTGTTCTACCCGCTCATTAGCAGGAAAGGAAACCATTCTCTGTGTTGATGATTCGTCTGTCGCGCCGTGGCGCGCGTAAACAACCGTACTACCGCATCGTGGTAATTGAGAAGGACCGCGCGCGCGATGGCCGCTCGGTGGAAGTGGTAGGCACCTATAACCCGCGGACCAACCCCGCCAGCGTGGAACTGAAGCGCGAGCGCATCGACTACTGGACGTCGAAGGGCGCACAGTTGTCGGATCGCGTGCGCAAGCTGGTGGAGAAGGCTCCAGCAGCCAGCACGCCGGAGGCGGCGTCCGTAGCGTAGCCGGCGCACCGGATCGAGTTTTGCCGCATGACGGCACCGCGATTCTGCGCCTGATCGGCGGAGGGGAGTCTCACAATGTCGGATAGTAAGCCGAACATCGTTGCCCTGATGGAGCACTTGGCGAAAGTGATCGTCGAAGCACCGGGTGAGGTCTTCGTTGAGCCCTTCGAAGAAAACGGGCAGACCGTGATCGAACTCGAAGTTGCCGAGAGCGATGTGGGCCGTGTGATCGGACGCCACGGGCGTACCGCGCGCAGCTTGCGGACAATCATGAACGCGGCTGCTTTGCGGACGCGCAAACGCTATCAGCTGGAGATTGTGGAATAGCCGGCGATTTCATCACGATTGCCAGGGTGCTGAAGCCGCAAGGTCGGCGCGGCGAAGTCCTGGCTGAGCTGCATACGGATTTTCCGGAGCGCTTCGAGGAGCGCCGGGAACTGTCAGGGCTGGCGCCGGACGGCAGCCGGCGCGAGCTGAAGTTGGAAGAGCACTGGTTTCACAAGGGCGGCGTCGTACTGAAGTTCGCCGGAGTCGAGACGATCAGCGACGCCGAGAAGCTTGCCGGGATGGAAGTACAGGTGCCAGTTGAACAGCGGAGCAAGTTGGAAAGCGGCGCAGCTTATGTCAGCGATCTGGTTGGCAGCGATGTTTGGGATGGCCAGCGCTTCCTGGGGCGGGTAAGTGATGTGCAGTTTGGAGCCGGAGAGGCTCCGCTGCTGGTGGTGAAGCTGCCGGTTTGTGCGGCACGGCGAGTGGGAAGCTGCGAGCTGTCGACGGAATTGCTGGTGCCGTATGCGGCAGAATATGTAATCAAGGTTGATCTCGCTAATCAGCGGATCGACATGCAGTTGCCGGAAGGGCTGCTGGATGTGGATGCTCCGCTGAGCGAGCAAGAAAAGCAGCAGCAGAAATCAGAAGCTGACGAAACGCGAGCAGCGGGCGAGAAGTAAGCAACGATAGGCGCCGGAATGAAGTTCGAGATCGTCACGATTTTCCCGGACTTTTTTCGTGGGCCGCTGGATTATGGCATCGTGCGCAGGGCGCGCGAAGCTGAGCTCATTGACATTACGATTCACGATCTGCGGGACTTCACGCACGACCGTCATCGCACCGTAGACGACAGGCCGTTCGGCGGCGGTGAGGGCATGGTGCTGAAACCGGAACCGATTTTCGAATGCCTGGAGTCGCTGGGAGTTGCGCCGCACGCAGAGCGACTCAGGGAAGGTGCGCGCGAGTCGGTGGTGCTGCTGTCGCCGCAGGGGCAGATGTTCACGCAGACGCTGGCGCAACAGTTGACGCGGCTCGAACGGATCGTGCTGATCTGTGGCCGGTATGAGGGCGTTGACGAGCGGGTAAGCGAGCATCTTGCCGATCGCGAAATCTCGGTTGGTGATTTCGTCCTGAGCGGCGGTGAGCTGGGGGCGGCGATCATCATCGACACGATGACGCGGCTGGTGCCAGGAGCATTGGGAAATGCGGCGTCGTCGCAGCAGGAGTCGTTTACGTCGAGGGGCGATGTGCCGGAGAGAGCGACTGGTGAGCCGCCGAGTTCGACGTGCGGATCGGGTGGGTTGCTGGATTATCCGCATTACACGCGGCCGGCGGACTTTCGTGGCATGCCGGTTCCGGAAGTATTGGTGAACGGCAACCACGATGAGATTCGCAAGTGGCGGCGTCGCAGCGCGCTGCGGAAGACTTTGCGCAATCGTCCGGATTTGTTGGAGCCGGCAGTGTTGAGTGCGGAAGATCGCAAGCTGCTGGCGGAGATTGAACGCAGAAAAGATTGATGGTGCGGGCGAACCGCAGATCCCTCGGCTCGGACTAAAGTCCTCGCTCGGGATGACAATTCTGAAATTTAGGAAATAGGATTCTAAAGCTAGCGGCTAGCTGCTAATTGCCAGTTGCTAGTTCCGAAAGGAACACAATGTCGAATTCTCCAGTTATTGACCGGTTGCTGGCCAAGACACGGCGCACTGATCTTCCTGACTTCAAGCCGGGGGACACCGTACGCGTCCACGTGAGGATCAAGGAAGGCGACAAGGAGCGCTTGCAGGCGTTCGAGGGAGTCGTCATCGCCAAGAGCAAGGGCGCCCAGCCCAGCTTCACTGTGCGCAAGATGAGCTTCGGCCAGGGCGTGGAGCGTATCTTCCCGCTCAACTCCAAAGTGATTGACAAGGTCGACGTGCTGCGTTCAGCGCACGTGCGTCGCGCCAAGCTGTATTACCTGCGCTCTCTGCGCGGTAAAGCGGCGCGTCTGCGTGAAGTGGAAACCGCGCGGGTGATTTCTCCGCGGTCGTAAGCGCCGAGAGACGATCAGCCTTCGGATCGTCCCACTCAAGCAAAACGGCTTGGGTGGGGCGCCTCGCGGGCTGAAGCCAGCTCGAAGTCCAATGACTGAGCTTATCGGCACGACTTCAGTGTTCTGCGGGATTCTGTCGTCCCCGGGGGACTCGAAGTTCTCTTACCATGCCCCCAGCGCTGAAGCGCTGGGCTTTCTTATTTTGCGCTCGAGGCGCGGGTTTGTGGGCCACTTAACAATCGCCACGTTCCACCATGACTTTGTAAACTCAGCTCTCACGCAGTCACTGAAGTCGTGCCCTGACACATGCCCTTGCTTCACTATCTAACGCTTGGCTTTAGGTCGCACGAACTTCAAGGCGGTGTGCGTTGGGGAGAAGCTCACCACCTTCACGTCCAGTAGCCCAGCTTGCCTGCCGGCATCCAGCACTTGTTGTTCTTTGATCTCCTGTCTGCCCTTCGGATAGACGACCCACAGCGCGCCTGCGCTGGCGAGCGACTCAGCCAACTTCCCGATGCGCGCAAGGCCCGCTACTTTTTCCGCACCGGCAAGAATAAGATCAGAATCCTTCAGCGGCCTGGAGTCTGAAAATTTCTTCGCGGCCGCGCGAAGCTCGTCGAGGAACTTGCTGTCAGGTAGCGAGCTGGCCGAGATGATTTGGCCGGGCTTGATGCCAAGTTTTTCGGCCGTGCTCTTCGGATGGAGAATCTTGTTCGCCCATTTCTCGGCGTGCTCGCCGAGTTCGAGGATGGCAGAGCCTTCTGGCCATTTCAGGTGGAGCTCACCATTGCGCGCCGAAACCGACTTTAGCGAGGCGAGAGATATCTTCAGGCGCAGCTCGCCGCGGACGATGATCTCGTTCGTTTCCAACAATGCCTTTGCCGAAGTAGTTTTTCCGCCAGTATCAATTTTGCAGACGAGTTCGCGGCCCATGAGCTCTCCTCGAGGATTGTAGAAGGATCGTTGAATCCGGGAGCCGGAGTCAAGGGTGCGGTCAAAACACGAAACCCCGCGGAGGGGAAGCGGGGTTTCGCATTTCTCCCGGCCAGTTGCAGTGGAGGCGAACTGGCCGGGGCCTCGTTTGGCGCGATCTGCATTCGCGCTTTGTTAGATCTTTGCCCTAGACTTTGGCAGCCAGTTCGAGCAGTCCCACAGCCATGGCGATCCACAGGGCAAGGGCCACCGTGTTCAAGGTGACGCGGATCGCTGCGTTGTCGATTAGCCAGTTAAATTTCGCGTCCATGATGTTTCTCCTTTGGAAGTGGCTTCCCCGAGCACCGCGACACGGTGTTACCTGGGAATTTCGAAGTTGCCTGAGAGCTTGTCGGTCACTGGATCAACTTCTGCAGCTATATACGGGCAAGATAGAGAAAGGTTCCGTCAACAAATTGTTAAAGGGGGTCAGGCTGCAGTTTTGCACGATCAGACGCGGAGATACGATGGAGCAAGAGGATCTGTCCGCAAGCGGACACGCGACGTGTACGGAGTTCAATTGCGGTCTAGCCGGCGCGCAGCGTCTCGCGTTGATGTTGCGGTTCTGGCGGAGCTGCTGGAGCGGACACATGTCCTGGAAGCACCTCGCGCAGCGCCCATTCGATGCGTTCAACCGACTCCCGGATCAGGTCCACTGATTCTTCCGTGTCGGCCGCCGTGGCGTACGTGATGACTTGCAGAGAATTGCGGATGTGGTGATTCATCTCAGCGATGGTACGCAGGCGCTCGCGCACCAGCTTGCGCCGCAGGCGTTGGCTATTGTTGAAACTGTAGAAGAGGAATCCGGCGACGATTCCGGTTAGGGCGTTGGACGTAAGCAGAATATCAGTGCGGGTAACGCCGTCCCTGGCCAGCAGGCGGTCGAAGCCGAAACCGACCATCCACACCAGCAGGACGACGCCGACGCACAGCGCAACCAGGCGTAGTCTCGAGTCTTTACCCAGATCCATGGCTCAACGCAACCCGTTCTGCCCCTAATCCTTAAGACGCTTCAGCAGGCATTTCGTCTTTGCGAAAATGCCGCAGAATCGCATTTGCTTGTGAGCGGCTTACTACCGAAGCCAGAGCCGCCACGTCCGCTTCCCGCACCGCCTGCAAACTGCCGAAGTGCTGGAGCAAGCGCTTCGTGGTGCGCTCGCCGATACCGGGAATCTCCAGCAGCTCAGTCTTGCGATCCCGCATCTGGCGCCGCTTTCGATGGAACGTCACCGCGAAGCGATGGGCCTCGTCGCGCACCAGCTGCACCAGATGCAGCACGGGAGAATGCCGGTCAAGCACCACCGGCTCGTCCTCCTGACCCTGTATATAGATGATCTCTTCGCGCTTCGCGATGGACGCCAGTGGCTGATTTACGATGCCCAGCGCCTCCAGCGCCTCGGCGGCGGCGTGCAGCTGGCCGATGCCGCCGTCGATCAGGACGACGCTGGGCATCTTCTGCTTTTCATCTTGCACGCGCTTGTAGCGGCGCGTGACCACTTCCCGCATCGACGCGAAGTCATCGACGCCATGCACGCCTTTGACGATGAACTTGCGGTAGTCGGACTTCTTCATCTGGCCGTCTTCCCAGACGACCATCGACGCAACCGTCTCCGCGCCCTGGATGTGTGAGATGTCGAAACACTCGATGCGCTTGGGCAGTTCAGGCAGCATGAGCGCGTCTTGCAGCGCTTCCTGGATTGCTTTTGCTGCCGGCTTCATCACCCGGAAGCGCTGATCGAAGGCCTGCTTGGCGTTCTGGCCAACGAGATCGACCAGCGATCGCTTTTCTCCCCGCTGGGGGACGTGAATCTGCACGCGCCGCTTCTGGCCTTCGGAGAGCATTTCCTCCAGTGTTGGACGATCTTCAAAGTCGACCGGCACGTAGATCGTGTGCGGGACATATTGCTGATCGAGGTACACCTGCTTCAGCAGGGAGGAGAAAAACTCGCCCGGCTCGAAACCACCCAAAGCTGGAGCTTCGCTGGTGCCTTGGTCGGCCGACAGATCCCGCTGCTGGGGTGGAAGATCCTCCCAGAAAAACTCCCGCTTGTCGACGATTTTGCCGCCGCGCATGTGGAAGAGATTCACGGCGAGCATTTCGTTTTCGTAGTGATAGCCGAAGACGTCGGCGTCGTCGCCCTCGACAGCGGCAATGCGCTGCTTCTGCTCCAGCAGATCGACGGTGGAGATCAGGTCGCGATATTTCGCTGCCAGCTCGAACTGCTCGCGCTCGGCCGCGGCCGTCATACGTTGCTGCAGCGACCGCGTCAGATCAGCGCCACGGCCTTCGAGGAAGAGCTTCACGTCGTGTACGGCTTCGGCGTAGCGCTCCGGCGTGGTGAGTCCTTCGACGCATGGCCCGAGGCATCGGCCGATGTAGTACTGCAGGCAGGGACGCGGATAGTAACGGTTCAAATCGAGTTTGCAGGAAGGGATCAGGAAGTGGCGATGAATCAGATCGACCAGCCGATACGCCAGGCTGGTAGGGAAGTAAGGCCCGTAATAAAGCGAGCCATCTTTGCGCAGCCGCCGCGTAGGAAAGACGCGCGGATAGCGCTCGGTGATGGTCAGCTTGATGTACGGGTAGGTTTTGTCATCGCGCAGGAGGATGTTGTAGCGCGGCTTCTTCTGCTTGATGAGATTGTTCTCAAGGGCCAGCGCTTCCTTCTCGTTATCGACGACAACGTAGTCGACATCAACCGCCTCGCGGAGTAGCGATCCGGTTTTGGCATCAGCCAGCTTGCCTTCCAGAAAATACGATCGCACCCGCGAGCGCAGGTTGTTGGCCTTGCCGACGTAGATGATCTGGCCCTCGGCGTTCTTGTAGAGATACACGCCGGGCGAGGTCGGCAGGGTACGGATTTTCTGGTGGAGATCCATACAAGAAGCAATTAGCGATTAGCAATTAGCTTGGATGGCTGCAGGCTGTAAAAATTCTACTCCCCGCGTCAGGATTATCCGGCACGTTGCTGCTGAGTTATCGCTCAATAAGAACAACTGTCCGTAATTCATTGAAAATGCGATATCAGTTTCAAGTCCTTCTTACAGCTGCGTTGGCATGCGGCTTGCTCTTTCAAGTACAGGCCGAACAGGTGATTTCAGCCCGACAAGCGCTAACCGGCGCCGCCGGGTGCCTCTGGGAAATCGCCGAGGCCGCAAGTTGAAGGAGCCATTTCCAATGAGTCGATTGTCCGTAATTGCAGTGCTGGTGGCCGGCAGCCTGCCCCTGACCGTGGGATGTGCCACGAAGAACTACGTAAAAAGTCAGACGACGCCGGTCATCAACAACGTTAATGAATTAGATGACGAAACCGCGAAAAATACTCGCGACATCAAGGACGTTGACGCGCGCGCGCAGCAGGGCATCGCCCAGGTAAATACGAAGGCTGACGCCGCCGACCAAAAGGCGCTTGCGGCGGGACAATCTGCTGACCAGGCGAATCAGAACGCGACGCAAGCCTCCAATCGCGTAATCAGTCTCGCCGGAACCGTGGAAAATCTGGACAATTACAAGCCGGTTTCGCAGACGACGGTGCTGTTCGGCTTCAACAAGTCGCAACTCACCTCGAAAGACAAGTCCACGCTGGACGATCTGGGCAGCCAGCTGCAGAACCAGAAGCACTACATCATCCAGGTGGAAGGCTACACGGATTCAACCGGCCCAGCGGATTACAACTATCAGCTTAGTCAGAAGCGCGCCGATGCCGTAATTCAGTACCTGGCGCAGAAGTACAACGTGCCCGCATACAAGATTTTCCTGATCGGATTGGGCAAGGACAATCCGGTGGCGCAGAACACCACCTCCTCCGGACGTGCCAAGAATCGCCGCGTCGACATTCGGCTGATGGAAAACAGCCTGACCGAGTCGGCGCAGACCAGCTCTCTCAGCGGGGGACAGCAGCAACAGCAATGATGAACGCGTGATCGCGCCAGCGGTCGCGCGCATAACAAGCTCCCTCAGCCCGGAGCCAATGGCCATCAGGCCCATTGGATGAAAAGCCGCTCACCCCCGTGGGCGGCTTTTCTGTTTGTCCAGGTTTCGCCAGGCCCGATCACGGTTTAACGCTGAAGGGATTGAACAGAGGAACATCGAACTGACGGAAATCGGTCTCATTTCTGGTTGCGATGGTCAAATCGTGAACGCGAGCGATCGCCGCGATCATTCCGTCCTCGACGACGTGGCTGTGCTTGCGCTGCACCAGGCGACTGTACTCGCGGAAGCACGCGGCATCCATTGCAAGAATGTCATATTGGTTCTCCAACTGATCGACCCAAATTTCAATTTCCCTCGCCTTCACGGGATCTTGTCTGCGTGTCAGCTCGATTCCGCGCTGCAACTCACCCATTGTGACGGCAGAAAGAAACGCTTGCTCGCCTCGCAATTCGCGCAGCCATAGCAGAACTGCGCCGTGGGGTTTCGGCTTCCGCACTTCGGAAATCACGTTCGTGTCCAGAAGATATCGCTTCATCCGAAAATAATGGGCTTGCGGCGTTTGCTCGGACGTCTCTCGGGAACCAGGTTCTCGAAACGCGGGCCGGGACCGAGGAGGAATTCTTTTAGGTCGGGACGAGCTGCTTGTTGCAGCCTACGCCATTCGTCGATGGGCACCAACACCGCAGCGTCGACCCCGCGTTTTGTAACAATCTGCGGACCCTTCTTTAGCGCGGTGTCTAGTAGTTCGCTGAATCGAGCTTTCGCTTCTTGCACCTGCCAACTGGACATGCCGATCCTTTCTATTGATAGAAGTAAGACTAGTCAGCTAACTAGTCAAGTTACGTTTTTCGATTATCATCTACCTCATGAGCACTAGACTGCAACGGGCGATGCTGCGCTCCATCAACATCTGGCCGCCGTTTCTGGGTGCGGGTATTCGCGTGAAGTGGAGTCAGGATCACAAGTCGGTCGACGTCGAAATGAAGCTGCGCTTCTGGAACCGCAACTATGTCGGCACACATTACGGCGGATCGCTCTATTCGATGACCGATCCGTTCTACATGCTGATGCTCATGGACAACTTGGGTTCTGACTACATCGTCTGGGACAAAGCCGCTAGCATCCGCTTTCGCAAACCTGGGAAGGGAAGAGTTAAGGCGGAATTCCGCCTGTCGGAAGAGCAACTCGACGACATCCGCACCAAGCTCCTGGCGCAGGAGAAGTACGAACCGACGTTCACGGCCCAGGTAAAGGACGAGACGGGCGATGTGGTCGCCGAGGTGCGGAAAGTACTGCACATTCGCCGCAAAACGAGTGCTCCCGCAGCGAAAGGCTAGCCTCAGGCCGCCGCAACGTCCGGCGCATCTGTGGGCTGGCCATTGCCGGCATTCTCCTCCGCCAGGCGGATGCGCAAAACTTCTTCCCGATCACCGTCAAAGTCCTGCCGCAGGTGAAGGTGAAGATCCTCGAGCCGCCGGCTTGCGCCAATGGTAACCAGCAGCTTCGCCAAAGCCAGCATGCCTGCACGATTGGCTACGATGTAGGGAATGCCGTCGTGGAATTCGACCCGCAGTTGCTCATTCGAGCCTTCGACATATTCGAAGATGATTTCCCGCTTGCGCGCTTCCTTTTCCACTTCGTACTGGAACGCCTGTCCGATGGTCACGTCTCTGGGATTAGTCATAGATAGCCCCGCAGCAATACTCCTAATGCCGACACGGCATCAAGAGGGATTCAGAGTGACGAAGGCGGCACGGTCTAGCTTGTTTGCTCTTGCTGGAACGAAGGGCTCTTACTTCGAGACGAAGCGGAAGTTTTGACCATACTACTGAGAAATGCGGTGCGATGCCAGCGATTTTCGTGTCCTGTGCCCGTTCCGGAGATATTTTGGCCGGCCCGTGCGGGCTGACTTGGACTTCGGAATTCACATACAATGGAGAGGTGCGGTTGCGTTATCTTTTTCTGCTAATTCTCTGCGTCGGTCTGATTCGCGTAGTAGCGGCGCAGGACACCTCGGCGCCGGCCGACCAGTCTCAGGAGCCATCGGCGCAGGAGCCTCAGCAACAAAACGCCCCTCCGGTCGAGCAACTCCCGGTCGACAAGTCGGCTCCGCCTCCCAAGGACAACCGGGCCAATCCGCCGCGTCAGGACGGGGTTCCCGCGGGCGAGAGCTCGAGCTCGCAAACTCGCATCGATGTATCGCCACCGGCGAACGATGCCAAGTCGCATCCGGAAGCGGATCTGGGGAACAGCGACGTCAGCGAGTTCACGCCCTACAATCCCATGAAGGCGCTGAAATGTATCGAGGTGGGAGATTGGTACTTCAAGCAGGAGAACTACAAAGCCGCGATCAGCCGCTACCGCGAGGCGCTGGAGTGGAAACCGCAGGATGCGGAGGCCACTTACAAACTAGCTCAAGTGCTGAATAAGACGGGCGACGTCAACGGAGCCAGAGACAACTACGAAGCCTATCTGAAGATCCTGCCGAATGGGCCGTATGCCAAGAAGGCCAAAGAAGCGCTGGCCAAGCTGAAGGACAAGCCGGCGCAGGCCGCCGTTAAGCAGTGATTGAGTTCGATTGTCCAAAATGAACTCACGCCCGAGATTCCCATCGATAGGAGATGTGTGTCCCTGACGCCGGGGAGGATAATTGCCGCTATCGTCGCAGGCGCTTTGCGTAGAATCATCTCTGAACATGTCCCGCCTTTATCCTCCGCGAGTGGTGAACATTGAAGACCTGCGCCGCCTGGCGAAGCAGCGACTGCCGAAGGCGGTGTTCGACTACCTCGACGGCGGGGCGGAAGATGAGCTGACTCTGCAAGAAAACTGCCGGGCGTTTCGTGATTTACTCTTCCGGCCGCGGATGGCGGTAGCTTTTGAGCAGTGCAACCTGGGAACGCGCGTGCTCGGGATGGATATCGCGCTGCCGTTCCTGCTGGCCCCGGTGGGCTACAGCCGGATGATGCATCCCGGCGGGGAAGTTGCTGCCGCTGCCGCTGCCGGCGCTTTCGGCACGGGATATATTCTCTCCACCATCTCCGGACATAAGCTGGAAAACGTAAAGGCCGCGACCACTGGACCGGCGTGGCATCAGCTGTATCTGATGGGCGGGCGGGAAGCAGCTGAGGCGGCGCTTGAGCGATCGCGCGCGGCGGGTTTTTCGGCGCTGGTACTCACCGTGGATACTGCCGTGTCGGGGATTCGCGAGCGCGACTGGCGCAACGGCATGGCGGAGCTGCTCGGCGACGCTTTGTTTCCCAAGCTGCCGTATCTGCCCGAGCTCATGGCTCATCCAGGATGGCTCAGCGATTTTATTCGCGACGGCGGACTGCCCAAGCTGGAGAACGTCGTCATTCCGGGCAAAGGCCCAATGCCGCTCACCGATGTCGCGGCGGCGCTGAAGAAGTCGGTGGTTACGTGGAACGATCTGCGATGGATTCGCGAGCACTGGACCGGGCCGATTGTAATCAAAGGCATCTTGCGGGCAGATGACGCTCGCCGTGCGGTCGATCATGGAGCGGCGGCGATCGTCGTCTCCAATCATGGCGGCAGGCAGTTAGACAGCGTGTCGGCAACGATTCGAGCCCTTCCAGAGATTGTTGCTGCAGTCGGCGGACAAACTGAAGTGCTGATGGATGGCGGGATTCGTCGCGGTAGCGACGTCGTGAAAGCGCTTTGCCTGGGCGCGAAAGCGGTGTTGATCGGCCGCGCCTACGCGTACGGCCTGGCGGCCGGCGGTGAGGCCGGCGTCAGACGAGCACTGGAGATCCTCCGCGAGGATCTGGAGCGCACGATGCGATTGCTGGGTTGCGCTGACGTGAAGGAACTGGACTCGTCTTATGTAGAAGTGTGCGAGCCGCAGGGTAGTGTCCGCCTCGGGGGCTAAAAGCACTTGATTGCTGCGACGCTTGCGGCAGAGCCGAAGCCGAGCCCTTTCAAGGTGTGGACCTAAGGGTTCTTCTTTGTCTTGATCACCATGGGATGACGCACCGGGACGATCGCTCCGCGACTGGCGTCGACGGTGGCATTCTGCGCGCGCGTCATCACCTCGTTGCGCACATAGCTGACGAACTCGCCCATCTGGCGCTGCATTTCGTCCATGCGCTCGCGCATCTGCAGGATGATGGCGATGCCGGAAATGTTGACCCCGAGATCGCGCGCCAGCGACAGGATCAGCTCCAGGCGTTCCAGATCGCCGTCGGTGTAGAGACGAGTGTTGCCCTCGGTGCGCGAGGGCTTCAGCAGGCCTTCGCGTTCGTAGAGACGCAGCGTCTGCGGATGGATGCCGTACATCTCCGCCACCGAGCTGATCATGTAGGCGCCTTG
>Ga0335078_10002536_pt1 | contig 27640 bp, 22 predicted proteins | sample Lox_Sample_32_FD_206711 | JGI IMG/M metagenome (GOLD analysis project Ga0335078, IMG submission 206711) | Soil microbial communities from Loxahatchee National Wildlife Refuge, Florida, United States - Lox_Sample_3.2 | ecosystem: Environmental > Terrestrial > Soil > Wetlands | place: USA... | reverse complement strand
GCCCGGCGGCCGCTGCACGGCGGCCCGCCCGCCAGCGGCCGCGGCCAGGCCGTCCGCCCCGGAGCTGACCATCCGGTGGGCGTGAGCCACGACTTTGCTGACCGCCCGCCGCGCATATTTCGTTAGTGTCAGCGACTTCCAGGCCGCGGCCGGGCGTCGTCTCAGCCCCGGGCCGGCATGCTGGCCCGAGTGGTTGCCGACATGAGCGCGGCGGAATCCGTGGCCCCGGACGCCCTGGCCGGCCCGGTCACCGGAGCGGCTGCGCCCGCGCCCGCGGCCGCGGATCCGTACGCCGGAGAGACTCCCCTGTCCCGGCGCCGGCCGCGGCCGCGGCTCACCCACGTCGACGCGATGCGCCCGGTCAAGCAGTTCGGCGTGGTCACCACGCACTCGCTGCAGAGCTTCGCCCCGGCGGCCAGCCTGGGCGCCGGCTCCGCTCTCATGCTCGCGCACGTCACCCGGTTCGCGTTCATGTTCATCTCGGCCGCGATGCTCGCCTACGCCTACCCGGCGGTGGGCCGGGGCGGATGGCCGGCGTTCTGGCGGCGCCGCCTGCTGGCCGCGGTGCTGCCCTACGCCACCTGGACCATCGTCTACTTCGCGCTGGGCTTCGCCCAGGCGGGCCGGATCGGCAACGTCGGCGCCGACGCGGGCCATCCCCCGATCCCGTCCTCGGCCAGGTCCCGGTCGCCTACGTGATCCCGGTGCGCGATCCGGAGACGGCGGGCGGCCTGCAGCACCTGCTGGACGTCCTCGGCGCGCGCTGCACCGCCAAGCTGAGCCGGTTCAAGCGGCCCGAGGCGATCTACGTGGTCGACGACCTGCCCCGCGCCGCCACCGGCAAGATCCAGCGCTACCGGCTGCGCGAGCCCGCACCGGCCGGCGCCAGGGCGTTAGCCGAGGAGCGCGTCCTCGAACCGGTCCATGGCCCAGCCGAGTTCCTCGTCCGTGATCACCAGTGGCGGCGCGAGCCGGATCGTCGTTCCGTGTGTGTCCTTGGCCAGCACGCCGTGGGCGGCCAGCCGCTCGCATGCCGTGCGTCCCGGCAGCGCGGTGAACTCGACACCCGCCCACAGGCCCCGGCCGTGGGTCGCGCGGACCAGCTCCGCCGGCAGCCCGGCCAGCCGCGTGTGCATCCGCGCGCCGGCGGTGCGCGACCGCTGCTGGAACTCCCCGGTGCGCAGCATCGCGATCACCTCGCGGGCGACCGCGCACGCGAGCGTGTTCCCGCCGAACGTCGACCCGTGCTGACCGGGCCGGAGCACGCCGAGGATGTCCCGCCGGGAGACCATCGCCGATACCGGTACGATCCCGCCGCCAAGAGCCTTGCCGAGCAGGTAGGCGTCGGGAACCACGGCCTCGTGCTCGCAGGCGAAGGTCGTGCCGGTCCGGCCGAGACCGGACTGGATCTCGTCGGCGATCATCAGCGCGCCCCGTTCGGAGCAGATCCGGCGCACCCCGGCCAGGAACCCCGGTGGCGGCACGATCACCCCGGCTTCCCCCTGGACGGGCTCGACCAGCACCCCGACCAGCCGTTCGCCCAGCTCGTCGGCGACGGCGGCGAGCGCGTCCAGATCGCCGTAGTCCACCACGCGGAAGCCGGGCGTGTACGGGCCGAACCCGCCGCGCGCGTCCTCATCGGTGGAGAAGCTGATGATGGTCGTGGTCCGGCCGTGGAAGTTGCCGCCGAACGCCACGATCACCGCCTGGCCGGCGGGAACGCCCTTGACCTCGTAGCCCCACTTGCGTGCGACCTTGATCGCCGTTTCCACCGCTTCGGCGCCGGTGTTCATCGGCAGCACCATCTCCATGCCGGCCAGCTCCGCCAGCTCTTCGCAGAACGGCCCGAAGTGCTCGTGGTCGAACGCCCGGCTGACCAGCGTCACCCGGTCCAGCTGGCGGTGCGCCGCCGCGACCAGGCGGGGATGCCGGTGGCCGAAATTGATCGCCGAATAGGCCGCCAGCATGTCGAGGTAACGCCGGCCGTCGACGTCGGTCACCCAGCAGCCTTCGGCCTCCGTGATGACGACCGGTAGCGGCTTGTAGTTGTGGGCGCTGTAGGCCTGCGTCTGCGCGCGGAGCCGGGCACTCCGGCTGCCCGGGCCGGTTCCCGTGTGGCTGCGCAGGCCGTCCGGCCTGGCCAGGCTGTCCGTGGTCATGGGTGTCGCCTCCTCAGTCCGCGCTGGCGGTATGACGGGTTTGCGCCGCGCCGCGGCCGGTCAGCCGGTCAGCCGCGCAGCTCGAGCGTGCAGCACTTCGGGCCGCCGCCTGCCTTGCGCAGCTCGGACAGGTCCACGCCGATCGGCTCGAAGCCGTGCGCCGCCAGCTTGGCCGCCAGCCCGGTCGCCTGCTCGGGCAGCACGACGTGGCGGCCGTCGCTGACCGCGTTCAGGCCGAGCACCTCGGCGTCCGCGCCGGACGCCTCGATGAGCTCGCTGAACTGCGCGGCCAGCACCTTCCGCCCCGCCTCGTCGAACGCGTCCGGGTAGTAAGCGGCGGTGTCGGCGTCGAGCACGCACATGGCCGTATCCAGGTGGTAGTAGCGCGGGTCGACCAGGCGGACCCCGACGGCGGGCACGCCGAAGGTCGCCTCCAGCTCCTGCCGGGCGGCTGGGTCGGAGCGGAAGCCGTGCCCGGCGATCAGCACCCGCCCGGTGAACAGGACGTCGCCCTCACCCTCGTTGACCAGGCGTGGCGTCTGAACCCGGGAGTAGCCGCGGGCACGGAACCAGTCCAGGTAGGCGCCGGCCTCGGCGGCGCGCTCCGGGTGGCGGAACTTCACGCCGAGCACGGTGCCGCCCACCACGGTGGCGCCATTCGCGGCGAACACCATGTCCGGCAGGCCAGGCACCGGGTCGACGGTCTGGACCGTGTGACCGAGGCTCAGGTAGACCTGGCGCAGCCGCTCCCACTGCTGCATGGCCCGGCCCGCGTCGGCCGGCTGGTCCGGCCGCATCCACGGGTTGATGGCGTAGGTAACCGCGAAGTGCGACGGAGGGCACATCAGGTAGCTGTGCGCCGATGAGTGCCGCTCCGCCGTGGTGAGCGTGATCAGCTCCTCGGGCGTCAGCGTCTCCTGCGCCGGGATCATCTCCGGCGCCCCGGCCGCTCCGGCCGCGACCGGCTGCACGGTCCCGGTCACTGTTGTCACCGTCACCTGGCCCTCCTTTTCGGTCCCGCCGGTCGCGGGCTCGCTTCGTAGCATTGGGTAATCTCAGTTTAGGGGTACCGCAGACAACAGATAATGGGTCATCTATGCGTATCAGCGTGGAGTCGTTGCGATTCTGGCCTCAAAAACGGTGAATCATTAAGCTTGTCGCCGAGATTATGGATGATACCGGAACTCATATGTCAGGCGTGTTAAAGATCTTCCGCCCGGACGGCCGCGTTCCTGCTCGGAGCCTGTTCAGGGGTATCGGCGGCAGCGCGCGGGGAAGATGACGGCGATCTGCCGATGACGTACAGTGACGAACGTCAGCGATCGCGGTTCGCGCTGACCGTGCCGATGTCCCGGGCCAGGTCCAGACCGAAAAGCCGGTCCAGGGCCGCGAATGTCTCGAACTTCGCCCCCGGCAGCACGTCCGGGCCGGCGGCCAGCGCGTCCAGCTCACGCAGCGCCGCGGGTGTGTCCAGGTCGTCCTCGAACGCCGCGAGGACCGCGGCCGCGTGGCGTGCGGACATCGGCGCGCTGGGGGACAGGGCCCACTCGGCCACCAGGCCCCTCCAGTCGCGCAGCGTCTTATCCGCCGCGTGCAGCGCATCCCAGGTCAGCGTCAGGTCCTCGCGGTAGCGCGTGCCCAGCAGCACCAGCCGCAGGGCCAGCGGATCGAGCCCGCGGCCCGCCACCGCCGGCAGATCCCGCGGTGCGGTCCGGCCGGCGGCCCCGGGGCCCCCGGCCGCCACGGTTCCGGCCGGCCCAGCCAGATGCCGGGCCAGGGCCGGCCCGCCGGGCCACGCCGCACGGCCCGCCAGCCACACCGGCGCCCCCGTGCCGACGTCGAACGGCGGCGGCGCATCCGCCCGGCCGCCGGCTCGCCCCGGGTCAACGAAGACCGCCGTCTGCTCCACCGGCTCCGCCGCCGGAGCGATCCGGGCCGGCGGGTGGAGGTTCAGCGCCATCCGCGCAGCCGTATGATCCGCCGCCGCGCCTGCGGTGATCTCGCAGATCGTCGGCACCAGGCCGCGCCGCTCCGCGCACCGGCGGATCAGGTCCGGCAGCAGCCAGCCGCGGAGCTGGCCGACGTCCGGCTCGCCCGCCACCTCCGGCGTGACCGCCAGCACGCGCAGTTCACCCCGGTGCGCCGGCCAGATGACGTCGACATGCCCGGACATCGCGTCGTAGAGCCTCAGCACCCCTCAACACTACGGCCCGCCCCGCCTCGCCGGCCGCTTGCCCGGTTCACGATCGGCATCGCTTCGGTCTGCCAGGCCGGGGTCTTGCGGGAAGCTGCCCGCTCGCAGGTGACCGCCGGGCGGGAGCGGGCTTTCGTGCTGCTGGAGGAAGCGCTGAAGGTAACCGCCGGCCCGCTGCGGTTCTGCGCGCGGCTTCGTGGCCGCCTATTCCACCCTCGGCCTGCTCAAGCTGCGGCTCGGCGCGCTGCCGGAGGCCGACGCGGCGGCCCGGGTGGCGCTGCGCGTGCTGCAGGAAGGTGACTTCGCGCCCGGGCTCGTCGTGGCAGGCCTGAAGGCCAGGGTTCGGACCCTGCTGCGAGCCATGAGGCGCGCGGGGCGGGGGTTGGGAGTTAGGGGAGGGTGGACAGGCGCGCGGCGGCGGCGGCGACGCGCTCGTCCGTGGCGGTCAGCGCGACCCGGATGTACGCGGTGCCCGCGGCGCCGTACAGCTCGCCCGGCGAGACCAGGATGCCGGCCCCGGCCAGCCGCCGGGCCGATTCCCAGCCGTCCGCGCCGGGCCGCGACGCCCACAGGTACAGCCCCGCCTCGGAATGCTCGATCTCCCAGCCCGCCGCAGTCAGCCCCGCGCGGAGCACGGTCCGCCGCGTGCGGTACCGTTCCCGCTGCTGCTCGGCGTCCGCGTCGTCGTCCAGCGCGGCGATCATCGCGGCCTGGACCGGGGCAGCGACGATCATCCCGGCGTGCCGCCGGATCTCGTGCAGCTCGGCGATCAGCCCCGGGTCGCCCGTGACGAAGCCGGCCCGGTAACCGGCCAGGTTGGAACGCTTGGACAGCGAATGGACGGCGAGCAGCCCGTCGTGCGCAGCGCCGCACACCTCCGGGCGCAGCACCGAGACCGGCGATGCGTCCCAGCCCTGCTCGATGTAGCACTCATCCGAGGCCAGCACCGTCCCGCGTTCCCTGGCCCAGCTCACCATCTTGGCCAGATGCTCTGGCGGCAGCACCCGCCCGGTCGGGTTGGACGGCGAGTTCACCCAGGCCAGCCGGACCGGCCGCGGGCCGAGGCTGAGCGTGCCGTCGGTGGCCAGCGAGGTGGCGCCCGCCAGCCGGGCGCCGGCGTCGTAGGTGGGGTAGGCCAGCGCCGGGTAGACCACCGTGTCCCCAGCGCCGCAGCCGAGCAGCGTCGGCAGCCAGGCGATGAACTCTTTGGTGCCGATGACCGGGAGCACGGCGTCCGGGCTCACCGTCACGCCGTGCCGCCGGGCCAGCCACCCGGCCGCCGCCTCACGCACCGCGGGCGTACCTCGGGTCAGCGGGTAGCCGGGTGAGTTGGCGGCCGCCGCCAGCGCCGCGCGCACCTTTTCCGGGACCGGGTCCACGGGTGCCCCGATCGACAGGTCGACGATCCCGCCCGGATGACGCCCGGCGTCTGCGCGGTTCCCCGCGATCCGGTCCCAGGTGAAGGCGGGCAGCCGTGCGGCGAGGGTCAGCTTTCGCCTTCCTGCGGCGGCAGCACCGCCACCAGCGGGTGGTCCTTGCCGATCTTGCCGGTCTTTGACGCGCCGCCCGGCGAGCCGAGGTCTTCGAAGAAGTCGACGTTGACCTTGTAGTAATCCTTCCACTGGTCGGGCACGTCGTCCTCGTAGTAGATGGCCTCGACCGGGCATACCGGCTCGCACGCCCCGCAGTCCACGCACTCGTCGGGGTGTATATAGAGCATGCGCTCGCCTTCGTAGATGCAGTCCACCGGGCACTCTTCGATGCATGCCCTGTCAAGCACATCGACGCACGGCTGCGCGATGACGTAGGTCACGTGTGAACTCCTCTGTCGTCCGGGCTCGGCAGGCTGCGGCCCGGGCCTTCAACTGCCTTTGCCCCGTTTTGGCCGCGGCCCGGCGGGGCGTGCCGGCATTGGCCGCGGCCGGGCGGCCACGGGTTTGCCGTCCGCGATCAGTATGCCGGTTCAGAGCATGGTATGCCTCAGTGCAGCAGGATACTTGCGCTGGTCGCGCTCGCTGAGCTGGCGCTGTTGCCGGAGTCCGGCTGCCATCCCCGGCTGCCCTCCGATGCCGTCCACTGGTAACCGTCATACCGCACGTCGCGGACGCCGTACGTCTGGGCGTGCGTCACCAGCCAGGAGGCCACTACCCAGGCCTGCGCCGGCTGGACCTGCACGGCCGCGCTCATCGGCGCACCGGCCGGGTGGGCCGCGGTGATCGCGATGACCGGCTGCCCGGTTCCGCCGGGCCCGAAGGTGGCGGCCAGCGCCGGCCCGGTCGCCGCCAGGTTCTCCTGCGGCTGCTGCCCGGGGCCCGCCCAGCACCACACCGCGCGCGGCCAGCGCCCGGTGAACGCGCTCGTCATCGAGGCTGCCATCAGGTCGTACTGCGCGTAGGCCGATCCGTCGGCGCTGTGCTGAACGGCCTGGGCGGCCTGGTCGACCGGCATCTGCAGGTAGCCGCGCACATGCGTCAGCGCGCCGAAGAACCGGGTCGTGGCGTACACCGGGTTTTCGAGCTGGCCGGCGGTTCCCCAGCCTTCCGACGGCCGCTGCTGGAACACGCCCACCGAGTCCATGTCGCCGTAGCCGAGGTTGTGCATGTGTGACTCCTGCATGGCCGTCGCGTAGGCGACGGTGACCGCGCGGGCCGGAAGCCGCTCACGCGCCGCGACGCCGGCGATCGTGGCGGCGATGCTGGCCTGCTGCGGGTCGAGTGACACGGCGCTGGTGCCGCTGCCCGCCTGGCAGCCGGGACCGGCTACGAACTGCGTGACGTGCTGGATGGCCACCAGTGCGAAGTACCCCGCGACGGCGAGCACGGCCATCGCGCAGACGGTGACGATAGCGACGGCCCGCCGCCGCGCCCGGCTTCTGCTCGGCACACCATCAGACGGTACCGGCGGCGGTGACGTGCCCGGGGCGCGATGCGGCCGGTGCCCGCGATGAGCCCGCGCGTGCGGGCAGCTAAGCTCGCACGCCATGGACGAGTCATCTGCCGGGGCCGCCGGCGCGGCCGAACTGGCGTCGCCGCTGTCGCTGCGCATCGATGAGCTGTGGGAGTACCGCGCCCGGCTCACCCCGGATGATTCGTCCGCCCGCGCCGAGGTGGTGGCCGCGATCGACCAGCTCGACGCCGGGGAGGCCCGGGTGGCCTGGGCGGACCCGGCGACCGGGAAAGCCGTGGTGGACGAGCGGGCCAAGCGGGCCATCCTGCTCGCGTTCCGGCTGCTGCCGATGACCCGGTCGCAGGCCGGGGAATTCCGCTATCAGGACCGGGTGCCTCTGAAGACCCGCCTGGACGGGGTACGGGTGGTCCCGGGCGCCATCGCCCGCTGGGGTGCGCACATCGCGCCGGGCGTGGTGCTGATGCCGTCGTTCGTCAACATCGGCGCCTACGTCGACGAGGGCACCATGGTGGACACCTGGGCGACCGTCGGCTCCTGCGCCCAGATCGGCAAGAATGTGCATCTGTCCGGGGGGGTGGGCATCGGCGGGGTGCTGGAGCCGCCGAACGCCGTGCCGGTCATCGTCGGCGACGACGCCTTCATCGGGTCGCGCAGCATGGTGGTGGACGGGGCGCGGGTCGGTCGCGGCGCCGTGCTCGGCGCGGGCACGATCCTGACCGCGAGCACGCACGTGATCGACGCGCAGTCCGGTGCGGAACTGCCCCGCGGGCAGGCGCCCGACTGGTCGGTCTGCGTCAGCGGGACCCGGACCCGGAGCTTCCCCGGCGGCGACTTCGGCCTGCCGTGCGTGCTGGTGCTGCGGCGGCTGGCCGAAGGTGGCCGCCACGACAAGGCGACGCTGAACGAAATCCTCCGCGACCATGGTGTGAACGCCTGACGGGCAGGTCGTGAACCCGGCGGGGTGTGGCCTGCGGAGCGCGGGGGAACGGCGTTGACCACTGCGCCGGCGCTATTACCGTGGGGGGACGATGAGTGTGAATTCAGATTCAAACCGGCGGGAGCGCCGCCAGGGGCCGGCGACCCTCCGGGGCCGGCAGATACCGGCGACCACGACGGACCAGCGGCTGCTGGACCGGCGGGGCAAGGCCGACTGGGTGCATACCGACCCGTGGCGGGTCATGCGCATTCAGGCCGAGTTCGTCGAGGGGTTCGGGCTGCTCGCGGAGCTGGGGATCGCGGTGTGCATCTTCGGCTCGGCCCGCGCGCAGCGCGCCAGCGCCGAATACGAGCTCGCGGAAGGCATCGCCGCCGGCCTGGCCAAGGTCGGCTACGCGATCATCACCGGAGGCGGCCCGGGGATCATGGAAGCCGCGAACAAGGGTGCGGCCGGCTCGGGCGGCGTATCGGTCGGCCTGGGCATCGAGCTGCCCATGGAGCTGGGGCTCAACCAGTACGTGAACATCGGGCTGGAGTTCCGGTACTTCTTCGTCCGCAAGACGGTGATGGTGAAGTACTCGCAGGCTTTCGTCCTGCTGCCGGGCGGATTCGGCACGATGGACGAGCTGTTCGAGGCGCTCACCCTGGTGCAGACCGGCAAGATCACCAAGTTCCCGATCGTGCTGGTCGGCAGCTCGTACTGGTCGGGGCTGCTGTCCTGGCTGCGCACCACGATGTGCGCCTCCGGGAACATCTCCCCGGCCGACCTGGACCTGCTGCACGTGGCCGACGACGCCGACGAGGTGGTCCGCATCATCACCGAGGCGCACAATCACCAGGGCCTGGCCCGGGGCCTGGACGGCTGATCCGGGCCGGCGCCGCGGTGCGAAACATCCCTTAGTTGCCACTCCACGTGCCCGGCATGGCACGATTCATATCGTGCCTGTGCTGATGCTCGTCACGGCAGTGATCATCCTGGCCGGCGTCGTCGTGGTCGCTTCGGGCCGCGGCGGCGAACTGGCGCAGGTGTACCCGGACTACCCGCCCATCGACCTTGGCCCGGTCACCGCGGCCGACGTGACGATGCTGCGCCCGCCGGCCGCTGCCTGGGGCTACAACATGCGCGTCACGGACGAGGCGCTGCAGACCATCGCGCGCGCCGTGACCGAGCGGGACGTCCGGATCTCCGCGCTCGAACAGGAGGTGTCCGACCTGCGCGGGCAACTCGGCCCTGACGGGACCCGCCCGGCAGGCGGGCAACCGGCGGCCGCGCCGGGCCAGCCCTCCGCCGAACCGGGCGGTTACCCGCAGGCCGTGGCGGCCGAACCCGCTTTCGAGGCGGCCGCGCACGGCCAGCCCCCGCACGAGGTGACCGGTTACGCGGACGCCGCGCACGAGGAGGCCGGTCCCGGGGGGCCCGCGCCCTTCCCAGCGCAGGCCTGGGAGCCGGGACGCCCGCGGGGCGATGTCCCTGGCGGCGCGGCGGTCCCCGATTCGGGCCCGGCGACCGACCCCGACCTGCCGCGCGTGCCCGCCATCACGGGCGACCCGGCCCGGCCGCCCTCCTTCTGGGATACGGCCGGCGAACCGGCCGCCGCGCCAGGGGAACCGGCCGCCGCGGAGGAGCCCGGCACCGTCTGGGACGAGGCGCCGCATCAGACCCTGGTCTGGGGTGCGTCGCATCAGCGCGCGAAGGTGCAGCGCAGCGCGGGACAGGACCCGGCCGCGCCGGGCCAGGCCCCGGACGTGAGCGGCCACGGCGGCGACCAGGAGGCCGCGAGCGAGGGCGGGCCGGGCCAGGCCGGCGCGGGCGGTGCCGACGGCGGTGCGGGGGAAGACGGGCCCGGCGCGGGTGACCCGGACGCGGCCGGGGTGGCGCCGCCCGTCCCGCCGGCCGGCCAGCCCGCTGCCGCGGGATACGAGGAAGCGCGCCAGCCCGCCGCCAGCGAGCCCGAGCATGAGTGACGGCGCGGTGCCCGGCCCGGACGGCCGGCCCCGCTGCCCGTGGGGGCTCAGCGCCCCCGAATACCTCGCCTATCACGACGGCGAATGGGGCCGGCCGCTGCACGGTGATCAGGAAATCTTCGAGCGGCTGTGCCTGGAGGCCTTCCAGTCCGGGCTGTCCTGGCTGACGATCCTGCGCAAGCGGGAGAACTTCCGCGCCGCGTTCGCCGGGTTCGATATCGCCTCGGTGGCCCGCTTCGGCGCGGACGACGTTCAGCGGCTGCTCGCGGACACCGGCATCATCCGGAACAAGGCGAAGATCACCGCCGCGATCGGCAACGCGCGCGCCGCGCTCGGCGTACCGGGCGGGCTCAGCGAGCTGGTCTGGGCGTACGCGGGCGAGCCGTCCGAGGCGCCGCGGACGCTCGCCGATGTGCCGGCCCGCACCCCCGCGTCGAAGAAGCTGTCCGCGGAGCTGCGGCGGCGCGGCTTCACGTTCACCGGCCCGGTCACCGCATACGCGACGATGCAGGCCTGCGGCATCGTCAACGACCACCTGGCCGGCTGCTTCTGCCGCGCGTCCTGAGGGCGTGCGCGGCGGGGCCAGCGGCGGTCACGGGGCCGCATATGATGCCGAACGGTGCGCGAATCCCGTTGCCAGGGCCCGGCGGACGGCCCTGGCGCGCGCCGTGAGGATCACCGGTGATCGTTGCCGTCGCGCTCAACGCCGCGCTGGATGTCGCCTACGCGGCGGCGGACCTGTCCTGGCAGGCGACCCGTGATGTCTCGCGGGCGCACCACCGGGCCGGCGGCCGTGGCGTGGCCGTGGCCCGGGTCCTGCACACGTTCGGGCACGAGGTGCTCGCCGCGGGCCTGGCGGGGGGCGCCACCGGCGAACTGATCAGGGAAGACCTCGGCCGGTCCGGGATCCCCGTGGCGTTCACCGAGATCGGCCGCGAATCGCGGCGGGTGCTGGAGATCACCGATACCGCGCTCGGCCGCACGATGCGGCTCCGCGAGCCCGGGCCCTACGTCACCACCGAGGAACTGGGCCGGTTCGCCGGCGACTACCGGCGGCTGCTCGCCGGCGCCGCGGCGGTCGTGCTGTGCGGGACGCTGCCGGCCGGCCTGCCCCCCGAGATCTACGGGTCGCTGGCCACCTGGGCGGCCGAGGCGGGCGTCCCGGTGATCCTCAGCGCCGGCGGCAGCGCGCTGCGCCACGCGGTCCCGCGGCGCCCCGATCTCGTGGTTCCCGACGCCGCCGGGGACGGCGATGCCGAGACCGGCGACGCGGGCGCGCTGCTGCGGCTCGGGGCGTCGGCGGTGGCCATCCCGTCGGGCAGCCAGGTCGCGGTCGTCTCGAAGGCCGGGTACTGGACCGCGTCGCTCCCGGCCGCCGGGGAAGGTACCCCGGCGCGGGCACGGCACGCCGGCGCCGGCGGGGCGGAGTCGCTCGGCGCGCTGGTCGCGGGCCTGGTGCCGGGCCTTCTGCTCGGCTGGTCGTGGCCGGATCTGCTCCAGCACGCGGTGGCCGTCGCCGCGGCCGCGGATCCGTCCGGCGACGTCAACCTCGCGGTCTACGAGCGCCTGGTGGACACCGTGTCCGTGCGGGCCGCCGGGTAGGCGGCCCATACCGGCCCGGGCTCAGCCGCCCGCGAGCCCGTCGAGGACGTCGCCGGGCACGATCAGGTCCGCGCGGCCGCGGCAGCACGCGATCAGCCGCGCGTTCGCCTCATCGGAGCCGTGCGCCCACGCGGCGGCGGCCTCGGGTGTCTTCCCGAAGGCGACGTGCCGGCTGATCAGCCGCTCCAGCCGGGCCGCGTCGCCGGTCTCGATGAACCAGGTCTCGTCCAGCAGCGGCCTGACGCGCGCCCACGGGCCGTCCGCCAGCAGCAGGTAGTTGCCCTCGGTGACAACCAGCGGGACGGACGGCCGGACCGGGATGCTGCCGGCCACCGGCTGCTCGATCGTCCGCTCGAACGCTGGCGCGTAAACGACCTCGCCGGGTTCGGCGGCGCGGAGCCGCCGCAGCAGGGCCACGTACCCGAAGGCGTCGAACGTGTCGGGGGCGCCCTTGCGGCCGAGCCGGCCCAGCCGGGACAGCTCCGCGTCGGCCAGGTGCAGCCCGTCCATGGGCACCTGCACCGCGGCGCCGTCCAGCCGCTCGGTGACCAGGGCGGCCAGGGTGCTCTTCCCCGCTCCCGGCGCCCCGGTGATGCCCAGGATGCGCCGCGAGCCCGGGCCGGCCAGGGCGCGGGCCCGGCCGATCAGTTCGTCGATGCGCATGGCGGTCAGGGTGTCAGGGCCATCGTGGCGCCGGCGTCGCTGAGCAGGCGATGACTGCCCGGCGTGCCCGGGAACCGCGCGCGGTCACCGCGGATCCGGGCCCGCGGGCCGTCCGGCCCGGCCAGCGTCGTGCCGTCCGCGCCCACGGCGACGATCTCGCCTCCGGTGCGCAGCAGCACCGGGCCGTTGCGCTGCGCCGAGATCGCCACCCGGCCGGCGGCGATGCTCGCGAGCAGGTCGGCGGGATCGTCGCTGCCGGACTCCACCCAGGTCGTGGGGGTGCCCGGCGGCGCGTCGGAGCCGGTCCGGTGCCAGTCGCTGCCGCCCACGGGGATGGCGCCGGGGTGAAAGGCCCGCCACCACGACAGCGGCGTCGTCCAGCTCAGGTCGAGCCAGCTCCAGTGCCACACCTCCACCAGCGGGGGCCGCTCCGGCATGGCGTGCATCCAGCTCACCGGGCCGGCGATCGGGTGGTTGACCGACAGCAGGCCGCCCCGCCCGCGGGTGGCCGTCAGCCACTCGGCGGCCGGGGCGCGGAAGTCCACCCACCCGACGTCGCCCAGAGCGTTGGCGTGGCCGTCACTGGTGGTGACCTCCTGCCCGGGAATCAGCGTGATCCCGTACCTGCGGGCGGCGCCCGGCAGCTCCCGGTGGTGGCTGACGGTGTTGTGGTCGGTGACGGCGATGAAGTCCAGGCCGCTGGCGGCGGCGAACCTGGCCAGCTCGTCCACGGTCAGCGCGCCGTCGGAGTGCACCGTGTGCGTATGCAGGTCACCCGCCCGCCACCGCCGTCCCGCGCCGGCCGGGAGGTCCCGGCGCGGCGGCCGGGCCGGGACCGGGGGTGACGGCGGCGGCCCGAACAGCGCCCCGGGGGACCGGATGACCTGCGCCGTCAGCTCGTACGGCAGCCCGCCGGGGGGCAGCCGGTGCAGACCCACGATCGCCTGCCACAGGCCGGGCTCGATCTCGCCCGGCAGGTAACCGGGCGTGGCCTCGCCGGCGGCGATCACGTAGCCGTCCCGCGCACCGCCCGACCAGCCGCGGAAACCGCCCGGCCCGAGGCAGCCGAGATCCAGCACGCCGGCCGCCCGGTCGTAGCGGAGCGTCACCCGCAGCGCCCCGGTGCCCCGCGGCACCTCGACGGGAAGGTAGTGCCACGGTGAGGCGAACCGATCCTCCAGCGTCCAGCGCCCCGTGTGCCGGGTGGTAGCGGCCATACGCCCATCTGACCAGACCACCGCGCTCTGCCCGGCCACGGGGCGGCGGCTTCGTGCGCCGGCAGACACCTGCTCGGTGACGCGAGCCGCAGGTAACGGGCGCGGCCGCGATAAGGGCGCGACCGTTTCCCAGGCGCGGGCCGGCTCGGCGGCGCCCGGCTCACCCGCCGCCGGGGCGGCGGCCAGCGCGCCCGCCGCGGCGGCGAGCGCGTCGATGAGCCGGGTCACCGCGGGAGAATCCGGGGGCTCGCCGTACTGCACGGCGAACACGTGTCGCCGTGCGCCGGGCAGCGCGACGGCGCGGATGCCGGGGTGCCGCGCGGCGCACAGGGCCAGGCCGGGCAGCATGGCCACGCCGAGCCCCGCGGCCACCAGCGCCTGCACCGCCACGTAGTCGTCGGTGGTGAAGGCGATCTTCGGGGTGAAGCCGGCCAGCGAGCACTGCGTAATGAGGTTGACCCGGCAGCGGTCGCAGCCCGCGATCCACCGGCGGCCGGCGTACCGGGCCAGGTCCGCGGGGTGATGCAGGGCGGCCGCCTCGGGCCCGGGCAGGTGCCCGCCGTCCGCGCTGCCGGGGGCGCGGGTGATCAGGTGCACGGGCTCGTCCAGCAGCAGGCGCCCCCGGGTCCCGTTCTCCTCCGGCCCTGCCGGCCCGGCGGCCTGCGGCGGTCCCTGGGCGTGCCGGAAGATCAGCGCGATGTCGACGTGGCCGGCCCGCAGCATGCGCAGTGCCTCCAGCGGCTCCGCCTCGGTGAGCCGGACGTCCATCCCCGCGTATTCCGCCCGCAGCATCGACGCCGCGGCCGGCACGATCGTGCCGAGCGCCGAGGGGAACGCCGCGAGCCGGACCCGGCCCGCGCTCAGGCCAGCGTGCGCCGCCAGTTCGTTCTCCGCCGCGTCCAGGCGGCCCAGCACCTCGGCCGCCCGCTCGGCGAGCAGCCGCCCGGCGTCGGTGAGCCGGATGCCGCGCCCGGCCCGCTGGATCAGCCGCACCCCGGTCTCGGCCTCCAGGCGGGCCAGGTGGTGGCTCACCGACGGCTGCGCGTAGTTCAGCTCACGGGCGGCGGCGGTTACCGATCCGTGCGTGGCCACCGCCACCAGGACGCGCAGCCTGGTGACGTCAAGCATGTAAACGACTATAGATGAGGCGAATTTGTTCAGAATGAGAGCCATATAGCGCCTATGCCACGGCGCCCCCCGGCTCCGCGGAACCGGGGGGCGCTTGCAGCCGGGACCGGCGGGCGTCCCTACCGGGCGACCGGATCGGCCGCACCCACGCTGACCGGCTCCGGGATATCCTCGGCCGGGCGCGCGGGCGGCAGGATCCGGGCCAGCGGCCGCGGCAGCCACCAGTTGGCTTTCCCGAGCAGCTCCATCACCGCGGGCACCAGCACGAGGCGCACGACGGTGGCGTCGATCAGCACCGCGACGGCGAGGCCGAGGCCGACCTGCTTGACCGAGACGTCCGCGCCGAGCACGAAGGACAGGAACACGACCACCATGATCGTCGCGGCGGCGGAGATCACCCGCGCGGTCCTGGCCAGCCCGCTGGCCACGGCGCCAGTGTTATCGCCGGTCCGGTCGTACTCCTCCCGGATCCGGGAGAGCAGGAACACCTCGTAGTCCATGGACAGGCCGAACAGGATCACGAACAGGAACATCGGCACCCACGTGGTCACGGGCAGCTTCTCCGGGAACCCGAAGACCTGGTGGCCCCAGCCCCACTGGCTGACCGCGACGAGCACGCCGTAGGCCGCGGTGATCGACAGCAGGTTCATTACGGCCGCCTTGACCGCGACCACGACCGACCGGAACACCGCCGTGAGCAGCAGCATCGACAAGACGATGACGGCCGCGATCAGCCACGGCAGCCGCTGGCCGATCATGTTGGCGAAGGCGACGTTGCCAGCGTTGGGGCCGGTGAGGTAGGCGTGCAGGCCGGTGCCCGCGGTGGCCTGCGGCAGGACGGTGTTGTTGATCTGGTTGACCAGGGCATTAGTGGCCGGGTCCTGCTCCTCGGTGGCGGGGTAGGCGATGAGCAGGACGGCCTTGCCGTCCGGGCTGGTGATGGGCGGCGTCACCCGGGCGATGCCGTGTGTGGCACCGATCGCGCCGGCCAGCCGCGCGCTGGCCGCGGCGCCGCCGGAATGGGGCAGCGTGCCCGCCACGATCAGCGGCGCGTCGAACCCGGGCCCGAAGCCCTCGGCCATCGCCTGGTAGCTGGCGCGCCCCATCGTCCCGGACGCCTGCGCGGACTCATCCGGCATGCTCAGCTTCATGCTCAGCACCGGGATGGCGAGGATGAGGATGAAGGCCGCCGCCAGCGCGGCGGCGATGGCCGGATGGCGGCTGACCGTGCGCGCCCACCGCTCCGCGGCCGCGGGCGCCGGCGGGTAGGCGGCGCGGGACCGGGCGCGGGCCCGCCGCCGGGGCAGGTGGAACCGGGAGGGCCTGGCCAGCCGGGTTCCGGAGAAGCCGAGCAGCGCCGGCAGCAGTGTCAGCGAGCCGAGGACGGTCATCGCGACCGTCGCCGCGGCCGCAATCGCGACCCCGTTCATCAGCGTCTCGCGCAGCACCAGCAGGCCCATCATGCCGATCACCACGGTGGTGCCCGCCACCAGGACCGAACGTCCCGCGGTCCGCATCGCGTGCACCGCGGCGTCTTCCGGCGCCATGGCCGCGTGCAGCGACTCCCGGAAGCGCGTCACGATGAACAGCGCGTAGTCCACGCCGACGCCGAGCCCGATCATGGACGCGATGATCGGGGCGAACCCCGGGGCCGGGAAGACGTGGCCGAGCAGCGCGATCAGCGCCAGTCCGGAGGCGATGCCGAACACGGCGGTCACAATCGGCAGCCCCATGGCCAGCAGCGACCCGAACGCGATCAGCAGCACGATCGCCGCCGCGCCGATGCCGATCCCGTCCGAGGACCCGCCGTACGGTGTCTCCGCCTGGTCCACCACGTCGCCGCCCAGGCTGAAGATCACGCCATGGCCGGAGGCCGCGCGCGCGTCGTTCATCAGTGCGGTGGCCTCGCCGCCCGGGATGCTGGTCTGGGTGACGCTGAACTGCACCGAGGCGAACGCGATGTGGCCGTCACGGGAGATGTGCCCCGGCGTCGTGTACGGGTCGGTGACCGACGTGACATGCGGCGCGTTCCGGAACGGCGTGAGCGCGCTGGTGACCTGCTGCCGGACGTCCGCCGAGGTGATGGGGGCGGACGAGCGGATCGCCAGTGTCAGCGAGTCGCCGGACGCCCGGGGAAAGTGCTGGTTGAGGATCGCCTGGCCGTTGTCGGTGGCGGTGAAGTTGTTGTCCGCGGGCGCGCCGAAGCCCATCCACAGCGTGATGAGGCACGCGGCGCCGGCGATCCAGGCGGCGAGGGTGAGCCAGCGGTGGCGATAGCAGGCGCGCCCGAGGGCGCCGAGGACGCCGGGGCGGCCGAGGCCGGGTGAGTGCCGCATCTGAGGTCTCCTTGGGCGGCCGGAAACTGTCACCACCGATACTCCGGGGCGGCGCGTGCACCGTCGTCCGGCGCCGGGAGGCAGTTGGCCGGGCAGTCCACCCCGCCCGGTGTACTCCCGCAGGAGTAGGTTCGCGTTTGTGGAGCTGGAACCGCCCGGCACGATGGAGCCAGGGGAGCCGCTGCCGGCCGGGCACGCCGGCGTGTTTGGCTGGAACGTGCTGCGGGAGGAGTTCCCGCTGCCGGTCTGCGTGCTCCGCGCGGCGGCGCTGGACCGCAACCTGACCCGGTTCCAGCGTTTCAGCGAGGAGGCGGGCGTCCTGCTCTGCCCGCACGCCAAAACGTCCATGAGCCCGGCCCTGTTCGGGCGGCAGCTGGGCGCCGGCAGCTGGGGGCTCACGTTCGCGACCGGCGCGCAGGTGCGGGTGGCCCGGGAGCATGGCGTGCCGCGGATCTTCTATGCCAATGAGCTCGTCGGCGCGGCTGACATCCGCTACGTCTGCGACGAACTGCGCCGCGATCGAGGGTTCGAGTTTTACTGCCTGGCCGACTCGGTGGCTGCCGTCCGGCTGCTGGCGGAGCGGGTCGCGGCCGCCCGGCCGGGCCGGCGGCTCAACGTGCTGGTCGAGGGCGGCCTGCCGGGCGGGCGGTGCGGCGTGCGGGACGTGGCCACGGCGGTCGAGGTCGCCGAGGCGATCCGCACGGCCGGCGCGCACCTGGCCCTGGCGGGGGTCGAGGGCTACGAGGGGCTGGCTCAGTACCGCGGGACCGGCGACCGTGCCGCCGACGTGCGGGCGTTTCTCGCGTTCCTCGTGGACATCGCGCGGGCGCTGGACACCCGCCGCCTGTTCGACGTCCCGGAGGTGCTGCTGACCGCCGGCGGCAGCGCGTTCTTCGACCTGGTCACCGACGTGCTGAAGACCGCCCGGCTGAGCCGCCCGTCGCAGGTCATGCTGCGCAGCGGCTGCTACCTGACCCAGGACTGGGGCACCTACGAGGCGGCGCTGGCCGGCCTGCACGCCCGCACCGGGTCGGCCCAGCCGGTGCTGGAGCCGGCGATCGAGGTCTGGGCGCAAGTGCTCTCGGTCCCGGAGCCGGGCCTGGTCATCCTGTCGGCCGGGCGGCGGGATTTCGGCCAGGACGCGGGGAACCCGGTGGCGCTGGCGCACGTCCGCCGCGGCTCGGTGCAGCACCGCCCGCTGCGCGAGGCGGGCTGGCGGATGGCCGCGGTCAGCGACCAGCACGCGCACATGGCCGTCCCGCCGGGGCACGGCGCCGAGGTCGGCGACCTGGTGGCGCTGGGGCCGTCGCACCCCTGCACCACCTTGGACAAGTGGCGCACGCTGTTCCTGGTGGACGACGACTACACCGTCACCGAGGCCGTGCAGACGTTCTTCTGATCGCCACCCCGGGCGGCTGGCGCATTTCCGGTTCGGGGAAAGTTCGCCGGCCGGGCGGTAAACCTCTGGCAGAGGGGGCGCGTCTCACTTATGAGGCCCGGCGAAAGCGGGACGTCGGGCCTCCCCTACGTCCGGCTAAGCGGCTCCCGTGCGGCCGCGCGGGCCGGGGCCACGGGCCTGTAACCGCCGCGCGAGCGGCCGTTACAGGCCCGTTCTTTGTCCCGCCGCGGCCCGCTCCCGGGCCGCCCGAAGTGTCATGATCGGCTTTGTGACACGCATTGATGCCGCCGCCGCGGCGGTGGCGATACCATGCCCGCGTCCCCGGGCTGGCCGCTCATGAGCCTGGACAAGATCGACGAACGGATCGTGGCCGCGCTGATCGAGGACGCGCGGGCCAGCTACGCGGCGATCGGCGCGCTGGTCGGGCTGTCCGCGCCCGCGGTGAAGCGCCGGGTGGACCGGCTCCAGGAGTCCGGCGCGATCAGGGGGTTTTCCGCGCGGGTCGACCCGGCGGCACTCGGCTGGACGACCGAAGCCTACGTGGAGCTGTTCTGCCGGGCCCTCACCTCCCCGGCGGACATCCGCGCCGCGGTCCGCCGCTACCCCGAGGTGGTGAGCGCGTGCACGGTCACCGGGGAGGCCGACGCCCTACTGCACATTCAGGCCGCCGATGTGGGGCACTTCGAGCAGGTCGTGGAGCGGATCCGGGCGGAGCCGTTCACCACCCGCACCAGGAGCGTGATCGTCATGTCCCGGCTGGTCGACCGGGCCGGCGGCCCGGTGCCGCTGCCCGCGGAGGGCGAAACCAGCCGGTTAAGCCGCCGTGCGCGCTAGCGTGACCGCGCGAACGTTGCCGCAAATTGACGTCTTCCGGGCCTGCGGCAAGGCCCTGACCAGCTAGAGTGACGCGCATGCCGGAGACAAACGAAGACCCGAGTGCGAGCACGGCGAGTTTTCGCGCCTTCGCGCAGCGATCCGACGACTGCACGGCCGGGCGGCACGCGTCGTCCAGCCGGACCGCGCTCATCGTGGCCGCCGCGGTCGCCGTCCTGATCGTGATCGGCGTGCTGGCGGCCACTCTCTGAGCCTCACTCCGGCGGAACCTCACCCGACCCGCGCACGATAAGCCGCGTGCCGAGTTCGATGTACTGAGCGGGTCCCCGGTTGCCGGCCAGCCGCTCGAAGAGCAGCCCCGCGGCCCGGCGGCCCATCTCTGCCGGATTCTGCGCGACGACCGTCACGCCCGGCTGCAGCAGGTCCGCGAGCTCGAAATCGTCGAAACCGACCAGCGCGATCCGCCGGCGCAGGCGGGCGATCTCCCGCAGCACGAGGATCGAGGTCCGGTTGTTCCCGCAGAACAACGCGGTGACCGGTGACGGCCCGGACAGCATGGCAGCCAGCGCATCCCTGATGCCGCCCGGCGCGGGCTTGGCCATGGCCACCCAGGACGGGTCGACCTCCAGCCCGGCTCCGGCCATCGCGTCACGGTATCCCTGGTGGCGCTGGCCGGCGGTGTAGATCCGCGGGTCATCCCCGATGAAACCGATCCGGCGATGCCCGTGCCGGATCAGATGCGCCACGCCGCCGCGCGTGCCGCCGACGTTGTCCGCGAGGACCGCGTCGGCTTCGATCATCCCGGCCGGCCGGTCCACGAACACCGATGCGACCCCGGCGGCGATTTCCGGCAGCAGATACCGGTGGTCACCGGAAGCGGGGATGATGATGAGCCCATCGACGCGCCGCGCGCACAAGGCGAGCACCAGTTCCTGCTCGCGCTGCGGATCCTCATCGCTCGATCCGGTGAAAAGCAGCGACCCGTTCCAATGTGCCGCGTCTTCCACCGCGCGCGATAGCGCCGAGTAGAACGGGTCGCCAATGTCCTCCATGATTAGCCCGATGGAGGCGGTCTGCCCCTTGCGCAGCAGCCGGGCGCTGTCGTTGCGCCGGAAGCCGAGCTCGTTAATCGCGTTGCGGACCCGGCTGGCCGTTTCCGGCGTTACCCCCGGCTCGTCGTTGACTACCCGGGACACGGTCTTGAGCGCCACTCCCGCGCGCGTCGCCACGTCTTTCATCGTGGGACGGCCGCGGCCGTTCCGCGGCACGGGCCCCCCGGCCCCGCCCGTCCCGGCGGGGCCCGCGTGCCCCGCCCGCCCGGCAGGGCCGGCGCCCCCGCCGCCGAGCGCGTCAGGGCCGTCTGACGGGTCGCCCGGATGGCCCGGGATGCCCTGCGCCCAGCCGCGCAGGCGCCTGTCAACATCGCCGATCATGGCTGCTTCCCGTGTTCCTCTCGTTGCGCTGCGGGAACGCTGGGCTGGCCGCCTGCCTGCTCCGGCGTCAATCCTCTGCTGCGCCGCGCGGTCCGTGCCGCCGGATGCGGCAGTTCCCGCACGGCCGGGTGCGCCCAGTCTGCCTATTGACGCGGACGCACAGGCCGCGGTTCCCCCCCAACGACAAGTGTGCTACAAACGGGGCTTCACGGCGAATGCGACATTGTCTTTTTTGGCGGGAATATGGTTTCCGCAGAGTTGGCCACAGTTGCGCCGGCCCTTGTTTTCAGATAATCGGCCTTTGCGCGGTAAGTCATTGCGTGACGTTTTCGCGTGCTGTGGTAACGATTCGCCCGGAACGGGGCCGGGGCAGGGCCGGGCACGCCCCTCGCTGCAGCGGCCCGCCCGGGCCGTGCTTATATGAGCCTTGATGACGACGAGCGACGCCACGGCGGCCCGTGCCGCAACGGGCGACGAGGATGAGCGGCACCGGCTGACCGCTCTCGAGGGGCTCGCCGCGCTGTCGCTGGACGCGTTGTCCTCGGTGGCCTACGGGCCCGAGGCCATCCTCATCGTGCTGGTCGCGGCGGGCACGGCCGGCCTGCGGTACTCGCTGCCGATCACGATCGCGATCGTGGTCCTGCTCACGGTCCTGGTGATCTCCTACCGTCAGGTGATCGCCGCGTTTCCCGGCGGGGGCGGCGCCTACGCCGTGGCCAAGCGGCACCTGGGCACCGGTGCCAGCCTGGTCGCGGCCGCGTCGCTGATCGTCGACTACATCCTGAACGCCGCTGTCGGTGTCTCGGCCGGGATCGAGGCCGTCACCTCGGCGTTCCCCAGCCTGTACGGCGTCCGGGTCTGGCTGTGCCTGCTGGCGCTCGCCCTGATCACCGGGGCGAACCTGTGGGGCGTGGCGGAGTCCGCGCGGCTGTTCATCGCGCCGACCGTCGCGTTCATCGCGGCCATGGCGGCCGTCATCGTGTCCGGCCTGATCCGCTCGCATCCGGTCGTCGCGCCCGTGTCCCACCTGCCCGCCGTGGCCCAGTCGGTCGGCGTGCTGCTGATCCTGAAGGCGTTCGCGTCCGGCTGCTCGGCGCTGACCGGGGTGGAGGCGATCGCGAACGCGGTACCTGAGTTCCGCGCGCCGCGCGCGCGGCGGGCCCAGCACACCGAGATGTGGCTCGGCATCATCCTGGGCGTGATGCTGCTCGGCCTGGCCGCGCTGATCCGCAAGTTCGACGTGACGCCGGCCGGGCAGGTGACCGTGCTGGCCCAGCTGACCAAGATCGGCGTCGGCGGGGGCGCGGCGTTCTACGTGATCCAGATCATCACGCTGGTGCTGCTGGTTCTCGCCGCCAACACCTCGTTCGGCGGCCTGCCCGTGCTCGCCAGCCTGGTCGCCGAGGACAACTTCCTGCCGCACGTGTTCCACCTGAAGGCCGAGCGCCAGGTGCACCGCTGGGGCGTGGGCGTGCTCGCGGTCGCCGCCGCGGCGCTGCTCGTCGCCTCCTCTGGTGACACCCAGGCGCTGATCCCGCTGTTCGCCATCGGGGTGTTCATCGGCTTTACGCTGTCCCAGGCCGGCATGGTGCGGCACTGGCACGCCGCACGGAAACCGGGGTGGATGCGCCGCGCCGCGATCAACGGGCTCGGCGCGGTGCTCACGTTTGTCGTCATCATCATCGAGCTGATCAGCAAGTTCACCGCGGGTGCCTGGCTGGTCGCGGCGATCATCCCGGCGCTCGTCGTGACGTTCACCGGGGTGCACCGCGCCTACGCCCGGATCGGTGACGTGCTCGGCATCGGCGCGACGCCGCCGCCCCCGCACCAGGAACGGTCCCTGGTCGTCGTGCCGGTGGCCGGCCTGTCGACCCTGACCGAGGAGGCGATCTCCGCCGCGCTGTCGCTCAGCGACGACGTCACCGCGGTCTTCATCTGCTACGACAGCGCCGAGGACCAGGAGGCCGCGGCCGGGTTCAAGCGGAGCTGGGCCGCGTGGGGGACGAAAGTCCCGCTGGTCACGCTGCGTTCGCCGCACCGGACGCTCGGGCCGCCGATCGTCGGGTACCTGCGCGCGCTGGAGCGCGAGGACCCGCAGCGCCGGCTCGTCGTGCTCATCGCGGAGCTGCAGCCGATGCGGCCCTGGCAGTGGATCCTGCACAACCAGCGCGGGGTCGTGCTCGACCGGGCCATCCGGCACGGCACGGCCAATGTGGTCATCTGCCGCATCCGTTTCCGCACCACCACGTGGACCGTGGTGCCCGAATCCTGATCGCTACCGGCCCGGGCCCGGGCCCGGGCCCGGGTCCGGGCCGCCGCCCTCGCCGCCGCCGGGGTCCGGCTGATAGCGGTAGCCCATGCCCGGTTCGGTGATCAGCCAGCGCGGGCGGGCCGGGTCGGGTTCCAGCTTGCGGCGCAGCTGAGCCATGTAGAGCCGCAGGTTCCCGGTGGCGCTGGCGTACCCGGGCCCCCACACCTCGGTGAGCAGCTGCTGCTGGCTCAGCAGCCTGCCGGGATTGCGCAGCAGCACCTCCAGCAGGTGCCACTCGGTGGGGGTGAGGCGGATGTCACCGCCGGCCTCACCCTCGCCGGAGCCCGGGCCCGGCTGCGCCCGGGCGCCGACGGGCGCCGGGGCGGCGGCACGCTCGACCCGCTTGGCGGCCAGGTCCACGACGAGGTCGCCGAGCCGGACCCGCGGCTGCTCCTCCGGTGTGCCGGCCCGCCGCACCGCGGCGCGCATCCGGGCCAGCAGCTCGTCCATGGAGAACGGCTTGGTGACGTAGTCGTCGGCGCCCACGTCCAGTGCCTCCACCTTGTCGGCGCTGCCCGCCCGCCCGGACAGCACGACGATGGGCGCGTTCGTCCAGCCGCGCAGCCCCTGGATCACGTCCAGGCCGCTCAGGTCCGGCAGCCCCAGGTCGAGGATCACCAGGTCCGGCGGGTGGCGCCCGGCCACCTCCAGGGCGTCGGCCCCGGACGCGGCGGTGAACACCTCGTACTCGCGGACCCGCAGGTTGATCCGCAGGGCCCGGAGGATCTGCGGCTCGTCGTCGACGACGAGGACGCGGGTCACCCCGCCGCCCGCCCGGCCGGCGAGCCGCCCGCGTCCCGTTCCCGGTGCCCGGGCTCGGCCTCACCCGGGGCGAGGCCCGGGCCGGTCACGGCCGGCAGTGACAGCACCATGGTCAGCCCGCCGCCGGGGGTGTCCTCCGCGGTCAGGGTCCCGTTCATGGCTTCGGCGAAGCCGCGGGCCAAGGCGAGGCCGAGGCCGACGCCGGTCGTGTTGTCGGTATCCCCGAGCCGCTGGAACGGCACGAACACGCGGTCCCGCTCGCTGGCCGGGATGCCGGGCCCGCGGTCGATGACCCGCAGCTCGACATGGTCCCCGAGGGCGCTGGCCCGCAGCATCGGGGGCTGGGCGGCGGGCGAGTAGCGCAGCGCGTTCTCGGTGAGGTTGACGACGACGCGCTCCAGGATGGCCGGGTCGACGTGCACCTCCGGCAGCGCCTCGGGGATGTCCACCAGCACCGACCGGCTGCGCGGCCCGAGGTCATCGAGTGAGCGCGCGACGATCTCGTCCACCCCGGCCGGGCGCGGGAACATGGACAGCGCCCCTGCCTGCAGCCTGCTCATGTCCAGCAGGTTATCGACCAGCCGGGCCAGCCGGTCCAGGGATTCGTCGGCGGTGGCCAGAAGCTCGTCCCGGTCGGCCGTGGTCCAGTGCACCTCGGGCGAGCGCAGGCTGGTCACGGCCGCTTTGGCCGAGGCCAGCGGGGTGCGCAGGTCGTGGCTGACCGCGGTGAGCAGGGCCGTCCGCATCCGGTCGGCCTCGGCGATGGGCTTGGCCGCCTCGGCCTCGGCGGCCAGCCGGAGCTGCTCCAGGGCCGCCGCCGCGTACGTGGCGAACGCTCCGAGCACGCGCCGGTCGGCCGCCGGCAGCGGGCGCCCGCGCAGCGCCAGCGACAGCGTGTCGGTGACGGGCACCTCCACATCGGCGCTGTCGGGTGAGCTCACCGGCTCGGGCCCGGCGGTCGCCACCGCCGTCCAGCCCTTGCCGGGGCCGCGGATCCGGCTCGCCGCCGACGACGCGGCGCGGGTCGGCTCGCTGCCGCCGACGCAGTCGGCGGCGGGGCATTCCAGCAGGCTCACCGACCGCATGCCGAACGACTCGCGGATCTGCTCCAGCAGCGCGGGCAGCGCCTGCTGGCCGCGCAGCACGCTGCCGGCCGTCGTGACGAGCAGCTCGGATTCGGCGCTGGCCCGGGCCGCCTGCTTGGTCCGCCGCGCCGCGATGTCCACCACCGTGCTGACCAGGATGGCCACCACGACGAAGACGGCGATGGCCCAGGCGTTGTTGGCGTCGGCGATCGTGAACTGGTGGATGGGCGGCGTGAAGTACCAGTTGAGCAGCAGTGACCCGGCGATCGCCTCGAGCAGCGCGGGAATGATCCCGCCCACCAGCGCGACGACGATGACCGCGACCAGGAAGGCGAGCACGTCGCTGGTGAGGTTGACGCTGCCGCGCAGGCTGGCCAGCGCCACCGTGATCAGCGGCGCGAGCAGCGCGGCCAGCACGTAGCCGGCCACCCGGCGGCGCCGCGTGAGGCTGCCGCCGGCCCGGGGGAGCAGCCCCCGGCCACGGCCCATTTCCTTGTGCGTGACGATGTGCACGTCGATGTCGCCCGAGCCGCGGATCGTCCGTGAGCCGATCCCGGGCCCGGTGAACATGGCCGACAGCCAGGAGCGGCGGCTGGCGCCGAGCACAAGCTGGGTGGCGTTTTCGGCGCGGGCGAAGGTCAGCAGGGCGTCCGGGATGTCGTCCCCGACCACCTGGTGATAGGTGCCGCCGAGGGATTCGGTGAGCCGGCGCTGCTTGGCCAGGGCCGCCGGGCTGGCGCCGGTCAGGCCGTCGGACCGGGTGACGTGCACCGCCAGCAGGTCACCGCCGGCCGAGCGGGCCGCGATCCGTGTGCCGCGCCGGATGAGCGTTTCACCCTCGGGCCCCCCGGTCAGCGCCACCACGACGCGTTCCCGGGCCTCCCAGGTGCCCTGGATGCCGTGTGCGGCCCGGTAGGCCTGCAGGCCCTCGTCGACCTTGTCGGCCAGCCACAGCAGGGCGAGCTCACGCAGTGCGGACAGGTTCCCGGTGCGGAAGTAGTTGGTCAGCGCCGCGTCGATCTTCTCCGCCGGGTAGATGTTCCCGTGCGCCATCCGGCGCCGCAGCGCCTCCGGGGTCATGTCGACCAGCTCGACCTGGTCGGCGGCGCGCACCACGGCGTCCGGGATCGTCTCCCGCTGCGGCACGCCGGTGACCTTCTCCACCACGTCGTTGAGCGATTCGAGGTGCTGGACGTTGACGGTGGAGATGACGTCGATGCCCGCGTCGAGTATCTCCTCGACGTCCTGCCAGCGCTTCTCGTTGCGCGACCCGGGAACGTTGGTGTGCGCGAGCTCGTCGACGAGCGCGATCCGCGGGTGCCGGGCCAGCACGGCGTCGAGGTCCATCTCCTCGAACGTGCTCCCGCGGTATGTCATGACCCTGCGCGGGATGATCTCCATGCCGTCGAGCTGCGCCCGGGTATGCTGCCGGCCGTGCGTCTCGGCGAAGGCCACCGCGACGTCGGCGCCGCGCTCCGCCCGGCGGTGGCCCTCCCCGAGCATCGCGTACGTCTTGCCGACGCCCGCGGCCGCGCCGAGGTAGACGCGCAGATAACCCCGGCCGGGCCGGTCCGGCTTCGGGTACCCGTGGTCGGTGACCTCCGGGCGCGGCTTTTCCGGCCCGGAGCCGTCCGGCTGCCCCGGCTCCGGGCCGCCGGGCTGCCCCGGCTCCGGGGCATCGGCCTGCGCCGAGCCGGCCGACCCGGGCTTGTTCGGTTGCTGGCTGGCCATGTCCGGCGCGTGCCCTCCTGTATCCCGGCGCGGGAGACCCCGCCGCCCGCGCCGTCTGCTTCCATTCAACCCCGCCGGGCCGTCCGCCGATTCCTGGCCCTGACCAGGCCGCCCGCGCGCGGGGCCGGCCGGGGACGGATTCATGGCCGGTACCGGTAGCCCATGCCCGGCTCGGTGAGCAGGTGCTGCGGGCGCGCCGGGTCGTCTTCCAGCTTGCGGCGCAGCTTGCCCATGTGGAACCGGAGGTAATTCGTCCGCAGCTCGTGCCCCGGCCCCCAGATGTCGGCCAGCAGCTGCCGCGAGCTGACCAGCTGGCCCGGGTGGTGCAGCAGGGTTTCCAGCAGCCGCCACTCGGTCGGCGTGAGCCGCACGGCCTGGCCGGCTTCCCCGCGGCTCCCGGCCGCGCCGCTGCGCCGGGTCACCGTGTGCGCGGTCAGGTCGATGACGCAGTGGCCGACCACCGCCTCGGTCATCCCGGGCGAGCCCGGATCGTCGCGGCGCAGCACGGCGCGCAGCCGGGCGAGCAGTTCGGCCATGGAGAACGGCTTGGTCACGTAGTCATCGGCGCCCGCGTCCAGGGCCCCGATCTTGTCACCGGGGCTCGTCCGGCCGGACAGCACGATGATCGGCGCCGCCGACCAGCGGCGCAGCTCGACGATGACCTCCGTCCCGTCGATATCGGGCAGCCCGAGGTCGAGGATCACCGCGTCCGGCGGCCGGCTGGCCGCCGACGCCAGTGCCTCGCCGCCGGTGCGGGCGGTCGCCACGTCGTAACGGCGGGCGCGCATGTTGATGTAGAGGGCCCGGAGCATGCCCGGCTCGTCCTCGACCACCAGCACCCGCGCCGCCGGGCCGGTCCCCGGCCTGTCGTCCGGGACCGGTGCGGACATGGGCGCGGGGGGGGCCGGGGGGCCGGTGCCGGCCCGCGCCCGCGGGAGGGCGGGCGGGCCCGACCCGCCCCGGCCCGCTGGCGGGGGC
>Ga0335078_10002535_pt1 | contig 27640 bp, 18 predicted proteins | sample Lox_Sample_32_FD_206711 | JGI IMG/M metagenome (GOLD analysis project Ga0335078, IMG submission 206711) | Soil microbial communities from Loxahatchee National Wildlife Refuge, Florida, United States - Lox_Sample_3.2 | ecosystem: Environmental > Terrestrial > Soil > Wetlands | place: USA... | reverse complement strand
AACCCCGTAGATCAGCGACACCACCAACGCCGTCGCCAGGTACCAGGCGATCGGCAGCCCGATCAGCAGGCCCACTCCAATCGTGATCAATCCGCGGCGGAAGACCATCGCCAACACGCTCTGGCGGTGCGCTCCGAGGGCCATGCGAATGCCGATTTCATGCGTCTGCTCGGAAACCAGGTAGGCCATCACGCCATAAACCCCCACGGCGGCCAAAACCAGCGCGATGATGCCGAAAATCCCCATCAGGGCGGCCACGTAGTTCAATCCGATGGCGGAATTGTGGATGGATTTCTCGAGCGTCCGGACGGTGGAAGCGGGAACTTCCGGATCCACCGAGCGGATGGCGGAAAGAACTGCCGGAGCAATGCGCAGGGGATCGCCGGCGGTGCGTACGCCCATATCCATCCAGAGCGCAGGCGATTGCATCATCGGCAAAAACATCATGCGGCGCGGAACCCGGTCGTACGGATTATGAGGGTAATTTCCGACAACGCCCACGACGGTGAGCCATGGAGTCTTGGCGTCGGCTGTGCCAAGCCGGATTCGTTTGCCGATGGGGGATTGGTTCTTCCAATAGGTTTCCGCCATCCGCTGGTTGATCACAACCACCAGTGGCGCATCCCGGCCATCCCCCTCGCTCAGCAGGCGGCCATCGCGGAGCGGAACGCGCAGGGTCGCGAAAAATTTCGGAGTCACCGCTTGCAGCATGGCCCACGGCGGATTTCCCGGCTCCGCCGTAAAACCTTCAACGGTGATGTTCCGGCCATTCGAGTGCTGCGAATACGGCATGGCGGTAGCCATGGCCGCCGATTGCACGCCCGGGAGGCGATTGACGCGATCGATCACTTCACGGTAGAAATCGGCGCGGTGATACGGTTCGGGATACTTGTTCTCGGTGATCGCCAGGCGCAGCGTCAGCAGGGTTTCGGGCTGCAACTGCCGGCCGGAATCGATCTGGTTGCTGAATCCGCGGACCATCAACCCGGCGCCCACCAGCAGCACCACCGCCAGCGCGACTTCCGCCGCCACCAGGATGTTGCGGATGAGATGCCGTGTGCGGCCGACGGACGATCCCCGGCCGCCTTCCTTCAGGGCGTCGGTGAGATTCGGCCGCGAGCATTGCCAGGCCGGCGCGAGGCCCGACAGGATCCCGCTGGCCACGGCCGCGGCGGCGGTGAACGCCAGCGTGCGCATATCCAGCGCGATGCTGCCCCAGCCCATGATGTATTGGGCCACCTCGGGCGGCATGTTGTTGCGAATCAGGTTGAGGCCCCATTTGGCCACCAGCAGTCCCAATATCGCGCCCGCGAACGAAAGCAGCACGCTTTCCGTCACCAGTTGGGCGATGACTTTCCAGCGCGAAGCCCCCAGGGCCGTGCGCAGCGCAACTTCGCGCAACTTGCCGGTGGCGCGCGCGAACTGCAGATTGGCCACGTTGACGCACGCGATCAGCAGCACGAAGATCACCGACACCAGGCACATCAGCACGTATTGCCGCGTGTCGGCATCGGTGACGAATCGGCTCATCGGCCAGACCATGAAGCGGCGGTTCTTGTTGGTTTTGGGATAGAGCGCCTGCAGCCGCGCGCCGATGGCATCCACCTCGGAGGAGGCCTGCGGCAGGCTGTTGCCGGACTTCAACCGCGCCACGTTCATCAGGTTCTGGCTGGTGCGGGACTCGCGCTGCGCGTCGGTGAGCGCCAGCGGACTCCAGATTTCGGTGGCCAGCGGAAAATCGAATGAGCGCGGCATGATGCCGGTTACCACGCAATCGCGATCGTCGATGCGAAGCGTGCGCCCCACCAGCGCCGGATCGCCGCCGTAGGCCCGCTGCCAGAACCGATAGCTGAGAATGACTTCGCGATCCCGTCCGACCTGGTCTTCGCCGGCTTGAAAGCCGCGTCCGAGCTCCGGCTGCACGCCCAGCACGTCGAAGAAGTTCGCGCTCACCAGCGCCTGCAAGGCGCGCTGCGGCTCGCCGCTCGAGCCGGCGACATTCGCCATTCCGTCCTGGTAGCTGCTCACGCCCTGGAAAGATCCGGCCTGCCGGATGATGTCCGCGGAATCGGCGGGGGTGGTGCTGTCCCAATTGTCGGGCTCGCCCGGAACCCGCTGCAACAGCATCACCGTCGATTCCAGGTGCGGCAGCGGAACGGGTTTCCACAGCAGCGCATCGGACACGCTGAACATGGCCGTAGTCGCCCCGATGCCGAAGGCCAAAGTAACAACCGCGGTAGCCGCGAAGCCCGGCGAACCGCGCAGGGTACGCAGGCCGTAACGAAGATCGTTCCAGAGACTCAAGCCGGACCTCCAGACAGGTGTATACGAGCAGATACGTCCTGAAGTTCCGCGGAGATGCAAGAAATGCCCAGCGGGGATCCGCTATCGGGCGGCGGTTTCCCGCGATTTGGGAACGATGTAGCCGCTGCGGGCGCGGATGCGGTACTTCGGATATTTCGCGGCGGCATCGTGAGCCAGTTCGACGCGGATGGAGCGATTGCTGCCGGGCTTGGCTTCCGGTTGAGCATAGTACAGGCTGAATCGCGCGCGAATCCGGTGCATCGCCTCCTGGAACGCCGTTCCGGGATCGTCGCCATCGATTGTGTCGCCGCCGGTCTTGGCGGCGATCCCCTTCATGCCCGCCGTCATCGCCAAGGCGAGCGGCGATGTATACAGGCTCACCTGCTGGAGGCGATTCTTCAGGATCAAGCCGCTCAGCAGCGCGTCCGACTCCCAGAAGTCCTCCACCACGCTGGCCGTATTGCGGGTTCGCACGCCGACATTATCGGTGATGATCAACACGGCCCGGCGCCGCTGTGTATGCGGCTCGTGGTGGAAACGGATGGCGGCATCGTCCACCGCCTGCTGAATGAATGTGCCGCCGCCGAAGTGCAGGTTTAAGACTTGGTTCTGCACGGTGCTCTGGACGGCTTCCAGGTCATCGGTGAACGGCGCGATTTCGCGGGAGCGGGTATTGAAGACCATCACCGCCACGCGATCGCCCGGTTTCAACTCCTGCAGCCCCAGGCGGGAGGCTTCCGCCACGCGCTGCACCTTGATCCGCATGCTCCCGCTGATATCGAACAACAGGATGAGATCGAGCGATTCCTCTTCGGCCGAAAAATGAACGATCCGCTGCTCTTTGCCCTGGTCGAACACGCGAAAATCGTCCTGGGTCAAACCGTCGACAGTGCGCCCATCGGCTGTCAGAACTTCGGCATCCACGTGCACCTGCGAAACCCCGGTGCGGAATACCGGAGTTTCCTGGGCTGACAGGGCGGCCGCGAGAAGAAACGCGAGAAAACGCACGATTGCTGGACGCAAAATGCGCCCGCTGGGTTTCATGCCGGCGGGTTACTCCGCTCGCAGGCGGCATTTTTGTAAAGGCCCATCCGGGAGGCCGAATGCCGGCGCCCCCTATTTCCTCCGCGGGAAGCCTTCGCCGCCCTGCGGTATACTGCGGAGTCGCTTATGAAAATCTGGGTTGCCATCGGTTTGATGGTCATTCCGCTGCTCGCCGAGGAGCCGGTTCGCTACGAAATCCGGTTTCCCAACGCCATCCACCACGAGGCTGAAATTCGCGCGACGTTCTCGGATGTCCGGCCGGCGGTGCTGGAAGTCATGATGAGCAGGTCGTCGCCCGGCAGATACGCGCTGCACGAGTTCGCCAAGAATATCAGCAACCTCAAAGCCAGCGACGGGCAGGGGCGCGCGCTGGAAGTGACCCGCCCATCGCCCTACCAGTGGAATGTCGCGGGGCACAAAGGCGTGGTGGTGGTGGAATACACCCTTTTCGGCGATCGCGCCGACGGCACCTACGCCGGCATCGATACCACTCACGCTCACCTGAATCCTCCGGCCACCTTCGTGTGGGCTCACGGCTTCGAAAAGACTCCCGTGGCGATCCGGATTGACGTGCCGGATGGCAGCAACTGGACGGTAGCCACGCAGCTCGCTCCGCATGACGACGGCACCTGGACCGCGCCCAACATGGATCGTATGATGGACGCCACGCTCGAGATCAGCCGGCACGCGCTGCTCACCTGGAAGGTGGGCGACACGCAGTTTCGAATGGCGCTGCACCATCAGGGGACCGACGAGGAGGCCGCGGCCTTCGCCAAAATGGCGGAAGCCGTGACCGCGGAAGAAGAAGGCGTGTTCGGCGCGTTCCCCAAGTACGACACCGGCACTTACACCTTCCTCATCGATTACCTGCCCTACGTAAGCGGCGACGGTATGGAGCATCGCGATTCCACTTCGATCACCGGCACGGGGAATTTGCGCTTGGGAGGCGCCAATGCCATCGGCACCGTGGCGCACGAGTATTTTCACAACTGGAACGTGAAACGCATCCGTCCGAAATCGCTCGAGCCGTTCGATTTCGAGCGCGCCAACATGTCGGGCGAGCTGTGGTTTGCCGAAGGATTCACGAATTACTACGGCCCTCTGGCCCTGAAGCGAGCGGGGATGGAGAGCCTTGACCGCTTCACGCGGTCGATGAGCGGTGCCGTCTCGGCTGTCTTGACCGATCCCGGCCGGCTGGTGTTCAACGTGATCGACATGAGCCGGCAGGCGCCTTTCGTGGACGCGGCCGTCTCCATTGACGTTTCCAATACCAGCAACAATTTTATTTCCTATTACACCTACGGACAGGCGCTGGCGCTGGGAATCGACCTGGAGATTCGCGCCCGCTTCCCCGGCAAATCGCTGGACGATTGGATGCGCCAGATGTGGCGCGAGCATCCCGATTCCAACAAGCCGTATACCCTCGACGATCTGCAGCAGACGCTCGCCGCCGCGACCGGAAGCAAGGAATTCGCCGCCGGCATTTTCGAGCGCCATATCTATGGCAAAGAGCCGATGGACTACGCGGGGCTGCTGGCCCACGCGGGCTTCCTGCTGGAGAAGCGCGCCGGAACCGGAGCCAATCGCGTATGGACCGGCGTGCAGTTCGGCGCATGGTCGGACGAGGGACTGACCCTGAATCTGCCGGCGCTGCGCGGATCGCCGATTTATGACGCCGGCCTCGACCGCGGCGATCGCATCGTGGAATGGGACGGCCGCTCCCCGAGGAGCCAGCAGGAGCTGGACGCGATTCTCGCGCGCCACAAACCGGGGGACACCATTCATCTGCGCGCCGAGACGCGGGCCGGCCGGAAAGAGGTGGACATGGTGCTCGCGGAAGCGCCCGGGTTCCAGATCACGCCCTACGAACTCGCCGGGCGGGAATTGACGCCCGAGATGGCCAGATTCCGCGAAGCGTGGCTGTCCTCCAAAGCCATTCATCCCCTGCCCAAACTGGCGCGCTACTGTCCGGTGTGCAAACGCGCCCAGCCGTTCGAGTACGACTACTGTCCCTTCGATGGCGCGGCGCTGCGCATCACGCCGGCCAAACCCGGCGAAGAGCCGGAAGGCAATCCGCCTGGCCGCGGTCCTGGCGCCGGGCGCGGCCGCGGGCGCGGCGGACAGTAGAGGCCGGAGCCATGCCGCTATGGCTTTCCGAAGCCGACGTGCGTGCGGTGCTCTCGATGGAGGATGCGCTGGCGGCGACCGGGGCGGCGTTGGCTGCCTTCTCCTCCGCCGAAGTATGCCAGCCCGTCCGCACCGCGATCGAACTGCGGCCGCGCGCTTTCTTCGCTCTTATGCCCGCCTTTCAGGCGCAGCACGCCATTCTGGGCGCCAAGCTGGTATCGGTAATTCCGGAGAATGCCGCGCGCGGCCTGGCGACCCATCTGGCGGCAATCTCGCTCTTCGACACGGAGACCGGTCAACTGCTGGCGGTCATGGACGGCCGCTGGATCACCGAGGTTCGAACGGCCGCCGCGTCGGCGCTCTCCACGCGCGAGCTGGCGCGCCAAAACGCCGCCGTGCTGGCGATTCTCGGATCGGGCGTGCAGGCGCGTAGTCATTTGCGGGCGCTGCAATTGGTGCGCGAGTTCCGTGAAGTCCGCGTGTGGAGTCCGACGGCCGAACATGTGCGCCTGTTCGCGGAGGAAATGGGCAGTCCCGTGAAAGCGGCGGCGAGCGCCGAGGCAGCGGTGCGCGGCGCCGATGTGGTGGTGATCGCGACGAGTTCGGTGACGCCGGCCATCGACGACCGGTGGGTGAGCGGCGGCGCCCACGTGATCGCGATCGGCGCGTGCCGGCCGTCGCAGCGCGAAATCGATCCCGCCCTGGTGGCGCGGGCGCGCCTGGTGGTGGATTCGCGCGAAGCCGCATGGCAGGAATCGGGCGACGTGGTGCAGGGGATTGCCGAAGGCCGTTTCACACGCGATCACGCCCGCCTCGAGATGGGAGAAATCCTCGCGGGCCGCGAGCCGGGACGGCTCGGCGGCGAGGTGACGTTGTTCAAATCGCTGGGGCTGGCGATCGAAGACGTAGCCGCGGCGGCGCTGGCCTACCGGCGGGCCAAGGAGGCCGGCCGCGGAATTCAGGTGGAGTTGTGAAACGCGTCATTCGTATCTGAGCGCGGCGAGCGGATCGATCGCCGTGGCCCGGCGCGCCGGAACGTATGCCGCGAGCAAAGACACCGCCAGCAGCGTCAATGCCACTGCCGCATATGTCAGCGCGTCCATCGCGCCAATTCCGTAGAGCCAGCTTTCCAGCGCCCGAGTGGCGGCGAATGATGCCGCGGTTCCGATGGCAACACCCGCCAGCACCGGCAGCAGGCCGCGCCGCATTACCAGGCGCAGCACCTCGATTCGTTGCGCGCCCAGCGCCATGCGAATGCCGATCTCGCGGGTGCCCAAACTGACCGAGTAGGAGATCACGCCGTAAATTCCAGCCAGCGCCAGCACGAACGCCAACGCGGCCAGCGTGCCGAGCAGGACGGCTTCAAATCGGCGCGGCGCCACGCCATCGTCCAGAATCTTCTCCATGGTCAAAACGCGGCTGAGCGGCTGGTCGGGATCGATCGCACGCAGCTCGCCGCGGACCGCGTTTACCAGCGCGGCGGGATCGGAGCTGGTGCGGACCGCAATGTCCAGGAACACGTTGGGCATCTGCGCGTAGGGGAGGTAGATCTCCTCGTCCGGGCGCGCATCCAGTTCGCGGTTCTTCACGTCCGGGGCGATGCCGACAATTGTCGCCCGTGCTTTCCCGAAATGCAGCGTGCGGCCCATGGGATTCTGATCGCCGAAGTACTTGCGGGCGAATGCCTGGTTGACGATAGTGACTCCGCGGAGGGCGTCGGCCGGCTCGAAGGAACGGCCCGCCTGGAGCGAGATACCCATGGTGCGGAAGTAGTCGGAGGTAATGGCGTTGCAATAGACGATCTTCTCCGGGGTGATGCCGTCGATCGAGAAACTCACCCCGAGAAGAAAATTGTAGGCCAGCGGAAGCGAGTTGGTGACGGCGGCCGATTCCACGCCGGGCAGGGCGCGGACGCGTTCCAGAAAACGGTCGGCAAAAGCGACTTGCTGCTCTTTCTTTCCGTACGTTTTGTCGGGAAGCACGATCTGCGCGGTCAGCAGGTGCTGCGGCCGATATCCCGGATCGACCGCGCGCAGCAGCAGAAAGCTGCGCAGAAGCAGGCCGGCGCCGATCAGCAGCACGAAAGTCGCTGCCACCTGCGCCGCGATCAGCGCGGCGCGAACCAGCGATCCGCGGCGTGAACGGTGAGAGAGCGCGCCGCCGTCCTTAAGGCCCTCGAGGAAGTCGGCGCGGGAGAATCGCCATGCCGGTAGAAAGCCCGCCAGCAGGCCCGTCACGACCGCGAGCAGGATGCTGAACAGCAGCACCAGGGGTGAAAGGCCAAGGCTGTCGAGCCGCGGCAGCTTGCCGGGATAGAGTCCGATCAGCGCCTTCACCAGCCGGCTCGAAAACAGCAGGCCGAGACCGCATCCGGCGATCGAGAGAGCCGCGGATTCACCGAGTACCTGCCGCATGATGCGGAATCGCGAAGCACCCAGCGCGGTGCGCACCACCAATTCCTTTTGCCGCCCGGCGATGTGCGCCAGCGTGAGATTGGCCAGGTTGGCGCAGGCGATGAGCAGCACGCAGCCGGTGGCCCCGAACAGGATCAGCAGCATGGGACGGAATTTGCTGGCCACCTCCTGCTGCAACAATTTCAGGTTGACGCCTTCGATGGGCGCGCGCCCGTGTTCCACGACCGGAATGCCGCGCGAGATGGCATCCAGCTCGGCACGGGCCGCTGCGAGGCCGGCGCCGGGTTTGAGACGGCCGATGGCGGGAGCGGCCGTGCCGCGCAGAGGGCCGCTATAAATGGTCGAGATGGGCGCGTAGAGGTCCGGATCCTCGCGAATGGAAGCGGCATAGCAGCGGAACCCGGCCGGCATTACCCCGATTACCGTGCGGATCACGCCGTCGACGCGGACCGTCTTGCCGACGGCGGCCGAATCGCCGGGGAATAGGCGGCGCCGCAACGAGTCGCTGAGGATGATGACGTCATCGTGCCCGGGCGTGTTCTCCAGCTCGGAAAAGTTGCGGCCTTGTGCCGGCGAAACGCCCAGGGTGGTCAGGAAGTCGGAAGGCACTTCCGCGGCATACAGTCGTTGCGGCTGTCCGGCTACGCTGACGGTCACGTTCCAGGCGCGATAGGCGGCAATGTGTTCGAAGGCCGTTTGCGACTTCCTCCAGCGATCGACCCGCGCGGTGACGTTCATTTCGCGGCCGGCCGGATCGGTGCGGCCCTGAGCGTCCAGTTTGGCCGACCAGATCTGTACCAGCCGGTCGGGCTCGGGATACGGTAGCGGCCGTAGCACGATCGAGTGAATCACGTTGAAAACGGCGGTGTTGGCGCCGGTTCCCAGGGCCAGCGTCAGGAGGGCGGCGGCGGCCAGCACGGGCCGCCTGCGCCACGTGCGCACGGCGAAGCGAAAGTCGTCGAACAGGAACACCGACTCCATTGTAGAAGCCCCGGTCCACGCGCGCATACGCCCGGTCATTGACAACCCCAGCCGGCCGGTTTACCCTTCTTGTAGAATGTCTGGAGGAGGGACGACGCATGTCTAAGCTCATCACGTTTGCCCTGGCGGTGGGAGTTTCGGTCTACGGATTGGACGCCGCCGATCCGGCTTGTGGAGGACATGGCACGCGGCAGAGCCTGCTGGTTTCCACTGCATGGCTGGCGCAACACCTGGCGGACCCTGATCTCGTCATTTTGCATGTCGGCGATCAGGGCCGGTATTCCGAAGGGCACATTCCCGGGGCGCGGTTTCTCGACTACATGGACACCCACTGCATGAAGAGTCCTTCCGGACTCACCATGGAGTTGCTGCCCATGACGGAACTGGCAAAGAATTTCGAAAAGCTGGGCGTGAGCAACGGATCGCACGTCGTTCTCTACTGGGACGCGGTCGAGGTGGCGTCGCACGCGACCCGCGTCTTCTGGACCCTGGATGCGATGGGATTGGGGTCGCGCACGTCGCTGCTGGATGGCGGCCTTCCGGTCTGGAGGAGCGAGGGCCGCAAGCTGATTTCCGAAGCGCCACAGGTAGCTCCGGGCAAACTGACGCTCTGCCCGCAGGACGACGTCCTCACCGACGCGGCTTTTGTTCGAGCCAACCTGAACCGCGCCGGAGTGCGCATTGTCGACGCTCGTACGCCCGCATACTTCAGCGGCGCGCAGCACGGCAACGGCAAGAGCGACGGACATATTCCGGGCGCCGCCAACATCACGTTCAACACCCTGCTCGGAGACGACGGCAAATTCAAATCGCCCGGCGTGCTGGCGTCGATGTTCCGCGACGCGGGCGTGAAGAGCGGGGACCGCGTGGTCTCGTACTGCCACATCGGACAGCAGGCCACGGTGGTTTATTTCGTGGCGCGATACCTGGGTTATGACGCCCGCCTGTACGATGGCTCCTGGGAAGATTGGGGCTCGCACAGCGAAAACCCGGTCGAGAAAGGAACCCGCTGAACCGGCGGCGTTTCTGTTATCGCTGCCGCATCAGACCGATAATCACCTGCAGATTCGCGGCCAGCAACGACAACAGCAGAAGAGCGTGGGGAGCGTAAGCCGCCCATACGGAGCCATGGCCGCGACGCCGCGCCAGCCGGTAGCCGGTATACAACGCGGCCGCGCCGCCCGATACCAGGACCGCGAGCTCGATCCAGAGGACGGCCTGCCGGGGAAGCCAGGCCGGATGGTTGTTCTCCGGAAAGCAGCCAATCGTCGCCGCCAACGCAAAGGGCACCATCCGCGACCAGGACAGCAGACGGTCGATGGCATAGGCCGCATGTCCCGCCAGGGCGAGCGGAATCACGGCATAGCCGAAGAGCGAGAAATCCCGTTTCCACGACGCGATGCTGATATCCCGACTCAAAATCGCCGAGCCCAAACTCGCCGACGCCAGTCCCAGGATGGGCGCGGCCACGAACATCGCGAAAACGGCCGCATATGCCAGCCATGTTGACGCCAAAGGATCGACAGGCAGCGCGGCCCCGCCCGCCGCGGCAGACTGCTCCAGAAGCACTACGCCTGCCATGATCAGCGCCAGCAAGGCGTCGGACAGTCTTGGCTGGTGGATGTTCCAAAGTTCCGCGGCGGGCCTTCGAATCGTAATGCGGATCGCTTCCCGCGGGCAGTTCTTCACGCAATTCGCGCAGAGTGTGCATGTCGAGGAATCGTCGACCGAGGGGGCGAACAGAGAGACCGGGCAGCCGGACGCGCCGGTTGTGCCGCGGTAGCAACCCTGGGTGGGACAATCGCCGCACCGATCCGCGGCGGCGCGCAGTTCCAGGACACCGGCCCGGCTGTAGTTCGCTGCGAATGCGCCGATGAAGCAGAAATACCGGCAGAACGTCCTCCGCTCGAAAAACGCGGCGAAAAAGACCACCGCGCCAAGGATCGCCAGCAGCAGGCAGCCCGTCTTTCGAGCGTCGCTGTCGAACCGCCAGGCTTCATCCAGATAGCTGACCAGCAGAAAAAGCCCGCCGATAAGCCAGACGCCATAACGGCGCAGCCGCGGAGGCGCCGGAAGTTGCACGCCAACGGTCTTCTGTACGCCATCGGTAATCCAGGTGAACGGGCAAATGGCGCACCAGAATCGTCCGAGAAAGAGAAATGACAGCGGCAGCAGCGGCCACCAGAGGGTCCAGGCGAGCGCCATTCCAAAATTCTGGCCGGCGTTGTTGGGCCCGAAGAGCGACGCCATGAGAACGGCTCCGAAAACCGCCGTGGTCAACCATTGGAATGCGGCTGGATACAACCGGCTGCGTAGCGCCGTCCTGATCCACGGGACGTCCAGCAGGTTCACGATGGTCCGCCTTGCCGCTGCCGCGCGCGGCGCATACTAGCGGCCGTCGCGAGGATCAAGCCGATCAGAACGACAAAACCGGCCAGGATCGCCGGGTCGGGTCCCGGGCTGGCCACATTGACGGGCACGTCGAGACGGCTCCCGGCCACGGTGAAATGCAGATTCACCCGGCCGGCGGCATCCGGCTCCCACGTGAACTGGTAGACTCCGGGCGCCGTACGAACCGCCGCCATCGCCGTCACGCAAGCGGGTTGGGCGGCCGCTTCCCCGCCGCTGCCCAAGTCCACGCCGCCCGCCGGAGTGCTGTCGGCCAGGTCCTCTTCACTGGCGAACACTGGCGATGTAGCCATGCATGCCGCCGCGCCATCCGCCGGGCGGCCGTTCCTTTGGACGTCGAGAACAATGACCGCGGGCTCGCCCCTCCGGATTGTCCGCGGCAGCCGCGCCGCCAGATGATAGCCGCCGCCGGCCGGGACACCGGTGGCGCTCAAACCGATTGCGACCATGGCGCAGGCGGATAGAGCCAGGCGGAAGCCCGGCCTGTCCTCAATCTTCTGCCTGCCCTCGCACGTGTTCCTTGACATTGGAAACCACCACGGTGACGCGCGTCCAACTGCTCGAGGTGGTGTTGCCGATTAATTTGTAGGCGCCGTGGTGGCCGGCGGGCCAATCCTCCAGTTTGCCGGTGGCCGAGCCCACAGCCGCGCCGGCGGCGTCCCAGAGCGTCGCCGTGAAGTACACGTCGTGCTGGAACTTGTCGTGGTTCGTGGCCGTGCCATCCACTTCCACGCGATTTCGATCGATCAGGCGGGCGGTTGCGGGAGTATCCAGGCTGATCGTGCTCTTGGCATACTCGAGCGTTTCCAGGCTCCCGTCGGCCGGGCGGCAACCGGTCAAGGCGAAGCCCGCCGCGCACAATCCAGCACCGGCGAGAAAGAACGGCAGAAACCGCATGCTGCTAGCTTCCTCCGCTCCAATAGTATCAGGTACGAAACTGCCGAAATGTTCGGGCCGCGGGCCGCAACCAGCCCAGGCTTACTGTTTTACCGTGTCGCCCGCCTGGTTCCCCAGCCGCTTTTTCTGCTGCAGTTTGAGCTGCGCGTTGGCGGCATCCAGGGATTCCGATAACACGTGATTGTGCGCCGTCTGCGTAGCCAGGTCGGAGCGCAATTTAGCGATCTGGTCATCCTTGGGTTTGCCGGCTTTCTCCAGTTCCTTGTTGCGGGCAATCTCGGCATTGAGCTGCGCGCGCAGACGGTCCGCTTCGGCCTGAGCCCCGCCCCGCTGATCGTTGGCCTTGGCTAATTGCTGATTGCGTGCGAGCGCGTCTTTCAAATTGAGCTTGAGCTTCTCGTTCTCGGCAGCCAGGGCGTCGCGCTCCTTCACGACCGCCGGATCGGGGACCGGGGCCGGCTGGGCGACAACCGGCTCGGGAAGCTTCCCCAGAAAACTTGCCGATTCGCGCCCCAATTCGCCGTCCGCTCCCGCCACCGACAAACTCACGTCCACTCGTTCCGTTTCGCGCTTGTAGGTGAAGGCGCCGCTCGCAAGCTGGGCGGAATCCAGCTGAATGGCGCTGGGAGCGCCCACGCCAGCAATTTCCAGCGTGCCGCGGTTGGCTGCCGCCACCGCCGGGTTTCTGGCATCCCAATGAATTCGCAGCTCGCCATTTTCATCTTTGAGGTCGAGGCCGAGCGCGGCGGCGGTTTTGGCTTGCGGGGCGCTGACGGCCGCTCCGGTCCGGGTGGTCGGGAGCCAGGCATGCCGCGTTTGGAATGCCACGGCGCCTACCGCCAGTCCGGCTACCAGCCCGATCAGCACGGGAAAACGAAAACGGCGCGGCGATTCCATTTCCGCGTAGTGAAGTGGCGGCTGGTTCGGTAGCGGCTTCGGATCGGATGCCGGGACCGGTTCAGGCGTTGTGGATTGCACAACCGGACCGGGTGCGGGATTGGCATTCGCTTCGAGCACAGTCACTGGTTCCGGATCCGCCACCGGTTGGGGATCCGACACCGGTTCGGGCGCCGCTATCGTTTCGGGCGTCGATACTGCTTCGGGCGTTGCTACTGCTTCGGGAGTCGCTGGCGGTTCGGGATTCACTACCGCTTCGGGAATTGCTTCCGGCTCGGGAGTTGCAATCGGCTCCGCATTCGCCACCGGTTCGGGACTTGCTATCAACTCTGAGGTTGCCACTGGCTCGGCAGTCGCTACCGGCTCGGCAGTCGCTGGCGGTTCGGGATTCGCTACCGGTTCGGGAGCCGGCACCGGGTCCGGAATTGCCACCGGCTCGGGGTAGACCGCTACCGGCGCGGCATCGGCCGAAACCGGCGGCTCTTCCACGGCCGAGCTGACGATGGCCGGGCCGTGTGAACCGTTGCCAGGTTCATCCGGAACCTGGGCGGGCGGCATCTCGGCTACCGGCGTCGCATTGTCGTGAACTTCCGTGACGGGAACATCGATCACGAGTCCAGTGGGCGGACTATCCAGCCGAATCTCCCCGGGGCCGATCGGCACCGGGACGTAGCCCGCCGGAATCTGTTTCATGGGCGAGGGGTCGAGGGCAAATTCCTGGCAGGTGGCTTCCTGGTGATAGGTTCCGTCCGCCTGGCAGAAGAAGAATCCGGCCCGCATGGGATGGAATGTATGCGGCTTCAGCACCAGCGCGACCTGCCACGGGTTGGGGAAGAATCGCTTGTGGATATCCAGATCGGCGTCGGACAGGAAAATCTCGCTGCGCGTGTGGGAATGGTACCAGCCGACCGGCTGCAGGTCCGGAACATTCCGGGAGGCCTTTTCCAGGAGGGTCGAAAACTGCGCCAGGTCTCGCGGAGAAAGGTTGAACGACGGTCCGAATGCGTGCTCGCAATCCAGCGCGTAATGGTCCAGGATCAGGAGTTCCGTGCCGTCGTACCTGCCCAGGAGAATGCCGCCGATCTCGGCTCCGCCGCGGGGAAGCGAGAAGAACGCGTCCGTAACGGCGAGGCGTATATCGTCGAGAGTCCGCAAGGAATAGGAGATCTTAAACGGGCACTCGGGCGGCGCCCACGTCCCCAGTATCCCTTCGGTACAGCTATTGGTCATCGAGCGAAGTGGTCCTCATTTAGATTCTAGGCGATGCGCGCAGCGAGGACAGCCCGCCATGCGGCAGGTACTGTATGTTGTCGTTCGGTATCAGGGGTTTCCCGCGACTAGCCCCAAATGGGTGGTTTTGAAGGTGCCGGGCAGGCCACTATAATAAAATCGTGCCGAAGGGGAAAGAGCTGGAAGCGCGCCTGGAACGGACGGAGCAGCAGTTGCGGCTCTTCCAGAAGATCAGCCGTTTCATGGTTCGCGATATGAGCCTGCCCGAGGTGTTGCAGGGCGTGGTTTCGCTGGTAGTCGAATTCACGCAGTGCGATTCCTGCCTCATTTACCTGCTGGCCGACGATAACCTGGTGCTCTGCGCTTCCAATACGCCCCACCCCTCCACCATCGGCAAACTGAAGATGAAATCCAGCGAGGGCCTGACCGGATGGGTGGCCCGCGAGCGGCGGCTGCTGGCAATCTCGCGCGAGGCATACAAGGATCCGCGCTTCAAAACGTTCGGCGAGCTGCCGGAAGATACCTTCGAGGCCTTTCTTTCGGCTCCGGTGATCGCCCGCAACCGGGTGGTCGGTGTGATCAACGTCCAGCATCGCCTGCCGCACCAGCACACCGGCAGCGAGATGGAGGTGATCACCACCGTGGGTGAGCAGATCGGCTGCGTATTGGTCCTCGCGCGGATGACGCCCGAGGCCCTGGAATCGGCCAATCACGTCGAATTGGTGCTGGCCGCCGGCCCCACGGCGATGAAAGGGTGAACGTGTGATCCGGGGATTGATATTCGCGCCCGCACTGGACAACAGGCGGCTGCTGCAGATTGTCCTTTCCGCTTTCCTGGCGTTGGTTTTTCTCCCCCCTGCACGATCCCAGGAGTGGAAGAGCCAGTATTTTTACGACGAAAATAAGACGTCGCTGGAACTGTACGACATGGTCTTTCCCTCCGCCAGTCGCGGCGTCGCCTGCGGCGTGATTGTGAAGGGATCGCGCCGCCATCCGGCGGCGGTGATTACGGCCGATGGCGGCGCCAATTGGGAGCTCACGAAACCCGAGGAATTGCCGGTTTCCCTGTTCTTCCTGAATGAGAACCTTGGCTGGATGGTCACCGAAGGCGGGCTCTGGAAAACCACTGAAACCGGGCGGACCTGGACCAAAGTCGGCAGATTCCCCAAAGGTCCGATACTGCGCGTCTATTTCCTCGACCCCAACCATGGGTTCGCCGTGGGGGAGAAGAAAACCATCCTCGAGACGCGCGATGGCGGCCTGAAGTGGACTCCTGTCGCCACCGCCGCCGCGCCTCCCGGTGAAGCGACATATAGCGCGTACACCTGGGTGGCATTTGCTACCCCGGCCTATGGCCTCATTCTCGGTTTCAACCAGCCGCCGCGCCGGTGGGGGCCGGATTTGCCCGACTGGATGGATCCCCAGGCCGCTTCCACCTATCGCGACGTGCCGCATTTAAATTACTCCCTCGAGACGCGCGACGGGGGAACCACCTGGCGGTCGTCATCGTCCTCGCTGTTCGGCGACACTACCAAGGTTCAGTTCCTGCCGGACGGAACGGGCGTGGGCCTGGTCGAATATTCGCAATACTTCCGCATGGCCAGCGAAGTCTATGGGATCGATTGGAAGACCGGCAAAAGCCACTCGATTTATAAGGATCCGAAATTCGGCGTCACCGATGTCTGGAGATTTCCGGGAGGAGCCACTTACCTGGCCGGTACGCTGGCCCCGGGCCGCATGCGAAACCTGGTCCCCGGAAAAGTCCAGGTGCTGGTGAGCCACGACGACAAGGACTGGCAGCCCATTCCGGTGGATTATCGGGCGACGGCCAACCGCGTCGTCCTCGCCGCCCCCGACGAGCACAATATCTGGATGGCCACCGACACCGGTATGATCCTGAAGCTGATGACGGCCCAGGCCAAGTAAGATCTTCCGAACCCTACATCGCCGCCGTGCAGGACGCGATCAACGCTTCCGCTTCGGGCTTGGGAAAGTACGGGGATACGGCCGGCAACGAATTTGCCAGCAATTGTTTCGAGGCGCCGCAAGCTCCGCTGGCCGTCGCCGCCATGTGCCGCCACGCCACCGCATCGGCGCGCATCGAAGGAGCGATTTCGGTATTGAGCGCGGAAGCAAATTCGTCCTCCGCCCGCTGGAACTCGCCTCGCCGATACAGCAGGATCCCGCGATACAGATGGGCTTCGCCGGAAACCAGAAGGTCGGCCGTGGCGTAGGCCGTCCGCGCAGCCAGGTTGTAATCGGCGGTTGCGGCGGCCGATTGCCCCGCCAGCTCCTTGGATCGAGCCCGCAGGTAGTACCCCCGGGCGTATTGAGGATCGGCGGAAACCGCGGAATCCAAGGTCGCGATGGCCTGCTGCGGCTGGCCGGCCAGCAGCTGCGCACCGCCTAGATCGCTCAGAACCACGCCCAACCGCGGCTGCGGACCGAGCCGCATCATCCAGTTGGCGCGCCATCTGGCCTGGTTTTTCCTCCACTGCTCGACCGCGCCGGCGTAGCGCACCGCTGCTTCGCTATAGCGGCCTTCCGCGAACGCCTGCTTTCCCCAAACCCAGTGCGACCAGAAGGAATCCTGCAGGTCCAGCAATTCGCCGATCGCGGTCTTCAAATCGCCGCGATCGAGCGCCATCCATCCCATCCATTCCCGGCCCGATAGGAAGACATCCTGGCAGGCGGTTGCCGTCATCAGCTCCGCGGAGCAGGTCGACCGCGCCAGCCCGACCGACATGTCCTCCTGCACTCCCACGCTGTTGGGCGCGGCCGCCGGATCGTGCGGCGCCTGCAGGCTGGCCGCTTCCAGGCGGGCAATCGCGCTGAGGACCATCAATACCGACGGCCCCTGCTCCGGCGCCTTGCCTTTGACGGCCTTCACGCGGCCAGGCCACGTCGTCATCGCCTGGTCGAACGCCGCGGCGGCGTCGTGAAAACCGGCCGCGTTCCGCGAGAGCGCCGCCGAGATCAGCAGGCAGTATCCGCGGCGGTAGTGAATCACCGGCAGCTCTTCATGGGTTGCTACAGGCAGCAAGGACGCCTGTAGTTGGATGCAGGCGCTGGTCTCGGAAAGCTGCGGCTGAGGCGAGAGCACAGCCAGGTCGTAGGCCGATTTCGCCTTGTGGACCAGGGCCAGCCTTTCCTCATCCGCTGCCCGCAGAGTGGTAAGCGCCAGAAGTCCGAGTACCCAAAACCTCATCACGCCATCTTACAGCACGTCGGCTGCCGCAAAAAACAAATACTTACTTTGGTGGACTGGGCGGCCTTTTCGGATTTTTGGACTGTATTTTTTCCTCACCACCCGCGCATTTCTACTTGGGCGGGAATAATTGCCGATCAATTGCCCGGCGAGCTTACTTCGTAAATATGGTGACATCCACGTTCATGCCGGGCCGCAGAACCAGCGCGGAATTATGACCGACCAGGATTTTGACGGGGATGCGCTGCACCACCTTGACGAAATTCCCGGTGGCGTTTTCCGGCGGCAGCAGGCTCATGCGCGCTCCGGTGGCGCCGGCGATCGAATCCACGGTGCCGCCGATGCTCTTCCCGTACATATCCACCTGGATTTCCGCGCGCTGCCCCGGATGGACGTTGGCGAGCTGTGTTTCTTTGAAATTCGCAGTCACCCAGGTATCCTGCAGCGGAATAATCGCCATCAGCCCCTGTCCCGGCTGCACGATCTGGCCCATTTCGACGCTCTTGCGCGTCACCACGCCATCGATGGGAGAGGTGATGGTTGTGTAACTGAGCTGCAGTTGGGCGGCTTCGAGGTTCGCCCGCGCCGCTTCCACTCCCGCCTGGGCCGTTCCGACATCCGAGGTCCGGATGGGAACCTCTTTGCGATTGGCATGCGACGTCGCGAGCGCGGCCCTGGCCAGCGCCACGTGGGTTTGGGCCGTGTCCAGCGCGGCTTTGCGAATCGCGGCCTCCTTCTGCGCCGAGTTCACCCGGTCGCGCGCCCCGTCCAGTTCGCTCTGCGCCACCTTGGCGGCCGCCAGGTAGGCGTCGTATTGCAACTGCGAAATCTCGGCCTTATCCACCAGCGGCTTCATGCGCTCCAGGTCCGATTGCGCGCGCTGCTGGCTGGCCTCTTTGGCGCGGACGTTGGCCGCGGCGGCTTGCATGTCGGCGCCCGATGCCTGTTCATAAGCGATCCGCGCCCGATCCACTTCCGCCTGCGCGCTGGCCACCTGCGCTTCCGCCGCCTCCGTTCCCGATTGCGTCGCTTCGTTCGTCCAGGGCACCGTCAATTGCGCCGTCTTCACGTGGTTCTCCGCTTCCAGAACCGCGGCGCGCGCCATGTCGACCCTCGCCTGATAGTCGCGCGGATCGATCCTCACCAGCACGTCGCCGGCTTTCACCGCCTGGTTGTCGTTGACCAGCACGTCGACCACGTTCCCCGAAACCTTCGAGGAAATCGCGCTGATGTGGCCGTCCACCTGCGCGTCATCCGAAGAAACCTGGTCGCGGTAGTGGAAATAGAACCACGCGGCCGCGGCCGCGATCACGGCCAGAACCAAAAAAACGATGATCTTGACCTTCACGCCCGATTTTTTCGGGGCGGATGTTTCCACGTCGGGAGCCGCCGGTGTGTTTTGCGCTATCGATGCCACTGGTTTTCCCCTTCTCTCATTCCATCACGACCGGCCCGCTCGGCGGCCGGCTCCTTTTCATGAATAACATCAGCGGTACGATCATCAAAAACAGCACCGCCATAACCGAGAATGCGTCGTCAAACGCCAGCATGCTCGATTGCTGCAGAACCGAGCCGTAGATCATGCCGTGAGCCTGCATGGTCGCGTCCGCCATGGAGGCGCCCCGCGCGTGGATCATCTGCGCGGTCCCGTTGATCGCATTGCGCCAGGCCCCGTCGTAGGGCGTCAGGTGCGAGACCAGCACCGACTGGTGAAACTGCGACCGCCGCGCCAGCATGGTCGTGACCGTGGCGATCCCGGTGCTTCCGCCGATATTCCGCGCCAGGTTGAACAGCCCGGCCGCATAATTGGTCCGTTCTTTTGGTATGAAGGCGAATGCCGTGGCGGCGATCGGCACGAACAGAAACGGCATTCCCATACTCTGTACAACCCGCGCCACGACCGCCGTGCGGTAGTCGATATACAAATTGAAGCGCGACATGAACAACAGTCCCAAGCTGGAAATCAGCACCCCCGTCACCACCAGCCATCGCGGCTGCACCCGGCGCATGAGCACGCCGACCATCGGCAGCAGCAGGATGGTCGCGATCCCGCCCGGCGAAAGCACCAACCCGCTCAGCATGGCGGTGTATCCCAGCAGCGATTGCAGCAGCATCGGCAGCAGCGCGGTGCTGGCGTACAGTACGAATCCGAGCACCAGCATGGAAACCGTGGCCAGCGTGAAATTGCGGTCCTTCAGCACGTGGAAATCGATGATCGGGTGGTCGTGCCGCAGCTCCCAGAACACCACCGCGATCAGCGATATCACCGTCAGCGCCGCAAAAATGCAAATGGCCGTGGAGGCAAACCAGTCGTTCTTCTGCCCTTCGTCCATCACCACTTCGAGCGATCCCAATCCGAGCGCCAGAAGGCCGAATCCGAAATAGTCGATCCGCAAGCCGTCCCGGAAGCCCTTGCGTACCAGGTACGGCGGATCGTGCACCAGCAGCCAGGTCAACACCATCGCCAGGATTCCGACCGGAATGTTGATGTAGAAGATCCATCGCCAGGTATAGTTGTCGGTGATCCAGCCGCCCAGAGTCGGGCCGATCACCGGCGCCACCACCACCCCCATTCCGAAAACCGCCATCGCCATGCCGTGCTTCTCGCGCGGAAAACTCTCCACCAGGATCGCCTGTGACATGGGCTGCAAGGCGCCGCCCCCCAATCCCTGCAGGACCCGGAAAAAGACCAGCATGCCGAGCGAAGGCGCGAAGCCGCACAACAGCGAACTCAGTGTGAAGATGGCGACGCAGGTCATGTAGAACCGTTTGCGTCCCATCAACATGGAAAACCACCCGCCCATCGGCAGGATGATCGCGTTGGCCACCAGGTACGAGGTCAGCACCCAGGTGGCTTCGTCCATGCTCGAGGACAGATTCCCGGCGATCGGTTTCAGCGACACGTTGGCTACGCTGGTGTCCAGCACTTCCATGAACGTCGCCAGCATCACCGTCGCCGCGATGATCCAGGGATTGATTGCCGGAACCGTCCCGGCGGGCCCGCCCGGCGCCGCGGACGAACCGCCGGCGCGCGAACCTGGGGCGGCATCAACTGCGGCTGGCATGGCTATTTCGCGTAGAGCGCCTCCATCTGACCGGTGGCGTGCGCCACATCCGCGCGCGCCTGGTTGAAGCGGTACAACGCCGCGATCTGATTGTCGTTGGCGCGCGAGAGCGCGTCCTGAGCGGTAACGACTTCGATATTATTGGCGACGCCCGCCTGGAAGCGGTCCCGGGCCTGGTCCACTTCCTGGCGGGCCAACTGCACTCCCAAATTGGCCACATCGACTTCGTGCCGCGCTGACGCAAGCTGCGCCACGGCGGTCTTCACCTCGAGGGCGACGCTATTTCGCGTCTCCAGTTCCTGCTGATTGATCTGCCGGATCGCCAGGTCGGCCTTGGCCCGCTCCGCCTGGATTCGTCCGCCCGTGAAGATCGGAAAATCCAGGCTGAACTGGTATTGATACACGGGAATAATGCTCGTCGGCGTCAGCCCCTGCTCCGCCCAGAAGCCGTGGACGGTAACCTTGGGCAGGCGCTCCTCGCCGGCCGCGCGCAGGGTCAGCTCCGCCCGCGCGCGCTCGCGGGCCAGTTGCTGCAGCTCCGGACGCGCCGCGTACGCCTGCTCGATCGTCTGGTCGGCCGAAATCGGCGGCGTCTCGAAGAAGCTCACGCTATCGGCCAGTTCGATCTGCCGGTGCGGATCGAGACTCAGCAGCCGGCCGAGACCGAACAGCGACGTGTCCAGGTCCGTCTGCGCCGTAATCCGGCGCTGCGTTTCGTTCTGCAGCTCGACGTTGGCGCGCAGCGTGTCGATTCCGGTGCCGACTCCGTTCTTCTGCAAATCGGCGGCCTGGTCGTACAGGGCCTGCGCCAGGTCCACGCGCGATTTGGCCGCGCCCACGTTCGCCATGGCCCGCTGCGCGCCCAGATACTGCGAGACCACCAGCAGCACGTTTTCCTCGCGCGCCGTTCGTTCCTGCGCGCGGCTGGAATCGATGGCGATTTGCGAGATGTGATAGCGCCGCCACAGCGTCAGGTCGAAAACCGGCGCGTTGAAACCCACCCCGCCCTGGAAGATTTCGAATGGTCCGATATGCTGCGTGAATCCGGGAAAGCTCATCCCCAGCAGCGCTTCGATGTTCTCCCGGTTGACCGTCTCGGTGACGTTGCCCGCGACCTGGGGCAGCAATCCGGATTTGGCCACCAGCCGGTCCTTCTGGGCTTGCGCGACGTTCAGATTCGCCAGCACCACCTGCGGATTCTGCTTCAGCGCCATCTGAACCGCATCTTTGAGAGTGAGTCTGATCGGGCCCTCTTGCGCCGATGCTGTTCCCGCCAGCAGCAGCCAGGCAGCCATCCATTTCGGAAACATGTCGGCAAATGAAGTCGCAGGCATGCTTCCAATGTAAATCACTGCGGAATCAGGAATTGCCAGTGGCCGAGTGCCCAAATGCGGGCACTATGGCCCAAATGGCAGCCTGCCGTGGCGCCGGCACGAGTGCCGGCGCTGCACGCAAGAGTGCGTGCGCCACATTATTTGCCGATTCCCAGCTTCCGCATCTTGGCCTGCAGGGTGGTGCGCTTCATCCCCAGGCGCGCGGCCGCTCCCCGTTCGCCGCCGACCCGGCCGCCGGCTTCGTCCAGCGCCCTCAGGATCGCGTCCCTTTCCGCAACTTCCAGCGTCACCACGCCTTTGGCCGCCGCGGGGACCTTATCGCTGGCTCGCTTCAGCTCGCGGACCGGAGCCTCCAGAGTCGCCCCGGGCGTCAGAATGACGGCCCGTTCGATGAAATTCTGCAGCTCGCGAATGTTGCCCGGCCAGTGGTAGCGCGTCAGCGCTTGCAGCGTCTCCGCCGGTATGTTGGTGATGCGGCGGTTCATCCGGCGGGCATACTGTTGCACGAAATAGCGCACCAGCAGCGGGATATCCTCGCGGCGGTCGCGCAGCGCCGGCACCGTGATCGGGAAAACATTCAGGCGATAATACAAATCGGCGCGAAACTGCCGCTCTTCCACCATCGCCGCCAGGTCCCGATTGGTGGCCGCCACCAGGCGCGCGTCCGTGCGCAGCGTGCGCGAGCTTCCCAGCCGTTCGAATTCGCGCTCCTGCAGCACGCGCAGCAGCTTGGTCTGCAGCTCCAACGGAATCTCTCCCACTTCATCCAGGAACATGGTCCCGCCGTGGGCCAGCTCGAACCGTCCGATGCGCTGCGCGATAGCGCCGGTGAAGGCGCCTTTCTCGTGGCCGAACATCTCGCTTTCCAGCAACCCGGTGGGGATGGCGGCGCAGTTCAGTTTCACGAAAGTGCCGCGCCGCCGCGCGCTCAATTCATGGATCGCTCGCGCGATCAGTTCCTTTCCGGTGCCGGTCTCGCCGTAGATCATCACCGTGGAATCGGTGGGCGCGACTGTTTCCACCTGCTGCAGGATCGCTCTCAGGGCCGGGCTCTGCCCCACGATTTCCTCGAAGCGGTTGTCGGTGCGGATTTCGTCTTCCAGGTAGACTTTCTCCTCGGCCAGCCGCTCGTTCAGTTCCTCGATGCGCTTGTAGGAGAACGCGTTATCCAATGCGATGGCCACCTGCCCGGCAGCCTGCGAAAAGAAGCGGAGATCGCCCTCGCGGAAGAAATCCGGCGTGCGCGATCCGAGGTTCAAAGTGCCCAGCACGCGGTCGCGCGTGATCAGCGGGGCGCAGCACAACGACCGCAGCCCTTCGCGCGCGAAAACTTCGCTCGCCAGGGGCCACCCTTCGCGCACTTCCTCGGGCGTAAATAGCTTGGCTTCACGAGTTTGCAGCACTTGAGTCGCCGGCGAGTCGGGCAGGCTGATGACCGTATCCTCGCGGATCACACCCACGCTGTCGGGAAAATCCAGCATTTGCAGCCGCAGGACGTTTGCCGCGGCGTCGTGAATCAGCAGGCTGGTAAAATCCAGGCCGAAGGTGCCCCGCAGCGCCGCCGCGATCGCCAGGAAAAGCTCCCGGCTGTCGAGGCAGCTCACCACCGCGTTGTTGATCTCGAGCAACGCCCGCAGACGGTCGCGTTCGCGGGCCAGTTGCTCCTCGTAGGCCGCGGCGGCTTCCGCGTGCAGCGCATTGTCCACGGCCACGGCCACCTGCCTCGCCACCTGCTGCATGAATTCCAGGTCGTCCGGCGAGCAACTGTTCACGGCCCTCGACCCGAAGCTGAGCCCGCCGATATCGCGCTGCGCCGTGTACAACGGCAGAATGCAGAACGATTGCACCTGGTACTCCCGCAGCAGATCGCTGATCACGGGATAGCGGTTGTCCTGCGACACATCGGCGACGTAAAACGGCCGCCGCGTTTGCAGCGCCTCGCGGGTGGGCGTATCGTCGTAGGGCGTGACCGGCACTTTCGAGAGGTCTACCTGTTCCTCGGTCTCGAGAATGTGCAGCCGCACCACGCGGTCCTTCTCGTCGAGCAGGGTCAGCCCCAGAAAATCGAAAGCGACCAGCCGCTTGAGGCAGCGGCTCAACTCCGCCAGCAAGGTGGCAAGCTGGCGATGGACCGCGATGGATTCCGCTACCTCGAGCAGCGCTTCATAACGAGCGCGGGTTCGATCCGTGCTGGTGGGGGGAAGCGGAGACATTTTCGCGCGGCTTATCTTCAACCCTAGCACAACGGGATAAGGTGTCCTTCATCAATGGCGTGGCCGCCAGGAACTTCACGCCCGCCGCGCACATCTCCCGCAGCAGGGCTATTCCATCGTCGTCTACGAAGTCCACTTCACGCAGGTCCACGACGGTTTTTCGACCGGCTGTCGTGGACGCCGCGGTGTGCCAGCACTGACTCAACTCGCGGACCCACAGCCCCGCGAGCCTGCCTTCGAGCCGCAGCCGAAACTCTCCGGCGGTGTCGTGAAGCGTAATCTTGAGCATACCCGGCTGGTACCTGGTGCACGCGCGGTTCCAGAGAAACCTGTCGCCGGCTCAATGATTTAGGCGTCATGCCACGGCTGCTGCCGACATTTCGGCAGGCGGCGGTGGCGCGCCGCCCTACTGCACCTGCACCGTCACGCTGGACTGGCTGGAGGTGCTTCCGACCGTCAACACAATCGGGACCGCCCCCGACGGGGTGCCGGGCGGAATCACCACGTTCACCTGTAAAACGCCCGAAACCAGCCCGGGCGCTTCGCCGAAGAATGAGATCGTGGCCGGCTGCTGATTGACCAGCGCCGCTACCGGCAGCACCGGTTTGGGAATCTGGCTGGTGCTGGCGCATCCCGCCGAACAGGTCACCGATCCCGTCACGCCCGCCGGAGATGTCTGGCCTTCGCCGGTCATGAACACCTGAACCACGCTGCCCTTGGCTGCCGGCGTCGTGCCCGCTACGCTGCCGTTATACGTATTATCGGCGTTCAGGATCGCGCCTTGACCGGTTCCGTTCGACGCCGTGAAAATGGCGGGGGACGTCGCCCCTTGTTGCACGTTGAAAATGTTGGACGACTGATTCAGATACTTCACCTGCACAAACGGGCTGTTGCTGACTTGCGCGAACTCATAGGGGACCACGCAATTAATCTGGCCGGCGGCCACATAGGTCAATGGAGCGGCGGTTCCGTTGAACAGCACCTGCACATTGCCGATGTTGGTCGACACCTTGCCGGATGAATCGAAAGTCAGGCCCACCGGCGTGGAGGGGCCGAGATTGGAACCGAAAATCGAGATGATCTCGCCCGGAGCGATCGGACCGCCCAGGTAGCTCGCCGCGTTCACCACCGACGTAATCGATGGCAACAGGACCGTCACCGTCAAAACCACCTGGATATTGGTCGTGCCGGTGGCGCCGCTGCTCCCGGCGATGGTGACTGTCCCCATGTACGAGCCGGCCCCCAACTGGCCGGGCGCTACCGATATGCTCACCGTGACCGGCGTGCCCGGCGTGGCCGAGGTCACTCCGTTGGGGACGCTCGCCGAAAGCCAGTTCCCGCCGGATTGGGTAGCCGTCAGCACGGTGAAGGGAAGGCTGGCCGCGTTGCCGGTCACCTGTACTTGGGCCGCGGGCGGCGCCGGGTTCCCGGCCTGGTACGCGAAGCTCAATTGCAGCGGCGTAGCCGTCACGGTGGATGTGCCGGTCACCTGCACATTGATCGGGATGCCCAGGACATTCCCGCCCACGGGCGTGATATTGACTAGTCCGCCGGAATTGCCGGTGTAATTGCCCGGGGGAAGGTTTTGCGGATTGACCGTCACGACCACCGCCGCCGTGGAGGATCCCGTGACGCCCTGCGTTCCACCTCCCGCCACCGCCGCCGACAGCCAGTTGCCGGTGCCGGCGGGTGTCTGGGTCGAAACCGTGAACGGTATGGCCAGGTTTCCGCTCTGATCCGAAATGTTGACGATCTGCGTGGGCGGCGCGGCTCCGCCCACCAGGTAGCTGAAAGAGAGAGATGTCTTGTCGGAAACGACATTCCCCGTGGCCGTGACCGGCGTGGTCACCGTAAATGTCACCTGCACCACCGCCGACAGGCCGCTGGCCGTAAACGTAACCGTGCCGAGATAGGTGCCGGTGGGCAGACCGGACGGGTTCGCGGTGATGGTGGCCGTTTGCGGCGCAATGCCCGAAGGAGTGGCCCCCAGCCATGTCCCTCCCTGAGGCGAGTTGATGCTGACCGAGGTGCTGAAAGCTGTCGGATTGGGGGCATTCAGATTGACCGACGAGCTGGCCGTCAGCCCGTTGTTGCTCGTGAGCGTGACCGTGCTGGGGGAGACCGTGAAACTGGCGCCCGAGTTCAGAACCGTCAGCGTCACCGATACGAAGGTGGTGTTGCTATTCGCGTCGGTAATCATGACCGTGCCGGTATAGGTGTTCCCGGGCGCGAGTAATCCCTGGCCGAGCGAGTTGAAGGCGATGATGAACCCTGCATTCGTTGGAAAGTCATTCAGTTCCGCCTGCAGCGTAAAAAGGGGGCTGGCATTCGGAACCGTGAGCCCCAGCCACGAGGTGGCATTGGCGGAAACCTGCGCGTTGAAAGTGGCCGAGCTGGTGGTCAGCGTGACCGCCTGCTGCGGGGGTGAGGCTCCGCCGATGGAGAATTGCCACCCTACGATGCTGGGACTGGCGCTCAGCCCCGTCACCACCCTGACCGTGAAATAGACCGGGATCTGCAGAATCATCTGTCCGCCCGACATGATCGGCACCAGTACGTTGTAGGTGCTGATGTCCAAGCCCGTGACGTTCGCTTCCAGCGTAAGCGTCACCGGACCGCCGGCAACCACCGATCCGGCGGTCGGTTTGACCGTCAGCCAGCCGCTGGGGGCGGCCGGCACCGTGAAGCTGATGGGAGTGGTGGAAGTGGTGCTGAGCGTGACCGTGGAGATGACGTCCGGTCCGCTGCTGTTGTCGAGGTTCAATTGGGCGGGTGTGGCGACGACCGTGCTTTGAGCGAGCGCAGCAGCGGAACAGGCGAGAATCCCACTCACGAGAATTGCCGATAAGCGTTGCATGTTGTCTCCCTCTGCCGCGAAGCCGGGTCCGCGTACAGGTCTGCTGGCGGTGGCGGCGCCGGGACAATACCGGCGCTACGCCACAAGTTACGCCAATCTATTCTATTGCACCGTGACCGTGACGCCGGTCTGGCTGCTGACGCCGCCGATCGACACGGAGATCGGAACACTGCCGCTGGGCGTGTTTGCCGGAATCAGCACATTCACCTGCAGCACGCCCGCGACCAGCGACGGAGCTTCTCCGTAGAACGTGATGCTGGCCGGCTGATTGTTCACCAGCGCGGCCACGGGCAGAAGCGGCTTGGGAATCTGGCTGAGGCCGGAGCAGCCGCTCGAGCACGTCACCGATCCGGTCACGCCGGCCGGCGAAGTCTGTCCCTCCCCAGTCATAAACAACTGCACCACTGTCCCCGCGGCCGCCGGCGCGGTGGTGGAGGACGCGGGGCCGTTGTAGCTGCTGTCGGCATTCAGGATGGCGCCCTGGCCGGTGCCGGAACTGATGGCGAAAATGGCCGGCGCGGTGGCCGCCGCCTGCAGATTGACGGCGTTGGAAGTCTGGTTGAGGTAGCGAACCTCGACGAACGGAACCGTAAACCCGGCCAACTGGTACGGCACCACGCAGTTGATCTGTGTGGCGCTGACGTAGGTCAGCGGCGCCGC
>Ga0335078_10002534_pt1 | contig 27648 bp, 21 predicted proteins | sample Lox_Sample_32_FD_206711 | JGI IMG/M metagenome (GOLD analysis project Ga0335078, IMG submission 206711) | Soil microbial communities from Loxahatchee National Wildlife Refuge, Florida, United States - Lox_Sample_3.2 | ecosystem: Environmental > Terrestrial > Soil > Wetlands | place: USA... | reverse complement strand
GCAGCAAGTGCAGATCGTCAGGCGTCACTCTCAGCGCATCTCTGTGAATTTTGATCCCGATGCACCGGGCGCAGCCGCGGCCGAACGCTCCATTCGCATCCTCTTGGATGAGGGCATGATCGTCAACATCGTGGAGCTCGATGGCGATCTGGATCCTGACGAGTATTGTAAAGAACGCGGGCCCGCAGCTTACCGCGAGAGACTGGAAGGCGCCAAGGGTTACTTCTATTGGCTCGCCGATCGCGCGCGGGCCAAACACGATGTCCGCACGACCGAGGGCGTGGTGGCCGTGTTGCAGTCGTTAGTGCCGGCGGTGCAGCGAATCTCCGACCGCGTGGAGCGCATGGCGATCGCGGAGAATCTCGCCAGCTATATCGGCGTGGAGCGCGGCGTGGTGCTCGAAAGTTTTCGCAAGACCGTAGCCGACCGGCAGGAGAAAACTATCGAACGGCCCAAAGAAGCCATTCGCGCCGACGAAAAGGGTTTGATACACGTTCTGCTCTCCAATGTCGAGGGCCGGGAGACTCTGCTGGCCGAATTGGAGAACGTCGAGATTCTGGCACGCGTCACGACGGTGCGGATCTATCAAGCGATCCGCGCAGTGTATGCCAGCGGCGCGGACGTCACGTTCGATACCGTGAACGCGCGCCTCGAAGACAATGACCGGCAGCTACTGGCGGAGGTTTTGTTTTCGGAAGAGGTGGAGAGTCACGAGCTCAACGCCGAGTATGGACATCGTTGCCTGGAGAGCTTGCGGCGCTCGGATGCGCAAAAAAAGCGCTCGGAATTAAAAGCGCAGATCAAGCAGGCCGAGCGCGCCGGCGATGTGCGCGAGGCCCTGCGGCTGGCGCAGGAATTAGAGCAGCTCGACGACCGTGATCTGGTGCGCAAGTAACGGCGCTGTTAACTATTTTCTATCGCGCCGTATTGTACAATGGGCTGGACTTGAGGTTTACTCGCCGACACTGACGGGGTATCGGTGGCGATAGAAGACAAATTCGACGGGCTGCAGCGCCTCGTGCAATTGGGCAAGCAGAAGGGCTACGTCTTGTACGACGAGGTGAGCGAAGTTCTGCCCGGCGACATGGCTACCGGTTCGGAGTTGGACGAGGTGCTCGCGGGCCTGGATGGCGCCGGCATCGAAATTCTGGAAGAGCCCAAGGATTTCGATAAGAAACTCGAAGAAGCCGAGGAACTGCTGGATCTCGATCTGGCGGCAGGCATCGGCGAAAAAGTCAACGATCCCGTCCGCCTGTACCTGCGCGAGATGGGCACCGTGCCGTTGCTCACGCGCGAGGGCGAAGTGGAAATCGCGCGGCGCATCGAGCGCGGGCAGAACACCGTTCTCAAATCGCTGTCTCGCGCGCCGCTGGTGATTCAGGAAATTCTGGCCCTCGCGGATGAAGTCGCGCGCGATAGTATCTCGGCGCGCGAGATCGTGCAGATTTCCGATCCCATCCTCAGCGACGAACTGGTGGAAGAGATCCGGCTGCAGTTCACGCAGGCCGCCGAAGAAATCTCGAAATCCTACAAGAGGCTCCTGCAGGCCCGCCAAAAGCTCCAGGCCATTCCGCGCGGTATGAAGCCCAAGCTGTATCGCAGACAGCTGTGGGAGCTGGGCCGCCTGGTGGTGAAGACTTCGCGTCTGGCGCGGATGGTCAAGTTCCAGTCGCCCGTCATCCGGCACCTGATTGAGCGCGTACGCGCGGCGGTGGAGGAATTCAAGCCGATCGAGCGCGAGATCTCCCGCGTCCAGCGGCGGCTGGAAACCTGGCCCGCGGAGCGCAATGAGGCCGTCAAGGACCTGCGCAAAGAGCAGCGCACCTTCGGACAGAAGCTACAGCAGCTCGAAGAGCAATTCGGCGCTTCGCCCGCGGAATTGCACCGCACCCTGGAGATCATCACCAAGGCCCACCAGGAAGCCGAAGCCGCCAAGAAAGAGCTCATCGAGGCGAACCTGCGCCTGGTGGTCAGCATCGCCAAGCGCTACACCAACCGCGGCATGCAATTCCTCGACCTGATTCAGGAAGGCAACATCGGCCTGATGAAGGCGGTGGACAAGTTCGAATACCGCCGCGGCTACAAATTCTCGACCTACGCCACCTGGTGGGTGCGGCAGGCCATTACCCGCGCCATCGCCGACCAGGCTCGCACCATTCGGATTCCGGTTCACATGATCGAGACGATCAACAAGCTGATCCGGACATCGCGGCAAATGGTTCAGGAACTGGGCCGCGAACCCACCAACGAAGAGCTGGCGAAACGCCTGCAACTTCCCGTCTCTAAAGTGCGCAAGGTGCTGCGAGTGGCTCAGGAGCCGATCTCGCTCGAAACGCCCATCGGCGAAGAGGAAGAATCGCACCTCGGCGATTTCATCGTCGACCAGAACGGCATTTCGCCATCCGACGCCGTGATCAACCTCAACCTGCGCGAACAGACAGCGCAAGTGCTCAAAACGCTTACGCCGCGCGAAGAGAAGATCATCAAAATGCGCTTCGGACTGGAAGACGGCAGCGAGCACACATTGGAAGAGGTAGGGCAGAACTTCGCCGTAACGCGTGAGAGAATCCGCCAGATCGAGGCCAAAGCGTTGCGCAAGCTCCGTCACCCGAGCCGCAGCCACCGTCTGCGGGCGTTCCTCGAAAACGGGACGCACGGCATCTAAGCCGATCGCTGCCCCCGCTCATACACCGCGTTGAACTCGCAACCGATCAGGGCAATCGCCGCCATCAGGTACATCCACACGAGCAGCGCAATGCCGGCGCCGATGGAACCGTACATCACGTTGTAGTTGGCTACATGGCGGACGTACCATCCGAAACCGGAGGTGGCCAACAACCAGAGCAGCGTGGCCAGGGTGGCTCCCGGCCAGACGAAGCGCCAGCGCTGCTGCCGGTACGGGCCGAAGTAATAGAGCAGAGAGGTCACCAGAACCGTGGTGCCGAACGCCACGGCGTAGGCGGCCAACCGGCTCAGTAGCCTCCAGACCCACGAGAGCGGGTTCAGAAAAGGATCCACCTTCATCCAATTCAGCACGACCTGTTCGATTTCGCCGCCGAACAGGATGAGAATGGACGCCGCCAGAAGGGGCACGGCGGAGAGCAACACCAGCGCAATGGCCACACTGCTGTGCCGCAGGAACCCACGGTTTCGAGGAATGCGGTACACCGCCTGAAAGCCTTCGATCAAGCTCTTGATGACACCGGAGGCGGCCCACAGCGAGACCAGGCCCGCCGTTACCAGCAAGGCCGCCGGGCGAGCTCCTATATTACGGAATTGCTCCACCACCAGATCCTGGCTATCCGGCGGCACAATCTCGGAAAGCGCGCCCTGCAAGAGGTTGGCGACAAACTCCGCGCGCGTTTGCACCAGAATCGCCGCAGCGGAAGTGAGGATCGGGAAGAACGAAAGCAGCGCCGAGTACGCCGCCCCTTTGGCCATGCTGAAGCAGCCATCGTCGAACGCCGCGATCAAACTTCGCCGCAAGAGCCACAGCAAGGTCCGCAGAGTGAGGGGCACAGAGATCCCGGCGGCGCCTACACTAGCGTAGGATCACCTTAGCCACGCCTGTGTTGTTGGCACTATCGCCGGCGCGGATCACGACCAGGTGTTCGCCGGCGGAGAGGTTTTTCAGATCCAGCGTGAACGACTCGCGCAGCGAGTCGATTACGCCGTCCGCAGCTTCGACGGGGACCCAACTGCCCGCGTCCAGCGAGTATTCGCAATGACGCAGCGCGGAGGCCGCGTCGGCAGCCGAAAACTCAAGGTGTGCCGCACCCCCCGCATAGCGCACCGCTCCAATGGTGATCGTGGGCGGCGTGTTGTCGATCAACACCGGGCTGCCGGTCAATTGCGCTTCGCGCGCGGAGGCCGGAGGGTTCGATTCGCGATCCGAAGCCGTCACGCGGAAGAAGTATTTGCCATCCGCCAAGGCGTCTGCATCAAAGGTAATGAAATTGTCGTGCGTATCGCCCTTCAACAACTTCCACTGCGACTCATCATCCCCGCGAAAATAGACGCTGTAGACGAGGCGGTCGCCATCGGGGTCGTCAGCCTGCCAGGAGACGGTGATCTGCGAGGACGAACCGCGCGGCAGCGTTTGCGTCGCCGTGCCCGCGGGCGTCGCGTCGGGAGAGTCGCTCACCGTCACGCTGTAGGCCCCGGAAGTGGATGTTGTGGCGGCGCGCGCGGCCGGCGTCGGGACCGCCTGCGTGACCACGTTGATGCCGCGAATCACGGGCGGCGAGTTTTGCGGGAGGTACGCCACCGTTACACTCGTCACCGTGGGTGTCGCTCCATTGGCGCCCTTCAGTTCCGCCTTCCATTCGATGAAGCGCGCGTTGGGGCTGGAAATCTGCGAGCCGTTGGGGTTCGATACCGGATCGGACCAATCGCTCCAGGTACGGTCGGGCTTGGCAGAATTGCCGGAGCGCGTGCGCAATTGAATCGCACAACCCACCGGCAGGTCACCGCGCCAGGAAATGCTTCCCCAGCGGGAAGCGGTGCCGGAATCGTGCACCGGACCTTCATAGCTGCCGGATGGTCCAGGCGTCTCGCCGAAACGGTAAATCCGGCCCACGTTGGCGGTGGCCGCCAGGATGGAGTGGTCGGCGGGCAGCAGACGCGTGGCCTCGTCTTCATTGGTCTCGAGAACCAGAGTCACGCGCCGATCGGGAGACAGGCCGTAGATGCGTCCGGAGTCGTCGGTGGAGAACAGAATCTGCTGCTCCAAAGCCAGCAAATCGTACACGTTCTCCTCCTTGGAACTCCACAGGGTATCCACGGTGTTGTCCGGGTTAATGCGATACACGGCTGACTTTTCCGTCCCGCTGGTGTCCGTCACCGGGGTGAACTGCGTGGTTACCTGCGTAGAGGCGGCCGGCTGCGCAGCGGCTTTTGGTTCGGGCGGTTTGAGTTCGGGTCCGGGGCCGCTCTGCTGCGCTTCCACAGTAATGGTCGTGGTGGGCGCGGTCACCGTGCCGCCGCTCGTTTGGACGGCCTGTTGCGCGCTCTGAGCCCGCTTGGCGATCGACCCGCCGAGCGCCGCGGCATAGACTGTGCCATCCGGCATGGGGACAATCGCCCGAATTTCCGGCAGGCTCGAATCGTACAGCACGAAAGCCTTGTCCTTAGCCGTGATGCGGTAGAGAAGGCCATTCGGCTCCGTGCCGGCCAGAAGGCGGCCTTGCGAATCGAGCGCTAGACCGGTGACGTGCGACTGGCCGGTTTCGTAATAGATTTCGCCCTTGCCCGGACCCTCCACGCGGAAGACTTTGCCTTGGTCTCCCGTACCGACGTACAGGACGCCGTTCGCTCCAGCTGCCAGCGACCAGATGTAGCGAGAATGCGGGGCGAAATACTCGGTGGCTTTGCCGTTTTCAATGCGGTAGACGGCGCCATCGGGAGACGTGCCCGCGTATAGTACCCCCGCGCGGTTCACGGCGATGGCGAATACTTCCGGTTGCTCCGCCGTCCATAGCAGCGTAGATTTACCGGCGCGGTCGATGCGATAGACGCGGCCGCGGTGGCCGGTAGCGGCATACAGGCTGCCATCCGGCCCTTCCGCCACACTCCAGACCACGGCCTGGTCCGAGGAGAAAACCGTATCGAGCTTGGGCGCCAGCGAGAGGCGACCATCGCGGCTCAGCGAAATGCCCTGAAAACGGCCGCGCACGAAATCGGCGTAAGAGTTCATCTCCCACACCGTGGTGCCGCTGGCGAAGGCGGCAGGCCCAACCATGGCCGCAAGCAAGGCGGCGATCGAACAGCGCGTCAAAAACGTCATTCTTTCACATCCACCAGGACCGTCTTGGTGCCGGAAACGACCATGTCGCCCGCATCGATTTCCATTTCGCCAATCTTGGAGTTGCGCACCTGTGTAATGCTCGCGCGATTGGTCTGCGAGCCCGACAGGATGAGCGCTACCGAAGGCGGGGGGTCGGGCAGATCGGCGCCTTCGAGTTGGAACGCCGGATCGGGACGCCACACGCGAACGTACGCCTTGTTATTGGGATGCAGGTTGTTGACGATGGTGATCACCTGGCCGGGGCTGTGCGGGCTGGACGTCAGAATCTGCCGGAAATCGGCGATATTGGCGGCGTTGGCATCCGAGACCGTGAAGTACAGCGCGCCGGGGGGCGCGCCGATTGGCACGTCGTAATCCACGTGGCGCACTTCTTCCGCGCCATTCTCGCCCGTCAGGACTATATTGAGTTGCAACTTGTCTCCGGCGTGCACCTCGCGCCGCGAAGCCGAAACCGAGTCGATGATGAACTGTTTCTTCTGATCGGAGGCCTCGATCTCGATCGCCAGGCTCTTGAGTGCGAGAGAAGCAAAACCGCTCTGCATCACGTACGCGACCGGGATGGCCGTGGACAGCGAGACTTGCTGGGCAGAGCCGTTATCGGACGAAAAGAGATTGTCGAGCCGCACGGGAACCGGGGCGTTCTGAAATTCGACGCTGCCGGTGACCCGGATACTGGAGGCTCCTACCGTGCGCTCAGTGGCGTCAATCGCGGAGAACACGGCCATCTGGATCAGAAGCGGCGAGAGCAGCGGATCATTGACCATCTGCATGCGATAAGATTCCACGCGCCGCGCGCCGCGACTGATCCCGATCGACACGGGGACCAGCGCCGGCCGCTTGCCTAGCTCGCCCGCCACAGCCGTATCCCGATCCTGGTAAATCATGCCCATCCACTCTTTGGCGCTGGATAGCTTGAACGATGTATTGAGATTGGGAAGCAGCGCAATCACTTCAGAGCGTGCAAAGGGCAGGGCGGTAGATCCGACTGCCAAAAAACGATGGCCGAACGCGTAGACGCGGGTGCCGTCGATGTAGGTGAGCGTCCCGTCCGCGGCGACACTCAGGTCGCCGGCCATCAATTGGACGCTGATCATCGAACCGGGCTTGAGGTCGGCGGGGTTGCCCATTCGTGGTGAGATGTCCGCGCCCACGGTGACCCCCTGGCGCGGCTCCAGGCCTAGCGCACGCAACTGGGGCGCGAACGCTTCGAGCACGCCGCGGCTGAAGCCGCCGAAAGATACCGGCGTGGCAATGTCGATCATGCGCGACTCACCCGCCAAGGCGGCTACGGGTTTCGGCAGAACTTGCGTCAGATCGCGCTCGCCCAGCGAAAGCCCGGCACGCTGAACCGGCGGGGCTGTCGGAGCCGTTCCCACCTTCACCATTTCCTCGATAGGCCGGATGCCCGCGATGGGGTCTTTGGCGTACGGGAACGCCATGGCCACGGCACCGGCGAGTTTCCCGTCGATGTAGACCGGGCTACCGCTCATCCCCTGCATGACCCCGGTGTGGTCCAGAGGACCGCCGGAGAGACGCGCCAGGATCAGCGATTCTTTGGGTCCGACGTTATCGAGGACACCCAGCACCTCAACCTGAAAGTCTTCGATTTGGTTGCCGGAAAAAACGGTTTTGCCGATTCCGCGCAATCCGGGCTTGACATCTTTCAACGGAAAGAAGTTGGGTTGCGCGTAAAGAGCGGCGGTTAGCGCGAAGACCGCCGGGAACACACGGCGAGACACAATCTTATTGTACTCGGGGCGGCTGGGAGAAACCGGCAGGTAGCGCTGGCGATCTTGTCGCCGAGGCGGTACTACCCCCGCCCACCCCCGCTCGCCTGCTTGCTGGCATTCCCTGCTCCGTGATAACTTCGTTCCACATCGGACCTCATGAAACGCCTCCTTAACTTAGCTCTGTTGGCTGTTCTGCCCGCATACGCGCAGAACGCCTTTATTCCCGTCACCGACAAGATGATCCAGAGTCCCGACCCCGCCGATTGGCTCATGTGGCGGCGCACGCTGGATAGCTGGGGCTACAGCCCGCTCAACCAGATCACGCGGGCGAACGTCGCGAAGCTGCAAATGGTGTGGACGCGTGGCATGGGTCCCGGCGTTCAGGAGGCCACACCGCTGGTCTACCGCGGCATCTTATACCTGCCGAATCCTAGCGACCTGGTGCAGGCGATCAACGGCGCAACCGGCGATCTGATTTGGGAGTACAAACGCAAACTGCCGGACGACGTCACGAAATTTCTGCTAGTGCCCAGCATCAACCGCAACATCGCCATCTACGGCGACCTCATCATCGATACCAGCGTTGACGATTTCGTGTATGCGCTCGATGCCCAGACCGGCAAACTGGCCTGGGAGAATCGCATCGTCGACTATCGCGAAGATTCCGCGCAGGAAACTTCCGGCCCGATCATCGCCAACGGGAAAATCATTTCCGGCCGCGGTTGCGAATTCAAAGCCACTCCCAACGGCTGCATCATCACCGCGCACGACGCGAAGACGGGCAAAGAACTCTGGCGCACACGCACGATTCCCCGGCCGGGCGAGCCGGGCGATGAAACCTGGGGCGGACTTCCCGACGCGATGCGCCGCCACGTCGGCACTTGGATGGTCCCGAGCTTCGATCCCGAATTGAACATGATCTACATCGGGACTTCGGTAACCTCGCCCGCGCCGAAATTCCTGCTGGCCGGCAACGATAAGAAGTATCTCTACCACAATTCGACGCTGGCACTGAACGCCGATACCGGCAAAATCGTTTGGTATTACCAGCACGTGGTGGATCACTGGGATTTCGATCACCCCTTCGAACGCCTGCTGATCGACACGGCGGTGAGCCCCGATCCCAGCCAGGTGAGCTGGATCAATCCGCGGTTGAAACCCGGAGAGCGGCGGAAGGTAGTCACGGGCATCCCTGGAAAGACCGGCATCGTCTACACACTCGATCGCCAGACCGGCGAATTTCTGTGGGCCACACCCACGGTGCGGCAGAATGTCGTTTCCAAGATCGATGGCGCCACGGGCGAAGTCACTGTCAATCCGGATACGGTTTTCAATAAAGTCGGCGACGAGCGGTTCGTTTGTCCCACCGCCAACGGCGGCAAGGATTTCCCAGCGGGCGCGTACAGCCCGCTCACGCACGCGATGTATTACCCACTGGAGAACACCTGTGCCATGATGACGGCCCTCGCCATTAAACCCTTCACCACCTCGCCTTACGTGGTCGGCGCCAAAGGCCAGGTTACGCCCGGCACGGACAAGATCGGCACCGTACAGGCGATCTCCGTAGAGACCGGGCGCATCAACTGGAAGCATGAGCGGCGCGCCGGGATGATGTCGCTGGTGGCCACCGGCGGCGGCCTCATCTTCGGCGGCGATACCAATGGCCACTTTATGGCGCTCGATCAGGAGAGCGGCAAGGTCCTTTGGGAGGTCAACCTGGGCTCACCGGTGACCGGCTACCCCATCACCTATTCCGCGAATGGAAAGCAGTATGTGGCCGTAAGCACCGGGAATTCGCTGGTCAGCTCGGGGTTGAACTCTCTCGCGCCCGAACTGCATCCCACCAACGTCAGTAGCATTTTCGTCTTCGCGCTGCCGAACGAGAAATAAGCGCGCCGCGAACCTGATACACTCGGCAGTAGTCGGGGTCCCCGTGCGGTCCAGCGTCACTATCTTCCTAATCGCCATCGGTGCCTCAGGCGTCCTGCTGCCAGCGCAGTCCGCCGCGAAGTTTAGCGCCGATACCACCCTGGTGCTCATTCCCGTGAATGTGACGGATCCCGCGAACCGGTTTGTGCTCGGTTTGCAGAAGCAGGATTTCCATCTGTTCGAAGACGGGGTGGAGCAAACCGTCGCGCACTTTTCGGGCGAAGATACTCCTCTCTCCATTGGCCTGGTTTTCGACGCCAGCGGCAGCATGGACGACAAGCTCGCAACCTCGCGCCAGGCCGCGCTGCAGTTCCTGAAGACCATGAATCCGCAGGACGAGGCGTTCCTTGTGCAGTTCAGCGATAAGGCGGAGTTGGTGCTCCCATTCACCGATCACATCGACGATGTGCAGACCAAACTCAGCGCGGTGAAGCCCGGCGGGTTGACCGCGTTGTTGGACGGTGTGCACATGGCTTTAGGCGAAATGAAAAAAGCCAAAAACCCTCGCAAGGCGATCCTGATCGTTTCCGATGGCGGCGACAACAACAGCAAGTACTCTTCGAGCGAGATACAGGCATTAGTGCGCGAGGCGGACGTTCAAGTCTACGCCATGGGCGTTTTTGAGCCGCTGATGTTTCTGGGTATGTCCAAGGAAGAAGTTTCCGGGCCGAAACTTCTCTCCGAGCTCGCAGAACAGACCGGCGGTCGCGCGTTCGCAGCGTCAGACCCCCACGATCTGCCGAGCGTGGCCGCCCGGATCGGCATCGAGCTGCGCAACCAGTATGTAGTTGCCTACTCGCCGAAGAATCAAGTGAAAGACGGCAAATACCGCAAGGTGGAAGTAAAGGTGACGCAGCCGCCAGGTTTGTCCGCCCTCAAGGTCCACTGGCGGCTAGGCTATTACGCGCCGAACGAGTAGAGCCTCCACGCCGCGCTTACGTACCGCTCCCTTTGGCCGCGGCTCAGTAAAGGTCCACATAGTTTTACAGAGCCGCGAGCGGTCCTTTGCGCGCAGGCTAGCGATGCCCTACCGGGTGCGCGCCGACAACCGGATGGGACGGGAGCCGCGGCGTCGTGTACACGGGAACTCTGGTGGCCGGAAGTCCCATGCTGCCTCCCGGCCGTACACCCGGCCACGTCGGAAACAGGGGCCGTCGAGTACCGTATGGAGATGGCGGATACAGTTGGAACAAGCGCAGCCCGGGATAAGCCCAGCCTCCGAGGTAGCCCGGTGAATACAGCGAAAGGAGCGCCGGTTGGAACGGGCTCCAGAAACTCAGCCCATACGGGTTGATCGTCCCCAGAGACGGGATGCTCGTCATGGGAAAGTAGCTGAGGCCGCCGAGCGCCAAGCCGTCGGTATCGACCGCGCTCGGATCCGTGATGATCTGCGCCGCGGTGGCATCGTCCGCATAGACCGCCTGGCTGCGCTCCATGGCCCAGCGGTCGAATGCGTCGCCCAATGCGGCCGGCGCTTGCTCCGGCACCAGGACAGCCGCTAAGGGAAGCGTCTGCTCCTCTTTCACCGCGACCGGCTCCTTGTTATCCGCACTGAGAACTTCCGCCTCGCCTTTAAATACGTGTAGCTGCGGCGGCTCGGCATCGATACGGTAGATTCCGCGTTGCGGCACGCGCAGCTGCCAGCCTTTGTAGATCACCACAGCGGATGTATTCGGAGCCGGATCCTTGGCCTCGACAATCGCCGAACCGCTCAGCAGTTCGACGCGCGTATCGGCCAGGCTGCAGGAGATCATGCGGATGCGGCTGTTTTCACCCAGGCGAAGAAACATGCCGGGCGTCAGGAGCACTTCTGCACGCCCTTCCTCGGTTCGGAGCTCACGCCCCGCGCCGACATCCGGAAACTTGCCAAACTTCTGCTCCAGACGCTGGTCGCCCAGCCAGACCGAACCTTCGAAAAAGTACACCACGCCGGAATGAGTGGAGATTACTGACTGGGCTCGAACGGGAAACGAGACTGCCGAGACCGCAAACAACACCGCCGCTACGCGAGGGAAAGTCATAGGCCCCCTTTGCCAAGAGTATCCAACGTAGCCATACCCGGGGTCAACCGCCGTGTGTTCGGGCTCGCTCCAAACGGCGTGCTTTCTTACTTCGCCTCACACGGTGAGGGGTCCCATTTAGAACCGTCCGCTTCCTTCTTGTAGTGCGTGCTGGTGAGCAGATCGGACGTCAGATACTGCGGGTCTTCCACGATGCTGGTGAGGATCAGCCACGAATCGCCATTCGGCTCGTTGGTGCGCGTGAAATACTCGGTCAGCACCGCGTTACCGCTGTAGGGAACGCCGTTCTTGCGCAGATAGCCGGGCTTCAAACCAGTGGTGACCACTTTCAGAGATCCGGGAAGCTTGCCCGCCGCAGCGGCAGGCGCTTGAAAGCCCATGTTGGTGGGGCGGCTGATGTCCCACTCGGCCAGCGAGTAACCTTGCAAGGCCGGCGCCGGGGCTGGAGGCGTTTTGGCGGCGAAATGGAAAAGGCGGGTCTGGGTCCCTTCATCGGTTTCCACCTTCATGGTGTTGTTGTCCTGCCAGGTGATGTGCAGGCGCGTGGGCAAGCGCATGAGGCCTGCAGCGCCATACGCCTTGCACTGATTGCCCGCGGCGGTGTCCTTAGCCGGATCCCACGTGTCCGCCACTTTGCGACCTTCCGGGTTGAGCGGCAGGCTGGTGTAGTCGCCCTTGGCGGGTGTCAACATGCGCCAGCGCCAGTCTTCCGTGACTATGGATACCCAGTAGCCGCTGATATCTTCGGGAGCGGCGTCTTTGGCCGAGGTTGGGCGGGGAGGCGCGGGCGGCGGCTGGAACTGGGCGCACGCGGCAGCGGCCATCAGTAATGTGATCGAAATGATGCGGCTTGGCTGGCTCATGGCTTTTCCTTTTTCAGGCTCCGGTAAACCGCCTCGAGGAATCGGTCCGTGGTCCAGAAACCGGTGCTGCTGTTATAGACCGGATAGTCCAGCGTCGGCCTCGCCGCCTTCACCTGCTCCAACGTCATACCCTTCTTCACGCCATCCTGAATGCGGTCACGGATGATGGTGGTCATGTCGCGAATCTCCACCACGTCGGCCTGGTCGCACAGCCGGCCATGCCCTGGAATGATATAGGTGCCGCCTTCCTGTTTGTCGGCCGGAACACTGATGTCGATCAGACGATTCAGCGCCGCCACGACGCCCTGAATGTTGCCGCCGCGATCGAGATCGACGATCGGAAAGCTGGTAGTGACGAACAGATCGCCCGCGCTGATGACGTCGGAACGTCGAAAGAAAACGATGCTGTCACCATCGGTATGCGCGTTGGGGATATGGATGATCTCGATCGCCTCGCCATTGAAAAACATCTTCTTCTTGTTCGACAGGTAGGTGTCGGTGGGCCACGCTTTCGCGGGAGCGGCGGGCTGGTTGCCACTGGGCGCGCTGAGGCGGTTGAGCACATTGATATGGGCTACGATGTTCGCACCCACGCCCGCATCGGCCAGATCACCGGCGAAGTTCCCCCCGGCGATGGCGCTGCCCGCCGCGCCGAGCTTTTCGTTACCGCCGGTGTGGTCGGGATGCACGTGGGTATTGATGATGTAGCGGATCGGTCCTGTGGATAGCTTCCGCACTTCCGCCAGAAGCCGGTCGGCGTTGGGCGCCAGGCCGGTGTCCACCAGCAGCACGCCATCGCTGCCGATCTGCGCGGTGACGTTGCCACCGTCGCCCACGATCATGTAGACGTTGCCTTGCACGTGCAGGGTGTGGAGCTCGGCGGGAGGCTGCTGGGCGTAGGCTGTGGTCCAGCAAAGAAAACCGAGTATGGCCGCAGATGAACGCAGATGAACGCGGATGGAAGGCCAGCAGATGGAAAATGTTTTATCTGCGTCCATCTGCGTCCATCTGCGGCTAATTTGTTTTGTGCTTGAACCGATCATTTCGCGGCCGCTTCCTTCAGCTTCTTTCGATACTCGGGATACATGGTTTCCGCGCCACCGCGTGCGGCCTGCTCTGGAACGTGGAAGCGTTGCGCGAATTCATTCAGGAACGGATTCGTGCCCGGCAGATGATGCGGTACAGCGCCCAACGGCCGCTCCACTTCTTCCACCGATTCGCACGGGTAGGCCGGAATCTGCTGGTCGGGATTGTTGGTGAAATCGGTCGTGCGGATGAACGGCTCGGTGAGATACAGGGGGTCGTTCACGATGGTGGTCACGGTAAGGTACTTGCCGTGGCGAATCCAATGCTCGGTGATCACCGCGTTTTCGCTGCGCGGAATGCCATTGCGGCGAATCCAGCCGGTCTTCAAATGGGTGGTGGTAACGGTGAGCACGTCGCCTTCCCATTTGCCGGTGGAAAAGCCTTGCCAGGTGTGCGGCGCGTATTCGGGAGGATGCGGGCGGCCATCCATCCAGATGGTGCGCTCGGGCGCCTGCCAGAACACATGCGTGTGGTAGGCGATCAATTGCTGCGTGGGCGTATCGATTTCCTTCCACACGCGCAGCTGCGCCGGTCCGCGGATGCCGTAGTCGGAAGGGTGCGGCTTGCACTGATGCTCGGGCAGAGTCAGCAGCGACGCGTCCCAGCTATCGGCGTGCAGCCGCGCGGCGTCGTTGATGGGAATACCGAGGTAGTCGCCAATATCCGGACCGGGAATCCGTTCCAAAAAGTCCTCGTCGAAGTTGTTGTCCCACTCGCCGGTAATATCGCGTTGCGCGAAGGCGGGGCTGGCAGCGAGCGCGGCTACCAAAAGGAACAACCGACACGTGTTTCGTCGATTCCGCATGACTCTTGTCTCGGGGGCTATTGTATGCAAGGGGAAAAGAGGAGGCTTACACAAATCGGGCTTTGGTGAACAGAATCTTGACGGAAACCTCCGCTCGCCAACGCAGTAACTAGTGGGCTGTCCCGGTCGTTTCGATAGCGTTCGGTCGAACACGCTCTCGGACACAGACCTGGAGGTCCGTGCTACCGGTGGCGCAGACCTCCGGTCTGTGTTGCATCTGAAGCATGATGGGGCACTATCGATTTCGCGCGGACAGCCCGCCAGGTTACCGAGCCGCGCCGGTTCCGGAGCGGGGTTCGGTTCGATCGCCAACATCAGGGCGCCGTCGGTTTGGGACACGGCTGTCTCACGTCAAACCATATCACGCCTGTTTTCAATGCGTGTCTTTTTCTTGCGTGAGACAAGTTGTCCCAGGGCCGGTTTACCGAGCCGCGACGGCTACCGGTTCGACGGCCAAGGCCAGCGCGCTGGCTGCCCAGCCGGTCGCCATGGTCGAGATCCATTGATCGTCGCCGTACGGGAAGCCGCTTTCGAAGTACTCCTGGAATTTCGTGGCGCGACTGGCCACGTGCCAGGAGCCGTCCGCGCTCTGCGTCCCGAGCAGGAACTTCACGCCCTTTCGGAAAGTCTCCGCATCCGGCCGCATGACTCCCGCTTCGGCCAACGCCCAAAGCGTCATGCCCGTCGCATACGCGTCGCTCGCGAAAACATCGCGCTGCGCCCATCCACCGTCGGTCCGCTGCGCGGCGAGAATCGGCTCCGCCAGTTTGCGCAGCTCGTCGGCGCTTCCCCCTGCCGCGGCAACGCCGAGCAGGCGCATATCCAGGTCTTCCAGAATCACCGGCTTCGCCCGGAGCAGCCACTGCTTCGCCTGCGCCATGCGCGTTTTGGTTTCCGCACCCCGGCCCGGCGTTCCATAGGCCCGCAACGCCCGTATAGCCATCGCCGTCCGCGAGAAATCGCTATCTTGGATGGGTGACCGCGAATACCCGGGCAGATGCCATCCGCCATCCGCGCCCTGGGCTGCCGCCAAATTGGCCGCCAGAAAATCGGTGATGCGATCCGGCTGGTAGCCGCCACGAACGAGCGATTCGACAAGATAGAGGTTGTTATCCGCGCCGCCGATCGCCGCCGCACCCTCCAGTTGCACCGGTCCCGCGGAAACGATGGTCGACGTGATCTGCAACCGGCGCTCGTGCGCGGCCTGCTCATCCGGCATAATGCCCTTGGCGCGTGCCGCGGCCGCCGCGAATTCGGTGGGCGGCTGTTCGTGGCACGCAAAACAGCCGGCCTTGCCGAAGAACTGGGTATTGGTCTTCTCGAGTAGCCGCAGGCTGCGCTCCACCGCGGCCCGCGGATCGAGCGGATCCTTCGCCAGCGCGATCGCCGGCTGCGGATGCACCGTTCCGCCAAGGGATCGGATGACTTCCGGATCGCCGAATTTATTGGCCCAATCCAAGGCCGTCTCGCCCAAATGCGTTTTGGGCTGCTGATCCGCGCCGTGCGCTAGGAGCATTCGGACCGTCTCGCGGTGGTAGCGGTCGGTGCCCGCCGCCAGCATAAGCGGCGTGAAGCCGCGGTAGTCCTGCACATTGACCTTCGCGCCCGCATCGAGCAGCGTCTTCACCACCACCGGCGGGCCGAATGGCGCGGCCATCAAGAGCGGCGTCCAACCGCCGAACTCGACGGTGCCGGTCTGGATCTTGGGAAGATTCTCGGTTTTCGAAACGGCGTTGACATTGGCGCCGTGTTCCATCAGCAGCTTCACCGCAGCCAGGTTCCGGTTGCCGGCCGCATTAATCAGGGGTGTCATGCCGATGAAGGTATCGGCGGTTTCGATATCGGCTTTCGATTCCAGCAGCAGGCGGATGGTCTCGGTGTCGTTGCCGAAGGTAGCGGCGTTTAATGGCGTCACTTTCCTGCGGTCCATCACCTCCACCTTGGCGCCGGCCGTGAGAAGCATACGCACCACTTCCGCCGAGGGGTCGGTAAATCCGGCGATAATCAGCGCGGTGCGGCCGGTCCTCGCCACTTTGTTTACGTCGGCACCATGCTCGAGCAACAGGCGGACTTTGACCGGGTCCGCGACGGACCACATCAAAGCCGTCGATCCGAACGCATTCTGCGCGTTGACGTCGGCGCCGTGTTCGATCAGCACTTTCATGGCTTCCAGCGAGCCGATCTCGGCGGCGTACATGAGCGGCGTGATGTCACGGCGATCGGCAGCATTGGCGTCCGCACCGTGATCGAGTATCGCCCTCAGGCCGGTGAGGTCGTTGGCGCGGATCGCCGCGTAGAGCTTCTCGTCAGGACTTTGGGCGCTTACCAGGGCTGTGCCAAGCGCAATGCACAACAGGTAGCCACCCCACCGGCGGCCAAGACCGCCGGCGTTACGTAGCGCTGGCGACCTTGTCGCCGGTGCTTCTGCCTTATAGGTGAGGCGCATACTTGAAACGTAGTCTATTGAAGCGAAACTATCGGCGTCAAGCCTAGGTTTGACAAGCGGCTCAACCGCTTAATACAATGCGCGAAGTACTGGTGAGGAGACTTCGATGACATCGCGGCGCGCGTTTTTGTTCGGTTCGGGTATCGCCCTCACGGCTTTGCCGTTGCTGGCTCATCACGGAACGGGCATGTACGACATGGCCAATCCCACGACCATCACGGGCGTCGTCAAGCGTTTCGAGTGGACCAACCCGCACGCGTACATCTACGTGGATGTCAAAGACGATAAGGGCAACGTGGTGGAATGGGCCGTGGAAATGATGAGCCTCAACCACCTCAAATCCTACGGCTGGTCGCGCAACACGGTGATGCCGGGCGACACCATCAGCTGCACCGGCGGCGCAGCTAAGAGCGGCGCTCCCGCCATGCTCAGCTCGCTGATTAAGCTGGGTGACGGCCGGGTAATCAAGTCGTAAGCCAACCGCCACTCGCGGCGCGTGGAAAGCCTTCCCTTTCCCGCAAGCCTTCCGCTTTACTTTCAGGGTCTTCCGATGGTAGCCTAAGTGTCTCAAATTAAATGCGTACAGTAGACCTGATCCAGCGGAAACGCGACGGGGAAGAACTCGCGCCCGAAGAAATCGATTTCTTAGTGGACGGCTACACCGGCGGCGAAATACCCGACTATCAAATGTCGGCCTTTCTGATGGCGGTGTTCTTCGCGGGGATGTCGGACCGCGAGGTGAGCCGGCTCACGGAATGCATGCTTCGCTCCGGCGAAACAGTGGATCTGTCGACGGTGCCGGGAATCAAAGTCGATAAGCACTCCACCGGCGGCGTCGGCGACAAGACGAGTCTGATCGTGGCGCCACTGGCGGCCGCGGCGGGCGTTGTGGTGCCCATGATGTCGGGCCGCGGCTTGGGGCACACCGGCGGTACCCTCGATAAATTGGAATCCATTCCCGGCTTCCGCACCGACCTCACACCGGAAGAAATCCAAAAGCAGCTTGGCGAAATCGGCATCTGCTTTATGGGCCAAACCGAACGGCTGGCGCCGGCCGATGGCAAGTTCTATGCGCTGCGCGACGTGACCGCTACTGTCGAATCGATTCCGCTGATTTCGGCGTCCATTATGTCGAAGAAGCTGGCCGAGGGTTTGGACGCGCTCGTCCTCGACGTGAAAGTGGGCAGCGGCGCGTTTATGAAGAAGCAAGTGGACGCGCGCCGCCTGGCCCAGATGATGGTGGGCATCGGCCGCCGCATGGATAAGCGCGTGCAAGCGCTCATCACCGACATGAACCAGCCGTTGGGCTACGCGGTGGGCAACGCGCTCGAAGTGATGGAAGCGTCACAGACGCTGCAGAACGCCGGCCCGACCGACCTGACGAAGCTTTCCATCGAGCTCGCCGCCCGCATGATCCATCTCGGCAAGAAAGCGGCGTCGCTCGATGACGCGCGGCGCACCGCCGAGCAGAAACTGGTGGATGGCTCCGGCTACAAGAAATTCAAGCAGGCGGTTACCGCGCAAGGCGGGAATGCGCAGGCGCTCGACAAGTTCGAGCTGCTGCCCAACGCCACCGGAATGCGCGAAGTAACATCGCCACGCGGAGGCTATGTGAGCCTCATCGACGCCGAAGATATTGGCATCGCCTCCAACATGATCGGCGCCGGACGCGAACGCAAAGAAGACACCATCGACCCCGCTGTCGGGATCATTCTCGAAGTCAAGGTTGGGGAAAAGGTGGAGGCCGGTTCGGTGCTCTGCCGGCTCTACTACACTCGTGAGGACCGCGTCGAAGAAGCCGCCGAAATGGTAGAAGACGCGTTCCGCATCTCCGCACAAAAGCCTGACGAACGGGAACTGATCCTGGAAGTCGTGGGATAAATGGGCCGGTTCACCGGACTACTGGGCTTGGCCGTCATTATGGCGGCGGCCTGGCTTCTGTCGGCCCACAAGAACGCCATCAAGCTGCGGATCGTTGCCTGGGGCCTGGGGCTGCAATTCGCCTTCGCGCTGCTGGTGCTGAAAACCGATTTCGGAAAACTCTTCCAGGCCGTCAGCCGCGGCGTCACCGCAGCCATCGGATATGTCGAGGCCGGCAGCAGCTTCGTCTTCGGGCCGCTCGGTTCCCCCAGCGGCCAATTCGGCGTCCTGTTCGCCTTTCAGGTGCTGCCGATTGTCATCTTCATCGCTTCGTTCTTTTCCATCCTGTACTACCTCGGCATCATGCAGTGGGTGGTGCATTGGATGGCGGTGGGCATGCAGAAGGTGATGGCGATCAGCGGCGCGGAATCGCTTAATGTAGCGGCCAGCATCTTCATGGGGCAGACCGAGGCGCCGCTCACCATCAAACCGTTCATCACGGGCATGACCGAATCGGAACTCTTCACCATCATGGCCAGCGGGATGGCGCACGTATCGGGTGCGGTGATGGCGGCATATGTGTTGGTCGCGCATGTGGAGATCCAGCATCTTCTGACGGCGGTCATCATGACCGCGCCGGCCACCATCATGCTGTCCAAGATTCTGATCCCGGAAACCGGAAAGCCGGCTACCGCGGGACGCGTCGAGATCCAGGTGGAAAAAACGGCGGTCAATGTGATCGACGCGGCGGCCCAAGGCGCCGGCGACGGGCTGCGCCTGGCGCTCAATATTGGCGCCATGCTGATCGCCTTCATCGCGCTCATCGCCATGGCCAATGGGATCCTAGGCGGCCTGCACGGGCTGCCGCACATGGGCTGGCTGCCGGATACGTTGCAAAAGATTTTCGGGCTGATCTTTTCGCCGCTCGCCTGGATCATGGGTGTTTCCTGGAAAGATGCCTACGACATCGGCAACCTGCTGGGGACGCGCCTGGTGCTCAACGAATTCGTGGCTTTCACCGAGCTCGGCCCGATGAAGGCGCACCTCGATCCGCGCTCGTTCACCATCGCGACCTATGCCTTGTGTGGATTCGCCAACTTCAGCTCCATCGCGATTCAGATCGGCGGCATCGGCGCGCTGGCCCCGACTCGCAAGTCGGACCTGGCGCGCCTGGGCATCCGCGCGGTAGCGTGCGGTTCGATGGCGAATTTCATGTCGGCGTGCATCGCGGGGATGCTGCTGTGATCGAAAAGGCCCGCAAGTACATCGAAGACCACACGGGAGTGCGGCCAACCATCGGTGTGGTGTTGGGAAGCGGACTGGGCGCCTTCGCAGCGGAGCTGGAGAACCGGGTGGACCTGCCGTACTCCGAGCTTCCAGGCTGGCCTGGATCGACGGCCGTCGGCCATGCAGGCAAGCTGATCTTGGGAAACGTACGGGACCTGGACATTGCCGTCATGGCCGGGCGCGTACACCTTTACGAAGGCTATTCGCCGGCGCAGGTGACCTTTGGCGTACGGGTGTTGGGTACGTTGGGCGTGCGATCGATGGTATTCACCAATGCGGCCGGCGGCGTCAACCGCTCACTGAGTCGCGGCTCTCTGGTGCTGATTTCCGACCACATCAACTTACAGGGATGCAACCCGCTGGTGGGCCCGAACGATGACAGCCTCGGCCCGCGCTTTCCCGATATGTCCGCGGCCTATTGCCCGGAACACCGCGTTACCGCCAAGCAAGTGGCCGCGGAACTCGGCATGCCCATCACGGAAGGCGTGTACGCCGCGGTGCTGGGGCCATCCTATGAGACGCCAGCCGAGATCCGATTCTTAGCTACGATCGGCGCCGATGTTGTGGGCATGTCCACGGTGCCCGAGGTAATCGTGGCCAATCACATGGGCATGAAGGTTCTGGGCCTCTCGTGTGTCACCAACATGGCGGCGGGGATTTTGCCGCAGAAGATCGATCACCAGGAAGTGCTGGAGACCGGTGCCATGGTGCGCGACGTCCTGGTGCGTTTTTTGAAAGCGCTGCTGCCGCGGCTGGAGACGTAGCGGGTGGAAGCGCTTGTGGAAGCCGCTCTGGCGGCGCGGGAAAATGCCTTCGCGCCGTTTTCCAAGTTCCCGGTGGGGGCGGCGCTGGAGGATGCCAGCGGGCATATCCACACGGGCTGTAACGTGGAGAACGCCACTTACGGGCTGACGATTTGCGCCGAGCGAGTAGCGGTGTTCAAGGCGATTTCCGAGGGCGCGCGCCAATTCCGGCGCATTGCCGTAGCTGCTGATACCGACGCGCTCACGCCGCCTTGTGGCGCGTGCCGGCAGATCCTATGGGAGTTTTGCGGGGACGTCGAAATCCAGCTGGTGAATCCGCGCGGTAAAATCGAAACCTATCGCCTGAGAGAATTATTGCCGAAGCCATTCGATGTCTCGTATCTTAAGTAACAACCTCCGCTCGCTTACGCTCGCGGTTCTTTTTGTTTGCCGGTTGGCCGCTGAGCCGGCCGATTGGATCTGGAGCGGCCGCTACGTGATCACCATGGACGCGCGCCATCGGGTGATCGAGAACGGCGCCGTGGCGGTGCGCGCCGACCGCATCGTGGGCGTCGGCACGAAGGCCGAAATCGATGCGCGCTTTCAGGCTAAGCAGCGGCTCGACCGGCCGGATGCCATCCTCGCGCCGGGCCTCATCAGCACACACACTCACGCTGCCATGTCGCTCTTCCGCGGGATTGCCGACGACCTGACGCTGCAGGATTGGCTGAACAAGTTTATTTTCCCCGCGGAATCCAAGAACCTCTCCGCAGACTTTGTGCGCTGGGGAACGCGCTTAGGCATCCTCGAAATGCTCGAGGGCGGCACCACCACGTTTACCGACATGTACTATTTCGAGGACGTGGTAGCGGAGACCGCCAAAGAAGCGGGGATGCGGGGCGTGCTGGGAGAAACGATTATCGGTTTTCCGGTGGCCGACGCCAAAACGCCCGCCGATTCGCTGCACTTCACCGAAGGCTACCTGCAACGGTTCCGCAACGACCCGCTGGTGATTCCGGCGGTGGCGCCGCACGCGATCTACACGAATTCCGATGAAACTCTGAAAGCTGCGCGAGCGCTAGCGAACAAATACCGCGCACCGCTGCTGATTCACGTCTCGGAAACAAAAAAAGAAAACGACGACGAGATGGCCAAACGCCACATGACACCGACCAAGGCGCTGGACGGCATGGGCGTGTTCAATGGCCGCACCGTGGCGGCGCATTGCGTGTGGGTCAACGACGCGGATATCGCGATCTTGAAGACGCGCGGCGTGGGCGTGGCGCACTGCCCTTCGAGCAACATGATGCTCGCAAGCGGAGTCGCGCCGATTTTAAAAATGCGCGCCGCGGGGATCGCCGTGGGCCTGGGACCGGATGGGCCGGCCGGCAGCAATAACGATCTCGACCTGTTCGAAGAAATGGACCTGGCAGCGAAGCTTCAGAAGATAACGACACTCGACCCGCAAGCGTTATCGGCCGGGGCTGCGCTAGAGATGGCCACGATGGGCGGAGCGCGCGCGTTGGGCCTCGAAAAAGAGATTGGATCGCTCGAAGCCGGAAAGCGGGCGGACATGATCGAAGTGCGATTGGACCGCGCCAATGCGGTTCCGGTCTATGACCCGGTGGCCCAGATGGTGTACGCGCTCAAGGCCGAGGACGTGCGCGACGTGATGGTGAACGGCAGGCCCGTGGTGCGCGACGGCGCGAGCCTGACGCTGGATGCGAACCAGATCCTCCGCAAGGCGAATGAGTATGGCGTGAAGGTGCGGGCGTCGCTGAAGTAGCGAAAAAAAGCACCGGCGACAGATCGCCGGCGTTACTTCTGATATAGTCTCCCAGATGAGGCAGACACTTCTTCTCCGACTCTCCGCCGGGATGTTGCTGCTGGCCGGGTCGTGGCTGGCCTACACGCAGAACCAGAACCGGCAGCCTTCCAACAAGCTGAACAAGATCGCCGACGACCTCTACGAGATCGAGGGCGATGGCGGAAACGTCGCCATCTACATCACCAACGAGGGCGTCATTCTGGTGGACGACAAGTTCGAATACGACTACAACGACATTGTCGATAAGGTGAAGAGTGTCACCAGCCAGCCCATCAAGTACGTGCTGAACACGCACCATCACGGCGATCATACCGGCAGCAACGCCAAATTCCTGCCCACGGCCGAGATCATCGCGCACGCCAACGCGCGCAAAAACATGATCGACGGCAAACAGCCGGGCGCGCCGCGGGTGACGTTCACACAGGAAACCTCAGTTTTTCTGGGAGGCAAGGAGGTACGCGCCAGGTACTTCGGCCGCGGCCACACCAACGGCGACGTGATGATCTACTTCCCCGCCCTGAAGGTGCTCCATACCGGCGACCTGATGGCGGGTAACAGTCCTCTGATCGATTACGGCGGCGGCGGCAGCCTGCTGGAATGGACGGCCACGCTCGACGAAGCGCTGAAGATGGATTTCGACACGGTCATACCCGGCCACGGCCCGATCGCGAAAAAAACCGATCTATTGACGTATCGCAACAACGTCGAAAAGCTGAAGAACCGCGTAACCGGCCTGATCCGGCAAGGCACACCCAAGGAAGAGATTGCCAAGATTATGACCAGCGACTACGGCTGGGCGCCGGGCGGCCTGCAAATGACGCGCGGCTTCGAGGGGATGCTTACCGAGTTGAAGCGGTAACGCCGATCGGCGACCTACGGTCCGGTGATCGTGACGGTCTGGGAGTTGGAGGTCCCCTGCGCATTGCTGGCCGTAACCGCGACCGATTGGATTTTGCTCACCAACGAGGTAGTAGTGGTCGATGAGCCCTGCGACAGAGTAAACGGAATCTCTATCTGGAACTGGCCGCCAAAGGGCTGCGATGCCGTAGTCGCATACCAGTTCGTGGCAGCGCCGGATACGTCGATGGACACGCTCGAACTCGAGAGCTTCGCACCCGATTCGGTTGTGAATTGGAAACCCAGACTGGTTAGCGAGTGGGGCGTCGAGAACCCAACGATTTGCAGCGAAAAACCGTTCAATGATTCGGAGATCAGAACCACCGAAAGCAGAGTGGGTGCGGAGGCCGGCACGGTCAGCGCTACCGAAGGCGGGGTAGCAGGAGTGAGATTGTAGCCTCCTGCTGTAGCCAGAGCCGCAGTAATGGCGATGGTTTCCGCGGTGCTCCCCGTCTGCAGGAGAACCTGGTTGCTGCCGCTGGCAAACACGGCTTCCGTGGTATTCGCCGGTATGGTGAAGTTAACCGTCAGCCCTCCCGTGCCGAACTGCACGGCCGGATCCGGATTGAAATTCGTCGACGTGATCGTGATGGTCAGCGTGCCGCTCACATCGAGCGGGTATGGGCTAGCCAGCGACATCCCGATGGCCGGCTGGCTGAATCCATTCACGTTTCCGCTGGCTCCCGTGAATTGAACCGCAGGCAGAGCCGGCGGTGGCGTGCCGGACCCCGTCAGATTGAAGGTCTGCGTGTCGATCTCCAAGAGCGAAGTCGAAAAACCGGTGGTATTCGGACTAAATGAGATGGTGAAAGTGAAGCTCGCGCCAGGATCCAGCGTCATGGGAAGACCAGGCAAATTCGATACGGCGAAAATACCGTGAGTATCTGTGACTCCAATGCTGGCAACTTGTCCCGTGATGGTTCCGTTGTTGGTAACGGTGAAAGGCAAACTGGCGGTCTGTCCGACTTGGATCGGACTGAAGATGACGGCCCCGCCGCTTTGGACGGTCGTTACGATCGTGGTTCCGTAAGTGAACGTCAACTGGGCGCCCAAGCCATTGCCAGCCAGGTTGAATAGATCGTTTCCCACCTGCATATTCCCGGTGTTCTTGCCCGTCTGGGTGGGCGCAAAATTCAACGTGAAGGTCAGAACGTCATTGGGGTTGAGAATCTTCGGAAGAATCGGTCCATTGGTTATGGTAAACGGGCCAGCGGTGGTGCCGATGGCGGCAACGGTTCCCGCGGCGTTACCGGTATTTTGCACCTTGATCGTCACGCTCGTGCTGCTACCCACGGCAGTGTCCGGCAGCGAAAGAGTTTGATTGGCCTGGAATGTCGTCGTGGCCGACGCCGTAATCATCTGGTAGGTGTACTGAAAGTTGATGCCCGAGCCGGCTAACGCAGCACTAAAAGCATTGCCGCCCAGATTGATGGCGAGTGTGCCGGTGTCGGCTTGAACCGCGGTCGGTGAGTAGATGATTTGGAACGTGAGCTGGTTCCCCGCCGGAATGGAAAACGGCGTGAGAGGGAGACCTTGTGCCTGGAATGCAGCGCCGGTCAAGCTGATGCTGTTAACCTGGCCGGAAGCGCTGCCTTGATTGGCGATAATCACCTCTGCCGTGGCGGTTGTGTTGACGAGAGTTCCGGGAAAGGTGAGGCTGCTTCCGTTGGCCAGAGGCAATACGTTCTGGTTCGATTGAAAGGCATAACTCACGGATAGGTTTGGCGCGGTCCCGGCGAGATTGATCTGGATAACCCCACCGGCCTCGACAATCTGTCCGTTGGAGACCTGCTGTTCCACGAAGGGCAGGTTCAGTTGGGCCGCCGCGCTAGCCGCTGAGGTCGGCGTGTAGGTAACGGTCAGATCGAAGGAGTTGCCCGGCGCCACGGTGAGCGGGACACCAGACAACATACTGACCGAAAACGTAGTCGGACCGAGGAGTTGCGGTTGGGAGCTGAAAATAGCCTCGGTGGTGCCCTCGTAAATAACCGTTACCGTAGCGCTGGCGACCTGCCCCAACGCGGTAGGCGCGAGCGTCAAGGTCGTGCCGTTTGGAACGATGAAAACATTGTTATTTTGCGTCACGCGCAGTTGAAAATCAAAAGTCTGGGCCCGAGCCGCCGATGGGCAAAACCCCAGCGCTACTGCGATAAGCAGCCAGGGAGTCGAAGAGGCGCGGATGGATGGGAGAGATGTCATTGGGCTCTGAGAAGTTATGGAACGCCAAACGTCGGGGCCCCGGGCGTCAGCGTAATCGTATGAGAGGAGGAGCCACCGCGGGTGGCAACCACCACCCCCACTACGATGCCCACCGCAGCACCGATAACCGCCACTTTCCACCAGCTGATCTTTCTCGTGCTCGTCTTTTCCACCGCCCCTTCGAGCGTGTTCGTCTGATTAATCGTGGCGTGTCCGGTCCGATTTCGAAGGGACGCAGTCACTTTGATCGCGAACTTGCCGGGCATCGGGTTGAGCATGAACGTGGCGCCCGCCTGACCCTGGAGATTGCTCTTAACGGTGGTCGTAAACTTGCCTCCGGGAAAGCTTCCGCCGGGCCCGGTCGCAGGCAATTCGAAAGCTACGTCAGCGCCCTCTAAGGGCTGATCGTTCTCGTCATGCACCTCGACAACCGGTTCCGTGACGAGACCGTCACGAATACTGTTGACCGCGTTCTGGCCCTGCAACACCAAGATTTTCAGGGTTTCCGAAGTTGCCGTGGGAGGGGGCGTTGCCGGCGACGGCGCCGCGGCTGGCGCTGGCGATGCTGGGGCAGCCTGAGCCTGCGCCACAGGTTCCTGGGCGGCCAGCGGTCCAGGTGAGCCAATCAGCATGGCCAGAAATCCGGCCAAGAACGTCCGAACTCGCAAATTTACTCCTCGGGTGAAGCGTTACCGGCATCGACCGCTCTGTCGGCGCTAGAGCGCTGAGCCGAACCTACAGCATAGCGTCTTTTGAAATCGCAATGCCAGTATTCGTCCTGCACGTTCTAGTCACTATGGTCCGGCGAAGCGTACCCACCCGAGGTATGGGATCTTCGAGGGCGCGGATCCATAACGAGGCTTAGCAACGGGACACTCTTATGTCGAACGGATGGCTTCGAGCCGCAGGAGCAAGCTCAACGCGATCGTGCCCATTACCTTTGTCCATTCGGACTTCACCAACTGGCGGTTGCCAGGCGTCACCCACCATGAATCCGGTTCAAAGACGCCGTCCGGGACGCCGATTACGCGGATTTCGGAGAACGGCACCAAGGCATGAAAGACCAAGCTCGCCCGGCGGGAGTGGTAGGCGCTGGTGACGATCAGGAGCCGCTTGACCTGCAGGCGCTGGAGTTCCGGCACCAGCGCTTTGGCTTCGTCAATAGTGGAACCCGCATGGTGATGGAAGGTCGAGAATAGCTTTCGCGGGTATCCTTTGTCCACCAGGAACTGCGTGGCCAGGTCACCCTCCGGATAGATGATCCCGTTCCACCGATAGTCGGGGCCACTGATGAGGACGCGCGGCGCGTAGCCGCGAACGGCGAGTTCGGCGCCCTTGACAACCCTCGGACCCCAGAAGTCTCCGCCTAAGACGAGGATCAGGTCCGCGGGCGCGGGCGTGTCCGAAGAGACCAGCCCCTCTCCGATCCAAGGGAGCCAGAGATTTTGGAATAGGTAGAGGATGAGGCTAGCTGCCCCAAGGATGAGGGCGAAAGCAGCAAGACGGGTCCAGCGACTGGCGGAAAAGCGGGTCACAGATTTTCAGGCTTCTCAGGACCAGTGGAACACGATTGGAAGTGTAGCGCAAAAACAGAAAAGCCCCGCAGAACGGGGCTTTTGTAATAAACCGGGCAACTTCCTACTCTCCCACATAGTTACCTATGCAGTACCATCGGGGCTGAGGGGCTTAACTGCCGTGTTCGGGATGGGAACGGGTGGGTCCCCCTCGCTAAGGTCACCCAGAAGTGGGTTTGAGCTGAATATTGACGGGCCGTCACAAGGAGGAAAGCAGCGCGTATTGTATGCGCAGTAGAGTTTTATGGTCAAGCCGAATGGGCAATTAGTAGCAGTAAGCTCAATCCATTACTGGACTTACACACCTGCCCTATCAAACTGGTCGTCTTCCAGTGCCCTTCTTAGCTATTAAGCTTGGGAGATCTCATCTTGGGGAAGGTTTCACGCTTATATGCATTCAGCGTTTATCCTAACCGAACTTCGCTACCCAGCGATGCGGCTGGCGCCACAACTGGATCACAAGAGGTTCGTTCATCCCGGTCCTCTCGTACTAAGGACAAGCCCCCTCAAATCTCCTACGCCCACCACAGATAGGGACCGAACTGTCTCGCGACGTTCTGAACCCAGCTCACGT
>Ga0335078_10002533_pt1 | contig 27652 bp, 19 predicted proteins | sample Lox_Sample_32_FD_206711 | JGI IMG/M metagenome (GOLD analysis project Ga0335078, IMG submission 206711) | Soil microbial communities from Loxahatchee National Wildlife Refuge, Florida, United States - Lox_Sample_3.2 | ecosystem: Environmental > Terrestrial > Soil > Wetlands | place: USA... | reverse complement strand
CCGCCCGCCGGTAACCGCGCCGGGCGGCCCGGCCCGGCCCGCCTCGCCGCGCCGCCGCGGCCGCCATCGCCAGGCCCGCGGGCCCCGGCCCGGCCCGGCGCAGCCAGCAACGTTCCTGTCCAGCGCGGCCAGCAGCCGACCGGGCCGCAGGCCCCAGCCGCACCAGGCGCGACAGGCGAGCCAGGCGAGCCAGCCGCCGCGGCACCGGACCCGGCCGCCGGCCGGCCGGAAACGCCATCCGGTTCCGCGCTATTGAAACAGTCGCTCGCGGCCACCGATCCGGTCGCCGATAAAACTATTTCCTATTTCTACAGCATGCTCTTCACGGCTCATCCCGAATTACGTTGCATGTTCCCGCCCGCGATGGACGGGCAGCGGAAAATGCTGTACGCCGCGCTGGCCACCTGCGTGTCCAGCATGGATGATCCGGAGGCGCTCGGGGAATACCTCGGCCGGCTGGCCCGGGCCCACCGGAAGTACGGCGTCAGGGAGAAGCACTACCCGGCGTTCGCGAACGCACTGGCCACCGCCCTGCGCCTGGCCGGCGGCCCGGCCTGGACGGCGGACATGGCGGCCGCCTGGGAAGCAGCGGTTGGCCAGATCAGCTCCGTGATGGTGCAGGCGGCGCGGCAGGCGGCCGCCGAGCCGGCCTGGTGGGTCGCGGAGGTGATCGGGCACGAGCGGCGCTGCCCGGATCTGGCCGTGCTCACCGTCCGGCCCGGCGCGCCATTCCCGTTCCAGCCTGGCCAATACCTGAGCGTGCAGGTCACCCGCTGGCCGCGGGTGTGGCGGAAGTACTCCATCGGCAATGCGCCGCGCCCGGACGGCACGCTCGACCTGCACGTGCGGGCCATTCCTGGTGGCCAGGTCAGCACCGCGCTGGTGCAGCAGACCGCGGTCGGCGACAGCGTCCTGCTCGGACCCGCCCAGGGCAGCATGGTCGCCGACCCGGCCTCGCCCCGGGACATGCTGTGCGTGGCCGGCGGCACCGGCCTGGCCCCGATCAAGGCGATCATCGAAGGGCTGGCCGCCCAGCCCGGATCGCCGGCCCAGCCCGGGCTGGCTGCGCGGACGATCCGGCTGTTCTTCGGCGGGCGCCAGCAGCAGGACCTCTACGATCTGCCCGACCTGGCCCGGCTGCAGGGGGCCTGCCGCGGGCTGGAGGTGATCACCGCGCTGTCCGATGATCCCGGCGCCAGCGGGGTGCACGGCCTGCTGCCCGACGTGGTGCGGATGCACGCGACGTGGCGGGACCGCGACGTGTTCATCTGCGGGCCGCCCGCGATGGTCAGCGGCACGCTGCGGGTGCTGGCCCACCGGGCCTCGGGTGAGCGCGTCCACCTCGACCCGGCCGACGGCGCGCCCGCCCGGCGGCCTGGCTGAGCCCAGACCCTGCGCCGCCAGCTACACCTTGCGCCACTGGGGCAGCCAGGCGCCGTCGCCGGTCACCTCGTAGTCGCCGAACAGCGCGGGCGCCTCGGCCCGCATCAGCTCGGCGATCTTGCCGAACACCAGCCGGATCTCTTCCTCGGCCCCGGGATCGGTGCGCGCCTCGATCGTGTGCCGCAGCGTCCGGATGTTGGCCGTCCACACGATGCCGGTGGCCACCCCGTCCGGGGCCAGCCGCCGCATGAACGAGGTCTTGTGCTTCTTCTCATGGAACGGGACGCCGTCCTCGTCCAGCCCGAAGTGATCGGCCATCCACCGCTGGAACTCCTCCATCTGATCCAGCAGCGCGGTGGCCCGCTTCATCAGCTCGGCGTCCTGCCGGGCCCAGTCCGGGAACCAGAACGGGATGTCATCCAGCCGCACGAAACGCAGCGACTCCTGCGACACCGCCGTCCCCGGCCGGTGGCGCACCAGCTCATGGGTGAACACCCGGGAGACGTTGTGCAGCACGAACGTGAAGCTGGCGTGCTCCAGCACCGAGCCGTGCGCCTGCTTGAGGATGTTCCGCAGGTAGGTCTCGTGGTCGTTGCGCACCCTGCGAACGTTCGGGTTGAGCCCCGGCTCCCAGGCCCGGTAGCACATCTTGCCCGCGAACTCGGCCAGGTTCTCCGCGTCGCTGGCTTGCTGACCACCGGCTTGCTGGCCACCGGCCAGCTCCCCGCGGTCCAGCCGCTCCAGCCAGTTCTCCCCGCCGACCTCCCGGAGGTACGCGGCCATCTGGTCGTAGTCGATCGCGGGCCGGGCGACGAGGAACACCTCGGGCTGCACACTTCTCATGCCCCCGCACCCTACCGGGGGAAACTGACACCGCCACGGCGCCACCCGCCCGAATGCGGGCGTTAACCGTCGTGGGAACAGCGGTTGGCGTCCACCCTTCGGCGGTGCCCGCGCCGGGTGCGGGGCCTAGGGGGCTGGTGTGGCCAGCCGGGCCCGGCACAGCCGCAGCACGTTGGCGATGACCTGATGGCCGGCCCGGCCGTCCGCGGTCAGGATCGATTCCGGGTGGAACTGGACCGCCCACCGCCCGGCCGCGTCGTCCTCGATCGCCATGACCACCTGGTCCGGGGTGACCGCGGTCACCCGGTAGCCGCCCTTGACCTGCTCCGGCACCGCATACAGCGAGTGATACCGGGCCGCGGTGAACGACTCCGGCAGCCCGGCCAGCAGCCCGCTGGCCGGCCCGGCCCGCTGCACCTGCCCCGGCTTGCCGTGCGCGGGCTCGGCCAGCAGCGCCAGCTCTCCCCCGGCGTACTCGACCATGGCCTGCAGCCCCAGGCACACGCCGAACACCGGCAGCCCGCGCCGGTCCAGCTCGGCCAGCAGCCCCGCGCAGCCGAAGTCGGCCGGGCGGCCCGGGCCCGGGGACAGCACGACCAGGTCGGGGGCGTACTTGTCGAGCGCCTCGGGTGGCAGCCCGGCGCGCAGCGTGAGCACCTCGGCGCCGTGCTCGCGGAGGTAGCCGGCCAGCGTGTGCACGAACGAATCCTGGTGATCCACGAGCAGCACCCGCAGTCCCGCGCCAGGTTGCTCACCCGGATCAGCCGGGATCACCGCGGCCGCCTCGGCCGCGCCGACCGGGGCAGGCCAGCCGCCCACCGCCGCCTCGGCCAGCGTCTGGAGCAGGGCGCTCGCCTTCAGCTCGGTCTCCCGCTCCTCGGCCATCGGGTCCGACTCGAACAGCAGCGTCGCCCCGGCCCGGACCGCCGCCACCCCGTTGGTGATATGCGCGGTGCGCAGGGTCAGCCCGGTGTTCATGCTGCCGTTGAAGCCGATCGCCCCGACCGCGCCGCCGTACCAGCGCCGCGGTCCGCCCTCGTGGTCCTCGATGAACTGCATGGCCCACGTTTTGGGCGCCCCGGTGACGGTGACCGCCCACATGTGGGTCAGGAAGGCATCCAGCGCGTCCAGCCCGGGCCGCAGCCGCCCCTCGATGTGATCGACGGTGTGGATCAGCCGGCTGTACATCTCGATCTGCCGCCGCCCGATCACCCGCACACTGCCCGGCACGCTGACCCGCGACTTGTCGTTGCGGTCCACGTCGGTGCACATGGTCAGCTCCGACTCGTCCTTGGCCGAGTTGAGCAGCTCGCGGATATTGGCCGCGTCCTCCAGAGGATCGGCGCCACGCCGGATAGTGCCGGAGATCGGGCACGTCTCAACCCGGTCCCCGCTGACCCGCACATACATCTCCGGCGAGGCGCCGACCAGGCACTCACCTTCCCCCAGGTTGAAGAAGAACTCATACGGCGCCGGATTTCTCCGCCGCAGCCGCTCGTAGAACGCGGCCGGGGACGGGCACGAGCCGCGGAACACGTGGCTGGGCACCACTTCGAACAGGTCACCGCGGGCGAACCGCTGCTTGGCCTCACGGACGATGCGCGCGTAGGAGCCCGGCTCAGGCCGGCCCGGAGGACCATTTCGCTCAACGCCCCCGCCGGGCTGGTCGCCCACGGCAGGCGCGGGTGGCGTCTCGCGGGGCAGCCCGGCGGTGCTCCGCCCGGCCACCGCGAAGTCGTACCGGTACCGGGCCGCGTACTCCCGCTTGCGGTCCAGCACGTACAGGTCATCGGCCAGATGCAGGACGAGATCGCGGTGCTCGGCCGGCCGCCCGGCGCGCAGCCGGACCGGCTCGAACTGGAACGCCAGGTCATAGCCGAACGCGCCGTACAGCCCGAGGTGCGGGTCGTCGCAGCCGAAGACCCCGATCACCTCGCGGATGGCCGAGAACACGGTGGGCCGGCGGCTGCGGTCCTCCTCCGGCACGAGGTCGTCCGGCTCCGGGATGAAGACCTCGACCGTGTCCTGCGCGGCGCCAGGAACTGGCACGCCCGCCCGGCGCAGCGCCTCGCCCAGCACCGGCAGCAGGATTTGGCCCCTGGTGTTCAGCGCCCGCGCCGAGATGTGGCGGCCCCGGGCCACGACCTCCAGGCACGGGTCCAGATAGGCGATGGCCCACCGGCTGTACCGGCCCGGGTATTCCATGCCCGAGCTGAGTACGCCGCCCCGCCGCCCGTCCATCTGCTGGATCAGCAGGTACGGGGCTGATCGCTCGAACGTCTCGGCGGTGCGGGTGACGTGGATGCCCCCGGCTGTGTCGAATTCCGTCCGGCCCAGCACGTCTGAGTCCACCGGAGATCCCCCTGCCTTTGGCCGGCACCAGGCGAACGCATGAAGCGACCGCCACTGCCGGGCGGTCGCTTCTGGTATGTGGGCGCTGCGCGCAGCCAGGAACCGCCTAGTGGCGGCGCCACCACTGCATGCAGCTGCCGGTTCGCATGCGGCGAGCTTAGCCGCCCCGGCCCCCGGCCCGCCAGTAAGTCGGGTGAACCGGGGCCAACGGCGCGCTACGGGTGATCGGGCCGCTGATGGGACTGGTGGCCGTCGGGCGGGCTGGCCGGGCCGGCCGCAGCCCGGGACGGCGCGACCGCGGCCCGGGAGGGCGCGAGGACCTGCGGGACCGGCTTGTGTTCCGGCTTGGGCAGGCCCAGCAGCTGGTACACCCGGTCGCCGTCCACCGTCTCCTGCTCGACCAGCAGGTCGGCCAGCTGGTTCAGCTTGTCCCGGTGCTGGGTGATGAGGGTGATCGCCTGCTGCTCAGCCTCGCGCAGCATCTTGGCCACCTCCTCGTCGATGAGCCGCTGGGTGGCCTCGGCGAACGGCCGGCTCGACATGCCTGGCCCGCCACCGCCGAGGAACACCGACCCGCCCTCTGGGTAGCCCACCGGGCCGAGCTTGCTGGACAGCCCGAACTCGCGGACCATCTTGGTGGCCAGGTCGGTGGCCGAGGCCAGGTCGTTGGCCGCGCCGGTGGAGCCCTGCCCGAGCTCGACCAGCTCGGCCGCCCGGCCGCCCAGCCGTACCGCCAGCGACTCCCGCAGGTAGTCCTCGCCGTACAGGTGGTGCTCGACCAGGGGCAGCTGCTCGGTCACGCCGAGCGCCTGGCCGGACGGCAGGATGGTGACCTTGGCCACCGGGTCGGCGTGCGGGGACAGCGCGGCGACCAGGGCGTGCCCGGACTCGTGCACGGCCACCGAGTGCTTCTCCTCGGGCAGCAGCAGGTTGGAGTCGGCCCGGCTGCCCAGCAGGATCCGGTCCCGGGCGTCGCTGAAGTCGGCCATCATGATGCTTTCCCGGCCGGCCCGGACCGCGTAGATCGCCGCCTCGTTGATCAGGTTGGCCAGATCGGCGCCGGAGAAGCCCGGGGTGCCCCGGGCCACGGCGTCCAGGTCCACGTCGTGGCCCAGCTTCTTGCCCCGGGCGTGCACCCGGAGAATGGCCGCGCGCTCGCTCAAGTTGGGCAGCGGGATCGTGATCTGCCGGTCGAACCGGCCCGGCCGCAGCAGCGCCGGGTCCAGCACCTCGGGCCGGTTGGTCGCGCCGAGCACGACGATCCCCTGGGTCACGTCGAACCCGTCCATCTCGGCCAGCAGCTGGTTGAGCGTCTGCTCCCGCTCGTCGTTGGCCACCACCGCGCCGGTGCCCGCCCGGCGCTGGCCGATCGCGTCGATCTCGTCCACGAAGATGATGGCCGGGGCCCGCTTGCGCGCCTCGGCGAACAGGTCACGCACCCGGGCCGCGCCCACCCCGACGAACAGCTCGACGAAGCTGGAGCCGGTCACCGAGATGAACGGCACCTCAGCCTCGCCCGCGACCGCCCGGGCCAGCAGGGTCTTGCCGGTGCCGGGCGGGCCGACCATGAGCACGCCGCGGGGGGCCACCGCGCCCAGCCGCTGGTACCGCTCCGGGTGCTTCAGGAAGTCGACGACCTCGCTGATCTCGCGTTTGGCCGAGTCGTAGCCGGCCACGTCGGAGAACTTGGTCTGCGGGCGCTCGGCGTCGAACACTTTGGCCCGGGCCCGCCCGACGCCGAAGAGCCCGCCGCCGGCGCCGCCGGCCGCGCCGGCCCGGGATATCCGCCGGAACAGGAAGAACACGAGGACGAACGGGGCCAGCAGGATCAGCCAGTAGAGCAGCTCGGTGCCGAAACCGGCGCTCGGCGGCGACGCCTCGATCTGCACGTTCGCCTTCTGCAGCGTGGTCTCCAGCGGGGTGCCCGCGAACGGCAGCGGGACAACCGTGGTGTAGTTGTTGCCGCTGGTCAGCTGACCGCTGGCCGGTGCGGTCGACCCGGTGCTGCTGGACAGCGTGAACGTCTTGACCTTGTGCGCGTTGACGTCGCCCAGGAACGTCGAGTAGTTCAGGTTGATGGTTGGCCTGCCGATCGAGACCTTCGGCAGGAACAGGAACAGCACCAGCGCCGCGATCAGGGCCAGTGGCCACAGCCAGTGCCGCCAGCCGGGCGGGGGCGGCGGCGCCGAGCCGGATGGCTTCTCGCCGGGCGGCGCTCCGTTCGGCTGCTTGCTCATGGCTTATTCATACGCTCTGCGCACCTGATTTGGGTAATCGGATGGGATTACTCGCCTTTGGCCAGTACCACGCCGCGCATCGTGGTCATGGCCTGCTCCCGCGGGGCCGACTGCTCGGCGGTCACGATCGACGACCGGCTGAGCACGAAGATGCCGGCCACCGCGCCCGCGCCGCCGGCCAGCTGCAGCCCCAGCTGCCAGGCCGCGGCGGCCAGCTCCTCGCTGAACACGGTGGCCCCGATGACCACCGCGATGATCGGCGTGAGGGTGTCGATGACCGGCAGGCTCAGCGACAGCGCCCCGGAGCTGAACGCGCTCTGCCCGAGCAGCGCGCCGGTCAGGCCGGCCAGCAGCAGCGCCCAGGGCTCCCAGCTGGCCAGGACGCCTATTCCCCGGTCCGACAGCACATCCACGGTCGCCTTGGTCAGCGCGTCCAGCACGCCGAACACGCACCCCGCCGCCACGGCCAGCCACACCACCCGGGGCTTCCCGGTCACCCGGAGCCCGGCCGCCGCGGACAGCGCCGCGAGCAGGCTGGCCGCCAGGAAGACCGGTACCCAGGCGGCCAGGCCGGGCTCGCGGATCCCGCCGGTGGGGGTCGCGGTGGCCAGGAAGATCACGATCCCGGCGCACACGGCTAGCGCGCCGATGCCGTCCTGCAGCGTCAGCCTGCGCCGCTGCCTGCGGGCGATCAGCGGCAGCACGAACAGCACGTCCAGCGCGGCCAGCGGCTGGACCAGGGCCAGCGGGCCGAAGGCAAGGGCGAGGGCCAGGATGAAGAAGGACAGCACGTCCAGGCCGATCCCGGCCAGCCACAACGGCCGGCGGGCCAGGTCGAGCAGCAGCCGGGGCCGCATCACCTCGTCAGCGCCGGATGCCCGGGCCACGGTCTGCTGCACCAGCGAGGCAGCCGCGAAGCAGAACGCCGCCACCAGGGCGGCGATCACCGCGATCAGCGTGGTCACCTGGTGTCCCCCACTCAGGCAGGCATGCCCGCCGGGAAGAAACCTGAATCCAGCCGGGAAGCTCAGAAATCGACCCAGGTGCCCGCGCCCAGCGCGGCGGCCTTCTGGTATGCGCCGAGCCCGGCGGCCAGGTCCTCGACGGCCAGCCCAAGCGACTCGAACACGGTGATCTCGCCATCGCTGGTGCGGCCTACGGCCTGCCCGGTGAGCAGCTCGCCGATCTCGGCGCGGATGTGCCCGGGCCCGATCGCCTCCTCGGCCAGGGCCAGCCCGACATCTCCCGCCTCGGCCAGCGCGGACTCGCGGCTGTCTGCGAACACCGCGGCGCGGGCCACGGTGGCCGGGTCGAGCTCGCGGGTTTCCGGCAGGCAGGCGCCGACCGCGTTGATGTGCGTCCCCGGTTCCAGCCAGCCGTCGAGCAGGACCGGCTGCGCAGCCGTGGTGGCGGTGACCACGATGCCCGCCCCGGCCACCGCGTCCGCGGCCGACGCGCTGGCCACCACCGGCACCCCGGCCAGCGGAGCCAGCGCGGCCAGCTCATTGGCGATCGCACGGGCACGTTCCGGGGTCCGCCCGGCGATCCGGATCATGGTCAGCGGCCGGCTGGCGGCCAGCGCCAGCGCGTGCGCCCGGGCCTGCACGCCGGTCCCGATGATGGCCAGCTCGCTGGCGTCCGGCCGGGCCAGCAGGCTGGTGGCCACGGCCGACGCGGCGGCGGTCCGGATCTCGGTCAGCGCCGACGCGTTGATCAGCGCCAGCGGTTCCCCAGTGTCCGGGCGGTACAGCAGCACACCACCCTGGTGCGCGTCTTTCCCACGGGCCGGGTTGCCCGGGAAGACGCTGATCGCCTTCAGGGCGTAGGCGCCCGCCCCGGCGCAGGGCATGAGCACCATCAGCCCATCTCCCCCGGGCGGCCGGAGCACCGTGCGCAGCGGCTGGTACACCTCGCCGCGGGCCAGGGCGGCCAGCCCGTCGCGGACGAGCTGGGCACACTCGGTGTAGGGCAGCAGTTCGTACACGGCCTGGGCGTTCAGGACCAGCAGCTGCATCCCCTGATCATGCCCTGCCGCGGGCCCTCGGCGGCACAGTCCGGCCGTGGCCTCAGGCCAGCCGGTACACCCGGCGCGCGTTCCCGCCGCCGATCATCTCGGCCACCCGCAGCGCGTCGGCCTGGCCCCACTCGCCGTCGGCCACCCAGTCGCCGAGCACCTGGGCGGTCGCCCGGCGCCACAGCGATGCCCCCAGGTAGTGCAGTTCCGGCGGCCCCCAGGCGTCGGAGGAGAACAGCACCTTGCCGAACGGGGCCAGCTCCAGCGATTCAGCCACCACGGCCGCGGCCCGGGCACCGGTGTAGTTGATGGCCAGCCCGACGTCCAGGTACACATGCGGGTACGCCTGGGCCAGGTAGCCCGCGCCGCGGTGAAACGGATAACAGTGCAGCAGCATGATCGGCACCTGGCGGGGCTCGGCCAGCTGCAGGAAGCCGCGCAGCAGCAGCGGGTCGCAGCGGCGCAGGTCGGCGTCGGGATCGCCGAAGCCGGTGTGCAGCTGCAGCGGGATCCCCTGCTCCAGCCCGGCCCACAGCAGATGGCGCAGCAGCACCGGGTCCTCGAGCCGGATCTTCCCGGTCTCGTCGGCGTGCCGCAGCCACCGGCCGGCCGCCGTGGCCACCTCCGCCGCGGTGGGCGGCTCGGGGTCGAAGTCGAGCCCATAGCGGTAGGCGACGATGCTCTTCAGCCCGGCCGCCCCGGCGGCCTGCGAGCTGAGCGCCGCCGCGAACCGGTCCCCGAACCCGGCCGCGCTGGCGTCGCCGGACCGCCCCGCCTGCTCGGCCACGCTCTCCAGCCGGACGACCTCATCGACCCGCGCCCCGGCCAGCTCCCGCATCCCGGCCAGGTCGAGCAGGCCGGGCCCGGGCAGCCCGGTGTCGATCAGGTAGTGAGTGATCCCGCTGGCCCGCAGCAGCCGCCGGGCCACCTCCACCCCGCCCAGGCTGGACCGCCGGGCCAGGTAGTCGGCGGGCTCGGCGAACGGCTCCAGCCCGAGCACCGGGGCGCACCAGCGGCGGATGGCCAGGCCGAGCTGGGAATCGAACTGGGTCAGCCCCGGTGGCAGCGGCCGGTCCGACTCGGTGATCAGCTGCTCGAACTCGGCGGCCCCGGTGCCCGTTTCCAGCGCCGGGTGCACGTGGTGGTCGACCAGGCCGAGGGTGGCGACGCGCTCGGCCAGCGCGGGCGGTATCAGGTCAGCCATGGGCACTGAGCATGCCCGGAAAACGGCTCACCACGCCAGCCCTCCTGCCCCGGTGTGGATGGGCGCTGGCCGGCCTGCCTGGGCGCGTTGACACCGGATGCGCTCATCACCTAGATTCGGCCCGTTCGACCATAGAACTCGTGTTCGCAAGGCGAACGGCGCCTGTGACGGAACCCGGTTCCTCCGAGCCCGGCCGCCGTCGGCGGCCAAGGAGCATCCGGTGGCACTTCTCGACGACGCGACATGGCATGACAAGGCGTTCAGCAGTGGGTGGAAGGCCACGTCCGGCGGCAGCGCCCCGGTGGTGGAGCCGGCCACCGGCCGGGAGCTCGGCCGTACCGGCCTCGCCGGGCCGGCCGACATAGCCGCGGCGGCGTCCGCCGCGGCCGCCGCCCAGCCCGGCTGGGCCGCGATGCCGCACACCGAGCGCTCTGCCATCCTGCGCCGGGCCGGGGACATCTGGCGGGCGCACGCCACGGAGATCGAGGGCTGGAGCATCCGCGAAGGCGGCAAGATCGGCCCGGCGGCGCAGTTCGAGACGCACGTGGCGACCGAGGAGATCTACGAGGCGGCCACCCTGCCCTCGCGGCCCTACGGTGAACTGCTGCCCACCGAGTCGCCTCATCTCAGCTGGGCCGAGCGGGTCCCGGCCGGGGTGGTCGGCGTCATCTCGCCGTTCAACTTCCCCCAGATCCTCGCCATCCGGTCGGTCGCGCCCGCGCTGGCCCTGGGCAACGCGGTGGTGCTCAAGCCAGACCCGCGCACGGCGGTGTGCGGCGGGGTGGTGCTGGCCCGGGTGTTCCAGGAGGCTGGCCTCCCCGAGGGGCTGCTGCACGTGCTGCCCGGCGGCCCGGACGCCGGGGAGGCGCTGATCACCGATCCGCTGGTGGCGATCGTCTCGTTCACCGGGTCCACCGCGGTGGGCCGGCACGTCGGGGCGCTGGCCGCGCGGCACCTCAAGCGGGTGCACCTGGAACTGGGCGGCAACTCGGCGCTGATCGTGCTGGATGACGCGGACGTGGCCGCCGCCGCATCGGCCGGCGCCTGGGGCTCGTTCCTGCATCAGGGCCAGATCTGCATGACCACCGGCAGGCACCTCGTGCACGACGCCGTGTACGACGACTACGTGGCCGCCCTGGCGGCCAAGGCAGGCCAGCTGCCGGTGGGTGACCCAGCGAGCGGCCAGGTCGCGCTGGGCCCCGTCATCGACGAGCGGCAGCGCGACAAGATCCACGGCCTGGTCACCCGGAGCGTGGACGCCGGGGCGCGGCTCGCCGCAGGCGGCACCTACCAGGGCCTGTTCTACCAGGCCACGGTGCTGGCCGAGGTGGCGCCCGCGATGCCTGCCTACGCCAGCGAGGTGTTCGGCCCGGTCGCCCCCGTCATCCGGTTCTCCACCGCGGACGAGGCGGCCAAGCTGGCCGCGGACACCGAGTACGGGCTGTCCCTCGGCATCCTCACCCGGGACCCGCTGCGCGGCCTGGACCTGGCCCGGAAGATCCCGACCGGCATCGTGCACATCAACGACCAGACCGTGGACGACGCGCCGAACACCCCGTTCGGCGGGATCGGCGCCTCGGGCACCGGGGCGCGGTTTGGCGGCACGGCCAATCTTGACGCGTTCACCGATACCCGCTGGGTCACCATGCGCAGCCAGATCGCCCCCTACCCGTTCTGATGCGCACGCAGGTCGGCATCGTGGGAGCTGGCCCGGCGGGCCTGCTGCTGTCCCACCTGCTGGCCCAGCGGGGGATCGACTCGGTGCTGGTGGAGGACCGCAGCCGTGCGTACTGCGAGGCCCGGCAGCGGGCCGGCGTGCTGGAGGCGGGCAGCGTGGCACTGCTCCGCGAGGCCGGCCTGGCCGACCGCCTGGACCGGGAAGGCCTGGAGCACGGCGGGATCTACCTGCAGTTCGCCGGGGAGCGCCGGCACATCGACTTCCACGACCTGACCGGGCGGTCGGTCACCGTGTACGCGCAGACCGAGGTGGTCAAGGATCTGATCGCCGCCCGGCTGGCCGCCGGCGGCCACCTGGAGTTCGAGGTGAGCGGAACCCAGGTCGCCGGCCTGGACACCGACCGGCCGGTGCTCCGGTACACGACACGTGACGGCGCCCGGCACGAAGTGGCCTGCGACGCGATCGCTGGCTGTGACGGTTTCCACGGGATCTGCCGGCCGTCCTTCCCGGCCGGCCTGCTGACCGTGATCGAGCGCGAGTATCCCTACGCCTGGCTGGGCATCCTGGCCGACATACCGCCGTCGACCGACGAGCTGATCTACGCCCATCACCCGGGCGGTTTTGCCCTGCACAGCCTGCGCAGCCCGGTACTGAGCCGGCTGTACCTGCAGGTACAGCCGGACGAGGACATCGCGGCATGGCCGGACGAGCGGATCTGGGCCGAGCTGCAGACACGGTTCGCGCTGCCCGGCTGGGAGCTGAAGGAAGGTCCCATCCTGGACAAGGGCATCACGCCGATGCGCAGCTTTGTCAGTGCACCGATGCGCTACGGACGGCTGTTCCTGGCCGGGGACGCCGCGCACATCGTGCCGCCCACCGGGGCCAAGGGCCTGAACCTGGCCCTGTCCGACGTCGCGGTGCTGGCTGGCGCGCTGGCCGGGCTGGTCCGCGGCGATCCCCGGCGGGCCGACGCCTACTCGGCCACCTGCCTGGACCGGGTCTGGCGGTGCACGCACTTCTCCTGGTGGATGACCACCATGCTGCACGCGAGCCCGGGGGCGGACGCGATGGAAGCCGCGCTGCAGCAGGCCCAGCTCCGCTACGTCACCACGTCGCGGGCGGCCGCGACCTCGCTAGCCGAGAACTACACCGGCTACCGGCCGCCGCGCTGAATCCGGCCGTCAGCCGTTGCTGCTGGTCTGCGTTCCCCTGCGGGCGTAGAGCGTGTCGTGGCCGCCGTGCCGCAGCACCGGCGCGAAATTGGCCGCGAAGTACGTCTGCAGGTCCGGGAACCAGGCCACCCGGCGATAGGAGTTGACCGACAGCCAGATGAAATCGGCGCGGTGGAACGCGTTCCACCACAGCGCCTGGACCTCCGGCACCTTGCTCGCGCCGGTGGACGGCTTGAGCCCGTTGGAGAACGCCAGGTCGCTGCCGAGACCGTCGAGCATGTGCGAGCAGCCGGGCACGCTGGACGTGAACCGGTTCGCCATCAGCAGGTAGGAGACCTGATCGGTGGCCACGCACGCACCCTTAGGAATGATCTTGTCCGCCTGGGCCGGGATCCGGGCGAGCGGGAGCTGCAGGTGCGACTCGTAGCCGGCCTGGAACACCGCGAGCACCGCGATGGCCAGGCCGGCCACGACCGCGGCCGGCGTCCACAGCTGCCGGGCGGTCTGCCCGGACAGCGGGCTGCCGTCCTGCCCGAGCGCCCAGAGCAGCCGGCTGGCCGTCAGCCCCAGGGACATCGCGAAGAACGGCGCCAGGAAGGCGGCGAAGTGGTAGTGGAACTGGTCCGGCCACAGGAACATGACGACCACGATCGCGGTGGTCACCAGCGCGAACCAGTCGAGCGTGGGCGGCGGCCGGTGGCTGATCATCCAGGCCGCGGCGATGGCCACCGCCACGATGGCGACCAGCGCCAGCGTGCACAGCAGGATGAGCAGGCGTGGGTGTGACGGCAGGTCGAGGTTGACGATGCCGAGCATGTTGGACAGCCGCGCGCCGAGCGGCACCCGGGTCGACCCGGCCCGGGGCGCGACCTGGGCTACGTACAGGCTCTCGTAGAAGCGCTTAGGGGCGAGCGCGACGAACGGCAGCACCGGGACCAGGAAGCCTACGCACAGCCCTCCCGCGTACACCGCGGCCCGCCTGATCTTCGGCACCAGCAGCGCCAGCACCACGACCACCGGGAAGATCGCCCACACCTCGATGCAGCCCGCGAAACCGAACGCGGCGCCGCTCCAGAACAGCCGGCGGCGGCTGGTCGTCAGCCGGTCCCGGTCGAACAAGGCCAGCGCCCCCAGCAGGCAGAACAGCACCAGCCACGGCTCGACGAGCACGGTCCTCGCGGTGGACACGCTGTCCGGGTACACCGCCACCAGCCCGCAGGCCACGATCACGGCGATCAGACCGCGGTGCCGGACCAGCAGGCCGACCAGCAGCACGCCCGCGGAGCTGGCCAGGGTGGTCAGCACCCGGCCGGTGGCCATGGCGGCGGCCGTACCGGTGACCTTGGACAGCAGCGCGGCCGGGACCATCAGCAGGGTGATCCCGGGCGGCTGGACCAGGATGAACTCCTTGTACGGCAGCAGCCCGTCGATCAGGCTCACCGAGCTGCCGAAATAGGGGCCGTCGTCGTACTCGGTGACGCCGAGCAGGTACCCGGGGCGGCTCAGCAGGAACAGCCGCAAGCCGAGGGCCAGCAGGGTGCAGACGATGATCGCCGCATTGACCGGGGCCAGCCAGCCGGTCCTGCTACCCGTCGCCGTCCCGGAGGAATCGTTGCGTGATTCTCCGGGCGGCCCGCCCGAAGCCGGCCTGGCCATCGTTCCGCTCACAGCTGGTTGCTCCCTCAGCCCTACTCGCCTGCTCCGCACCGCTACTTACGCACAGCACTGCACCGGTAAACCACACTGCAAGTGTGAATCGCGCTGGAATTGTGAAACCCACAAAGCCGCATACTGGCGGGGACCAGGCCAGATCCCCGAGCACAGCGCAGCGTACGCAGATCAGCCGCGTGTCCGGCCGCCACCAGATGCTACCGGAAGAACATGCCAGACAAGGGTGTAGCTAACCGTTTCATAACGTGCCCATCACCGTCATTACCCACTTCCCCCGGTCGCCGGGACGCTGGGCCGGCCGGTCATCTGGTCACCTGCTGGGGTACCCACCAGCGCCAAACTTCACCGCCTCAGCCCAGGTCAACACCTGTTTCCTGGGACCTGGACGCGGCCCGGCCGCGGCGGGCTGGGCAGGCCCAGCCCAGCCCGCCGGGCAGTTAATGAAGTTTGCGTAACATCCGCGCGGGCCAGGTGTCCCGGGCGCGGCGGACCCGCCCGCCGCCGCGGGCTGGCCGGCTCAGAAGTCCGTCACCTCAGACGGTGGCCTGCGGGCGGTCGCGCGGGTGGTCCGCGCGCAGCCAAGCTGCAGGATGACCTGGGGGGCTCCGGGCAGCTCCAGCCGGTCCCGGATCAGGATGCGGATCTTGCTGGCCTCCAGCGGCTGGGTGTGCAGGCTGGCGAACACCCACCTGGCGGCGGCACGGACCAGGACCCGGTGCAGGGCCTGCCCGGCGCACAGCCAGTCGCCGCGGCTGTCCCCGGGGGTGAGAATCAGCGCGGTGGCGGCCGGAGCGGTCCCCTCCGCAGCCAGCTGCCCCAGGTGCCGCCCCAGGTCGAAGTCACGCTGGGGCAGGCGGCCACGGTGCTGATCCGCTTCCGCAGCGAAGGCACTGGCCGGCACGCCGTCCCGGGCGCCCGATCCTGGGCCGCGGGTCCAGTCCCGCATGTCGGCCCGGGCCTGCGGGACCAGGTCCAGCCGCCGGCCAGCGGCCGCCATGATGTCGGTGAGCGGCTCGTAGCCGCGGCCGCGGTCGACCAGGGCCAGCGTCGCCGCCTCGGCGATCGCGTCGTGCTGCAGGCTGGCCAGCAGGCCGGCCGGCAGCGGCTCGGATGTGAACGGCCCGCGGTGGGTGTGCCGGTGCGGGAGCGCCTCGAGCAGCTGGCGCTCCGATCCGTTCAGCGGCTGTGCTTCGCCCAGGCTGACCCGGGCCAGCAACGCCAGGCGTGCCTTGTCCGGCAGCAGCTCGACGACCGGCATGAAGCCCAGTGAGCGGATGCCGAGGCGCAGCCCGAAGAGCGCCGCCCCGCAGCTGATCAGCATTTCCCGGCCCAGCGGATCGACCCGGAGCTTGCGGGCCGGGTCGGCATAGAGCTCCAGCGCATCGGGCGTGACGCGGAACCGCCATGGCTGCGTGTTATGCACCGACGGCGCGCGGGCCGCGGTCGCTATCAGATAGTCGACCCGGCCCGGAGGAATCGGCATCTTGCGCTGGTCGGCCCCAGCGGACATGCTCATCACCCCAAATCTGGCATCCACCCTCAGGATCGGCTGATGGCCGGGGTGGGGGCAGGGCCGTAAGCCGTCCGGGCGGCGGCAAACGTCCCGCCAGGCGGTACCGGTGGTCATCGCCGCGGTCGCCGCCCATGCGCCGGGCGGCCAGGTGACGCGGTCAGGTGAAGATGATCTCCCCGCCGGCGGCCAGGTCGTAGAACTCGCCCACCGTAATGACGTCCTTGACCTGGTCGATCAGGTCTTCTTTCGCCAGCCCGAACAGATCCACCGAGGCCTTGCAGCCATACAGGCCGGCGCCGGTATCGGCGATCATCTCGATGAACTCGGGGATGGATGGGATGTCGAGCTGGTCCATCTTGTGCGTCATGTAGTGCGTCATGACGGAGGCCACGCCGGGCAGCCCGCCCGCCCAGGTGGCCAGGTGCAGGCCTGGGTTACCGACTGTGGCGATCTTGATGTGCTCATGCCGGGCTTTATGGATCGCGTCCAGCCCGAAGAAGGTGAAGAACAGGTTGGCCTCGATCCCTTCCGCGCGCGCACCATTGGCCATGATCAGGCCGGGGTAGATGCCCTCCAGCGAGCCCTTGGAGATGATGATGGAGACCTTCTCAATGTGGGCGGCCATCTGACGCCCTCCTTCCGGTTGCGGCTCAGATGCAGCCGCGGGGCTTGGGAATGCCAGCGATCTTCGCGGCGACCTTGGCCGGGCCCTTGGGGAACAGCCCGTAGAGTTCCCTGACGCTCACGCCGGAGGCCTTGCCGAGCACCCGGACGGTGGGGCCGGTGCCCTTGCTCTCGTACTCGTGCCGCATGAACTCGATCACCTGCCAGTGCCGGTCGGTGAGTTCGCCAATGCCTTCCTGCCTGGCGATCTCGGGCACCATTGCCTCGGTCCACTGCCGCGGATCGGTGAAGAATCCCTCGTCGTTGAGCGTGACCTCGGCGCCTGCATAGCTGGTGGTGGGCATCGTGGGTCCCCTTTCAGTTGTCCGGCGCCGGGCGGGGGTGCGCCGCGTCAGCCGTGCGCTTCCCGGTCATCGGCATCCTGCTGGGCACGGCGGGGATGTCCCGGCCGGGCAGCAGCACGTGCCAGTACAGCCAGCCGAAGGCCAGCTTCCCCAGGTGGTTCAGCCGGGACTGACGCAGCAGTGGCAGGCCGGCCCGGCCGGGGAAGCGGCCGGTCACCGGCTCGGTCTCGTAGTTGAAGTCGATCAGCAGTGCCTTGCCGAAGCCGCTCTCGATGAAGCAGTTCGTGTGGCCGTCGAACCCGGCGTCCAGCGGCTCCCCGGCCAGGTACCTGCGGATGTTCCCGGCCACGGTCGCGCCCTCGAAATGCGCGACCGAGCCAGCCTTCGAGGTGGGCACATCCGCCGCGTCGCCGATCACGAACACGTTCGGCTTGGCCTTGGCCTGCAGCGTGTGCGGATCGGTCGGCACGAAGCCGAGCTCGTCCCCCAGCCCTGGCGAGCGGTCCACGTAAGCCTGCCCGCCGTGCAGCGGCACGAGCACGGCCAGGTCGAACGGCACCTCACGCCCGTCGTAGGCGATCAGGCGGCCGCCGCTGCCGTCCACTTCGCCGGTGTTGAACTCGGTGACCAGGCTGATCCCCTTGTCGCCCAGCAGGCCGCTGAGCTCGCGGTTGCACGTGGCCTTGGTGAATGCGCCATCCAGCGGGGTGACGTAGGTCAGCTCGACCCGGTCGCGGATGCCGCGCTGGCGGAAGTACCAGTCCGCGAGGAAGCCGAACTCGAGCGGCGCGACCGGGCACTTGATCGGCATGTCCATGACCCCGATGGCCAGCCGCCCGCCGTCGAACTGGGCCATCGCCCGCTGCAGGGCCGTGGCGGCATCCAGCGTGTAGAAGCTGAACACCTTTTCCAGCCAGCCCGGGCCGAGCAGGCCGTCGGTCTCCTCCGGCATCAGCCGCGCACCGGTAGCCACGACCAGCACGTCATAACCCAGCGACGTGCCATCAGCCAGCAGCACGGTGTCGGTTTGCAGGTCGACATGCTCGACAGCGGCGCGGCGGAACTCGACCCCGGACCGCAGCTGACGCTGCCTGGGCCGGACCAGGGCTTCCGGGCGGGCCAGGCCGAACGGCACGAACAGCAGGCCCGGCTGGTACAGGTGCTCATCGTCGGCATCGACCACGACGATCTCCGCCGCGGGCCCAGCCAGCTCACGGCGCAGCCGGTTCGCGAGCAACGTCCCCGCGGTACCCCCGCCCAGCACGACAATCCGCTGTGTCACAGCTTCAGTGTCGGCCGGGCCCGGCCGCGCGACCCAGAGCCGATGGTCCCGCGGGGAGGGGCCAGTCGGCCCGCGTCGGTGCTGCTGACCAGCGGAGACTTAACGCACGTCGAGCCCGGTGACGGCCCTTGCGATGATCATGCGCTGGATCTCGCTGGTACCCTCGAAGATCGTGAAGCTCATGGAGGTACGGGCAGTTTCCGCAGGTAGATGCCCTATGCAGCCACCCCTTGTCAGCACCAACTCAGCACCCGCAAATGCGCGGATCGCCTGCAGCACGGTCGGCAGGTGGGGGCGATTAGGTGTGCGGACGTCCGCGCCAGCGCGTCAGCGCCGGTGTCCGGCCCAAGCTCCGGGCGGTTCCGGGGTTGGACGCCACGATGCACTGGAGCTTTATTGACTCGGGGCCTTGTGCGTACTGCGCAGCCGGACGGGTCGCGAGCGGCCTGAGGGAACGAGCACCGGCGGCCGAGCTTATCGCGGGGCCGCGACGCGGTGACCGAGGTGCGTGGCCGCCTCGGCCATCCGCACGTCGTGGGCGATTATCGTTCCGAGGTCGTGCCCCAGCTTTCGGGCAGGGCGACGTGGATTGCATCTAGCGACCGGAGGTCGGCGGGCAGCAGCACTGCAGCGTCGTCGAGAACGGCACTGCTGACCCGGATGAGATCTAGCCGGGTCAGCACCTTCCGGCCTGCGGCGGCCGCTTCGTCCCCGCCCGGAAGCGGTGCCCGCATGGCCTCTGTCCGGGCTAGCGAGCTGGAGACAAGCGGCCGACGGCGCCGCAAGTACCGGCCCTCTGCAACCGACTCGTTCTCGTGCACGACCAGCTTCACGATCGCCGACGAATAACCCAGAGGACTGCAGCTCACGTCCTGCCAAGTTGCACAATTACCTGTGCACAGTTATCTTTGCATCGTGATGCCACGTCGGGAGCTGTCGGACCTAGCGGCCGTGCATGCCATGGCTCATCCGCGCCGACAGCAGATCATGCGGTATCTGGCGGCGCAGGGCTCTGGGACCTCGGCCGAGCTAGCTCGTGCACTCGATCTGAACACCGGCGCGACCAGCTACCACCTGCGCGAGCTGGCGCGACACGGCTTCGTCGAAGAGGTACCGGAGCAGGCCGCCGGGCGACAGCGGCGGTGGCGGGCCGTTGCGAACGACTTCAGGCTTCCGCCGCGGAGCCGACAAGGCACCCATCTGCGTGCCGCCGTGGACGAAGTGACGCGGCTGTCCTTCGCCGCCGACATCGAGGCGCTGATGCGGTGGCTGAGCGAGGGCAGCGGCGAGTGGGCCGATGCGGTGCCCTATTCGAAGGGGACGATCCAGGTCACCGTCGAGGAGCTGCAGGCGTTCTTTGAGGAGTACATCGCGCTGGTAAATAGGTACGCGCGGCCGGGCGAGCAGCTGCCCGCCGGCGCGCGGGCGGTGGCGACCCGCTTCCTCGCCTACCCGATCGGCGAGGAGGAGACGACGTGAGCGCGTTGCGACTGGAGACGGTATCGAAGGTCTACGGCAGGGGCGCCGGCACGATCCGCGCGCTGGACGATGTGTCACTTGCTGTAGAGCGTGGCAGCTTCACCGCGGTGATGGGACCCTCCGGGTGCGGCAAGAGCACGCTGCTGCACTGCGCGGCCGGCCTGGATCGGCCGACCACCGGCTCCGTATACCTGGGCGAGCGGAGTCTCGACGGACTCGACGAGACTGCGTTGGCCAGGCTGCGGCGGAGTCGGATCGGCTTCGTCTTCCAGTCCTACAACCTGGTCTCGTCGCTGACGGTAGAGAAGAACGTGACGCTACCGCTGCGGCTGGCGGGCAGCCGCGTCGACCGGGACTGGCTGCGGACGGTCCTGGATCGGGTTGGGCTCGCCGACCGGGCCAAGGCTCGCGCCGCGCAGTTGTCCGGCGGCCAGCAACAGCGAGTAGCGATCGCCCGAGCGCTGATCACCCGGCCGGATGTCATCTTCACCGACGAGCCCACCGGTGCACTGGACCTGCGGACGGCACAAGGAGTCCTCGGCCTGCTGCGGGAGCTGGCCGGGCAGACGATCGTCATGGTCACCCACGACCCGGTGGCCGCTGGCTACGCCGATACGGTCGTCTTCCTCGCTGACGGGCGCGTGATCGACACAATGAGCGCGCCGACCGCGGAGCGGGTCTCCGACCGGATGACCCGCTTGGGGGCGTGGATCTGATGCTCTCGATCGCGCTCGCTACCCTGCGAGCCCGCCGCGGCGGGTTCGCCGGTGCGTTCGTCGCTCTGTTCTGCGCGGCCGCTCTGGTGACCGGCTGCGGGGTGCTGCTTAACACTGGACTGCGCGGGCAGGTGTCGCCGCAGCGGTACGCCGGCGCGCCGCTGCTCGTGGCCGCGGACCAGCAGCTGCACTTCGTCGAGCACAAGCACGACAAGGCGAAAACTAAGAGCAAGCCAGCGACCGAGATGGTGCACCTGCCGATGGCCGAGGTCACGCGAGTGCGCGCGGTTGCTGGCGTCTCGACGGCGGTGCCGGATGTGACCTTCCCGGCCACCGTCATCCGAGGGCCCTCCGGGGATGTGTCCCAGGAGAACGGGTCCTGGGGGCATGGCTGGGGCTCGGCCCGACTCACGCCGTTCACCCTCGCCCGAGGTCGTGCACCCGCAGCGGCGGACGAGGTTGTGCTCGACGCTGCTGCTCATGCCCGGCTCGGCGAGCGGGTCGTCATCCAGATGCCGGCCTCGACTGCCAGCTACACCGTCGTCGGAATAACCGCCCAAGCGCTGTCCGGCCAGCCCGCAATCTTCTTCGCGGACGCTACCGCAGATCGCCTCGCCGAAAACCGCCTTACCGCCATTGGCGTCTGGCCCGCTGCCGGAGTAGATCGCGCCGCGCTGGTTCGCCGCCTGGAGAGGATCGGCGACGGAGTGAAGGTCTACGTCGGCGCCGCCAAGGGCACGGTCGAGTTCGCCGGCGCCGCACGCGCGCGGGAATCGCTGGTCAGCATGAGCGCAGTCCTCGGCGGCACCGCGTTGCTCGTGGCGATCCTCGTCGTCGTGGGCACGTTCGCGCTCTCGATGGAGCAACGGCACCGAGAGATCGCGTTGCTGCGCGCGGCCGGGGCCACACCGCGCCAGATACGGCGCATGCTGACCCAGGAGGCGCTCGTTCTGAGCGTGGTCGCGGCCGGGCTGGGCAGCATCGCCGGCCTTCCGCTCGCCGACTGGCTCCACCGCCGGTTCGTTGCCTTCGGCACGATTCCCGAACGGTTGCATCTAGTCACCGGCCCGGTACCACCGATGGCGGCCGCCCTCGCCACCGTGGCCGCTGCGGTGCTCGCAGCTCGGGTTGCCGCTCGTCGCCCGACCCGCGTGGGCGCCGCCGCCGCGCTGGCCGCCGCCGCCGCGCCGCGTCGCTCGGCCCTTGTCACCGTGGCCGGGCTGGCGCTGCTGGCGGCCGGAGTCGCCGCGATCGTATTGCTGCGGGCACTGCACACCGAGCCCGCGGCGATGCCGGTGAGCATGCTCGCCGTGGTGGCCCCCGCGGCTGGACTAATGCTGCTCGGGCCAGTCGTCGGGCACGTCGCCGCGGCCGCAACGGCCGTTCCGCTGCGCCTGCTGGCACGCACCACCGGATATCTCGCCGCCGAGAACATCCACGCCAACACGCGGCGTTTCGCCGCAGTTGCCGCGCCGATGACCTTGGCCGTCGCGATTGCGGTAACTGTGCTGTTCACCGGAACGACTCTCGCCAGCGCGGCCCAGAACGAGGTACGGGACGGCACCATCGCCGCCTACGCGCTGGGATCGACAGGCGCGGGAGTACCGGCGGACGTCGCAGCGGCTGCCGCACAGACGCCGGGCGTCATCGCAGTCACCCAGGTGCTACACAGCACCGTCTGGATCGGTGAGAACCGCTACGCCGCGCAGGGCGTCACGCCGACCGGCCTGAACGCCACGATGGACCTGGGAGTGACCCAGGGCAGTATCCGCGACCTCAGCGAGAAGACGGTGGCCCTCAGCACCACCACAGCATCCGGACTCGGCATGCACATCGGAGACACACTCGCGCTTCGACTCGGCGACGGCACTCCGGCCCGCCTGCGGGTCGTCGCCATCTACGCGCGCGGGCTGGGCTTTGGCGCGCTCACGCTGCCGTACCAACTGCTCGCTGCCCACGTCGACGTGCCGATGGCGGCCACCGTTCTCGTGGCCGGGCCCGCCTCCGCCGAGCCCGCGCTGCAGGCTCTTGCTGCCACCCATCCCGGCATTCACCTGGTCGACAGCGCGGCTCTGCTCAGCCAGCAGGCCGCGCCCGGCGACGACGCCGTGCGTTACATCTTCCTCGCGCTCGTCGTCGGCTTTGCTGCCATCTCGGTGGTCAACACGCTCGCGATCGCGACTCTCGACCGACGCCGAGAACTCGCCCTGCTTTACGCCGTAGGCGCCACCAGGCGCCAGACCCTGCGGATGCTGCGCGCCGAAACGCTCGCCGCGACCGCGATGGGGCTGCTGCTCGGTGCGACCATCGGCGGTGGCGCACTCGCCTGCTTCGCGGCCGGGATGACCGGCACGCCTCGCCCGGCTGTCTCCGGCCCGGTATGCGCCGCGATCGTCGCCGCGACCTGCCTGCTGGCCTACCTTGGCGCCGCCGTCCCGGCTCGGCTCATGCTGCGGACCCTTCGCCTGCCGAACTGAGCCTGGCCACGTTGACGGGTCAGCACCAACTCAGCACGCGGTTCGGAACTGACGGGAACCAACCAGGAATAACAGGCAAACGGCCAAGCGCTCGAAGCCGGAGTTCACGTGCCCATCTAGAATCCGCACCAGCGCCACGACCAGCGGTTATTACCGCACGTCAAGCCCGGTAACGGCCCTACCGATGATCATGCGCTGAATCTCGCTCGTTCCTTCAAATATCGTGAAGATCTTGGCGTCCCGGTGCCACCGCTCGACCGGGAAGTCCCGGGTATAGCCGTTCCCGCCGAGGATCTGGATGGCCTGCTCGGTCACCCGGACCGCGGTCTCGCTCGCCACCAGCTTGGACATCGATCCCTCGGCGCCATCCAGGGCCATGCCCTGCCGCGCCATCCAGGCCGCGCGCCAGGTCAGCAGCCGGGCCGCATCCACCGCGGCCTGCATGTCGGCGAGCATGAAGCCGATGGCCTGGTGCTGCCCGATCGGGCGGCCGAACTGGACGCGCTGGGTGGCGTAGTCGCGGGCGAATTCCGCCGCCGCCCGGCCGACGCCGACCGCCATCGCGGCCACGCTGGGCCGGGACGCCTCGAACGTCTTCATCGCGGCCTGCTCACCACCGCGCCCGCCCGCGCGGATCCGGGCCAGCCGGGCGTCCAGCCGCCCCTTACCGCCGACCAGGCAGCGACCGGGTACCCGGACACCGTCCAGCACCACCTCGGCCGTGTGCGAGGCGCGCACGCCGTGCTTGCGGAATTTCTGGCCCTGGCTCAGCCCGGGCACGCCCGGCGGGATGATGAAGCTCGCCTGGCCCCGGGTGCCCAGCGCCGGGTCCACCGAGGCGACGATCACATGCACGTTGGCGATGCCGCCGTTGGTGGCCCACGCCTTGGTCCCGGTGAGCACCCATTCATCGCTGGCCGCGTGGTACTCCGCGCGGGTCCGGATAGCGCCGACGTCGCTGCCTGCCTCCGGCTCAGAGGAGCAGAACGCGCCGAGCTTGACGTCACCGGGACCGCCGAACATCTCCGGGAGCCACTCCCCCACCTGCTCCGGTGTGCCGCTGGCGGCCACGGCGACCGCGGCCAGGGTGCTGCCGACCAGGGACAGCGCGATGCCTGCGTCGCCCCAGAAGAGTTCCTCGAAGGCGATCGGGATACCGAGCCCGCTCGGCTCGAGCCACTGCCCGGAGAAGAAGTCCAGTGAGTACAGGCCGATCTTGGCCGCCTCCTCGAGGATGGGCCAGGGCGTCTCTTCCCGCTCGTCCCACTCCGCGCCGGCGGGCCTGATGACCTCGGTGGCGAACCCGTGCACCCAGTCCCGCATCTCGCGCAGATCCGGCCCGGGCTCGAGGGAGAAGCCAGCGCAGCCGCCATGCTCAGTGCTCATGCTGCTCCTCGGGACGATCCGCCGGGCCACGTTACCGGACGGTAGCACCTTGTAGTTACCGGTTGGTAACAACCGGCAGAAGGCCCCGTGCCCTCGCTATCCCGCTAGCCGCCACCGTGCGCGCCGTTACCCGCGGCGACGCCCGCTGCTACTCGCCGCCATGGCGGTCGAGGAAGTCGTACACGTCGGCCTCATCCACCCCAGGAAAGCTCCCGGTCGGCAGCGCGGACAGGATGTGCGAGTGGGCCCGGGCCGACGGCCAGGCCATCCCGTCCCAGCGGGCGGCCTGGCTGGCGGGCGGGCGCTGGCAACAGTCCCCGTCCGGGCAGCGCGACACCATCCGCTTGACCGTGTCCCGGCCCCGGAACCATCGCGAGTTCGCGTAGCCGGTACCCAGCGTGATGGCCATGCCACGCTCCTGCGCCGGGTCGACATACGCCACACACCAGTAGGTCCCCGACGGCGTGTCCGAGTACTGGTAGTGCGGTGAGAACCAGTCCGCCGAGGCGAAGACCTGCCGGCCCGACCACTGCCGGCACATCCGCTGGCCTTCGATCGCGCCCGTGGGATCGGCGGGCAGCACCAGCCCGTCGTTCTCGTACGCCTTGTAGATGATCCCGCTCTCGTCGTTCTTCACGAAGTGACAGGTCAGTCCCAGGTGATGGGTAGCCAGGTTGGTGAACCGGTGGGCCGCCATCTCATAGGACACCGAGAACACGTCCCGCAGGTCCTCCACGGACAGGTCCCGCGCCTGCTTGGCGTCGAGCAGGAAACGCGCGGCCGCGGGCTCTGGGACCAGCACGGCCGCGGCGAAGTAGTTGGCGGCCACCCGTTGCCCGAGGAAGTCGGCGAAGTCACGCGGTGCGGCGTGCCCGAGCACGAAGTGCCCGAGTGTCTGCAGCAGAACAGTCCGCGGCGTGTGCATGCCGATGGATTCCTGCTTCAGATAGATACGGCGGTTCCGCAGGTCAGTGACGGACCGTACGGAACGCGGCAGGTCCTGCGCGTACCGGACGGCGAAGCCGTGGTGCCCGACGATGGCCAGCAGCGCACCCTGGGACAGCGCGCCGCCCCGGTAGCCGACCGTGGCCAGCGCGTCGGCCGCGGCCGCCTCGATGTCAGGGAAATAGTTGCCCTGCTCGCGCATGGCATCGCGCAACTCGGCGTTGGCCCGCCGCGCCTCTTCCGGGGTGGCCGTCGGCCGGGTGCGCTGCCTGCGCAGTTCACCGTAGAGCGCGACGAGATGCTCGAGCACGTCGTTCGGTACCCGGGCGCCCGCCCTGAGGTGCGGCAGGCCCAGCTCGGCATAGACCGGGTCGTGCTGCGCCTCTTCGAGCGCGATCTCCAGCTGAGCCCGTCGGCTGGGCGGCTGGTGCCGCAGCAGCTCCTCGGTGGGCACTGACAGCGCGCGGGCCAGCGCGTCGATCAGCGACAGCTTCGGCTCCCGGCGCCCGTTCTCCAGCAGGGACAGCGCAGACGGGGCCCGCCCCACCCGGCCGCCCAGCTCGGCGAGGGTGATGCCCTGGGCGCGGCGCAGATGCCGAAGCCGCTGGCCGAACGTCGCGAGGTCTAGACCACTTGGCGTCAACTCAAGCGATTCTTTCGTGGACAACTCTGTCATATGTTCACCATAGAAGAAATTTTGCAAATATTCAGCCTGTCGTGCCCTAGTTTTCCCGACCAGCGCCACGCAAGCTCGGTTTATCCACCCAGGGGACGGCACAACGTGGAGGGCAGTATGAGCGAGCGTCGCCTCGAGGGCACGGCGAACGGGAGCAATGGTCATGCCGGGAACGGCACCCCCCGGGCCGCCGGGCAGCAGGTGCTGACGCGGCAGGCGGCGGCGCTACGGCAGCAGTGGGCGGCCGACCCGCGCTGGCGGGACACGGAGCGGACCTACTCGGCCGAGGACGTGATCCGGCTTCGCGGCTCGGTGCGGGAAGAGCGCACCCTAGCCCGGCTCGGCGCGCAGCGGCTGTGGTCGCTGCTGCACGAGGAAGATCACGTGGCCGCGCTCGGCGCGGTGACCGGGAACCAGGCGGTGCAGCAGGTGCGGGCTGGTTTGCAGGCCATCTACCTGTCCGGCTGGCAGGTGGCGGCGGACGCCAACCTGGCCGGCGAGACCTACCCGGACCAGAGCCTTTACCCGGTCAACTCGGTGCCTCAGGTGGTCCGCAGGATCAACAACGCGCTGCTCCGCGCGGACCAGATCAGCTGGGCGGAGACGGGCGGCCCGGGCGGCACCTACTGGCTCGCGCCCATCGTCGCCGACGCAGAGGCAGGCTTCGGCGGAGTGCTGAACGCCTTCGAGCTGATGAAGTCCATGATCGCGGCCGGGGCGGCCGGGGTGCACTGGGAGGACCAGCTCGCGTCCGAGAAGAAGTGCGGCCACCTGGGCGGGAAGGTGCTGATCCCCACCGGCCAGCACATCAGGACGCTGAACGCGGCCCGGCTGGCCGCCGACGTCTGCGACGTGCCGAGCCTGGTGGTGGCGCGTACCGACGCGCACGCGGCCACGCTGATCACCAGCGACGTGGACGAGCGCGACCGGCCGTTCGTGACCGGGGACCGGACCGCGGAGGGGTTCTTCCGGGTGCGTCCCGGGATGGCCGCCTGCATCGCCCGCGGGCTGGCCTACGCGCCTTATGCCGACCTGCTCTGGATGGAGACGTCCACCCCGGATCTAGACGAGGCCCGGGAGTTCGCCGAAGCGATCAAGGCTCGCTATCCGGACCAGATGCTCGCCTACAACTGCTCACCGTCGTTCAACTGGCACCGGCACCTCGACGACGGGACCATCAGCAAGTTCCAGCGCGAGCTCGGCCAGATGGGCTACAAGTTCCAGTTCATCACGCTGGCTGGTTTCCACGCGCTGAACTACTCGATGTTCGACCTGGCCCAGGGCTACGCGGCCGAGGGAATGCCCGCCTACGTGCGGCTGCAGGACGCCGAGTTCGGTGCCGAGCCGCGCGGTTACACCGCCACCCGGCATCAGCGTGAGGTCGGCACCGGCTATTTCGACCTGGTCACCTCGGCCATCACCCCGCAGGCCGCCACGGTCGCGCTGGCCGGGTCCACCGAAAGCGAACAGTTCTCCGCGGCGCACTGAGCCGGGGTAGCGGCCGGCCTGAGCCCGGGTGACCCGCTGCTGACGCCGGTCCGGGTGACCAGCCCAGCCTGGCGCAGCACGGGACGCGAGATGGGGGCCAGGCGGCACCGCAGCTGGGACGCCGGACTCCAGCTGATCGGTTCGCCAGCCGGCCACCGGGCCGGCGGC
>Ga0335078_10002532_pt1 | contig 27668 bp, 23 predicted proteins | sample Lox_Sample_32_FD_206711 | JGI IMG/M metagenome (GOLD analysis project Ga0335078, IMG submission 206711) | Soil microbial communities from Loxahatchee National Wildlife Refuge, Florida, United States - Lox_Sample_3.2 | ecosystem: Environmental > Terrestrial > Soil > Wetlands | place: USA... | reverse complement strand
GCGGCTGCAGGCTTTGCGGCACAACTGGGCGGCGCTTGCGGCCGAGTTCGACGAGCTCGCCGCGCGCGGGCCCGACGGCATGAAGGAGCTCTTGACGATCGGCTGGGCGCTGAAGCTCAACAACCTGAAGATCGGCGCCTCGCAGGCCGCGCCGCAGATCGTGCACGAGGCGCTGCAGATCACCGGCATCCTCGGCTACAAGAACGATTCGCCCTTCAGCCTCGGCCGCCACTACCGCGACGTGCTGTCGGCCTCGCTCATGATCTCGAACGATCGCATCGCGGCGAAGAACGCCTCGATGCTGCTCATCTACAAGGACAACTAAGCGCGGTCAGCGCGCTCCCTTGCCGAAGATCGCCACCTCGGCGGTCTGCACCAGGATGGCCAGATCGAGCAGCAGGCTGTTGTTCTTGATGTAGTAGAGGTCGTACTGGAGTTTCTCCAGGGCATCCTGCTCCGATGAGCCGTACGGATAGCAGAGCTGCGCCCAACCCGTGATTCCCGGCTTCACGCAATGGCGCTCGACGTAATACGGGATCCGCTCCGCCAGGCTTGCCACGAACTCCGGCCGCTCCGGGCGCGGCCCGACGAGGCTCATGTCCCCCCGCAGCACGTTGAGAACCTGGGGCAGCTCGTCGACCCGGAGCTTACGAATCACCGCCCCCACGCGGGTCACCCGGGGATCGTTCCGCTGGGCCCATTGCGCCTCGCCCGAGGCTTCCGCATCGATGCGCATGCTGCGGAACTTCATCAGGCTGAATAAGCGTCCGCCCACGCCGACGCGCTCCTGACGATAGAGCACCGGGGCGCGCAGGCCATCCTCCAGCTTGATGGCAATCACGGTGGCGACGATTGCCGGAACCGAGAGCACGAGGATTACGGTTCCCGCGATGAGGTCGAGCGTGCGCGCGGTGAGCTGCCGTATGGATCCTCTCCTGAAGCCCTCGCCAAAGATGATCCAGCTGGGATTCAGCACATCGATCCGCACGCGGCCGGACTCGCGCTCGAGGAAGGTGAGGAGCTCGGTAACGTCGACGCCCGCGAGCCGGCATTCGAGCAGCTCGCGGATGGGAAAGGCGCGGCGTCGATCATCCAGGGCCACGACGATCTCATCCGCATCGAGGCGCCTGCAAAGCTCGAGGAGCCCGGTACTGCCCTCGAACAATGGCTCGGCAGCAGAGGATGCGTAGCCGGCGGGAATCGGCTCGAGTCCGTCATCAGGCGGACTCACGTAACCGACCACCGTGAACCCGCGGCGGTCGGCGCGGCGTCGCAGTCCCGAGATGGCCTCGGCGTTGCGCCCGGCTCCGTAGACCAGCACCCTGACCTTGAACACCCGCTCATCGATCAGGCGGCCGAAGGCGACGTGGAGCAGGAGTGCCGCAATGCCGGCGCCGACGCCGGCCAGTGCGACCACCCCGCGCCCGATCCAGAGAGTCGGAATGAGAAAGAAACTCGCCCCGGTAATTCCGATGCCGATACAAACGGCAGCTACGATACGAGTGAAGATTCCGGCGCTTCGCGCACGCTGCCGCGCGCTGTGCAGTCCCAGCGCGAGCTGGCAGGAAAACATGATCGTGCTGAAGAGCAGCGCCCGAGGCCAAAGAGGTCCCTCCAGGCGCTCGATAGAGGCGACGGCAAGATGCAGGCGCATTACCGCGGCGCCGTACAGGACGAGGAACAGCAGCGCGAGCTCGATCACGGCGCGCGCGACGATCGATGCGGGGATGTACTGGCCGAGGAGCCGAATGCGCATGATGTTCGCGGGGCCTAGGCGCGGGGCAATATCTGGGAGTTGTCGTAGCCGCGGAAGACCACGCGACCTGGATCGCCGACCACGAGCGCACGGTCGGGCACGTCTCTGCTGACACGCGCTCCGGGTGCGATCGTTACGCCGTTACCCACCCTGACCGGCCCCGTGATCCTCGAGTGTGCGCCGATCCAGGCGCCGTCGCCGACCTGCGGCCCCGCGCCGTCCCCGGTCCGCCCGACTTTCGTCTGCTGGCCAACCGAGCAGCGCTCGCCGAGCCGGCAGTTGATGACTTCGACTCCGCCGAAATGGCCGACCCAGAACCCCGCACCGATCTCCGCGCTGAGCGCGATGCGGATGCCGTAGGCGCGGCGGACCCAGAGCACCGCCAGCCCATATATCAGCCAGCCGAAGGGCAGCAGCGGCCATAGCAGAATCCGCCGTCGTGAGGAACGCAGCAGTTGCCCGAAGCGATAAACGAGCACCGCCTGCAGTCCCATTTGATTCCACATGGTAGCGACAACGCGCCGCATCGACCTCTCACTCACGCACCGGCGAACGTCGGCGCGCACTACGTCCCGGAAACTGCTCATCTCGGCGCGAGTGACTGCGGATCGATGTCACGGGCAAGACTGCTTCGCAGTCCCGTGTTGTCGAACTCACGGCGCACGATCGTCGCGGGATTGCCGGCGGCCACGGCTCGCGCCGGCACGCTCATCGACACCACCGCGCCCGGAAGAACGGTCGCTCCGTCGCCCACCGAGAGATTCCCGTAAATGACGCAGTCCGGTCCAATCCAGACTTTCTCACCGATCACCGGCTTGCCAGGGTCGCCCGCCCGAACCCCGATGGTGACTCGCTCGTGAATGAGCGTACCACTACCGATTCGCAGCGGTCCGAGAATGAGAAAGCCGCGGTCCGAAAGATAGACCCCCGGGCCGATCTGAATGCTGTCATCCACGTCGCACTTGGTCAGAATCATCATGGGCCTGCGCGTCAGGCCGATCAGGACCCGCAAAAGGATCGTGCCGATGGTCCATCCGCGCTGCGCGCGCTGCTGCAGATACCCGTAACTCACGCGCTGCAGGGCCAGCACGAGCAGCCCGCTCGACCTGAACCAGATCAGCACGCGTCGCAGCGCCGAGTTTCCCGACGGCCACCTCAATCGACTATAGAGCCTGGCGTCGGCGATGAGCGCGGACCACATGGTGTTACGGCGGAGTCCCGGGCGTGCGCAGGGCCGTGCCCGGCAAAAGGCTCAGCCCCTGCAACACCTCGCGCATCGTGCCGAAGCGAAACTCCTGCAGCAGCCGCCGCAGCCGCGACTCGCAACGGTGCAGATTGTTGTAATGGCGGAATCGAGACAGCCAGCCCACCGGGATGCGGGGTTGCCCCGGGTCGATCTCCCACGGATGCAGGTAGAAGGTGAAGGGACGCCCGAAGCGGCCGTTGATCTGGCGCAGGCCAGCGCGCGTGACGGCGTAGGGCAGCAGCCGGAAGTAGCCTCCCCCGGACACCGGCACCTGGACGCCGAGAAACGCGGCGGCCGACATCGGGAACTCGACCAGCGAGCGGCCCGAGGGAGCACTGAGCGGTGCCGGACGCGGATCGGCGCCGGCGATTCCGTAGAGATCGTGCCGGATGGGAAAAATCGAGGAGTCGTAGCTGAATCCGAGATCGATCAGCACATCGAGCGCCCACAGCGAGCGGCGGGTAATGGAGAAGCTCGCTGCGCGATAGCCGATCACGGGTGCCCCGGCGAGGTCCTCGAGGATCCGCTTGGAGCGCGCAGTCTCCTCGCGGAACTCGTCCGGTGTCTGCGTGTAGATCAGCTGATGAGAGAAGCCGTGGCAGGCGATCTCGTGCCCGGCAGCCGCGATGCGCCGGATGAGTGCCGGGTGGCGCTCGGCGATCCAGCCGAGCACGAAGAAGGTCCCGCGCACCCCTGACTCGGCCAGCATGTCGAGCAGCACACCCGTGTTGCGCTCGACACGCGGCTCGCGCTGCGGCCAGGAGGCACGGTCGATCGCCGACGCCAGGGCGGCGACCTGGAAGTAGTCCTCGACGTCGACTGTGAACGCGTTACGTATCCCGCGCTGCGGTGTCCCTCCTGTGTTCACTAGCCGCACTTCCGAGTTGTTGAGACGCCGCAGGAGGCGTCAGGGAGGGGTGCATGCGGACCCGGCACGGCCGAATGTCACTTTCTTATGCTGAGTATGGTGTACCAGGCCCAACTACCGAGCCTGGGCAGCCGCGTAAGCAGGAACTCGTCGACCCGATGCAGTCCCCTGCTCATGGCGGGGTAGATCCGCGTCCCCCCGGGAATGTGCGCCAGTCCAAGCGCCGCCAACGCAAAGAAGAAGAACTCCTGGTGCTCATAGCCCACGAAGCGCGCGAGCAGCGTGGGCAGCTCAGCCAGGTACAACGGCCGTTCGTCCGGCGTGCGGAATTGAGGTGTCAGACGCCGATAGAACTGGATGAACGGGTTGGTCGCCAGCGGCTCGGCGAAATATGCAATCCCGCCCGGGCGCAGCACCCGGTGCAGCTCGGCGAGCGCCCGCTGCATGTCCAGGTGATGAAGAATGGCAAACCCCACGGCAGCATCGAACGACTCATCGGGGAAATCGAGCTGTTCGGCGGCAAGAACCCTGAGCGTACAGCGCGCTGCGAGCCCGGCCCTGCTGACGCTCTGCTGCGCGTTGTCGATGGCCTGTTGGGATATGTCAAACGCCGATACATGCCCAGCCCGACGGGCGAGATCCAGTGTGGTCCACCCTTCGCCACAACCGTACTCGAGCACGTGCCGTCCCGAGAGGTCGCCCATCAGCTCGCTCAGCTTCTGGAACACGTACTGAGTGGGCGCCAGGGCGTAGTGACGCGGGTAGCGGTCACCGCCGCTGTACTTGTCGTCGTGGAACAGAGCCTCACGCGCCAGGCGCTCCGCCAGCAACTCCTTTCCGTCGGTTCTATCCGACATGATTCCGCGCCCCTCCTTGTCTGCCCCCGCGGGGGGCTGCCGCACCTGCCAGAAGCGCGTTGCCGTTCTGCTCCGCCCTGATCCGTTGCATGACTATCGACAACCCCGCAAACAAGTACCATTCGTAGTTGGACAGGCCGTAGCTGGCGAAGCTTTCCACCAGTCCCATCATCAGCCAAACCTGCATCGTATCAAGTAATCGGCGCATGAAGAGATCCGGGGGACCCGTCGGCTGTGAGCTCGATCTCCAATTCGCGCGAAAGAAGCTGGTAACGACAGCGACCAGAAATGCGGCCTCGACGAACAGGCCGAAAATCCCGAGCTCCTCCAGGACTTCCATATAGAGATTGTGAGCGGGTAGTGCCTGCCCGACGTACGGCCCTGACGTCGTATAGTGAAAATTAGCTTCCGGCGAGGTCCCCAGTCCGTAGCCCGTCAGCAACCGTCGTCGTGCGACGGTCCACTGCGCATCGAGCCCGGCAAACCGCTCACCCGCCGTCGCTTCGTTCTTCGTCCCGCGTCCGAGAATCGAAAGATAGCGGTCTTGCAGGTCAGGCGACAAAAGCGGGAAAGCGAGGATGGCAACGACGACAACCAACGCCGTCATCCCAATAACCCGGCGAGACTTCACGGCGACGCCGATCAGGAGGACTATCAGTCCGATCACGCCCGACCGGGAGCCCGTCAGTACAAGCGTATACAGGACAGCCGGCGAGAACAGCAGCAATGCGAGCAGCTGCTTGCGCCCGGTCTGCCGGAAAAAGTAGAGAAACAGGAAGGCGGTACAGCAGACATATGCGAGTCCGTTTGGATTAACCACGTCGGAGGGACTTCCGGACAGTCGATTGAGAAACTCCTTGCCACCGAGCTCTGATGCAAATGACCCCCAGTACCCCCTCGTAAGGTGCAGATACAGCGGCTCTACAACCCGGAAAATCTGGCACCCCATGAAGGTCCACACGAACTTTCTGAGATCGGCCTCCGACCGCACGAAGGCAACCGTGAAAAAGTAAAATACGACGGCTTTGATCAGATTCGGAAGACCTGACTTCACGACGCTCCCCGGCCATTCCGCGAACGGAATCATCAGGACGGCGAATCCGACCAGCAGCCACAAGCGACGCTCGATCGTGGGCATGGGCCTGGAAGGATCTCGATTGGACCAGGCGAGCCAGCTGAGGACGGCTACCAGCAGCAGATCGATTCTCAGGACACCGAGAACGGGAATACGCTGCGGGACATGCAGGAACCAGCTAATGACAAATGCGAGGTAGGCGTAGAGCCCTAGGCGAGATCCCTGCTGCTGTCGATCCGCCCGATGCATGATTCCGGAGCTTTGTGAGGTCTGGGTACCCATTTTCGATATAATTACGCAGCAGTGCGACGTCAAGGTACTCGACCTACTGATCCCCGAGGCGGACGCCTTCTGCCTTATGGACCGAGGGTACTTGGTTGAACGGTTTACTGCGCAACGCCGCAGCCGATTTTCTCGATCTGCGCGACGGCTGGTCTGGTTGGAAGGTGCACCGTGCAGCCTTTCGTGCGACAGCGCTCAAGTCCGTGGAGCAACTCCAGAGCGACGTCGAGCGGCGTCTGGGCGATATTCTGCAGCATGCGTTTCTCACATGCCCTTACTATCGGGACGCATGGCGCAGCGTGGGTTTTGACGGCGCGGCTCGCAATGCAGCGCAGAGCCTTACGGCGCTACCTCTGATATCCAAGGAAACAGTCCGAGCGCACCGCGAGACCTTGCGTTCGCAAGCGTACTCCGACGAGCAGTTGGAGACGGCGTTTACCGGCGGTACGACCACCACGCCGACTCGCTTTTATCGAGACCGCGACTGCAGGATCGTTCGCACCGGCCGGCAATGGGGAGCACTCGAGCGCTGCGGCTACCGGCGCGGGATGCGCCGTGCACTGGTCTGGGGAGTGCGTGCCGATCTGCCGCTCGCTGCGGCATCCTGGAATTTCCGTCAGGCGCTGCGCAGATTCGCGGAGAACCAGGATGTGCTGGCATGCGCGACCATCACCGAACGCGACCTGGCCGTTTTCTACCAGAGACTCCAGGAATCACGCCCACCGGTGATGTACGGCTACCCGAGTGCTCTGGCGGAGTTGGCGACATACATCCTCGAGAGCCACCTGGCTCCGCTGCGCGGGTCGACGACGATAACCACGGCAGAGCGACTCACGGAAACTCAACGCCGGCTGTTTGAGAAGGCCTTTGGCGGTGAGGTTTTCAATCTCTACTGCAGCCGTGAGCACGGTTGCATCGGGTTCGAATGCTCGCGGCACCATGGCCTGCACATCGACGCCGAGAGCGTGCTCGTGGAGATTACTCGCGATGGTGCCACCCTCGGGCCCGGCCATAGAGGTGAGATCACCATCACCGACCTCGTCAACCGCGGAATGCCCATGATCAGGCACGTGACGGGCGACATCGGTCAGCTGGTCGCGGAACCGTGCGCATGCGGTTCTCACCTGCCGCTGCTCGTTGGCCTGAGCGGCAGGGACGTGGACGTCATCTACACCCCAGAGGGACGACGGATCCCCGGCGTGCCGCTGCTGCTGGAACTGTTCGGCGACATCGCGGCCATCCGCTCGGTGCAGTTTGTTCAGGATGCCATCGAGTCCGTGGAAGTCCGGATGGTTGCGCCCAACGGGCTGAGCGAGGCAGACGAGCAACGGGCGCGCGCCGAGTTACGCCGGCATCTTGGCGAGGTGATTGAGATCCGCATCCGCGTAGTCCCGTCGATTGACAGGAGTCCGACCTCCGGCAAGATCCGGGAGATCGTTTCAAACATAAAACCGCCCTCGACATCTGACTCCCGAGTGCTTGCGACGCCCCGGGCAACAGTTGACTCCGCAGGTTGATTTCATCCGCGCGCTCGAGCGGCGCTCGCTTGCCGGGTGTCCGGCGGCTCTGCTGACCACTGTTGCCTCACGCTGATGGCTCGCGATCTCACAGCCGTCGCGATCCGGCGCGTTCTCTATCCTCTGTGGGCTGCCCGGAATCACAGCTCGAGGCTGCGTTACTGGCAGGCGCTGGAGAGGAGCCAGTACGATCCCGATGCTGTAATGCGGGCCAGACAGCTGACGCTGCTGCAGGAGCTGGTCCGTCACGCCTTCACGCACTGCCCTTACTATCGCCGCAAGCTGACTGCGGCAGGCGTGCGGCCGGAGGATATCCGGCGCCTGGATGATATCGAGCTGATACCGACGATCAGCAAGCAGGAGATACAGGAACACGGCCCCGGATTGATCTCGGCGACAGCGGACAGGCGCGCGCTGATCCGGGATCAGACCGGCGGCTCGACCGGCGCGCCCCTGGTCTTCTACTACGACAACGATCGGCTCGACAGCCGCGTCGCGGCTACGCTGCGTCACAACCGCTGGGCGGGCTGGAACCTTGGCGACAAGGCGGCCGTGATCTGGGGTGCGCCACAGGATCTGGCGCGCCCGCCCCGACTGCGGGATCGGGTGCGCGACTGGATTCAGGACCGGCGCATAATGCTGGATGCATCGGCGCTCGACGAACGGTCGATGGCGTCCTTCACGACTGCCCTGCGGCGCTACAAGCCCAGGATCCTGCAAGCCTACTCGAACACGCTGGGACTGTATGCGCAGTACCTGCGCAGCCGGGGCATAGACGATATCCGTCCCCGGGGCATCGTGTGCTCCGCCGAGGTCCTGACCGCGGAGAACCGCAGACTCATCGAGCAAACCTTCGGTTGCCGGGTCTTCGATCGCTACGGCTGCCGGGAGTTTGCCGTCATCGCGTCCGAGTGCGAAGTGCATGACGGCATGCACATCAACGCCGAGAACCTGCTGGTGGAGGTGCTGGCCGACGGTCGCTCGCGCCGCGATGAGAACGGTCAGATCGTGGTCACGGACCTGCGCAATCTGGCGATGCCGCTGCTGCGCTACGAAATCAGGGACGTGGGAAGCATGCTCACACGTGCGTGCAGCTGTCCCCGCAAGCTCCCGCTGCTGGCGATCGGCGGCGGCCGCAGCACGGATTTTCTGCTCGCGACCGGCGGCGCCATCGTCTCCGGCGTCGTGATCGCCACCTATGTCACCACCAACGTCCCGGGAATAGGTCAAATCCAGTTTGTGCAGGATGCGCCCGCGGTGATTAAGATCAGGCTGGCCAGGGGCCCGGACTGGTCGTCGGCCACCCAGGCGCAGCTCGAAGCCAAAGCCCGTCACTACCTCGGGGAGGACATGCGATTCGAGTTTGAATTCTGCACGGTCATTCCCAGTGAGAAATCCGGAAAATACCGCTTCTCGATCTGCAACATTCCAATAACAAGATGGCAAAGCCCAGCGCAACCCCGATCGCCGACGGCCTGAGCATCACGCTTGGCCCACTCGCCCGAGCGCTGACGCGGCAGTACGCGCGGATTCTGATGTATCACCGATTCAGCGCGCACGCGCGGCCACGGCGGCTGAGTGCGAGCGTCTTCGAGGAGCACCTGCGCTACATCACTCGCCATTTCACCCCGCGTCCGCTGCGGGATGTCGTCGACCGACTGCGCTCGCGCCGGAGCTTCGACAGCAGATCGGTCGTCCTCACCGTTGACGATGGCTACCGCGACTTCCTCGAACATGCCTATCCGCTTCTGCTGCGCTACCGGGTGCCGGCTACGATCTACGTCGTCACCGAGTTCGCCGCAGGACGCTGCTGGCTTTGGTTCGATGCCCTGCATTGGCTGCTCAGCACCGCTACGCCCGGCCGCTATCGGTTCGAAGTCGACGCGCAGATGTTCGAGCTGATGCTCGAAACGCCTGCCGCCCGGGAGGCGACCTGGTCGAAGGTGGGGACTTACCTCTGGGACCTGTCGCCGGAGGCGCAGTGGAGTTCCATCCGCCGGCTGGAGTCCCTGCTGGGCGTGCAGCTGCCGGCGCGACCGACCACGGAATATGCGCCGATGACGTGGGATGAGCTGCGCGGGCTCGATCCTGAGCTCATCGAGATCGGCTCCCATTCGTGTACGCACGCCGTCCTGTCCCGCTGCACGAGCGCGCAACAGCTGACTGAGATCGCCACCTCCAAGAAGACCATCGAAGAGCGTCTCGGCCGGCGCGTCGATGCGTTCTGTTACCCGCATGGCCGGCCGCAGGATTTCACTGCCGAGACTGAGTCGATCGCCGCGGACTGCGGCTTCACGAGCGCGGTGGTCGCGTTCGGCGGCCTGGTGGGCGCCACATCCCCGCCCGGTCGACTTACCAGACTGTCGGCCGACGACGAGCTGCGCCTGTTCCGCAACAGCGTCAACGGCATCGGGCGAATCAAACAGGCGCTGCGGATACCGGACTAGGGACTGCAGGCTCATATGTGCGGGATCTGCGGCTTCGTCAGTCTCAACGGATCACCCGTGCCGCACGAGCGCGTGCTGCGGGAGATGAATGCGACCATCCGCAGACGCGGGCCGGATGGCGAGGGTTATCTGACGCGCGCGCCGGTCGGGCTCGCCATGCGGCGGCTGGCAATAGTCGACCTCGACGGAGGTCAGCAGCCGATCAGTAACGAGGATGGCGCAATCAGTGTCGTCTTCAACGGTGAGATCTACAACTATCGGGAGTTGCGCACACTCCTGCAGCAGCGCGGCCACCGGCTCGCCACGCATAGTGACACCGAGGTGCTGGTGCACCTCTACGAGGACCACGGACTCGAGTTCCTGCAGCAGGTGCGCGGCATGTTTGCGCTCGCGCTTTGGGACTCGAGAACGCAGCGCCTGGTCCTGGCGCGCGATCGCTTCGGCATCAAGCCGCTCTACTGGACCCGGGCCGGCGACACGGTCTACTTCGGCTCCGAGCTCAAGACGCTGGCGGCCGCGGGAGTGCTGGCCCGCGAGCTGGATTGGGATGCCATAGACCGCTATCTCACCTATGGCTACATCCCGGCTCCGCTCACGATCTTTCGTGACGTCCACAAGCTGGAGCCTGCGGCACTCATGGTGGTGGACGCTCCGAGCGGACAGATCGCCACGCGCCGCTACTGGAACCTGCCGTCGCCCGAGGAGGCCACGGCGCATGAGCCACGCGACTGGCTCGCTGCGGTAGAGACCGCCATGATCGACGCCGTGCGCAGCCACATGGTGGCGGATGTGCCGGTCGGTGCATTCCTCTCCGGGGGAATCGACAGCGGCCTCGTGGTGGCGATGATGGCCAAGTGCGCGTCGACACCGCCGCAGGCCTTCACCGTCGGCTTCTCGGACACCGCCGGCGGTTTCATCGACGAGCGCCCCTATGCTCGACTCCTCGCCAGGCGTTACGCAGTCGAGCACCATGAGATCGACGTCTCGCCGCGAGTAAGCGCCATCCTCCCGGAGATCGTCGCCGCCTTCGATGAGCCGTTCGCCGATGACTCGGTGATACCGTCGTATTACGTCTCCCAGGCAGCAGCTGCGCACGTCAAGGTCGTGCAGAGCGGACTCGGGGGAGACGAGCTGTTCGGGGGTTACAGGCGCCATCTCGGCATCAAACTCGCGAGCGCTTACCGTGTGCTGCCGCAGGCCCTGCGTCGGCACCTCATCGGCCCTGTGGTGCGGCGAATTCCCGAAGGCCTGGTGGCGGGTGATGCCGTGGATCATCTCAAGCGCTTCGTCGCTTCCTCCGGCGATGGCACCGCCGGCCACTACCAGTCCTACATGGCGGCGCTCCCGGAGGAGCAACGCCGGCTGCTGTACTCGGAGGCGGCTTCGCCCGCGGACTTTGCGGCCACCGCGCGCGTGATCACGCAGCCCTTCCTGGCGAGCGGTGACCGCGACCCTGTACAGAATGCCCTGCGCACCGACCTGGCCGTGTACCTCCCGGATGACGTGCTGACGCTCACCGACCGGCTCAGCATGTGGCACTCGCTGGAGGTTCGGGTTCCGTTCCTTGACCATCCTCTGGTCGAGCTGGTCGCGAACATGCCATCGAAGCTGAAGGTTGGAATGCGCCAGCAGAAGGTGCTGCTGCGTCGCCTTGCATACCGCTGGCTGCCGCGGCAGATGATCGAGCATCGCAAGCAGGGATTCGAAGCCCCCATGGCCGCCTGGCTGCGCGGTCCGCTGCGTCCCATGGTGCAAGACCTTCTGCTCGACTCCACACTGCTGTTCAATGGCTTCCTCAACCAGCAGTACGTCCGCCGGCTCGTGCAGGAGCATCTGAGCGGCACGCGCAAGCACAGCAAGATTCTCTTCTACGTTCTGATGCTGGAGATGTGGGCCCGGGCCACTAAACCGGCGTGAACGGAATTGCCTTTCTAACCTGGAGCTCCCATCGGCGCACCTCCGGGCTCGCCGCCGCTCTGGGAATAGAGCTTGTGGAAGTGATTTCGGCACGGCGCGGGGCGGCCCGTCATCTGGAACTGATCGCGCGCACCCTGCGCCTGCTGTTCACGCGCTCGTTCCGCGTGATCATTGCTCAGAACCCCTCGATCATCCTGGCTACCCTGCTGGTGTGCCTGCGACCTCTGCGCCGCTATCGCCTGGTGGTCGACGCTCACAACGAGGCAATTACTCCCTTCGTGCACGATGTTGCGCTCGTTCGCACCGTGAGTCGCTGGCTGCTGCGGTGCGCCAGCCTGACGATCGTGACAAACGCCGAGCTTGCGGAGCGAGTCCGCCGGGCGCAGGGACGCCCGTTTGTCCTGCCGGATCCGCTGCCCGCGGTGCCGCCCGGGCTGTCAGCCGTCCCCGGGGCGCCACCCTACGTGGTCGTCGTATGCACCTTCGCGCCGGATGAGCCCCTCGCCGAGATTTTCGCCGCCGCGGGAGCGCTTGCCGAAGCTCAGTTCAGGGTGACCGGGAATGCCCGGCGCTGTGCTCCGGCGCTGCTCGCCTCTAAGCCCAAAAATGTCGAGCTCACCGGATTTCTGGACGATCACAGCTACTGGGCGCTGCTCGCGGCCAGCCAGGCGGTCCTCGATCTCACCAGCATGCCGGACTGTCTGGTCTGTGGCGCTTATGAGGCGCTTGCCCTTGGTGTCCCCATGATCCTTACCGACAATCCCGCGGGCCGCCGTCTCTTCGGGCAGGTCGCGGTATTCAGCGACACGACCCCGGCGAGGATCGCTGTGGCGATCGAAGCCGCGCTCGTCAAGCCGAGGAACCGGGCCGCTGCTCTTGAGTACACGGCGCAATGGCGCGCGCAGCTGATGGACCTGCGCTCCGCTCTCCTCGAGCTGGCAGGCTATTCACTCGGCAGCGGCCACGCGAATACCGAGTCTCGAGGCAACTGACCTGACATCGGCGATGTCGATGACACCGGTGCGCAGGAACAGGAGTGCGCACCCCCCTACGCCGAACACCGACACCGCCAGGCTCGTCCAGAGCGATGTGTAGGTATTCATAATGCCGAGCCCCAAGAGCAGCGCCGCGGACGCCGAGCCCGCGACGATCAGGAAGTCACGTGGTCGCGTGACCATGGGATAGAAGCGCTGACTTATCGTCCTCATCACCACGAACAGCGACAGGTACGTCAGTGCAGTTCCCGCTGCCGCGCCCATTACGCCAAATCGTGGTGTCAGGAGCAACTGCAAGGCAACCGCGATCAGCGCCACCGCACCAATGGCCAGGGGCTTTATCCAGGTCTTCTTCGAGATCAGAATTCCGATGTCAGACAGTGTCGTCAGCACATTGAAGAACCAGGCGAGCGCAATGATCGGTACCAGACGGGCCGCAAACGCATAGTCGGACTTGGCCAGTAGCGACACGCCGATGGGTGCCGCGAGACTCGCCCCCAACGCCATGAGTACGTACATTGCGACGAACTTGGTATATGTGGCGCCGATCTTCTTCGGCCCGTCGGGCTCCGCGTGCACGGACAGAGCGTAGGGGGACCAGACGTAGTCCACGGGTCCCGAGAACACCATGAGAGCCAATTCTCCAATCTTCGCCGCCAGCGCCAGGAGCCCGAGCGAAGCAATCGCACCGAAGTGGATCAGCGCCAGTCGATCGGCATTGCCGATAACGTAGAAGAACACGACCGCCGGAATGTACGGCAGGCCAAAGGTTACCAACTCCTTGAAGTATTGCCCGGATGGGTGAAGGCCCGCCGATCGCAGCAGCACGACCGCGGTAACCAGACCCGATGACACGGACACCGCGAGGTTTCCGATGAGCGCTCCATCGAGACCGAGATGAAAAACTCTCAGCAACGTGACATTGACGGAGATGAGTAGAAGTAAACGGCTCAACTGCACGATCACGAACTGGCGGGACCGCATTCGAACCAGCAGATGAGACAATCCCATCATGTAGATTGCTTCGAATGCGATCCACAGAGACAGCGCGACGCTTCTCGGCACCGTGAGCTCGCCGGCACCAAGATTGCGACCGGCCGCCGAAGCCACCAGGAGCAGAAGTAAAACGAGTCCTGCGACGGCAAAGTTCGCCAGCACTACGGTCGAGGTCAGACTCCGGTTGCTGCTCGTCGACTGCATGTCGAAATACAGCCGCACGTAAGCCTGGCGTATGCCGAGAAATGCGACGCCCATGCACATTGTGACGAACCGCAGCGCCGTATCCAGCAGCCCATAGGCGGACGTGGACAACGTGTGGGTATAGATGGGCACCATCAGCATGCCCCCGACAACGGAGAGCCCGCTGCCGAGGATGTATACGAGCGAGTGCCGGGCGATTGCGCCACCGGAAGAGCGATTGTTATCGTTAGTCAATGGGTATAGCGGTTAATACAGTTACACAAGGTCAACCGGACAGGGGTCCACGCAGGGGCAACCTCCTTGCAGGAGCTCCGGCAGTATAGCGACTGGGAGAGGAGAGGCGATTTGTCTCACACTGCTGAATGAGGCAGACCGCCGACTGGTCTGGGCAGTCGGTAACAAGTCTCGATGCCGCATAGATACTTGACGCTTTTCACAATACCTTCGATCAGGCGCGGGCGTACGCGCGATCAGTTCGGGTTAAAATAAATGCCGCAACGTCGGTCAGCTCGCCCTGCGGGAGACCAGCCGGTGCGGAAGGATCGAGTTCGATCGCCGCTGGACCTGAACTCACCTGCCTCAAGTCACGAGGACTTTTACTTACCTGGAATGAGCCCGATCCTGAGCCGGAGTATGCGTGATGCAAATTGAAGAGATCAGGAAACTGGAGGACCACCAGGCGGCGGCTTTCGACACCGAGTACGTGGAAGGGAACCGCTGGGAGGTGGTCAAGCAACTGGTGGCAAAGGACTTCCCGGATGGGCGCTTCAGATTCCTGGATGTCGGCGGGGGCACGGGTCGGTTTGCTGACCGCCTGTTATCCTCTTTTCCGCATGCCTCGGGAGCGGTGTTGGATAATTCCGAGATGTTGCTGTCAAAGAACACCTTGCACGAGCGCAAACAGCTGATTTGCGACTCTGTCGAGAGACTCGCAAGCATAGGCGGCAAATTTGATCTCGTTTGCGTGCACTGGCTGTTGCACCACGTTGTCAGCTCTACGTATACGAAGACTACGCGAAATCAATTGGCGACGCTTCAAGCCCTGCGGACTCTGTTGACTACCGGGGGGCGGATTTCAATGTACGAGAACATCCTTGAAGGCTGGGTCTTCAAGAGCCTTCCTGGGCGCATCATCTATCAGCTCACCTCTGTGCGATCCATCTCCAAGGCGATCCGCATGATGGGCGCCAACACTGCCGGGGTGGGAGTTTGCTTCCGCTCGATGTCGGAATGGCAACGAGTGATACGGAACGCTGGATTGGCGGTCGACTCATATGTCGAGCCGGACAACTGGGTCTGGCCCCGAAAGCCTGCGTGGAAATACCTCCTACACCTGCGTCGCATATGCGTCGGCCACTTCTGGCTTCGCCCGATCTGATGCAGTTATAGGCGAGCAGAAGTCGAATGTAGAAGTCCCCGTTTTCCGAGGAGGAAGATCCTCGCGATTCTGGAGGAATTCGAGGCGGCCGTGAGAGCGCCGGAGCTCGGAGCAGGCACGGCGTCAGCGAGGCGGCTTTGCAAAACTGGTGAGCACGCGCATCGCTACATCCTGAATCCGGGTTGCCTGCTTAATTGTTCGTCGACTTGCTGTGGGGTGGGGTCCTGAAACCACATGTAAGGCGGGGGTAGCCTGTGAAATCCTCCCCACAGGCTGATAACGGCCGGGTTAAGCGTCAACAGTTCCGCATAATTTCTCAACTGCTCCTCCAGGCGGTTCATGTCTTTCCCACGTCTCTCCCACGAGGCACGAATTAGTTTCGGGTCTCGCGCCGTGGTGACGATGGGCATGCGCGTGGCGGCCTCGCGAATGAGGGGCATCAAGGCATCCGTGAGATGGGCCTGAAGAACCCCCCCCTCTGTCCAAGCGGATTCCCGTTCAAGCAACACCATGGGGCGGCGGAGGATGACTTCAGCGGTAAAGCGTGTCCCTGATTGCTCGATGGTGGCGAGGAGAATCTTCATGTCAGCTCATCGTGTACGAGCCGATGAGCTGATTGCCGTTCACTTCATCCAGATACCACAGGTACACCGTGCCGCTGGCCAGATTCCCTTTCTGACAAGTCAAAGTGACGCTGGAGGCTGACCACGCCGTATAGGGCTGGTATTCGATGACGGTGCAAGTCGACAGTGAATTGGTATCCGTGAGCGCGAAACGTCCACAACCGCCGCTCTGTACGTCGAGGTAGATGTCTGACCAGTACTGCCGATTCTGCGCTTGGGGGAAATCTCGTCTGAAGCCGCCGATAAAAAATGAACGCCCGGTCCCTGAGTACGGGTCAGTAGTTCCCGCTCCTACTGTGCTGTTCCAGAGATAGCCATTCCAACGCGTCTCAGTGCGGGGCTGCGAAATATTCAGCGAGACGAACCCGTTTGTCCCCGCTGTCATGTACATCACGAGCTCTTTCTTCACCCACCCGTTGATGGAGGTGTAGTACTTATTCGGGACCTGCGGAGAATGCCACTCGGAACTCGGGTAACTCTTCATTCGCCCCACGATCCCTGCTCCATCGTCATTGATATCGACGGTGGGGGTTGCCGTAGCTGAACTAAACTGGCTGTTTCCCCATTCCATATACCAGTATTTTGATCCGTAACCGCCGGTCAGCTCGGTGGTATAGACGACCCACTTGAAATTGTTGTCGTTGTTGCCGCTTGCAGGATATGGGGTATTGAATAACCAGTTCGCCGGGATGGCCTCGTACCAGCTGCACACTAGATAGTACGGAGGCACGAGTGTGCTGAAGGTCTTGCCAACCCATAAACCACCAGAAGCATAACCACCGACCGTTGATTCGAGGGCAGAGCAGATGTACTTGCTGCGCAACGGCGTCGCGGGCCCTACGTAGTTCGCCCCTGTGTTTCCCCACGGATCGCCGTTAGGCGTCGGATCGGTCGGTAAGTGATAGTTCTCAAGCCATGCACTGTGGTCTCCGTAAGCATCGCCATGAGTCCAGTCCCACAATGTCTTGAGATTGGTGCCCTGGCAGTCATCGTAGATGGTCGGCGTACTGGCGCTCTTGGTACCAAAGCCCGACCCGGTCACGGTGAACGATGAACCGTTCGTGACCTGTCCCGTTTGGCAGCTAGGGCCCAAACAAAGTAGCGGCGCAGTTGGCACCTGGCTCATGGCCTTGGGCACCACGATCGCCGCAGCAGCGGCCGACACGAAATCTCGGCGTTTCATTTGAATGGACCTCCCTAATTTCCTTCGCGTAGACCGACGCCGACCACGCTGCCGCTCACCCTGAGCAGCGGCGCGTATAATGGCGCTTACGCTGGACCGCGTGAATCACGTGGTTCACATATTCCCGACATTGCAGCCAGCCGCCACACTGCAGCTGCCCGTTGGGCAGTATGAGACCGGGCACAGTAGCCCGCAAAATGTATCTATTGGCCGACATGAACAGAGGCGCGGACCACCCACCGCAAGCCGGCTCTGGATTGCGCAGCGCAGCGCGCCGGCCCCGTATCGCCGTCGTCGCGCCCGGCGAGATATTTGGCGGAGCGGAACGACAGATCCTGACATTGACGCGCACCCTGCAACTCAGAGGATGCGTAGTCAAGCTACTGGTGTTTCACGATGGCGAGCTGGCGCGGCGCGCACGGTCAACGGGCGTCGATACCCAGGTACTCGGGGCAAGGCGTCTCCTTGATCTTGAGTCGCTGCGGCAGCTTCGCAGCGCACTTGGCGAATTCGACGCTGACATCGTGCACCTGCACGGCTACCGGGCTACGGTCTATTGCAGCCTCCTCAGGCGCCGCAGTTTCGCCGCAGTGAAGACCGAGCATGGGAGTCTGGAAGTGCCGTCGGAGCGTGTGTTGGAAAAGCTTAAGCTGGGCGTCTACGGCCAGCTCGAGACATGGGCCACACGTCGGCTTCACGCCCACATCGTGTACGTCAGCGAGGATCTGCGCCGAATCGCCTCGTCCGCAGACTCCTCCTCCAGCGTGATCCACAACGGGATCGAGCAGCTCGATTCGCAGCGGACCAGGACGCCGCCGGAATACCATGCGGGCCATGTCAACATCGCGATAGTCGGTCGGTTGGAGCGCATCAAGGGAATTGATTACGGCTTGCGCGCGATGACCGCGCCGCGCATGCCGTCCACCGCCCGCCTGCACATCGTCGGCGCCGGCCCGATGCTCGCCGAATTGCAGTCCCTCGCTCGCGGTCTCGGTGTCCAGGACCGCGTCAGCTTTCTGGGGTTTCGGGACAATGTGTACGACTACATCGCCCACGCGGACGCTCTGCTCATGCCTTCATTGCACGAAGGCCTCCCTTACACGATCCTCGAGGCTATGGCTCTGCGAACACCGATCCTGGCCTCGCGCACGGGCGGGCTGGCGGAGGCGCTGGTAGACGGAGAAACGGCACTGCTCTTCGAGCCGGCCTCCGACACCGCGATTGCCGAGGCGGTTGCCCGACTGTGTCAGGACCCGGGTCTCTCGCAGTCGCTCACGACACGTGCACTGGCCGACTGTCGCCAGCGATTCTCAGCCGACGCCATGGCTGACAACTACCTGGCTCTGTTCAACACGATACGCCGACCACGCTGAGTTGCAGTCTCCGTCAACGGCCTCGCGCCACCGCCGCGTACAGCCGCAGATGGCTCTCCACCATTTGCTCGATCGCGAACCGGGTTGCGACCAGTTGACGCCCGACAACCCCCATCCTGTGCCTGAGCTCCGGATCCCGGAGCAATTGAGCTACCCGCGCGGCCGCCTGCTCGACATTGCCGACCGCGTAGAGAAAGCCCGACTGCGAATCCGCAACGACCTCTTCGTTGCCTCCCACGCGGCTGCAGACCACGGCCTTGCCCGCCGCCGAGTACTCGATCAGGGTGTTCGAGAGGCCTTCGGATTCGGAACACAGGAGTCCGACGTCGCATGCTGAGATGACCGGCCAAGGGTCAGCGCGCTCACCGGCAAATACGACACGATCCACTACACCAAGCTCGCGCGCCAGCAAAGCGAGCCGCTCACGCTCCGAGCCGGTCGCACCGCTCCGATCCGCGCCGACGACAACGAGCCATACGTCGGGGTCGGCCCGCGACGCCAGCGCGGTGATACGGATCGCATCATCGACGCGCTTCAGGGGCCGCAGGTTGGCTACGATCAGCAGCATCTTTGCTGCGGCAGGTATTCCCAGCGCGCTGCGCACCTGCACGCGATCCTCGCAGAGATCACGCAGGCGCCAACCGTTATGAATAACGGTGACCTTGCTCTCCGGGTAGCGCTCCTGTCCGACGACTTCCCGCTTCACTGCAAGGGAGTTCGCCACGACGGTCGACACGGCTGGCCGGTTCATGCGCAACAGCCGCAGCACGCCCGGTGTGTACCAGAAGCCGAGGTCACGGCGCGAGACGATCACCGGAATTCCGGCCAGCTTGAGCGGGATCGGACAGGCGATCGACGTATCGTTGAAGAACAGGTGCGCGATATCCGCGCGGGCGGCGCGCGCTTCCTTCACGAGTCTCCACAGGGCGCCGACGGCGCTGAGCGAAGCCAGCGAACGCAGACCCAGGACCTCCGTCGGAATATCATCGAGCTCCCTGAGCGCCGCTGAGCTGCGCAGCACCATCACCCGCACCTCGGCCTTGCGCTCCCGCACTCCGCGCAGCAGCTGCAGAAACTGCCCCTCGGTTCCGGCGGTGCGACCGGCAAACTCGTCCAGCACGTACAGGACGCGCATCAACCGGTTCGCGGCTTCCAGACCGTGATCCGCTCGCCGCGGAGGAAGCGAAAGGTGGCGATGCCGGATGCCGCATTGAGCAGCACAAAATAGTGCGCCAGGCGAATGACTCTCGCGCGAGCGCCCGCCGCGGGGAAGAAATGTCCGAGCAGGGCGCACGCCAGCACTGCCAAGCCCGCTGCCGCAATGCTCAGATAGAGGACGTTGCCGGCCAACAGGATGCTCAGCCCAAGGGCGACGCACAGGGGAATGAACGCCAGATAGCGCAACACCTTGTGCGACCAAAGCTGCCAGGCAAATACAGGCTGACCGACGGGTGACAACAAGGTTCGGCAGTCACGCAACGCCCACAGGGCTCGCAGCGTCACACGCACCCGCATCCGGAACTCCGAGGCCTGATCCGCCAGCGCGTCCTCCTGCAGCAGCGCCCCAGGCTCGAACACCGCACGGTACCCTTGAGCAACGACGCGCAGCGGGGTTACGAAGTCCGGCAGCTGATCGGCACGCAGCTCCTGGAAGAGCTCGCACCGTATCGCATCGACCCCACCATCGACTCCGACCACCGAGCCGATGGCGGTTTCCTGCTCACGCAGCCAGTTCTCAAAGCGCATGTATGCGGAGCAGCCGTCGCCGATCGCGCTGCCGCCCGGATTGCCGTAGATCATTTTGCCGGTTACGTAGCCGACTTCGCGGTCGGCGAAATTGCTCACGAGTCTGCTTACGGCGTCCGGTGCATACACTGAGTTAGCGTCCGCGAATACCACGATATCACCACGAGCCTGGCGAATCGCTCCATTGAGCGCGGCGCTCTTGCCGGCGCGCGGCTCCTGACGCCACCAGCGCAGCCGCGACTCGGCGGCTGCGAGCCGTTCCAGTATCTGATCTGTTCCGTCCTCAGATCCGTCCGAGACAACGATCACGTCCAGCCGATCCGCCGGGTAAGCCTGTGCGAGCTTGTTGCGGACCGTGCGCTCGATACACGCAGCTTCGTTGAACGCGGCGATAACCACGGTTACGGTTGAAGAGATCGGTGCCTTCTGCACCGCGCGCCGACGCAGCCACGCGGCACCACGCGCGAGTGCGGGATAGAGCACGAATGGGTACAAACCCAGGAACAACGCAAGCCAGAAGCTAGTGACCATCGGTGACTCAGTAGCGGAAACGCGGCTTCAGCCTCAGGAAGGCACTCTCGAAGAACTCATAGCTCAACGCCGCGAGCATCAGGCTCACGACAAATACCGTCGCGGCATAGGCTATCACCGCCCCGCCGGGGATCGGTGCAGGCAGGAGATGGCGCAACACGGGCACCCCGATGAGTTTGTTCAGCAGACCGTGAAAGACATAGATGCCGAAGCTGTAACGGCCGATAGCCCGCAGCGGCGGCACGCTCAACCACTGCGCCCACCGCAGCTGCCGCCGTGCGCCCGCCGGCGCGGCACCCACCGCGCCAACCACCAGTGCGCAGGCTATGGCGAGCAGCGTATATCCATAAGTCTGACACGCGAGCGTCGAGAAGTCGTATGAGTGCGTCAGGTACGCTCCGCACATGAGCAGCAGGCTCGCCACCGCGATGCTGGCCGTACAGTGCCTCGGCAGGAATGCCGTGGTGGACTCTATCCGAGCGAGGCACGCGCCCGCAGCACCGAGCGCCAGCGCATCGAGCCGGAACACGGTGCCCGAGTAGAGTGTCCACGCGTCTGACCCCAGCAATGCGCACAGCGTTCGAAAAAGCATCACCGCAGCCACCGCGCAGATGCATGCGACCAGCAGCTGCGGTGCTCGAGTACGCCTCACTATCCAGGGGGCCAGTGCGTAGAACTGCACCTCCACCGCCAGCGACCAGAAATGCTCGAAGCCGAAGGGCGCCGCGCGAGTGTCATTGTTAATGAAGGTCCATAGTCGCCAATCACCCGTGAGGTCGTGCACGACGGGTGCTGCCCCAACGAGCAAAGCTGCAGCCAGAACCAGCACCAGAGTGGAGTAGTAGAGCGGCAGGATGCGTAGCGCCCGCCGCGCGTAGAACGCCTGCAGGTAGTTGCGCGCCGTGCGATTGTCCAACAGCTCACCGGCAATCAGAAACCCGGACAGCACGAAGAACAGCTGCACCCCGATCCAGCCGGGGCCTGCAAGAGTGAGCAGGTAGTGAGTCAGGCGATCGGGGCTGCGCGCTACGGTCTCAACCGTGTTATGGAACACGACCGCGAGGATGGCGAGACCGCGCAACCCGTCCAGTGCGGCAACGTATGCGCCCGCCCGCAGGGGATCGCTGCTGCTCATCGTGGCCTACACCAGAAGCTCAACCCTGCCCCCGTGCATGTACGCCCCATCGGTGTCCAGAGGCTGGATGCGCAGCACGGGGATCTTCAGATCGCGATCGCGGCCCGGTCGCAGTAACAACGGCAGCTCGTGGCGGCGATGAAAGCCGCAGGAGCGGAGAGCCTGGCTGAGCACAGGCTCGCTCGACCAGGCCATTATTTCCGCCACGCCGGAATCACTCTTCGCGGTGTCGACGGCCAATTGCACCACTGCCGTCCAGTCCTCCGCGATTGGTTCGGCCGCCCAACAGTCGGCTATGCGCGCTTGTCCCGGAACGAATGCCAGAAGGAAGTAGCCGCGGGTGTCGCCGTCGCGCTCCGCCGCATACAGTTCCATCCTGGCAATGGGGCACTGCAGAGCATGCGTGAGGGAGCCGGCCGTTCGCTCCATCACCGCGAGATCCGCGCGCGGAGTCGGCAGCACTGAAGTCAGGCTGCCAATACTGTCCGGGCCCACTCTACGTACGGCCCAGCCCCGGACCGGGATCGCAGGCGCGCTCACCGTCCACAGGAAGCTGCGCACGAGCCGCGGCAGGATGCGCCAGTTGCGTCGATGGTCCCACAGCACGCCGAGCGGCTGCAGGGGGCGGACAAACCCGATCACCGTGCCGCGGCGCTGAAAGCCCGCGACGGGCAGTATTCGCAGGGTATCGTTGCTGCCTCCGACCGCGAATAAGGCATCGAACGAGCGTGCAACGTGCTTGAGTAGCGCGAGTCCCGCGCCCGCGGCGCTGGTATCGGCAGCCCAGTCGATCAGGTGCGCGAAGCTGAAGCGCCCGGCAACCGTGAGGCATGCCCCCGGCACGAGGCCCGCATGTGCGACAACCGCCTGCCCCTCGCAGGTCACGAACGAGCGTGGACCCAGTGGTGCCTGCCAGTACTTCCACGCAAGTTGCGGGGCCGCCATGCCTGGCGGCCCGCCCCGGACGAGTCGGGCAATGTCAGCGCCGTCAGCTGGGGTCGAAGGCCTGACGGTGCGCGCCGCTCGACCTCCGGCAGACCTATCGCCCAAGACCCGGCATTCCGATAGGAAGCGGCAGGCCCGTGGGATTCACTTGCTCGCCGGCGCCGACCGGTCGATAGGTGATCAGGAGAAATATCCTGTTCTCCTGGAAGTTCGTACTGCCGACGCCCGAGGCCGTGCGCCACACGTGGTCGTAGGCGAGCCGCACCTCCACCTTGCGTGCCGGTTGCACAACCAGCGCGGCGCCCGCCAGGTGATCGTTACTCTCGAAGTGCTGGTTGTAGTAGTTGCTGGTGACCATCGAGCCGAGCAGCTGCACGCCGACCATGTGCGTCAGGCGCCGACCGATGTTCAATTCAAGATCGTTTCGTCTCAGGTCGAAATTCGAATCCACTGAATGCGTGTCTTCCTCGTAGCGGTCCGAAACGGCGATCGTCGTACGCTCGCGCTCGAGGCGCCAGCCGCCCGAGATGAAGCGGGCAAGATAGGCATCGTAAGTGCCTGCGACGGGCGCGAGAACGATGCCGCCGGCAGCGCCGGCCTGCAGATTGCGAAAGCCCTCGGCGGCGTCGGTGAGCTGCTGGCCCGCAGACAAGGTCAGATTCGTAAACGGAGTCAGGCGGCGGGTAAGGTCCAGCTCGAGGAGCGGCTTCGCATGCCAGCCAGCGCTCTCATCCGTCTCACTGGCTCCCACGTTGACCGCTAGCGTAGTACGGGCACCTCGAGCGTCGTAGCGCAGGTACGCCTCGCGCCGGTCGTAGTCGGTATTCGGGGGGTAAACCATGCCGTTGACGGTCGTCGCCTGTGTCGTGTTGTCGAACCGGACCTGCTCAGCATCGATGTTGAGCGAGAGCGAGGAGTTGGCCGAGAACTCCCGCCCGAGCGCGAAGGTCTCCGACGGGCGGTTGCTGTCGAAAGGGCTGGTTTCATAGTGCACGTTGACGTAGCGCGCGCCGAGGCGGATGAATCCCCGCTCGCCCAGCTGCAACGACAGGTCAGGTCCCGTAGAGACGAAGTTGACGTACTCCCGATTGCCCGGATTGTCGGGCTGGAAGAGGTTGAGCGCCTCCTGGCCGAAGCTGTCCTGGACGACCCAGACGAGCCTTTCGGGCACCAGCGACAGCTTGACGGTTCCGTCGAGGCGGCCAAAGACATCATTCGAATAGCTGTCGTGTACGTAATCGTAGTAGGAGAAGAGTCCAGTGACGTCGGCGTTGAGCACCGTTCCCTCACGATGCAGTGCTACATCGAACCCCGCCGTGGGCATGACCTCCGAGGTCTTGGGACTTTGCACCTCGAAGATGTTGTCGGATGCGCCGACGCCGACGTCTACGCCGAGGCTGAAGGAGTCGGCCGCCGTGCCGCAAGCGGGCACCAGCGCCAGTGAGACGAGCAATGCAGCGGCCTTAGCCGGGGATCGCACCGTCGCGGTCCTGGGTCCCATAGGTTCCGTAGCCGTAGTGGTAGCGGCCGGGTTCGGCCTTGATGTCGTTGAGCACTATGCCCGAGAGTTTGTCGCGGTCCAGCTGGCCGATAGCGTCCAGCAATGCGTGTCGCTGCGTCTTCCCCGCGCGCGCCACCAGCACCACCTGACCGACGAGCCGGGCGAGCGCGGAGGAGTCGGCCGACAGCAGCATCGGGGCGGAATCAAACAGCACGATGTAGCGTGGGTTGCTGCAGATCTGCGCGACGAGCTGCGTCATGCGTGCGCTGGCGAGCAGCTCGGACGCCTGGTCGGCCGCCATGCCAGCCGGAAGGATATCCAGCCCGGGCACGCTGCTATGGAGGATCAGCGAGCTGACGTCCACGGTCTCATCGCGCAGCGCCTCGAGCAGGCCGGGCTCGCCACCGAGGCCGAGGCTACGGCTCGTGTTGGGATTGCGCAGGTCCGCATCAACCAGCAAAACCGACGTATCCCGCTCGCGCGCCAGGCTGAGCGCAAGGTTGATGGAGGTGAATGTCTTGCCGTCTCCCTGCAGCGCACTGGTCACCAGCACCAGCCGCATCTGTGGCGCGCCCGGATCGGCCACTGCCTTTTGGATCAGCGGCCGCTTGATCTGGCGGTACTGATCCGCGAACACACGATCGCGAGCGGGCTCAGGAAGGTAGCCGGCCGCCCGCAGCGCCTCGGGATCGAGGGTCACGCGCCGCTTCGGGGCGGTAAGGTGCGCCGGCGCCGCCTGCGAGTCGGGAGCGCCGGCACGCTCGGGTCGCAAGCCGGTCCGGGCCCCGCGCCGCTCGGGGGCATTAGCGCTGCGGCGCATCTTCTCGAGTGCCGATTCGATGAGGCTCACGGGCTACACCATGCGCCCGAAAGCCTGCACCGACAGGCGCAGTCCCGCATGGTTGAGCACCAGCGCCACGGTGAAGGCCAGCACCAGACATGCGGTCACGGTCGACAGGATCATCAGATCGCGACGCGCGGCCTTCTGATCGGCGCCGGGAAAGGCCGAGCTCACCACGCCGAGCACCGGAATGTTCGTCAGGTGCTCGAGGGAACGCGCTGAGCCCACGACCGGCCACAGCCGGTTGAGCAGGGCGGCAAGTCCCGCACCGCACACCAGCGCTGCAAGAAACGCAAACGCAAGCAGCTGTATGCGTGGCGGCCAGACCGGGGCGAATTCGGCGGTCGGCGGCTGCACGACCTCGAAGCGCACGGAGCCCGCGTTCTCGGCTTTCTCCCCCATCCGGGCCTTCTCGTAGTTCTGCAGCAGCGCCGTGTACTGCGCCTTGTTCACGTCGTAGTCGCGGTTGAGCTGGGCATACTCAGCTTCAACCTGGGGAGCGACGTTGAGCATACGGTGCAGCTCGGCCGCTTTGTTCTGGTGCTGGTCAAGCTCGGCGCGCAGCGACGCAATTTCCACATCGGCCTGCGACAGAGCGAGCGCCGTGCCTTGATAAACCGGGTTGCTGCTCGCACCGGAAGCGGCGACGGCGTTCGGATCGCCACGCTTCAGACTCTCGATCTCTGTGTCGCGCCGTGCTTTGAGCTCCGCGAGCGTCTGCCGCGCGGCAATCACGTCCGGATGCTTGTCAGTGAATTTGAGCAACAGCTCGTCGAGATGGGTTTGCGTCTCGGCGATGCGTGCGACGGTGTCGGTAGCCGGAGTGCCCGCCGGTCCGGCTGCGGGCGCGCCCACGGAGATCGCCACGTCCCCATGCAGCTCCCGGCTCAGTTCCGTCCGGCGCGCGGTCGCCGTCGCCAGTGAGGTCTTGGTCTTGGCAATCGCGTCCGTCTCCCTTTGCAGCTCAGCGAAATAGCCACCCTGCTCGGTAGGCATCAGGCCAAGGTTGCGCTTTTTGAAATCCGCAAGGCGCTCCTCCGCACTGTGCAGCCGCCCTTCGTAATCCCTGATCTGAACCTCGAGGAATTTCTGGGCGTTCTCGGCCTCGGCGCGCTTGCCACCGAGCGTCTGATCGATGAGCGTGCTCAACATGAGCGTCACGACCCGCAGGCTGCGCGCCCGGTCGCTGTCGCGGTAGGAAATTCCATAGACGCTTCCCGAGCCGTTTCTCGCGTCCTCGCTATCGCCCGCGCTGCGCACGGTGATGAAGGTGCGATCGCTCACCGCATCCAAAATCCGCCCGGCAACCCGTGGATCGGTGATCGAGGCGGGAATGACGCCGGTCTGTCGGGCAATCGCCTCGAGTTGCGGTCCCTTCAGCAGCGACTGACGCACATAGTTGAGCTGGGCGCTCACGTCCTGTTCGACGGCCAGTCCCTGCAGAGCGGGTTTGAGCGCGGTGCGGGTGTCCACGAATATCCGGGCACTTGCCTCGTACTCGTCGGGCAGCGCAAACACCGTCACCCAGCCGGCCACCGCAACGACACCCGCCAGCCCCAGTGCGAGCCAGCGAAAGCGCCACGCACCGCGAATTCGGTCAATCAGATCGTCGACTAAGGGACTGATCATCCTCGGCGCCCTTCAGAATCGGCTTTCCGGTATCACCACTACATCGCCGGGCTTGAGCTTGAGATTCTGACTCATATCGCCCTTGTTCATCAGAGAATCAAGCTTGATCGGTATTTCGACCTGCTTGCCGTCCTCGGCACGAACCAGGCGCGCGCGGTTGCCCGCCGCGAAAGCGGTGAGCCCACCGACGGCGAGCACCGCATCGAGCACCGTCATCCCCTCGCGATACGCAACCGGGGCCGGCTTCAGGACCTGGCCGATCACCCTGACCTGGCTGAAAGCGCTCTCGGGCTTCGTGACGATCACGTTGACCTGGGGTGAGCGCACGTACTCGGACAAAACCTTCTCGATGTCGCGAGCGAGCTGCGTCGGGGTCTTGCCTACGGCTGCCATGTCTTCGACGAGGGGCGTGGAGATTCGCCCATCGGGACGAACGGGCACGGTCACTGAGAGCTCGGGATTGCGCCATACGAACACCTGCAGCGTATCCCCGGGGCCTATCAGGTACTCAGCCGAGGTAATCGCGGATTGCTCAGCGGGAGCCGGGTCTGCGCCCAGTGCAATCGCCGGGAGCACACAGCAGAGTGCGCTACACAGGCAGCTGGGGGCAGCTTTTGCTAACG